>ULMJ01012285.1_pt1 | contig 94722 bp, 149 predicted proteins | sample 1951641 | NCBI WGS metagenome assembly ULMJ01 (sample SAMEA4835550, study PRJEB28245) | human gut metagenome | biome: gut microbiome; material: fecal sample | place: Denmark | collected 2008 | reverse complement strand
AGGGAATAAGTTAAACTTAGGTACTATAGACTGTTTATCTGGAATGACTCCCTTATGTTTAATACCGTATTCATCAGTCCAGTAACCAAATAGTCTTAGCTTCCTACCCCCATTATCAGCTTCCTGTGGTGGAATACCACTTAATTCTTCATCTCCTAGTTCAGCCATACCCATTGCAGCTACAATATCGAACTTTCTCTTATTCTCGTATGAGTAAGTGATAAGCTCATTAATCATTGGTTCAAACCACATATTATGACAATAGTCATTGATATAGCAGTCAATAAGGTCCAACTGGTGTTGAATAACTGCCTCAGTTGCTGGAGCACCAAATTGTCTACTCTTACCAGCTTGTATATCAGATTGAGTAGCTCTTGGTCTTCTCATTAAGAATCTCTCTTCCTTATGTTTAGTTCTAAACCAAGTAAGAATGCTAATACGAGTAGATTCTAGACAAGCCTTACAGTTATAATATTCCAATATCTTTAAGGTAGTTCTATATGCCTCTTCAAGGTTATTAGGTCTGTCTTTGTAGACACAAACATACATTGGCTCTTGTAAACCAAAGCATCTCTTCTTAACTACAACACAGAAGTCTGATGGGTCTCTTGTACTATCTGATGTATCATTCATACCCATATCAATACCATCAATACCAGCTACATACAGATTTCTAAAGTCTGAACCATTCTCACTCTTAATAGGGTGTTCAATAATGCAAACTTTACCTTTATCACTAGGGATAAACCTTACTCCATTCTTAGCTTCCTCTGAATGTACATTGTTTTGGAATGTATATTCTAATTGTCCCCATTTAGGCTTTAACTCTTGTGGAGTAATCTTATGTAATTTAATTGCAGCTAACTGCTCTGTTAATAATACAGTATTGAACTGATTATCACCTTCCAAAGCTAATGCCTCATCTGGAGTAAAGCAATACTCAGCAGAGTATAACATTAATCCCTTAGGGTCGGCTAACTTAGTAGCCCTCTTAGCTAAGTAGAACTCTTTACCTTTCTCTGGGTCTGTCCAACCTCTATTATCAACATATCCTGGAGCGGTAACAATAGTATATGCAGGAATGAAATATGCAGTTTCTACATAAGTACCTTCTTTAGTATAGTTATGTTTATAAGGAAGAACATCATATCCTCTGGGGTCATGGAATGCAGCAGCTACACCTTCTAATGCAGGACCACTATCACCACCTGTACCCCAAGCTAGTTTAATACCGAATCTCTGTCCTTGAATATCAATCAAAGCATCACCCTGAATGAAAGCTTTCTTCCAATTCGGCCATGAACCGCTTTCTTCGTACATTAGAATATCAGTACGGTCACCTCTAATCTTATTAGGCTTATCAGCTGTAATACCTTCAATCTCTGACATCCATCCAGATTCTACACCATCTACATTCTTACTAGAAGCTCTCTTCCATTTAGCTGTGTTGTGAACCTGTCTTAGTTTTCTCATACCATCTTCTGTATTGTCATCTAGGTATGATAATTGCATCCAGCACTTACTTAACGTATCATCAACATAACCTTCTTGCTGTGCAGCTACTACCCCTCTAAAGTGTGGTCTTGTTATATAACCATTAATAAGGATAGCAGCAGCTATTTCTGAGAATCCAACACCTCTGGCTTTTAATCCAATGGCATTCTTTCTCAATACTTTACATAATTCTATGTAATGGAAGTACTCATATTGTTTTACGAAGAAGTTCGGGAAGTCTACTGAACGACCACCACCAGCTTTAGTAGCAGAAGATAGATTAGGTAACTGGTAGTAATTTATAAAGTAATAATTATCACCAGTAATAGTATAACCATTAACAGTCATACCATTTCTACATCTATCATATTCTTGGTCCCAGAACTCACCATAAGCCTTACCAAACATTGGTTCATTACAGTATTTACCAGTAGCAGCCTTAGTTCGTCTAGCTTCCATAAACCATTCTGGGTCAAAGTCTAATCCTCTTGTACCATCAATAGGTCTATAGCCAGTAAGTTCATAAGATAGATTAGAGTCGAAATAGTCTATTGGGTCTCCAATCCTAACATCCCACTCAAATTCTGTGAGCTTCTGTTCTAGTACTCCAGTAGTTTCCCCTACCTCAGTAACCTTTTCAACTAAGGCTTGGACGGTAGGGGATTCTGGTAATTTATTCTTAGGTTTCCTTCCACGTGCCATATTACTTTAGTTTTGGTACATATCCCTCAACAGCACCAGCACGAAGACCTGTAGCAGCTTTCTGTTTCTTCTTAATACGGGCTTCTAAGGCATCTAACTCATCTAATACCTTAGATATAGATGACATTTCACCAATAACGTCTTTAGCCTTAAAGATTGGCTTACCAGTGATTGGGTCTCTTTCTTGTAAATCTGAACCCTCATTGAAATAATCAATTAGTTCATCTACCTTATTCTGAGCCGCCCTTATTAACTTAATGTCTCTTGCTGATTCTTGTATCTCTCTATATTTCCTACATGCTGCCCTAAACAGAGGGTCGTTAAACTCCTCTTCTGTAATACCACTATCCTGCTTAGCAGCTTCATTACGTTCTGCTTCAGTAAATTGTGAGTAGTGTGATTGCCAATCAATCATTAGGTACATATAGGTAAACTCTTTGAATGCTCTTAGCTTCTTAGTACCCTTTGGGTCTTCCTTACTGATATTTCTATCATTAGTCCATAGCTCAGCGAACTCCTTAATAAGGAGAATCTCTGGCTCGTTTAATCGCAATTCATGATTTACATTATCATATAGAAATATTGTCATAATAATTACTGTTTAATTATACGTCTTTGGACTGTTCCTCCGAAGTAATTCTTACCAATTCCTTTGTTCTTTACAGCTCCTGCACCACTAGCACTTCTGCCATTAGCTTGGTCTTTCATATCAACCTTAACCTTCTCGTTATGAGGAAGTTTCTTATAATCAGCAGGAGTCATCTTCTTATAAGGAAGTTTCTTATTACTAACATTGTATACTCCCTTACTAGTGTGTACGGTATCAGTCTTATTAACTGTAGCTCCCTTTTGGTCTTTAGGTACTGACCAAGAGTTATCTACGGTTCCACCCATATTCTTCTTAACTCTCTTCTTAGCTTTACCTCCACACTTATCCTTAAATATATCTACTACTTTAGCACCCTCAGCTTTCTTCTTGCATTTAACACAGCCTCCAGCCATATACTTCTCAACCTCGTATCCTTCTGGGCACTCACCTCTAAGGGTTTGAACATAACTTAACTTGGCTCCTAATTTAGCCATTGAAATTTGATTACCTTCCATTGCTTTGTATTGTTTATAAAACTCTTTTAAATCGTTCTCTGATAGCTGTGCTACTTTGTTCTCAAAGTCCGCTGCATCTTTAGGGTTTAGGACTTTAATAAGATAGGCAGTGAACGCTTGTTGTTCTTCGTTCATCTGCCCACCCTGTTGAAACATACTTATCATACTTTAACTAAATCCTTAGTATTGTAGATAGCTTCCTGCAAAACTCCTTCTGTAGAGAACCATCTACATCTAATACCTTTAAAATAATCTTCTGTTACGTTTGGAACACCATGAGTTCTAATGTTCATAGTCTCCTTTTTAACCACAATCATTACAGGCTTGTTAGGTATATCTTGCTTAAGAGTTACTACCTCACCTGGCATAAAATAAACTTTCTCTTCCATTATGCATTATCACTTTTAAATTCCTTTGTATATCTATCTTTCAATCCAGAATTAACTACTACTTGAACTTGAGGTTCTGCTACAACTTCAAATCCCTGTCCGAAGAATGGAATAGGAACTCCACAAGCTCTTCTATAGTAAATAATATCACCTTCCTTTACGAATTTACATAAGGGACTAGCCTCTATTACTAATGCTTGAACTGATAGGTTCTCTTCTTGGTCCATTTCTCCTGAATCAGGATTCTTAAATGTACCAGTATATTCTGGAAGTATCAACCCTGACTCTGTTACCTTCATCTTTTGGAATGGGTTCTTAGCGTAAGGTTGTACTAGTATATAACTGTTGATGGGGACAATTTGTAAGTCCTTCATCTTCTCATCCATCATCTTAGCGTGTCTTTCCTGCTCATCAATTTTAGCATTCCATTCTGCTCTAGCTTCTTCAACTTGTTCATTGAACTTTACTTTAGCATCCTGTTTAGCCATTTCAGCTACAGTAGGAGACATAATAAATACTTCTCCATTACCCATTAAACTATTCTTACCATTAGCATCTCCTCTAACCAATTGATTCTTTGTCTTTAATACTGCTTCTACTGTACTTAAACTATTCATACTCATTAAAAATTAAATTTACCATTTTCCTATAGGACACGTTGCAGTAGGCAAAGTTGTTTTAGCTCTTAACCTGCATCCACATCCGTTAATATAACCATCTTTCTTCTCTGTACTTACATCTTCATTATTAGGGTTTACCCATAACTTGCTGTTACATATCTCCCCTAATACTACACTCTTCTTATAGAGTTTACATCCTTTACACAAACGGATGCGGGCTTCTGATATATTCTTATTAAGCCCAAGCATCTCGTTAGTGTGTCCATTTAAAATAGCACCAAGACCCATATTATTCTATTTAGTTCATAAAGTTGCTAATATCTCAAACCTAGTTGTTTGAAAGATACTCATATAGGTATTATTAGAATTCTATAGGTCTTCTGCTATTCTTTCTGGCTTCTAATATAGCTTCCTTCTTATAGAACCTACACATTCTTTCCACATCATCTTTCAGATAGTCAAGCTCATGTTCTGTAACATTGCCTTGATGGTCGTAATGTATAAGTATTAATTTCTTAACGACGAACTTAGGGTTTAGCTTCTGAAGCATCCAAGCATAGGTTGATAACTGTAATGCATAGTGCATCTTGTTACAATCCATAATGTTGTTCATAGGATACTTCATCATTTGACACTTCTTTGTTCTCTTATCAAAGAATGACTTATCATCCAATTTCTTATTAGTCTTATAGTCTATGATATAGATGTCGTTGCCGTCCTTAATTAGTAAGTCAATCTGACCTGCTAATCTAAACTTACCATCATCTGACTTTCTATATATCATATACTCAGGGAATACTCCCTTCTCAATGTCAAGTAAATCCTTATTACGCTCCATTAATGAGTCATTAGTATTTACTTCAAACTTACCTCCAAGTCCAAACTTTCTTAATTCACATTGCTTCTTAGAAGTATAATTACCTTCTAATTCTGCATGAATTTTAGAACCCCTTTCGCAGGATTCAGCATTAGTCTTCTGCCACTCATCTAAAATATCTTGTTGAGCTTTATTGTAATCATTAACAGTAAACCCATACATATCACAGAAGTATTTAACATCTATCTTATGTGTGTTTAGTAGCTGAGACTTCTCAGCCTTAAATTCGTCTGCTGATAATAACTTCTCTAATGCTTTATAACCTGACCAGAAATCCTTATCAAAATCTTGGCAGAATTTGCCAATTAATGTTGTTACTGATACATATACTCCATTTTCATCCCAGTACATATGCTTCTCATCGTTGTAGCAAACGTTCTGGTTCTGCTTGTCCACTTTCATATAGCCTTTTAAATTTATCCTTTACTGAATTATAATCTAACCATGTTGTAAGAGGTTGAAGAGATGGGGCTATTATAGATTGATAATATCCCAGGTAATATTCCTTCTTAATAGGATAGATAACCACAAGCATTCCTACAGGTCCGTCTACTCCAGATAGCCCATAGAAGGCAGCTGACTTAGCATTGCTACGTTGTAACAACTCTACTAAGTTGGGCAGACTTGTGCTATATTGTTGAATACTATCCATTCTTAAAGACTTATTCTCATTTATCTTCTCAATCTCATCTCCATAGTTTGTATATTCTAGCTCCTTCCATATTCTTAAACAGCTCTTAGTATCCAGACCTCTCTTCTTCTCAGTTAGTGCTGTAAGGTATCTATACGATAATCCATGAGTACTAACCAAGGAATTGTGATAATTCAATAGGATAACATTAGACGCATCCTTGTCCTGTACCAATATTCTTTCAATGTATTCATTAATAGAAGGGGAGATTATCTTTGTATATTCCTCAGCGAGATACTTTTCCTGCTGGACTTGTTCAGTATAATCTTGTAAGATAAGTTTCGTATGACCTCTAAAACTAGTTTCCACTACTATCACTGATAAAACTATAATAATGATAGTCTTAACGTTTGGACCTAAGTTATTAATCCAGCCATAAATTGCTTCTAGTCTACTTAACGACATTAATCTATTTCCTTTAATTGTTGAATGTTAGTCTGTCTGAAATTAAACTCTAATTCATTTTCATCAATCCATTATTTATAATTTACTACCTTTCATTTGATAATGTGCAAATTTAGCTTTAATTTTGTAAATAAAAAAATGAAACATAAACTTATTTAATTATGGAACTAAATCAGAGAGAATTGAAGGCAATGTACGTCTCTTTAAGGGAAATGTGCAGTAATGTAGATTGTGAGAGTATTCCTATGTTTAGACAGGGAAGTAAGTTAATACCAAGATGTAAGAATGGAAGTGGTATCCATATCAAGAAGGAGAATAGAGGTAAGTTTACAGCATCAGCTAAGAAAGCTGGACAAAGTGTTCAAGAACATGCACGTTCTGTACTTAATAATCCTAATGCTACTCCATTACAGAAGAAGAGAGCTAATTTCGCTAGGAATGCAGCTAAGTGGCATCATTAATGATTAATTATGACAGAGAATGCTGAAACAGCTAAAATTAACAAGAGCTTACTAAGAGAGAGGAAGAAAGAATGTTGTATATGTGGGGAGACTACTTACTGCTGTCTAGAGTTACATCATATAAGAAATAAACTCTACACAATATCAAGAGCAGTTAAGAACCTTCCCACTCCTCTTTTTGTAAAGGAGATGAATAAGTGTATAGTGGTTTGTTCTAATTGTCACAAGAAACTACATAATAATATTATTAGATATGAGGATAAAGAAGTTACAGGAAGGTAATATAGTAGCTAAACAGGATAATACTAGAGTAACTAGACCTATTGTTCCAGAAATTATTAAGGCTAAACCTAGACAAGACCAGCTTATTGATTTGGGAGGAACACCATCTACTGATACCAGAACTGCTGCTGAGAGAAACAGAGACTACTGGCATCCTATTAAAGGAGCTAAGGAGAGGTTTAAATCTTCAATGAGGAATGAAACTAATCCATTAGTAGGCTTAGAAAGAACAGTAATGCCTGCAATGGCAGGAGCTGCATTAGTAACAACTCCAGCTACAGTACTGGGAGGATTATTAGGTAGTGAAACTGTTAATAATGCTACTGGTGGATTTGGACAATGGCTTGAAGGTAAGACTGGTATTCCGTCCGAAGTCGGAGAATATCTAAACCCAGGTGCGGTATATGGTGGAGGTAAAGGGCTTAACATTACTAAGAATGGATTAGCTACCAAGTTTTTTAAGGGAGATGCTGACTTAGGTTGGAATGCTCTTAATAAGAATCATTGGATATTTAACAGAGAGGCACGTACTCCTACTAATATTGCTATGGCTACTGCTAATAGAGTGATGCCATTCTTATCTAATGTAGAGAAGACTCCAGCTAGAGTTGCAGCTTATAAAGTAGGCAGAAGAACTAAAGGTAATGCTTCTGTATCTCTAAAGGATATAAAGAGTAATGAATCTACATATACTGGTTCAGCAACACCAGGGGGTAATAATGGTGATAGGGACTTATTAGGAATGTATCTATTCAAGAATGACCCACTAATAAGTAGAAGTCCTTGGTTTCAAAGAGTGGCTCAATCATTTAAGCCAGCTAAGGGTCAAGGGTTCAGTCATGGTGAAAGGTATAATAAGTTATATCCTGGTATTGAGAATAGAAGATACCAAATGCAATCTGTAGTTAAAGATTCTAGACCATTAAGGTTTAGAGATATAGAAGAGTTCAATGAATACTCTAATGGTATAGGTAAGTTGCAAGGTAAGGAAGGCGATATGGTTATTGAAATGCCAGACGGATTCCAAACCTTTAGACAACCTGGCACTAACTATGCAGGACCAATAGATGATGTAGGAGGTCATGTTATAAAGATTGACTACAATAATAAGGGTAAGCTTACTCAAATATCCCAAGATATGTGGAAGTTCAATCCAGCTGACTATGCTAAAAGATGGTCTGGAAAGAATGTGGCAGAAGGAGTAAGAGCTACTAAACAAGCTGCATTAATGGATAAGGTTGGAACTCCATTCATATTGCAACAAGAGAACCCCATCTATATAGGCAGTAGGAGAGTTTGGGATAGTATTAAGAGTATTCCTAAGAATCCATACATAAGAAGACAGCCTCTAATGCAGGGTTCATTATTAACTCTTAAGAAAGGAGGAAGTTTGGTATCAGATGGCAGGAGATTTAAGTTCAAGGATTCTACATTAGTAAGGAACTCTAAGGCTCTTAATAATAAGAGAGACATGAGGAAGAAGTTCATGAAGTCTGATAGACCTACATACTCTAATAATAGAGTTAGGAAGGGACAAGAAGGATTGAGGTTTACTAGGTATGATGCAATAGAAAGACCTACATTTAATATGGATAATACCTTTGAGGAATATAGATTCCCAGTTGATAATATACCTGCACCTATTATTAATAAGGAAGTGGAAACTCCAGTAGATGTACAACAACCTGTTATTAAAGAAGAACAACCTATGAAGAGAGAACTATTTAACATTAAGCCATCTAAAGGTTTAGATGAATTTAATAAGTGGTATGATGAAGTAGAACAGGAAGACCCAGAAGCTAAGAACTATAGACAGTTCCTTACTAAAATGGCTGAACAAGAATCTGGATTTAATAGTGCAATTCAGAATAGAGCTGGTGCTCCTGCTTATGGATATTTCCAATTCATGCAAGATGGTAAGAAGTATAATAATATTTCTGCTTATGCTGGAACAGATATAGATACATTTAGGAACAATCCTAAGCTGCAGATTAAAGCTGCTATTAAGTTAGCTAAACAATTTGAGAGAGGTTTTAATAAGCAAGATTTAGAACTAGCTGCACAGAAAGGATATACTAAATTCGGATTATTAGGTGGGGCATGGTTAGCTGGTAATGGTGGAGTTAGGAAGTATCTACAAGGATTAGCCAACCCATCTGATAAACATTGGAGTAAATCTGGAAGTGGAACGGATGTAGCTAGTAGAATACAGATGTTTAATTTCTAAGAGTATGAAATTTATAACCTTTATAAAGGGGGTGGTCACCTCCCACTCTGGTATTAGTAGTAAGAGAGTATGTGGAGTATTAGGATGGATAGTAGCTATAGTGGTATTACTATACTGTACTGTTCATGTTATCCAAGCCCCATTAATGATAGATACATTCTTAGTATGCTGTATGGCATTACTTGGCATAGATTCGATAACTGGTATTTGGAAGAAATTTGACAAACATGATAAACCAAATAAAGAGGTTCCTGAAGAGTGATAAGGTATTACATATGATATGCTGCTTTGCTATTGTAGTAATATTTGGATTAATCTTAAATGTAGTTAGTGGAATTACTCTAGCTCTAATAGCTTCATTTGGTAAAGAAGCCTATGATGAGGTGAAGTATAAAGGTTGGAGTTGGGATGATTTACTAGCAGATTTATTAGGAATAGTTTTAGGTATTCTAGTATTATGAATTATAATCAAGCTACACTATATGCTGCTACTGGTAAGATATTAATGCTTCCAGACTGGCATGGATATTTCTATTGGAACTATGGTACTAAAGAGTTGAATTTTAGAGATGGTGATTATCACTTAGATAGTAGACAATTAAGTGAGGAAGGTGTAAGAGATAGGAATGATTGGTATTACATTACATAACAAAAGAGGGGAGCCTAGCACTTAGCTAAGTTCCCCTTTAATTTTATAATGACCTTCCTACAAATATAAGGATTGGATAACCATCGTCATCTAACTCCTCATCGTATATCTTATTGGATTCTAAGTTAGAATAATTTACTTCTAACTCTACAGCTGGATATTTAAGATAGTCCCATCCTGGATGAACATATGCCCTCTCTTGTATTGCTCTACATTTCAGATTATATAGTGCAGGAGGCATTGGGTTAGCATAGTTAAGAACAGCTAGATTAAATAATGCTGCTCCTTTCTCTCCAGTAATAAATGTAAATTGGTTACTCATAGTATAATATTTTACCGTAATAAACACCTTGTATACTAATACAACAATTAGCTTGCTTTAGGAACATTTCATTACTCTTAGCTTCTACTGGAGCAACTATATATGATACATGATGTCCTCTTAACTTACTTGCTATATCATTGTCTAAATCTTCCCTCTCTATTAAAAGGACTTGGTCTAACTTATTATCCCTGAATACTTTCATCCTTAGTCTTTATGTATAATTGGCAGTGGCACATACCCTCTTCCATTTCCCTAAACTCCTTACACATACATACTGTATCATCGTCCCTTACTAAGGAGCAAGGGCAGTATCTTTTACCATACTTCTCCTTGTTCCTCTGTAAGCCTGCCAATACAGTTTCTTTCACTTCCTTATTGTCAGTTATTCTCACCATATACTTGTATTTCTAATGCTCTTCTCTTATCATTCTTCATCAATTCTGCCATCTGTTCATAAGCCCTACGCAATTCCATGTGTAATAATTCCTCTGCAATTTGAGGATTAGTAGGAACATGAAAGGCTATTTGTACATGATAGTCACCTTCGTTAAGTACTATATAACACATTCTGTCCCTGTAGTATATCATTTGTCCTTCAGTTTCTCTTCTAGCTCAGCTATTCTTTGCTTTAATGAAGCATTCTCCTTAGCTAGTTCTATGTTATCGTTCTTAACTTGCTCTGCCTTCTTCATAAACTCCTCTACACCCTGTTCAAACAGAGTTAGATTCATCTTAATCTGCCTGATTTCTGGTATCATTGTTTACATTATTAAACTTGTCCTCCAGTTCATTAATGATTCTGTGTAGGCTTGGAACTTTGCTTGTAATAACACTATTAAGATATTCTTTAATATCATCAAGAGTCATTGCATCAAATTCATCCTTACTAAGGTTGCGTGATTCAATAGTCTCTATGAATATGTCAATAGCATCTTTAATAGCTTGCTTATCCCTTAATAGCTGTTCATGTGTTAAGTGAACATTAGTAATCTTAGAGAACAATGCTGGGTACTTAGTAAATATCTCTTCTAATTCCTCATCACTAATTAGCTGTAGTAGTTCTACTGCTTTATTATAGAGTACTTGTGCCTCTATAACATCGTACTTGTCAAGTATAGATTTTAGTTGCATAAGTTTCTGTAGATATTAGATAGTGTTAGGCAATGCTCAATATTAGAACCATTCTCCATTCCTGCAATAATCTTATCTAATACTGTTAGTTTAGCTACCATAACTTTACCCCATACGATAGAATCCTCTTTAGGTTCACAGCAGCCACACTGACACTTGCTACCTTCTTCTGTTGCTACAATTTCTTTTACTTCTTTAGCCATAGTTTAAAATTTTATAATTAATGTATTATTTCTTCCTTATTGTTTAATAATACAAAGATAATGGATTTTAAATATACTACCTAATGGTATATACTTAAATATATTTAATATAGGTGAACTCGAATACTAGGTACTCCAAAATTACACCCCCTCCCCATTGAGGTGACCAGTCAGATAATATTTCAACTTCATTGGCAGATAGTTGTTAAATTCGCGATTCGCGAATTGCAAATTCTTTAGTCAGAAGTTATTGCAAGAATGAGTGTATAGTGGAATATAGAAGTAATGTAAGAGGTAAAATGATGAGAGGTATAAGAGGGAGGGTAGTGTACTACAAAACGCCCCCTCTGGGTTACTCAAGAAAAATCAAAAAGTTTTAGAGAATTGTCCTGTACTATTACTAATACATTTCATCAGTCTTTGCTTGAATTGTTGAACTTAAAACCTTGCGGTGTAAAGGCAACCGCCATACAGTCATGCAAACTACATACGTTTTATTCAATGGTGTTTTAGTTACATTGTCAGAGTACAAAGAAATGATTGCAGAGCAACAATAATGCTCTGCTTTCAATAAGGGAGAATAATCTCCCTTTAATTCTTTCTTATTATATACTATTACTTAGATAAGCCTTCAATATGGCTTTGATTATTAACTTAGGCTTTGCGGTTGCGTGTAACCGTTATCAGAATTATGAATACGACATACGTTCTTTATTGTGGTGCATTGATTACTTTAGCTGAATACAAAGCAATCATCGCTGAACAGTAGCATTAATGGGAGTGGCAACACTCCCTTATTTTTTACTTTAACATTCGACACTATGATTGAGAAGATTATTAATGGAACTTATAAAGCAAAGCTATTAAAGAAGAGACTTTGCGATGTGAAGATTATTGTTTGGGGCAATGATGAACCCAAGACAATTGAACAAGTGAGCTACAATGAATATAGCATCATTGAGCCATACTTAGTCAAAGAGGGAGAGTAATCTCCCTTATTTCCTTTCATTAAGCAATATCATATACTATTACTTAATTAATATCTTCAGAATATTCTTGAATTAATAACTTTCCCTTTTACGGTGTGGGTAAAACCGTTAGACGCATATGGATACATTATTCGCATTTGCAATCGACTACAACAAGGCAGTGTGTGAGAAGTGGGGTGTTGAAATCAAGACAGGCTTAGATGCCTTCGAGTCCAACAACACCGTCGTTCGACGCAACCTTGAAGATGCAATGTTTCGTGTTGGCGATATCATCGAGATACCAGCCGACAAGGGTAGTGAACAATGGTTATCTTTGCCAGTAGCCAAAGGCGGCGACCCTGTGGTCAGACCTCTGTGCAGAGTCACAGCAGCAGACGGCACAGTTACAGCACGTGAGCTGTTTTACGGCACTCTCACCAAATCGGTGCAGAATCGTGAGACGAAGCAGAGTGTTGCTGTTACTGGCACGATTGTCGACGAGCTTCGCAACTGCATCATGCAGAAGGAAGGCTGGGAGAAATTGTTGGGCAAGAAGCTCAAGGTGACCAATGCAGTCGAAGTGCCAATCATCCGTAGAGGGTGGAATGGGCAGCCCGACAGACCTACAACCACAACAGTCTACAGCATAGACGTGGTTGCGTAACACAATGGAGAGTGGTGACAGCACTCTCCTTTCTTTTTAAAACAATTAAATACATTATATTATGCAAACTAAAGAATCAGTTGAAAGACAATACGAACTATTGAAAGAACTCTATGGAATACAATCAAGTGGTTGGTCAATGCTACATGAGCGGTTTAATAGATATGTGTTCTGTGAAGCTAATCGTAAATCACTCATTGGTGAATACTTAGCGTGGGAAGAGTTCGTAGAAGAAGCTAAGAGGCTTGATGTGGTCTATTATTATGGGATTGACCTGTTCTTAAAGGAATACAAGAATGCAGTTTATTCTTGCTTAAAGGGATTAGAGGGAGACTAACAATCTCCCTTTAAAACTTTCTAATGCTGCATCCCTTATACTAGTACTCCTCACATCCTCGATATGTATTTGAATAAAATAATATACTAAAATACTTATGTATTAGGTGTATTACATTGTTAAACTCAAATAAATTTCAAAGATTATGGCAAACGAAAGCCTTTTCGCTTTTGCAACTAATTATGCAGAAGCTAGAGCTAAAGCTCTTGGTGGTAACATTGTTAAGGGTGCAGCAGCATTCGAAGTTGAAGACGCTCCAGTAAGACGTGATTTGTCTGAAACCCAGTTTAATATTGGGGATAAGATAACTATTCCTGCTGATGCTAATTCAGAACAATGGATTTGTACTCCGCTGACTAGAGGACAGAACCCTGTTACTCGTGCATTGTGTGAAGTCACTGCATCTGACGGTACGAAGAGTGTTAAGGAATTGTTCCTCGGTACACTCATGAAGTCAGTTCAGAATCGTGAAACTAAACAGAATGTCAGCGTTACTGGCTCAATTACCAATTACACTTCTAACTGTATCACTAAGAAAGAGGTATGGCAGAAGTTGTTCGGTAAGACTCTGGAAGTTGTTGGTGTTCAGATGGTTCCCATTATCCGAAGAGGATTCAACGGACAGCCTGACAGACCGACTGAAACATCAGTACTGAAAATCAATGTCCTCGAATAAGATTCGAAGGACTAAAACAGTTAAAGCTTGGGTAATGGATAAGTATCGCATTAGAACTTCTGATAACATTTATCAAGTTCTTGATACGAGTTCATTACCCCAAGACAAAAGCTTCTGGGCACTAATAACTCCGCTCGACTTTTGCAACTGGTCAGTCCTAAAATGGATTCCTCTTTGAGGGACATTTGTAACTGTACACACATTTAGACACAAGCTCTAAAGAATTAAATTCCAAATATACCCAAATTAAGGGTTTGGTTCTAAATGTGTGTACATATATACTTTAATTTATTGTAATGCAGCATATAAACCTATAATTGGAGGATTAAATTATGAAATTATTTTATTTGCCTGACACTAAGGCAATCGTTGCAAAGTACAACAACAAGTTTGTCTCTTTACCTAATGGAGAAGAGATAGACAAACCTGCTAAGCTCATCCCTTGTCAACCATTCTTGAAAGAGTCTAAAACCTCTAAATGGAATGACATTCCAGATGACACTGATGCATTCTATGCTCATCTTAACAAATACAATGACCTAAAGACATCTGATAGACGTCCTCGTGTCATTAAAGTTCATAAAGTTAGGATGGCTGTAATATACACTACTAATGAAGTAGGAGAATCTTGGTTCCAGCTATCTGGCAACGTTCCTCACTATGTATTAAATGGAATTGCTAACGTTCTAAAAGAAGAATATTATGATTCTATTAAGTAGTGGTATATTCATCTCTGATGGCATGGCTTCGGTCATAGCCATCATCATTGGAATACTAACTTGTGTATTCTGGTACAAATGTAGTAAAGAAAAGTAAAATAACAATAAAATAACTAATCGACATGGAAAAGAATGTAATAGTAGTAGCAAATGTGTTAGGAATTCAATCTCCCAGTAATCTTCAACTTATTCACGGTAATAGAACTGTGACAGACTTAAAACACGTAGCCAAAATTAAAGAGGCTATGAAGAGAGGAGAGATTGTTCCGCCAATCATAATTGATAAGCTGACCAAACTCATCATAGACGGGCAGCACAGATTTATGGCTGCTTGTGAACTGTGGAGGGAAGGCACATCGTATACACTCTCATACTTAGAGTTTGAGTTCGAGAATCCACTGCTATCTGCAATAAGATATAACTCTAACTCAAAGAAATGGTCAACTGCGGATTATGTGAAGGCTTACATAACTGATGGAAGAGAGTCTTATGATATTCTTCGCAAGTTCTGCCAAAGCCATCAACTCTTTAGAGGTGGCAGAAACGGCTTTCAGTATAAAGCAGCAGCTCAACTAATCACAGGTCAGGCATGTGGTGATGCAATACAGAAGGGAACACTTCAAATTACAGAAGACCAAGCCAAAGTAGCCGATGTTGCTTACAATCAGCTAGTACAAATGGCTAATGCGATAGGTAAAGAAAGAGGAGGAAATACTCTTCTGAAGCGTGATGTAGTGTTAGCCTGGCTGGGAGTACGTGATTTAATCTTGTCTAACATGAGTATGGATGCTTTCACCAACATGATGAAGAAGCATTTCATATGCCCAGTTTCAGACAAGAAGGTTCTATACCAGAGTATGTATTTGGATGTTTACAATAAATCCAGAAAGAAGAAATAACCTACGTAATGGGTGCTAGTTTAATAGCTAGCACCATTCATCCATAATTAAGGCAGGTTCTCCGTGAGGGGAATAAGTGAAAGCACAAGTACAACATCTATAATAAACAGATGTTATTACTGTTAGTAGAGTAACCCAAGACCTGTGCTCACTTGGTATAAGAAGAAGCGTTTAATAGTGTACATAAAAGCGTGGATACTCAGAGCACCAAGTATGGTTGTAGGTAAACTAAAGTAGGAATTAGCCATGACACTACTCTAAAAACGTATGGTGTGTATGCAGACTCGCACTTAAATCTAGTCTGTACTAGCTATGCATAGCTAGGCGTCTGTATCGTAACGCAGACAACTAAAAAACTCAATAACTTCCCAAGACATTGAGGGCACCAGTTTCTACTTACCTAAGTCCCGTAATACGGATTGATGCAGTAGTTTTAGGTGTAAAATGCATGGGACACCATGTTAGCTGAAATAACAAAGGAATTGGACCATAATGGGTACGCCCTGAGACTAATGCAGAGCATCTCTTATATCAAACAGTATGTCCTTTGATACTAGAGAGATGTCTTATCGAGAGATAAGGCAAAGTATTGTGAGATTGCATGGCGCACTGGCAATCGAAGACAGTCGTGTACACTTCAATAACAGAGGTTATTGTTGAGACTGTAGGCACAGGAAGGTCTTGCGTTCCATAAATTAAAATTTTATATATAGGTGGATATGATTCCACTATACCCCGTGAAGGGGTCGGCATCATGACTAAGCCTTTACGTGGCGATGCTATAAGTAACCTATTAATAGGTGAAACTAATTGGTCATATTGTTTAATTTAATAACTAATCGACAATGAAAATTGAAAAGAACAAATTAGTGAATCGTGCTCAAGTATTGAACCAAGACATTCAGTTAGGTATTATTGCCTATTCTGTAGCTGAAATGGCATCTATAATCGAACAGACAGATGCCAAACTCAACAAGGGTGAAATCAACGAAGAGCAGCACAAAACTATAGTTGATGATTGTACTGAATACATCAAGTCAGCTAAAGAGATGTGTGACGAATCCAAAATGGATTGGAGTGTATGTATCTTGTTATCACGTACTAATCTTGATAAGTATGTGGAAAGCAAGATTGACTAAGGCAATGTTCCTACTAATGGTAGGATACTTAGGCTGGCAATGTACTAGAGCATCCTTATGGATTCCTCTGGTACTATGTATATTATTAGGCATTTTTATTATTCGACTTAAAAACAAGGATTTAGCATGAAAAAGATTGACGCAATTTTGAACGGTACTAAAGAACAGTACCCTTCATTGATAAGCAAATTATCTAACATTCTCGAACCGTTTGCACTGCTTGCAGTAGGTAAAGCTCCCGTTTATGTTGGACGTGTCGTTGAACAGCTCGGAACTGGGGAGTGTGAGAACTGCGGAGCTACCATATTCAGCATTGACGGTGTTAATGTTGCCCATGTCAACATCGAAAAGATGGAAGCATCTGTATTCGGTGGTGAGCCGTTCACTATCTCTACAGATGATGTAGAATCGGTAAAGGACGTACTGAAAGCGTTAAACAATCGCAGTAAGGGTAGTGACCACGACATTGATGGAAATCCTATTAAGGACATCATCGAAGGTATGCCTAAGGAACTCAAATCCCTCATCGGTGCAGCTATTGTAATGTCAAGACTGCGTAAGAAAGGCGATAACTAAAGAAGGTTTTTGAAGACAAATATCAAGGAGTTAGTCCGCTGTGAAGTGTACTAGCTCCGCCAACTTTTAAAGCTAATAATGAAATGGATATACTGAAGCAATTAGAAGAAGGCAAACCTTTCTCTGGTAGGAATGGTGCTTTTACTGGAAGAGTTGAACCACAATCAATAAGTGGAGATACTTTGAATGTCATATGTGACAAGGATGGCACAAGATGGCATGAGAATTGGGAATTACAGCATGTTATTTGGGCATTTGAACGTGGAGATTATTACTTCTTATGATTAAGTGTGATATATCTAAATGCCATGCGAGTTGTTGTTACAACGCTCCATTGCCCAAGAAATACATATTTGCATTGAAGAATAGGATTGTTACTCCAGTTAAGGAGATTCTCGTTATTGATGATGAGAATATGAAAGGCGAGGTAATGTGTTATCCAATCACAGACCATGACCCTGATAAGAACAAATGCCCATTCTTAACTGAGAATTGTAGATGCAATATTTATGATAGAAGACCACCAATATGTAAGAAGTTTGGTAATGGTACAGAACCATTACTAACTTGCTCATTCTTAGTTCCAGAAGAACAAAGAGAGTCTGTATTGGCTGGTTACAAATCCGCTATTAATAAACTAACATCTCCAACTGCTTGGGAACTTGCTAAAAAGTATAAGTAATATGCCAAAGGATTATGCACTAAGAAAGTTACATTCTAAGGAGAAGATTATCTTCTGTGGATGTGATGCTATAAGTGGTTTGTTAATGCATTACTTACTTGATGAATTGTTTGGTAGAGGTGAGTATAAGATACTTCATCACTATGATTTACGATTACAACAAGAATGGGAATGGACTATTGATGAGCCAATACCTGACAAAGATATTATTAAGGAATGGTTCTTCTGTGAACCTGAGAGAATAATAACTACTTGTTGGGATTACGAAAGAACTCTCAAAGCTGTAGAAGATGCGCAGATTACTGATGTGCGTGTCTATGAGTTTTGTAAGTATAAACACATAACCGACTTACCATTCTAATGTTAGTACCTTTAAGTGCACAGGTAGTTGCTGACGACCCTATAGAAGAACGTCAGACAGCTAGGGAAAAATACTTACCATACAAACTGCCAAGAATTGAGCCAATTACTATAATTAAAACATATGTGAGAGGTAACATAAGGTATTGGGAAGAATGTACACCAGGTGGTACAATAGTTAGAATTAGTAGTAGGGAAATAACTCATAGTGCAGGAGTATAACTGCACTAACTGGGCTTGTATGGTTTTGACAGGCGATTACAAGTTATAAGGACGTGTAGAGTTCGTACCAACTCTTATAAAATGATACACAATTTTAAGTGGCAACACTGAAGTAAGAATGGCAGCGTAAGCTGTGGCTTATTAATATTAACGTATTAATATAGTCGGGTTAATGGAGAAGACCTAGAAACAGAAGAGGTGTGGGAAGAAGCATTATAGAGCAGCCCACTTAACTTGAAAGCCAAAGGTTAGTAAAGCTGAGATTCTCCAAACTGTGTATGGTAGGGACGCAAGGGTTATTACCTAAAAGTGCTACTCGTTCTTCAACGTAAATGAAGTGGTGGAGAGCTAACTTCGGTCAGCCCCAGTTTGATAGTTTGTAAATAAGTGGTTTCCATAGTAATATGGTTCATAATAGGTTTGGACTACTTGTAGTTGGGTTCCTAACTTATAAAACTATCTACATGCTAGAACTCACTAGCTGATGTAATAAAAATGAGACACACGTTATCCTTGTAATAAGGGTTGTTTGGACGAGGGTTCGACTCCCTCCAAGTCCACAACATTATGTTTAACTAATCGACAATTTGAAATGGAACAAAAGACTAAGCGTAATTACGGCAAGATGACAGCTGAAGAGCTATCAACTGCTGTAAATTTAGTAAAGTCTGAGAACTCTGGGGTATTCGGAGTTAAAGACATTAGGAGTGCATTTAAACAACTTGGTGTACCTATGTATAGCGAATTTGCTACAACATTAGTACAACAAGGTATTCTCGTACAGGCTGGATTGACATATCTTGATGGATATAGTTGGTCTAACACAGAGCCTATTCATATGAATAAGGTAGCTGAGCTTATGACTATTACTCGTAAGAAAGTAGCTGCGCAAGCAAGGAAGTATAACCAAAAGAAGAAAGCTGTACAACAAGGTACATGGGTTGAACCAGTTAAACAACCTAAAGAAACTACGGAGATTGAAGAGGTACTTGAAGAAGTGCCAGTTCATGAACGTAAAGAATTAGTACCAGTTGATAAGGCAATCAATAAGGCTATTAAGCTGCTTACTGAGAATGGATACAGAGTTTCTAAACCTATTCTAATCTATGAGGAGGTAACTGTACGATGAAGATGAAATGCCAAGGAGATAATCCGTTCGCATCTAATATGATGCAGTACTTATATGGTTTGAATGAGAATTTTGTACCTGAGATTGATGGAGCAACATTAGATATTATAACTAATTTGCTTATCTCTACTAAGAACATTAGATATGGTGCTAAGCCTTCTATTGAGGGACAGTATCGTATTCGTCAAATCATTAAGGCTTGTGTTGGTATAGGAAGACCTATTCCTGTACTAGTTCCTTGGGGTTCTATTAAAGCAGATTTCAGTGCAAGGCTGGATATTGCTGAGGTAGTTGCCCTATCTACATTAGCAGACCTAAACCGTAGAATAAAGAAATACTACAGTCCTGGCTTGGATATTAATATCCGAATTGAGGATTGGAGTGGTGTGGATTTGTTTAAGCTTGAATCTGGCTTTAATGCCGAGAAGAGTTGGTCTTATTGTGATGATTTAGAAGCTCTAATTCACATGATGGGAGAAATGAATCCAAAACGTGAATCTAAGATGGCAAATGCAGGTCAGTTCTATGAAAGAGCAAATGCTAACACAGCTAGCATTCTTGCTTATCTAATTGAATCTAAGGATTTAATTAAGACTGACCCATCTAAGTGCTTAGCATTACAGAGCTATAAGAACTTGAAAGCTAATGGCTGGAGAGGCATTATTAGTGATGCACAGCGTGAGCATTATCTAAGATGCTATCGAGGATTATACGATGGTTGGGATGATGAAACAATGTTGAAGCGATTGGCATTGTACTTTGGTGGCTCGTTGGCTAGATTCCAGTTAGAAATGACAGGAGCTAATCACGAATGGGGTAAGGATTATATACAGATAGTATTCGTTCCACCTGTAAAAGGTAGTCCAGAAGGATACAACGATAATTATCTGTATTATAGAACTATCCCTATGAATCAATGTAGAACACATCATGCACCCTGGAGGTCAAAAGGCTATTTCCTCATAGAGGATAGTGGTGATATGGTAGCTAAGCTAACTACATTCAATTCTCAACCAGAAGGATTAGAGTCTGGATATTTATCTTTAGAAGAAGGAGATAGACAGATTCTGATTCAAGCAGACTATCTAGTTTAGTAGTCTAAAACACGAAACTGACCTGATGAGTTAGACTACATAGTGCGCACTATGTAGTGACTTAAACGTGTATAAATAAAAGTTGAAACCTATTACGTATAGATTGTATTCTGCCCTCTACGGGTGGATGAGGTTCAACTCCTCAATGTAATATGTAAGGAGAAAACCCTTACGTCTCTTGTTTAATTCATCTAAATGTGTAACAATATTTTGATTAATGGTCAAGCAATACAAGAGTAGGTCGTCAGTTCCATTTCATTATTGACCTTTCACTCAGCTACAAATCTTTCATTGCCAAGTAGCTGAGTGATTGTTTTATGAGAACGTTAAAGGATAGATTATGTAGGTAAAACACGCTATATAATTATCTCAATTAATTTATAAATTAAGAGATAAACAATGGAATTTAGTAAGAAGAAGAAAAGTCTGTACAAGACTGAACCTCCAACACAAGAGAATAGCTTTGTAAAGGAGGGATTGAAGCTGTCAGCCGAGACTGTGAGTGGAAATGGTGCTAAGAAGTATAGCACTAGTAATGATGCGTTCGTGGATAACTTCGCAATGATTGCAAACTTTAAGGCACCTCGTGATTATGCTGAGGTATCTAAAGATATGTATAAGTTGTGGAGTATTAATCCTAAAAAGTGTCTGCAACTTGCAGTGTATATTAGGTTGATTACTCGTGAGACTCAAATTGTTCTTCCCAATGAAACTATCACACTGGATGTTCAAAGAGGACAAGGCTTAAAGAATGAAGGCATTATGCGTATGCTATGGTTAGCAATGCATCATAAACCTACATTCATGGCTAATATGCCTTACTTCATCGCTGCTGGTAGCTGGAAGGATGTATTTGAAATGATGAGCCTTGATTTACAATATCATGGCTGGGAAGGAAGAAAGTTGGATTGGAATTTCATGCGTAAGATTATCTTGGCTGGATTAGCTAATGGTCACACAAGTGAATTGGTAAAGAAATACCTTCCGACTATTCGTTCAATGAAAGAATGTAAAACTGTTGAATCACAAGCTCGTACAATTATCGGTCAGTATCTGGCTTCTTGCATTTATGGTAAGAAGAAGGATAAGAAATCCGATAAAGAGACTGCGGATAGCCGTGCTGCACAACGTAGATACAGGAAACTCAAACAGAGTGGAACTGCTCATACTTGGCAGCAATTAATAAGTCAGAAGAAGTTGCTCGAACTGGACTTTAGTACCATTCATGGACGCGCTTTAAGCCTATTGGTAGGCTCTAAGTTCTTGAAAAATCAGGGATTGGTAGAGAAGTATTCTAAGTGGATAAGTGGTCGCAAAGTGGCTAAATACACTGGATTCGTGTTCGAGTTGTTCCAACCACTTGGTGATAGCTATCGAACCAATAGGCTTGAAGAGTATAGAGAACAGACTATCAATGCCCAGTTTAATGGATTAGTTGAGACTGGAAGACAGAATCTCAACCAAAACAGCAAACTATTGGTAGTTAGAGATATATCTGGTTCTATGACCTCTAAGGCAGTTGGAACTAATATGTCTTCTTATGCTGTTGGTAAGGCAATGGCATTGTATTTCTCTGCTCTATTGGATGGTCCATTTAAGGATGCTTATGCTACATTTAGTAGTACTTGTAAGTTCTGTAAATGGCAAGGTAAGACTCCTATTGAGAAGTGGACTAATGATACTGATGGAAACTTTGGTAATACCAATTTATTATCAGTAGCAGATATGTTTGTCAAGCTGAGGGGTACAATGAAGATTTCTGAGAATGAGTTCCCAACAGGAGCATTATTGATTAGTGATGGTGAGTTCGACTCTGCTCGTAGCTGGAGTGGTAGTGGAGCAAATGTTACTAACTTTGAGGCATTCAGGAAGAAACTACTCAATGGTGGGTTTAGTAAAGAGTATGTAGATAACTTTAAGTTAATCCTTTGGGATTTGCCTAATGGTTATTATGGTGGAGGTCTTCGTCCTAAGTTTGAAGACTTTGCAGATGCTCCGAACAATTTCTACATTAGTGGTTATGACCCTGCTGCTGTAGCATTCATTTTGGGAACTAAGCCATTTAAGGCTACACCTAAGAATGCAACAGAGTTGTTCAATGCAGCTATGGACCAGGAACTATTGAATAGACTGGTCATCTCTGAACGAAAGGTATTCAACAAGTCTAAGAAGAATATAAACTCTAAAAGCAATAAGAAATAAGTATGATTAAGCTTAACACTTTACTTGCTAAAGCAGACCACGGAACATCAATGTTCAATAGAATGATTGGTGATTATTCTGCTTTCTTTAAGAATAAGCAAGGTATGTTTGAGGGTATCAAGAAGACCTTTAAACCGAGAGATGGTTACGCAGAAGATGCCCGTTATATGGGCACTACTAAAGTAGCTACAACCGTGGAAGAAAAGCTCGAATGGTTCGAGAACAATGCAACTCCTTATTTGAAAGATGTATTCTCTATTGAAGCAACTAACTCTGCTGGTGCACCGAGAGTTGAATTGATAGTAGATGGTATTTCATTTGGTAAGTTGACTGCTCTTGACCTTATGAGACTAAAGACCATTCTAACTGGTAAGCAGTTGGAAGATATGTATACCAACATCCCAGTGCGCTCTGATTCAGAGGTTTGGCTTGAAGGAACTGACGAAGAATATAAGGGACGTGACATCCATGAAACAGAAATGTTGAAAGGTATAACTCGTACTACTGAATCTGAGGAAGTTATCCTTAAAGACCCGAATCTTGACCCAGCTAAGTTGCCTGCAAACTATAACGCTAAGGTTACTGTTAAGAAGAAAACAGTGGAGACTGGCGACTATACATTGCAGAAGTTTACTGGTGCATGGACACAGAGACAACGTGCTGAATTACTGCAAAGAAGAAGTAAGATTCTCGCAGCAGTGATTGAAGCATTGAAGGTAGTTAACGATAACGAAGCACAGAGTCCAAATCTCAATGTGGAGAAACTCGTTACATTCTTACATCATGGTAAGTAAAAAATAAAATATTGACTAAAGCTTTAGCTTCAGCCTCAGCGTTACTAAATCCTAGATATTTAGCATAAGCATTGAGTCAAGAGCTTTAGCTTTAGCCTTAACGTGAGAAACCAGTAGTTTATTAATAATCAATTGATTATAAATCTGACCATTCACGGGTTCGAATCCCGTGCGCGCCTCTAACATAATCCTTTGTTTACAAGGTGGGATAGAAGCATAAGAACCAACATATTAGATGAGCAGTATTGCAAGTAAGCAGCAATCAATATGACTCTTATGTGTATGATTCCCACCTTCTTTTAACATGGCGCGCTGGTGAAGTGGATTAACACGTCAGACTAATAAAACAGCATTAGCGTGAAACTATTGAACGTTATCTCACAACTAGGGGCTATCATCGAGGAGTTTCGAGTTAGTCCTTAGGGGGTTAGCTTAATGGTTAAAGCACAAGAACGTTTAATTCTTGGGAGTGGAGGTTCGATTCCTCCACCCTCTGCTTTCTGATAGGTTAAATAATAATCTGACATAATTCAAACTACTTGTCTGTGAAGATAGGTAGTATTACAAGGGGATATGCAAATGGTAAAGCAGCAATCAATGGATTGTGGTATAGTATTCTAGGTGTATACATTGAGGGTTCGAATCCCTCTCTCCTTACAATTCTTTGTAATAAATTACATTTGTCAGCAGTTGTTGGTCTGTGAAGATAGACAACTATAAGCAGAGCATTAAAATTTAAGCAACAAGATGGGATATTGTAATATATTTAATTGTTACAAAATTTAACATTATTCACTTTGTAGAGTCTAAAGATTACACTATCTTTGTACTCAGAAACGTTGAGAGAACGTGATTGTGTTTGTGTTTTATTTATCCCATTGTTGAGGGGAGTGCGCCACAGTTGGAGAGGTGGGACGGACTGTAAATCCGTTGCCTTCGGGCTGAGTAGGTTCGACTCCTACCACTCCCACAACAATATCTGCTAAAGTCAAGTGCTTTGGTAAAGAGTATGCTCGTCTGTGAAGATGGGCATATTTCGTCTTGCAGGATTAGTACAATGGTTAGTATGTCAGACTTCCAATCTGAATATGAGAGTTCGATTCTCTTATCCTGCTCAAATTTGCGGGTATAGCTCAATCGGCTAGAGTACCACTTTGCCAAGGTGGAAGTTGTGGGTTCGAATCCCATTACCCGCTCTTCTTATGGGCTGATAGTGATAACGGCAAGCACTTCTGCTTTGCACGCAGAGAGTCTGGGTTCGATTCCCAGTCGGTCCACTATTTATAATGGTGCATTGGTCTAATGGTCAGGATACTAGACTGTCTATCTTGGGGTACGAGTTCGATTCTCGTATGCACCGCATTCTTCCCCAATCTTCCAAAGGGTGAGACGGAAGCGTTTTGTTGAGGGCATCACGATAGAGAGACCTTAGTATCATGCTAACTTGAAAGCATGGAGAGCATTTCGCTAATACGCTCTTGAAAAGATTATTAGTGGAGGTTAGGTGAACGCTAGCAAAGTAGCCTAATGACAGGAATTTGGTAGCATAACAGATGGAAACCAAAGAAGTGAGGATTGAAGTCTTCCTTATGTCTAACTAAATTCCTTTATTTAACATCGCGGATTAGAGAAGTGGTCTATCTCGCCAGTCTCATAAGCTGGAACACTCATAAGGTGTCGCAAGTTCGAATCTTGCATCCGCAACAATGTGTGGGGTGGTAGCAGTTGGTAGCTCGTCAGGCTCATAACCTGAAGGTCGGCGGTTCGAGTCCGTCCCCCGCGCCTATTACACCAGGCAATGCTAAGTGGAATACACTTAGGACTGTTGTAGTTACGATAGAGTATGAGGGGTGAAACTCATAACTCACTATAAGAAAGCATACAGCAAATCTATTCAAGCATCAAACTTTTAATTTGACACCGCTAAGAACTGCTTTCTGTTTAAATTGGGTGATGGCGCAATTGGTTAGCGCACCTCTCTGATAAGGAGGAGGTTCTGGGTTCAAGTCCCAGTCACCCAACCTATCTTGATGACGATAAGAAGTCTTACAGCAACTATCCAATCCAATATTTGATTTCCAATTCAAATTAATGATTATAAAGACTTCTGTCTATAGTCCCTTAGCTCAGCTGGTAAGAGTATCTGGCTTACATCCAGAGGGTCGTAGGTTCGAACCCTACAGGGACTACAGTAATGTATGGTTAGCCAAGTGGTCGAAGGCAGCAGGCTGTTAACCTGCCGTGAGCAATCCCATCGCAGGTTCGATTCCTGCACCATACGCTTTAATACTAATTTAGAAATTATGAAGATAAGAAAACTTAAATGCTTGAGAACTCCTTTTAGAGCCTCTGCTAGAATGAGAAAGAATAGAAGAAAGACCGAAATTAAAGGCATCCCTTCTGATATAGCTGACATTTGGTGGGCAATAAAGTTGTTAGACAAGTGGGATAGTAATTTCAATGAAAGGTATAAAATGCGTAAATAACTTACAACTGGGTGGTTAGCTTTAATGGTTAGAGCATTGGACTGTTAATCCAAGGGTTGTCGGTTCGAGTCCGACACTGCCCTCAACCTAGCGAGGTTTCACGTACTAATAATATGTACACAAAAGAGAACTTCTACGTAGATTTGTTGTGAAACAAGTCTACTATATGCGTCGGTGGCATGACTGGGAAGCAACGCTCTCCAAAAGCGTGATATGGGGGTTCGAATCCCTCACGGCGTGCAAAGCGATTAGTTATCAATAAGAAGACTTCAGCAAACAATTTTAATCAAACATCTGTACCATTTATCACGGATATGATAACAAACAGTCTTCTGTAAATTGGGAGGTAGGACAATAGGCTAGTCTACTACATTTGGGATGTAGAGGTTGCGAGTTCGAATCTCGTCCTCCCAACACATTTATGGTTAAGTTAAATAAGAATACTTACAGCAAACAACTAAGCAATTCAAACAAACAGTAAATTTGTCTTAAACGTAGGTTCGATTCCTGCCCTTCCCACCATTGTGCGACTATTTAAATGGGAAGGTTGAAATGTTGGTGTAGTCCGAGAGGATGAAAAGAAGTATTCTGCTTATGGGGAGGTAGCATAATTGGCTAATGCACTAGATTTGCAATCTGGATTATTGGGTTCGAGTCCCACCTGCTCCACGAATCTTTAAGATTCACACTTCAACAACTCTTTGTTCAAATTAGACCCAGATAGAGAAACATAAATGCACGTAAAGTAGTGTTTATGTAGGGTTGCCCGAGCGGTTTAGGGGCTGGTCTGCAAAACCAGTTAGAACGGTTCGATTCCGTTACCCTACTCTATTTTGAGTTTAACAACAAGAAACCTTACAGCAATACCTATTCAGCTTTGTAAGCCGTAGGTCATGGGTTCAAGTCCCATAGGTGGATACGTCCATCTTAGCTCAGTTGGATAGAGCAACGTATTTAAATGGTTTCTGAACCCACATCTATTGTTAATACAGTAATGTGGGTTATTTCACCCTATAGCTTAATTGGTAAAGCCTTGCACTTTTAATGCAGAGAGTCCGAGTTCGAGTCTCGGTGGGGTGACAAAGGTGCTCGTATGACACCTCCTTTTCATTAACTATTGTAAGAGGACACACAGCAAACTCAACTTACAGCTACTAATTATTCAATGTGATGTCTCCGAAGTATTCCCGTAAGGGTGCAGGCAAGACTAGAGTAGGACGCTTGAAGTAAATGTTCTAAGCTGTGAGAATCAGCCCTGACTATACTAGGTTAAAGTATAGTGTCTAATCATTCTAAATTGGGAGAGTGAAAGACATTAAATGTAAAACCCTTGTCCTCTGTTAAACCTATCCATCGAATTTCCGTATCTGGAGTTTTGGATAGGTTTATTTAACTAACAAGATTGACATATTTATTCAGTAACACTATCTTATTATGAAGGCAATTAGACTGATTAAGAAGGCTGTTAAGTGGTATTTCGATAGGACTGCAAATTCCTACATTTACCCTACTGGAACTCTCCCTATTATAAAGGAGTAAGTTCCTATGCTGCTGAGGTGAATATGTAAATCAATAACTTATGGAGGTTTGCCAGAACGGTAATGGAACGGACTTGAAATCCGATGTAACGTACCCATTCGTTGAGTAGGTTCGACTCCTACAGCCTCCTCTATTTCTAACAAATAAAGTATTATGACAGGAAGATTTAGACCAGTTAACAAGATTAGTAAACACAAGATGTCCTTATTATGGGACAGAGCATTAGCGTATTTCTATAAGGAACACGCTGTGGTTAGAGCCGTACAAGATGGCTTTACTGATGATAACAACCAAACATTATTAAAGAGATTCCAACATCTTGAATCACTTATAATGAATGGGCGCTTTAAGAAGATGCCTCGTAAAATGAAGAAGGCATTTATGAGAGAACTATCAGCAAGGTATAACCTTTGTCTGATTGTATTACAACATTGGGATGACTTTAAAGCATTAAAAACAACATGATAGAATCAATTATAGCAGACATAGTATTTGATTGGACTTTCCTTAACCCTTTAATTGAAAGAGACGATGGAAAGAAAGAATCAAATGAAGTGGACGAGTCCACGCAACAAGTATTGGCGCAAGCAGAAGTTAGTCCAGAAGTATATTACTAGATTAAAGAAGTTTCCTGCTAGTAATTATGGATTATGGTGTGATAACTATAATCAACACTGGACATTACCTTATAAATCAACAAGTACTCCATGTAGTTGTTGGTTATGTAAGGGAGAACGATATAATAGACGAGAGTTTAAAAAGGAAACTAGACTTGAAATAGAAATGTTTTAAGTTATTTAATTTATAAGAAGTCTTACAGCAACAACATTAGCAATTCGATTATGGTTCGACTAGCCTGGGTTCGAATCCCAGCAACCTCCCAATTATTAGTACTATATGGAGGTTGTAGTGTAGCGGATAGCACAGTATATGCAAACAAGTGACTTCTGGTGATGCCTCAATAGCTCAACGGATAGAGCGTCGGTCTTCTAAACCGAACATCTAGGTTCGATTCCTAGTTGGGGTACTAATTTGGCAAGGTTTATCTTATAGACCGAGGTTGTTGGTAGGGGAAGTTCCTTATGTGGATGAGGGTACAGCTTACTAGTGGTATACCACTGGTCATAAATGGAAGTGGCTGTATGTGTAGGTCTAACATGGTGTTTATAGTTCAGCGGTTAGAATAACTGATTGTGGTTCAGTAGATGTGGTTTCGACTACCACTAAACACCCTTATGGCAGTAGGTTTTAAAATAAAATCTTCCTGTTTGTTTACTATTGCCTTAACGTGATTTAGAAGGGTTACACGTATAATTAATCCTTCCTCTGGGGCGGTAGCTCAATGGTAGAGCGCAGGTCTGAAGAGCCTGGCGTTGGAGGTTCGATTCCTCCTCGCCCCACGTCGATTAGTAGACGAGAACTAACAGCAATTCTAAAGTTTTACATTCCAAGCAGTGGGTCTGAGGTTCGAATCCTCACGTTAGCTTAGGCTAATGTAGCTCAGTGGTTTAGAGCAACAGCGTTAAAACAAAGATGGTTCTCAGCTGTTTTACAGAGTTACAGGTTAAAGAAACTCTGTATGGAGAGTTGGGTGAGTGGTCTATACCAGAGTCCTGCTAAGACTCCGAACCCCAAAAGGGTTCCGCTGGTTCGAATCTAGCACTCTCCGCAAGTATATTTGGAATTTTTGTATAATAATGATTAATTATGATTACTATGACAAAGATTCAGCCTATAAATCCTAATGAAATAATCAGTGAGAAAGTAAAGGTCATACCAGACCAAGTTATTAGGGTTTTTAATGAACTGATTGCAAGAAACTGGAACAACGACAAGTCAATAGTGTTTACTAATGAAGCTGTTGAGTTTATAAAGTTTCTGACTGGTGCCAGTAAGGATACTATCATACAAAACCATTGGTTAGATGTAGAGCCTCTCTACAGAGATAATGGATATGAAGTAACTTACCATGAGTCCCAGGGTAATGAATCCTTCCCCTCATATTATGAGTTTAGGAAGAAGTCTCTAAATGCTGGGTTCGAATAACGGCTAGTTCCTCACACTTTCGATGTGAAGATAGGGGTTCGATTCCCCTACCCAGTACCTTGTAGTCCTCCTTAATCCTTAATAGGATAGTTAGGCTACACTGTGAACGAACAGAGGAGAGGAGTTCACACGTTGGCTAGCAACGTAGTACACAATGGTGGGATAGGAACGGCTAGCACCCACCTTAACTGTTCTTATAATACTAGTTAAATTCTGACGGGGAGTTAGAACAGTTAAAATACTCCTATCTACTAATGGTTAGGTAATCGGTCTCTCAAGCCGAAAATACGGGTTCGAATCCCGTTGGGAGTACGCGATAATGGGGTTCCATTATTAGCAATCATCTTAATAGAACTACTTGTTCGTGAGAATAGGTAGTTAATCGAGGGCGTAGTGTAATGGTTAGCACGCCTCCCTGTCACGGAGGTAGAGGGGTTCGAATCCCACGTTCTCGGCTAAACATAGTAAAAATCACTTATTACAAGAAGACTTACAGCAAACCAATTCTAAAATTCAATCGGTAAAATGAAAGACGTAGGGTTCGAATCCCTACCTATACCGCCAAAGTCCTGATGGGTATAGTCGTCTAGTGGTAGGATGTATTAGAAACAGGCTAGTCTTCTGAGCGTACATCTAAGTATGTACGCTAATTCGCCGTCTTCGCATAGTGGTCGATTGCACCTGACTTGTAATCAGGTTCCGCAAGGACACGTCCGTTCGAATCGGACAGGCGGCTCAAATAGTCCTATTGTTAGTAATAACAGTGGGACTTATTCTTTCCAAACAACAAGATTCTCAGTTAGTACTACAAAGATTAGCATTTGCAAATGTTTTATGTAAAATGATTTATGAGTAGCTTTAAAGACGGATTGAGAAGAAGTGGTCAGAGTGTATTGGATGCAAGGGCACAGAACTTGTATGAAATGACTAAAATTGAAGAGGAACGCTTCATTCAGGAATGTAAGATGAAAGTTCTTCGTATCAAGAATGAGTTGAACAAACACAGAGACCTATCTGTAAAGTCCACTACTTCGTTAGAGGTTGGTAATGGCTTTGACCCGAAGGCTTGGGTAGCTAAAAGACATCAATTGGAACGTGACCTAAGAGTTGCTAACATTGAGTATGCTTTGGCTCTTAAAGTTGACGGAGAAGAGTTTCCAGCTGACGAAACTGAGGAACAAATTAACGTAGCAGCAGTGCTAGAAGACGATGCTAAATTGAATTAATCTATGGGAAGTGGAAGTTATTCTTTTGCAGCTTATGCAGGCTTAGCTAGTGATAGAGGATATGCAACTAAGTCAGCCGATGCTGTCTTCACTAATCATTCTCTATCAGCTAAATCAGACATTAAATTGTCTAATGTAGATGCAAGAACTTATAACACTCAGATTAAACCTGAAATGGTTGATACTGGTGTTAGAGAGAGTAGAGATAGCAGTGAACACCCAGAGACTACTCCGATTATCATTGCTCTTGATGTTACTGGTTCAATGCGTAGAACACCTCATGAAATGATTAAGGATAACTTCCCTAAACTCATGGATGCTCTAATGCAACTGGGAATCAAAGACCCTCAGCTGTTATTTATGGCTGTCGGTGACCACGAGTATGACAACTATCCAATTCAAGTTGGGCAGTTTGAGTCTGATACTGAGAAGATTGTAAATTCACTGGAAGAGTTTGTACTCGAAGGTGGAGGTGGAGGTAATGCTGGCGAAAGCTACTTACTTGCACATATAATCGCTGGGTATCACACCGAAACAGACTCATGGTTTAAAAGACACAAGAAAGGTTATCTATTCACCATTGGTGATGAACCTAACTTGCGTAACATCAGTGGACGTGCTTTAGAAACATTCTTAGGCTATCAACATCCTGCTAATCCTATTAGTGCGGATGAAGCTGTTAAGAAAGCTCAAGAGCAATATAACGTCTATCATATTCATGTTACTAATGGCAGTTATGGCACAAGAATTGCTCCAGGTTGGAAGGATTTGCTTGGACAAAACGTACTGACTTGCGATTCACACAACATTCACAATGTTATTGCCGAAGCTATTAGACAACACGAAGACCTTACTGGAATACCTTACGAAGCAACAGCAGTAGTTGATGCTCCTACCAGTGCAGGTAAAGAAAGTGGAACTTATACCTATTAAAAGTAGATGAATGAAATTGTATTAGGCTCGTTCTTTGGTGACGAGGGTAAAGGACAAACTGTCCATAATTTGTGTAAAACACATCCGAGAGAAGAGACAATAGTTATTCGCTTTAGTGGTGGACATCAAGTAGGACATACTGTAAGGCATGGGGAACTTGAACACACATTTAGTAATTATGGTAGTGGTACTTTACTTGGAATACCAACGTACTGGTCTAAATACTGTACAGTAGACCCTATTACTACTATGGAAGAGTTGGCTGATTTAAATAAGATGGGAGTAAACCCTGAGATTATTTATCATCCACTCTGTGAGGTTGTTACTCCCTTTGACGTTATTAGTCAGTGGAACAATGAGGAGAACCTTAGACATGGTACTGTAGGTACTGGCTTTAAATCTGCTCTTGATAGAGTAGCTGCTGGTTATCATATTACAGTTCGAGATTGTGCTAATATCATGGTTTTAAGAACCAAGATTGCATCACTTATCAAGAACTATTATGATTTCAGTTCCACACTCCCAATGTATAGCATAGATGATTGGTGCATTAAAGTACATGAATACTTCAAATCTGTAATGGTATGTGATGAGAATATCCTAACTCGTTATGATTACAGAGTATTCGAAGGTTCACAAGGTATATTATTAGACCAAACATTTGGTATTATGCCTTACTGTACTCCAAGTAACACTACTTGTCAGAATGCAATGGAAATTATTAACAGGATTAAGAGTGTGCCTAAGAATCACTTAGACAGAATGACGGAAGAACTAACAAATCATGTGTATGTTATCCGACCTTATATTACCAGACATGGTAATGGTCCAATTCCTACCTCTAAGCCTGTTAGGAAAGTGGAAGACCCTAATAATAAGTTCAACGAGTTTCAAAGAACTCTTAGAGCTGTAGAGTTTGATGTTAAATTACTTCAACACTCTTTATTAGTTGATTCTACTTTCTATCCTCGACACTATTCACATAGAAAAGTATTAGTCATTACTCATAAGGATGAAATTACATCTCAGTTTAATGATGAACTATTATCTGGTGATTGGGAGGAACAATTCAACAGCATACAAATGTCTTACTATGATAAACTCATAGTTTGATTTATTACTGTAAAACGACATGCAGCAAGACCTAATATTAGCTTTAAATGATAAAACCCCTCTGCTGCCCATTGCGGAGGTTAAAGAGTTGAATGGGAATGTCGTTTGTTTTATTGGGCTATGGTGTAATGGTAGTCACATCAGATTTTGGTTCTGAGAGTCCAGGTTCGAGTCCTGGTAGCCCAACTAAGAAGATAATCTTATGAAGGCAATGAAGGACAAGAAGAAATTTGGAGGAACTTCCTCAGCATCTAAGAATCGTAGCTGTAAGAAATTCGGCTATAGTTATGATAAAGAGGTAAGAAGACTCTGGAGAATGGAAGCCAAACGTATAGCTCATAAAGTACTTATGCATCTTCCCGTCAGTAGAGAAGAGATTCAAAAGGCATGGAGTAATCCATACATTGACTCCTCTACACTTGGTGTTCCCTATATGTGGGATGGCATAGGTTATTATGAAAGATGGGTTGAGCAAGTGTACAACAAATTAAATAATGTGACATGATTTATGCGAGAGTAATTCTAGTATTGCTTATTATACTAATATTGGTATATTATGCAATGATTGTTGCCCACCTCTCAGGTGTTGTAAACCTTACGAGTAGGAAGGTAACTTTCTCTAAACTGTGTATTCCATTTTACTATTGGATACATCAGGAAGAATGATAATGTTTAATGTAAATAAGTAGAAATGAGTCAACCTAAAGTAAGTAAAAGTTCAATCTTTGCTATTATAGCAGGGGTAATTGTGGTTCTGTTAGTTTGTATGGCAGGTTCTTTGTTTGAGGACGCTGATAAGTCTAAGAACTATGTATGTCAGATGCCTGTAACAGGTGAATATGTAGTTTGGACAGATGGTGGTCTGAAGTGGCAAGGGGAGGTAATAAGTATGAATACTTCAAAACCTCTCAAATAGAGTTTGTGGATTTAACGGAAGTTAGTGAAGGTAACTATGTTGCATCTGGTACAAATCCAGCTGCGTCGTTAACCTTTAATGATAAGGGTAAAGGCTTTATCATTGGTTCGTTCCGAGTTGTTATGCCGAACGATGATGCTAATATGAAGAAAATCCAACAGGACTTTGGTTCTGAGAAGGCATTAATAGCTAACTTAATCAAACCTACCCTATATAAGGTTGTAACATCTTGTGGTCCTCTAATGTCATCACTGGAATCTGTATCTGAGACAAGAACTGACCTTATTGCTTATATCACTGACCAGCTTAATAACGGAGTATACAAGACAGTTGTAATACGTGATTCCGTTACCAATGAAATTACTGGTGAGAAGGAAATGAGAGCTAAAGCACAAATTGTAGCTGATACTAATTCTCCGAGCGGATATAAACGTCAAGAAACATCTCCGTTCAGTCAATATGGTATTACTTGTGGACTGGTGTCTATTCTTGATATTAAGTATGACGGAGCAACTCAATCTCAAATTGATGCTCAGAAACAAGCTAACTTGGCTGTAATAACTTCTAAGACTAAATCATTGGAAGCTATTCAAAGAACTGTTCAGATTACTGAAGAGGGTAGAGCAGCAGCTGAGAGAGCTAAATGGGAGCAAGAGAAAGAGAAGGCTATAGCAGTTACTAAGGCTCAGCAAGAGTTTGAAGTAGCTGAACTTGAAGCTAAGAAAGCGAAGCAGGTTGCTTTGAAGGTTCAAGCTGAGGGTGAAGCTAAGGCAGCAGCTAATAGAGCATTAGTAGCAGCAGGTCTAACTCCTGCCGAAAGAGCAGAATGGGATTATAAGACAGCTGTAGGAGTTGCACAAGCTCTTGCAGAATCTAAAGTGTCTTGGGTTCCTTCTGTAATGTTTGGAGGAGGCAGTTCAAGTAATTCAGCTATGGATGCTGTAGGCTTGAAGATGTTATTGGACATTACTAAGTCTTTGGATAAGACAAGTAAGTAATAAAATATAAATACGCAATGAGGAGGGCAGGTGTGTAGAGTTCTACAACGCACTGGGGGTTTGGAGTCTGAGACGGTTAGAACGACTGGGTAAAGACTAAGTAATTGCGTATTTATTCGGACCTATAGCTCAGCCAGGTCAGAGCAACTGACTCATAATCAGGAGGTCGGGGGTTCAAAGCCCTCTAGGTCCACATATCAAAAACTATCACTTATGAAACATTTATTATTAATTCTAATGTTTATTCCACTATCATTATATGGTCAGCATAATGCTACAGCAACGTATTATCATGCAGGACCAAAACATGGTTTATCATGGATTACAGCTAGTGGGAATAGAATTAGTGTTAAGAAACTAAATGCTGGTAAGTTAAGATGGGTGGCGCTATCACACAACTTATTAAAGCATTATGATTATGGAGATACTATTATAGTAATCTCTAATAACCCTAAGCTTGAAGGTAAATGGGTAGTAATGGATAAGATGCACAAGAGGCATTATAATAAGATTGATTTCTTGACTCCATCTGGAAATAATTTAGGAATGTTAAAACCAACTAAAGTGAAGATAAAGAGGAAAGAATAACAATGGGGTTGTGGCGGAATTGGTAGACGCGCTGGTCTTAGGAACCAGTTCCATTCGGGAGTGTGGGTTCGAGTCCCACCAGCCCTACAAACATTATTAAATAACAGGAAGTATGAAAGAGATTAAAGATTTTATTCAAGAACTATGTGAGTGTGCTAAGCCAAGTATTAATGGTAGCATGGTTACATTAGAGGAAGCTACTAGAATTGTAGCAGAAGCGTTTACTGCTGGCATGAACTTTCAAGACCATGAGATAAAGAGTAAACACAAATTCAGACACTTTGAAAAGGAAGACATTGATAAGGTAGCTGGATTCAAGTTCATTCCTAATCCTGCCAACGGGGGTGATGATGATTATATCATTGCTGATATGGTATTTAAGGAATATACATACGGAGAATGGGGAGAAGACCCGTTCTGTAATGTTAATGCCTTAAACAGAGATTATGGAGAACTAAGGTTAAGAGAACTTATAAACGGTAAATACTGATGAAATACTTATTGATGTTATTAATGTTAGGGTTTGCTTCGTGTACTAGAGTAGAACCTAAAATGGCAGTTACTTCTAATAAGGAGAGGTTTATTATTGAGAACTTCGCCAAAAGTGTTACTGCTGCTGAGTTTACGTACAAAGGTCATAGTTACATATGGTTCCACAATAACAATGGTGGATGGGATGGCAACGATGGCATAGTACATAACCCAGATTGTAAGTGTAATAGGAAATAAATCCACCACTCAAGTTGGTATGAGGTGAGAAAATTGCTTAGAGGCTGTTGATGTCTATTAGACGTAGTAGACTACAATTACAGTTACGGTTAAAAATTGACAGCATTACCAATCCTGTCAGGCGGATTTCAGAACGTAGTTAACGCTACGTTCTTTTAAGGCGACATAGCTCATTTTGGTTAGAGCGTGGGAGTCATAACCCCAAGGTGGTTGGTTCGAACCCAACTGTCGCCACTATACCTTAATTTTATACGTATGAGTGACAAAGGCTTATTATTTAAGAAGAGAAAGAATAATCATGGAAGTCATCATAAATGCAGTAGAGGAAGTGGTTTCCCTAGACATAGCATGAACCACTATCCTGGTACTCATTTAGGAATGAAGCTAAGATATTCAAAGCCATCTGTAGGGCGTTTTTATTGTGAATGGGGACCAAATCGTGGTTATCTAAGAACAAATAGAATAACTGGCTTTATTAATAAGTTCATAGGTAAACCCTATAACGATTTAGTTAAAGCATTCTATGTTCTCATTAAAGACTTAAGAGACAGCCATAAGGAGGTTGGTCTTGCTGACCTTGAATGGCACTTTGAACAATTTAGATACAGAAGATGGAGAGGTGATTATTATGTTGATGACGATGGATTAGTTCAAATAGTTCATCCAGAGTTAGAGAGGAAGAAAGGTAGTCGTATTAATAAGCAACAGGTTGCATACAATAAGAAGGTTAAAGTTCCAGACTTTGGTAGAGTAACTCTTCCAAGAACTCCCGATAAAGAGAGTGATAGAAGGAATAAATATAGTCTTCCAGAGTATGGCAGTGTAAGTTATGAGAAACCTCAATACAGTGCTCCTAGATTCTTAGGTAATTACTGGTGTGATATGGATGGCAAGATGTTATTCTTACCAGTTTATCATGTTCCAGGCAGCAATATGTATGCTAAGTATTGGGCTGATACACATGGTGTTCCTAAACCCAAGGAATACAAGAGTGGCTATTACTATAATAGTTGCCCACAGAGATGGGATAGGAAAGGATACTGTGATAGGTTTAGCGATATGTTTAGACCTGGAGATTCTGCCTTTAAATGGGCACAAGGTATTGAGAATGGATGGGTTGTTCCAATCATTCCATTTAGTAAAAGAAATGAGTGGTATGGTCTTAGACACGCTATGTACAAGAGAATGTATCATAGTAAGCTATTATTAATGCCAAATACTAGAGCATTAGTCCAGGCAAGGGAGAGAGTACAGAGATGTAGGGAGAACCTATCTCAATGTGAAATCCCTGATAACTGGTGGTATGGCAAGACTGAGAGATGTCAGAAAGAACTTGATAAAGCCTTAGAAGACCTTAGAAAGACTCCTAATATGGCTTACTTTGAGGTAGGATATGGTCAGCTATACCCTATGGTTAAGAGGTACGATTATGAAAAAGCATTAAGAATCTATGAGCAGGAGCAGAAAGAAGCCAATATGGAAGGACAAGAGTGACCATGTTTGGTACAATAGAATTATCAGAAGAGTTCAGAGAATGCAAGTTAAACAGATAGCAAGTCTTAATGATATTTTGGAATATGAAATCTCACAACCTAATGAATTAGTAAATGATTGGGACATCTGTGATTGGAAGTTTGATTATAGAGACCCACGGTGGAGAGATGGTCATACTCCTGAAGAGTTGAAGAGGTTTTGTTGTAAATGATATATTCCCAATCTTAGTCAAAGGAATTAAAATATTAGGCTAGGCGATGACAACTAAGCAGAGTTGAGCGTATGTAATAAGACGTGTTCCGAAGTACAAGGAATGGGGTGGTTGCAGAATACCTCTTTAGACTATCATATAGTCAATCACTGCTTCATGGCTCCATGGTGGAATTGGTAGACACGACAGATTTAAGCTCTGTTGCTCAGTAATGGGCGTGTGAGTTCGAGTCTCACTGGGGCTACACCCTTGAATTTACTCTTAATCCTTAAATATAACTGATATGAATATCTTTGGTAACACAGCAGCAGGATTTAGTAAGGAAGTAGACAATGCAATGTCTACATTTAAGAGTACTATTACAAAGCTTAAAGCTACAGCTGAGAAAGCAGTAGCAACTAAAGCTGAGAAGCAAGATGAAATCAAGAAGCTAGAATCTGAATGTTCTGCTCTTGATGGAGTATCTACTAAAGCTAATAACTTAGCAGCTAAGTTAGAAGCATTATTTGAATAATCATGAAAGTTGAGAATATACTTGACCACCCTATTGACTTCACTTCCATTGAGGGATGCAAATCCTTTGCTGAATGGGTTAACGAAGATGTATCTAATGCCTTCTATTTAGGATTCCTAAGAGAAGAATTTAGTGAGTACGTTCCTAAGATGAATGAGAGTGAAGAGGGTATTCAATTCCTAAAGAGTATGGCTACAGCAAACACTAATGCTAAGAAATACTTAAAGGAACTCGCTAGATTGATGGAACCTTACTTGCAAAGTAAAGATGGATTTGTAATCCTAGATATGATTAACGATGTACTAGGGAGAGTATCCTTAGAGAAGAAAGATGATATTTACGGAGTTGCCTTTGTATTAGGTATCTACACCGACTATCTATTTACTACGCAAGCTGAGGCATGAGTGCATATAGAGTATACACTGATGGAGCATATTCAAGTGCTCGTAATCAAGGTGGCATAGGCTTTGTCATTCTTAAGGATGATAAGGAAGTTGCTAGATATTCTAAAATGTACAAGAACAGTACAAACCAAAGAATGGAACAGATGGCAGCAATAGTTGCCCTTGAATCTATTAGTACACCTTCAGAAGTTACCATAGTTTCTGATTCTCAGTATGTGGTCTGCACATATACTAAGAACTGGAAGAGAAAGGCGAATCTGGACTTGTGGAAGAGATTTGATGCAGCAATCGCATTCCATACTAAGGTTGATTTCAGCTGGACTAAAGGACACGCTGATGACCAATATAATAAGATTTGTGATAAGCTAGCACAAGAAGCTAGTAAGACTATAGAGATTACTGATTAATAAATTTGTAAATTCTTCTATATGAAATACAAGAAAATGGTAGCTAACTTAGAAGCAGCTAAAAGATGGTGGGATGCTCAACCTGAATCATTCAAGAAGGCAACTACACGTCCTGGCTCTGTTAAATGCAAATCTGTTAATAGAGGTAAATAACCACTTCGAGTTTAAGGTAAAGTAGGACTTGCGCATACCTTCATGCCGAGGTATTAAAACCTTTCTACATTATGTAGATAAACTACCGCGGAGAGGACAGTGGTGACTCTCCATTTGACCCTATAGCTTAGTTGGTAGAGCTGCGGACTCTTAATCCGTAGACCAGGGTTCGAATCCCTGTGGGGTCACAGTAAAGTTGAAGTAATAAAAAGAAGTAATCCATGTGTGCCACTTGCTCGTGAGAGTAGGTGGCATTTTTTATGGTCTAGTAGCTCAGCTGAATAGAGCGTTCCCCTCCTAAGGGAAAGGTCATGGGTTTGAGTCCCATCTGGACCACTAAATTTAACGTATTAAAGATTATGAAAGTATATGATGTTATAAGAATTGCTAAAGATACCTACATAAGTGAAACTAGTCACCTATGTTATCCAGGTATGTGTTGGTGTCTTAAAGTGGCAGCAACTAAAGGATTGGATTTTAAAGAGAAGAATAGGAAAGGACATCCTTCTTATAAGGATTTAGTCACTAATATTCCAGAATTTAATCCAGAGTTCCTTAAAGCTACCAAAACTGTACAACACGCAGGTTTAGACTTCTGGTGGGAGAACACAGATGTGAAGTCTAGGCTTAATGCTTTTGAAGTACTGGAAGGTATCTATAAGGAGAGTGTTAGAGAATTTGAATATTAAAGTATAACAGAGGGGATGTGGGCTTGGAAGTAGCCATCATTTAAAGAGTTGCGAGCGGAAGTTATGGTATATCCTTAGGTCATGTATAGCTAACATGATGTAGACAAGCGTGGAGGTATAGAACTTACTAGTCCTTCCGTAGAACCGCAGGGAGGCACAAGCATTAATCTCGGAGAGTAGTATTCTAAGTCTGAAATGACGAGGGTTCCTATACGTTGCTCAATGTGATATTAAGTGTCGGAGCCAATTATTGATAAGTTCCAACAGTACGAGAGGAGCCTGGAATTAAGATTGGGAGGTACGTGATACCTTAGCTGTTAGTAGGAAAACGAAAGTCAGTTAGTACATACGTTAAGTCACTGTGTACATACGTTCAATGTCAATAATCGCCCTTAGAGCATTTGGTGTAACAGCACACCCTCTATTCTTTAGTCCTATAGTTTAACGGATAGAATACCATACTACGGATATGGAGGTCTCAGTTCGATTCTGAGTAGGACTGCATTATGAAGACATGGTTTTGTAAAGACACTCAGAAATGGGTATCAGAGATTCCTAGGGCATTTTGGATAGGTCACTATGATTATAAAACGGGTGAGAAGCTATATAGTGATGACACTATATACACAGCTGACCCTTTCATGCGTGGGCTATACAAGAAACCATATGTACTTATTAGCACAGGAATTAGAGATTGTTCCCACATGAAGTTTGGTGAATGGAATATTCCATTTACTGGACATACATGGAGTAAATTAACTAAAGTTGTATGAATAAGTTAGTAAAGCTTAGGGATAAGTGGTTTCCCAAGCCTAAGCCACTAAGTGCCTTAGATGCTTATACAATCACTAAATATGGATTAAAACTTGATAGAGACACCTTGCATAAGAAGTGTATAGAAGAGATAGCTAGCTTAATGCAAGCTAAATCAGCTAGAAACGAATATAGCCTGGTGTTTGACCTTGACGAGAATATCCCCGAATTAGGAGTATACTTATCTGAGTATTACACTAACTTAGGGTTTAATTGCTTCGTCTTGGACAGCTCAGTGGACAAGAGGATTGAAACACCTCAACTCTATCTTAGCTGGAAACGAAAAGGCGTTAAATCGTCTGTGTTTGAAGGATAGTCCTTCAATTAACTTTAATAACTTAATTACATTATGGCAATTAACTTGCAAAAAGGTGGACGTATTGACCTTTCTAAGGAGTCCACAGCTAGCGTGTTTAGAATTGGTTTGGGCTGGGATGCAGCACAACCTGGTAAGGAATTTGACTTGGATGCTATGGCTCTGATGTTGAAAGCTGATGGCAAGTGTCTGAGCGACAATCACATGGTATTCTATGGTAACTTGGAAGACCCTACTAAGTCTGTAAAACATTCGGGTGATAACCGTACTGGTGCTGGTGACGGTGATGATGAAACTATCACTATCGACACTACTAAGGTTCCCGCTGAAGTACAGGAAATCGCTGTTCTGGTGAATATCCACGATGCTAAGAACCGTCAACAGAACTTCGGCATGGTAAAGAATGCCAAAGTAAATCTGTATGAAGGTGCAGAAGGCAATAACATTCTTGCTAAGTATGACTTGGAAGAAGATGCTTCTATGGACAGAGCGTTGGTATTCTGTAAGCTGTATCGCAAGGATGGAAGCTGGAGATTCCAGGCAGTGAACGAAGGTAAAGGTAACTATCAGTCGGTGCTGTTGTGTGACATTCTGTCAGGTTACGGCATTGATGCTGGTCCAAAGGATTTATAAGCCATGATAAATCTGTCTAAAGGTGGCAGAGTTAATCTGTCAAAGGATGATAACGGTAACAAGTTATCTAAGGTTTTCTTTGGTGCGAACTGGGGAGCTATCAAATCTGGTGGCTTCTTAGGTTTCGGCGGAGGTACTGAGGCTGTAGACCTCGATGCTTCTGTAGTTCTTATGGATGCTAATAAGCGTAAGCTTGAAACTGTTTACTTTGGTCATAAAGATTCAAGTGACAGAGCTATCCATCACTCTGGTGATGATTTGGTAGGTGATACCAATGGAGACGACGGAATGGATAATGAAACTATCTCAGTAGAACTGGATAGAATCAGACCAGAAGTTGAATACGTTGCATTCATCTTAAATTCATATCGTCACCAAAGATTCGATAAGATTCCTTATATGGGATTACGAATCTATACGACATCTGACGGGCGTCCTGTTACCCGTCCAAACTCCAATCCTAATGTATTGGCTAAATATAACCTTGACAACGATAGTAATGACCCCGATACTACATTCGCTGGTCGTGAAGCTATCATCTTGGGTTATGCCTATCGTAAGGATGGTGAGTGGAGATTCAAGGCTCTTGGTAACACAGGCTCTTGGCAATCTATAGGAGAAATCGAAAGGGTATTACCCAATTTTATTTAATTATTAAACACTTACGATTATGTGTAAAGAAAGTGTAAACGTAGAAGAACTCCGCAAGGAAGTTATGACGGATGGAGTAGTGACTAAGGAAGAAGTGGAAATGCTGTGGGAGAAGAAAGACTCTCAAGAAGGCAATACTTCCTCTGAATTTGATGCATTCTTCGCTGAAGCAGTAATGGCTTGGCTGTTAGCAGACGGTAAAATCGATGAAGAAGAGGCTCAGTACCTGATTGACAAAATCAATGAGGATGAGGACATCGACGATGCTGAATCTGAGCTGTTGGAAGCTATCAACGAGTGGGGTTCAGAAGAAGGACACGAGGTTCCGAGTATCCTTGTGGTTGAGTTCCCTGACTACTTCGAAGACGACGAGGACTAAAAACACTTCTCACGGGTGGGCATAGCTGTCCACCTTTTAATAATTAAATAACTTAAAGATGAATATAGAATTGTTAAAGGGCTTGACAGATGCTGAGGTTAATCATAGTAGAGAGTGTCATGGCTCTAATGTACTAACCCCACCTAAGAGAGACCCTTGGTATGTACTTTTCTTTGAAAAGTTTAAAGACCCCTTAATTCAAATATTAAGTGTTGCTGCAGTTATTGCACTGATACTAGGGGTTATTAAATCGGAGTATCTTGAACCCATAGGAATTATAGCTGCTATATTGTTAGCTGTAACTATCGGCTTTATAAATGAGTATAGTGCATCCAAGAAATTTGATGTACTGACTACAAGCTCCGATGATACACTTGTCAAAGTAAGGCGCAATGGTATAGTAACTCAAGTAGCTCGTAAGGACTTGGTTGTTGATGATGTAATATTGCTGGAAGCTGGCGAGGAAATCCCCGCTGACGTTACAGCTTATGAATCTCACAATCTAAAAGTCAATGAGTCTGTTTTAACTGGAGAATCTAAGGCTGTTACTAAACAACCTAAAGAGGAAGGTGAACTGAATGCAACTTATCCATCATGGCTATTACTAAAAGGAACTATCATCGAAGAAGGTTCTGTAGTAGGTGTAGTTAATGCTGTGGGTGATAATACTGCGTTTGGACAGACAGCTCGTAAAGCTGCTGAGATTACTGATACAGAGACTCCGCTAAACAAGCAGCTTAATGGTCTAGCCGACCTAATCAATAAGATTGCATTTGGTGCTGCTGGTTTCCTTATCCTTGCCTTATTGGTAAGATACTTCTTTATAGAACAAGCCTACGTAGGACAAGACTGGATGCAGATTACTAACGATTTGTTATCCTTCTTAATGATTGCAGTTGCATTAATTGTAGTTGCAGTTCCAGAAGGATTACCTATGGCAGTTACTTTAGCTTTAGCATACTCTATGAAGAGAATGTCTAAGGCTAATAACTTAGTTCGTAAGATGCACGCTTGTGAAACTCTCGGAGCAACTACTCTTATTCTAACCGATAAAACGGGCACTCTAACAGAGAATAAGATGAAGGTTGTAAATGAGGTAATGCCTAATAGGGCATATATTACCATTAACACTTTAGCTAATTCTACAGCATATGTAGATGGTGATAAGACTGTTGGTAATCCTACAGAAGGTGCTATAATTAAGTATATGGAGGCAGGTGATTTACTTGACGATATAAGGAGGGATAACTCCCCAGTGTTCAGACTGGATTTCTCAAGTAAGACTAAGTTCATGATGTCTGTTGTTAAACAAGATGATGCCTTTATATCCCTAATGAAGGGTGCTCCCGAAGTTGTCAGAAGTATGTGTAATGCTACTGATATTGAAGGAGAAGTGAATGAGCAGAACAAGGGTAGAAGAGTTATAGGCTTTGCTTATAAGGAATCTATGACTTTAGAAGATGCTCAGAAACTGAATGGCTTCACCTATAATGGATTCATGGCTATTGAAGACCCAATCCGTAAGGACGTACCAGATGCAGTTAAAGCTGCTAAAGAAGCTGGCATTGAAGTTAAAATCATTACTGGTGATAATCCAGCTACAGCCACTGAAATAGCGAGACAGGCTGGATTAAGTGAACATCCCGTAGCAATGTTGGGCAGCGATATAAAAGAACAGGTAAACCCTCTACGAGTAGTAGATGTGTTTGCTCGTACTAAACCAGAGGATAAACAAACTCTGGTAACTCGCTTCCAACAAATGGGAGAAGTAGTCGCCATGACTGGTGATGGTACTAATGACGCACCAGCTTTAAATCATGCCGAAGTAGGTATTGCCATGAATAATGGCACTGATGTAGCTAAAGAGGCTGCTGATATTATCCTACTCGACAATTCGTTCCCATCCATCATCTTAGGAGTGAAGTGGGGAAGAAGTCTGTACAAGAATATACAGCACTTCATTCTGTTCCAGCTGACCATTAACGTAGTAGCTATTCTTATAGCTTGTATTGGTCCGTTCATTGGAGTAGACTTACCCTTCACTGTTACACAGATGTTGTGGGTTAATTTAATCATGGATACATTCGCTGCATTAGCTTTGGCAACTGAACCAGCCAACGATGCAGTTATGAAGGATAAACCAAGAAGTCCTAAGGCATTTATTATCACTAAGAAAATGTGGTATGAAATCTTTGGGGTTGGTATTATATTCTTCATATTCTTAGTCACTTTACTCTATACTAAAGCAGTATCTCTAACAGAGTTCTTCACAATATTTGTGTTGTTACAATGGTGGAATCTGTTTAATGCAAGAGTGTTCGGACAAAGGAGAAGTATCTTTGATGGCTTACTAAAGAATCCAGCATTCGCTGGCATAGCTTTAGTTATTCTCATTGGTCAATTCTTAATTGTTCAATATGGTGGTGCTATGTTTAGAACCGAACCTCTCTCTATGGAGACTTGGGGTTTGATTTTAGCTGGAACCTCTGTGGTTACGATTGTTAGAGAGTTGGCTTATCAATTAAGCAAAATTTTCAAATAGTATGGAATATTGGGTATTATACTTGTGTAGTATTGCTGACTCAGTTCATACATTGTTAATGGTTCTTGGAATTATTGGTGGAATTTTATCAGCTATCATATTTGTCATGTCTATATGCAGCTCACAGTGCGACGAATGTTCGTGCAGAGTGTGTCTTGCTAAAGGTGTGAAGAAAGCTGGTATTAAGAGGAAGTATGTAATAGTACCAGCATTCATCATTATGATGTTGGCTGTACTTACTCCCTCAACAAACCAATGCTACGCTATCTTTGGCGTAGGAGCAACTCTACATTATGTAAATCATAGTGAAGAAGTGCAAAAGATACCTGACAATGCAATGAAAGCAGTAAATCGCTACTTGGAGTCTCTGGCTCCCAACGACTCCATACAATAGTACTAGGGGTCAATGCTGTCTACATATGTAGATGGGTTGACCCTTATTTTTTGTAGATACGTGGTAAAGTAACTGAAAAGTCAATAAGTGAAAGGACTAAGTAAAGTTAAGGCATGGCTAACTAAGAAGGAATTTATTCAAGTAGAACAGGTTGGAGATACAAATTCAGAATACTTCCAGTTATCTGGATTCCCAATTACTGTTAGACTTGGTGACCATCTTGGTAGGCAGAATACTATCTCTGATAAGTATATCAATGTTTTACCAGGTAACGATTGTGATTCATATGTACTAGTAATAGACAAGACTACTAAAGTTGTTAAGTATAAAGAGTTATTGAAGGTTTTAGAGAGCTTCATTTCACTTTATTCAATCCTGCCAGACCATCTTAAATTTAGGGTGGAGATGAAGAAGGAATTTCAACAGAAGGAATCTAGTCTAAATTCTGAGATTAATAACCTGAAAGCATCTATTCAATCTCTTAAAGCTAAGATGAAAGATAAGATGAATAACTTTAGTCAGGCTATTAAGAAAGTGAATAATGACATTGTAGTCGAAATGAATAACTTGCAATGATTATACAGAATATTATAGACTCTTGGAAACACATTCCATATACTCTTAGACATTATGCTGCCTTCCTCAGAACTGAGAAGAAGTGTATTGGCTATTATAAGTATAAGTTTCATGATTTAGATAAAGTTCTTATGTACATTCTTATCCCTTGGTTAGGCACTAAGAGAATCAAGAAGATACATAGAGCTATTAACAAACATCATATCCAGAACCATAAAGCTGCTTGGGAGTGTAATTACGAAGAAGCAGTGATAGATTGGGAATGTTGTCGGTTAACTAAACCTCAAGAACCTATGAGTGCAAGGGAATATCTAGAGTACAAGAAAGGAACTCTCAGAGATGTACATTATGCCCATATGGACATGATAATGAAACAATTTAACCTGTAGAATAGATATGGTTATCGAGGAAGCTGATTTTAGAATAACATCTGAAACTAGTGATTATTTCTGGGATTTAGAGTTACTATATACAGTTAGACCTAAAGGTAAACCAGAGCGTCAGGAATTTAAGAACGCTGGGTATGGTATGCCATTAGATACTTGTATTAAGAGGGTAATTCATCACAGAATATCTAATAAGAGAGATGTTGGTACTCTTGCAGAGTACGTACAAGATTATAAGGAAGAAGTAAAGAGATTGGAAGAGTTACTAAATTCTTCTTCAGTAGAGAAGATGGTAGCTGACTCTAAGCTAGCTAAATCTTTAAAATCATAATTATGGCTTCAATTAAGAAAGCTCCTAAGAAGGGCACAAGACGCATACAGTCAGTTAGAACACTGAGTTGTGATAGGTGTGGTTTGCCAACAACGCATACTCTATACGATGCAGAGAACAAAGTCTACAAGTGTACTATTTGTGGTAGTGTAATCAAATTATAATGTGTAACTCTAATTCGTTTAGTAAAATGAAGAAAGAAGAGAAGAAGAAGGAAGAGGATAAGAGAGTTGATGTAAACAACGATGCCGAAATGGTTGCATTAGGAATCCGCAACCCATTTGTAACACCTCGTGACCCATCCGTGTGGACTAAGACTGAGAAAGAACGTAAGGCTTGGAAGAAGCAGCGCCGTTTCCCAGCTCCTGATTCACGTTGGGCACCTCCTACAAGAACATCACGATTCGTAGGTCGTCTTATTGTCAATGTCAAAGGATTGGATAAGACAACTTATCGTCATGACTGCCCAGAAACAGATATACCTTATCTGTTGAGTAAGTACAAGAGCGAACACAGCTCTATTGTGAGAGCATTCTGGAATGGTAAAGAAATCGACCCAGAACGTCTACTCAAACAAGCAGTATAAGCTAACTGAATACCCTAAGTTCCTATATGAAGTATCTTTGTATAAGATATGGAAAGATAGGGCTGAGTGTGTAGGAAGTCAGTTCTATGCAGCTGATACACCTTTAACTATAGCCAAAGAGACTATTAGTAAGAAGGTGGAAGATTATAGATTAGTTAAGTTTATTACTTGGCTATCAGCACCTCTAGATTACTTGATGCAAAACAACTTTAAATTAGTTACTGATGAGAGTACTAGACGCACAAGGAAATCCAGAACAAAAAGAAACTAAGCAAGGTGTTCAGACAGTAGATGCAATGCCTACGATGCAATATACAGAGAAGAACATTGACGAAAGTAGACGTAAGTGTACATTGTCAAGTGTTATGGTAGAAATGCTAGTAAAGCAGATGTCTGCCGAATTAGCTAACCATAGTCTGTATAGAACCTTTGCTAATTACTTCGATGTAGAAGGATTGCCCAAATTAGCTGCTTACTGGCTTGGTAGAGCAGCTGAGGAGTATCTACACCATGAGTGGATTTATAAGTATCTGACTACTAATGATGCTCTGTTCCAATATCCACCAGTTCCAGCTATTAAGGTAAACATAATTGATAGAGTTATGCCTTTCGCTGCCACTGTAGATAGGGAGATTGAAACTACTATGGGTATCAATAAGATTGTAGACCAGGCTCAGAAAGAGGGTGATTGGGCTACATTCCAGTGGTTGAATGGTGAGGATGAAGGCGAGGGAAGACTCGTTAAAGAGCAAGTAGAAGAAGAGTCCATTAGTAGGACTATTCTGGACATGGCTAAAGAGGAAGGTTCTTGGTTACGTAAGCAATCCACTATCCTTGCTTTCTATCGTAATCCCGATAGCTTGCAGCCATCTCGTAAAGCATAAGATTATTAAACTACAGAGATTAGCTTTAGAAAATATCTTATAATTTACATTAATATGAAGAAGGTAGAATATATCGTAGACAGCTTTAAGGACTTTACTGGTGAAGAGCGTCAGTTTGTAATGGCTGCTGTTAGCCTACATGGTGAACCAGAAGTTTACATCGAAGAGGATGATGAACCCATTGATAATGACATGAAAGTGTTGTCTATCGGTGTGTCAGTATGCCGTCCTGACGATGAGTTCAATGAAACTCTTGGTAAGACTATTGCTGAGGGTAAGGCTACGAAATATCGTAATCACGCATTATATGCTGTGGACGCAGGGCTAATCAACGAAACAATGGTTAAAGCACTGCTTCAACAAGAAGCTGAATACTTTAAAATAAATCCTGGTCGTTATCTGGCTGGATATGATAGGGATGCTGAGAAGTATCACAGAAGTACAAGAATCGAGAGTTATATTGAAAATCTCGGAGGAGAAGCCAAAACTGCATTCGATTACCTTACAGAAGCAACTGATGAGGAAATGGAGAAGATGGCTGAGGCAGTAAACTACGTACTTGGTGAGTAAGAAGTTACTGTGGCTGGTAATACTATATCTTGTAGGAATACTAGCCTGGACATGGTTGACTCCAACTAAGGAACACCAACCTATACCTAACTATGAAGAATTAGTTAACCATATTGATTCTTTAAACGGTGAAATAAGTTTGCTCAAACTTGAGAGAGATTCATTACATAATGTAATAGATTCCTCTAAAGTTAAAGTTGATGTAATTGAACATTGGTATGAAAAAGAGCTTACTGATATTACTAATCAGTCTATTGCCGATGATGTGGTGTTCTTCACAGAATACCTATCCGAAGTTGGTAAATGATTCATTAGTAGTAATTACACCTCAACAGCTAAAGGCTACCAATCTAATATTCTTGGAACATAAGAAGTTTAAACTGGAGATTCCAGAGCTTAAAAAGCAATTAACATCTTATGAAAGTTTGATTAACTCTTATGAAAGAACTGATTCAGTTAGAAATGCACAGATTAACAGACTTATGCTTCATGCACAAGACTCTGAGCAGGTAATGCAGAATCAACTTAGAGAGATTAATAAACTTGAATCCAAGAAGAAACTCTATAAGGGTTTAACGGTTGGTGGAGTTACTGTTAGTGTGGTCCTTCTAATAACATTATTACTAAAGTGAAGTACACAGTAGGAGCAATGGCTTTATTGTTCATAGTTGTTATACATTTATTATTTGTTATCCCAGACCTTCTGCTGGTGTTACTGATACTAAACGTAATAGTGAATTTAGATTGGATATCAAACAAGATTGTTAAACTGTTAAAAAGACAAGTATGAATTTCACAGACATTTTTAAGGGTAAGAACCTCATAGCTTTAATAGCTGCTGTCATTGTGTGTGTTCTTTTGTCAGCATTCGGAGTGCCTAAGATAGCTATTTACGTGGTTATGTTCGCACTCGGTTGTAACAATAAGAACTTTGCACAATGGGTAGAGGACAAAATCATAGTTCCATTTAAGAGGTTAGTATAATCGTATTATCTGGTATATAGCTAAAGAGTCTGTTAGTTCGTACTTAGACTCAGGTATTCAATGGCAAAGCAACTAAGTAGTTCCTTCGATAAAGACAAGGATGGAGTTAGATATCAACATCCAGAGCGTACGTGCAAGGAGTGTGCTAAATACCCCTGTTTCACAGGTCAAGAGGACAAGACTTGTGACTATGCCAAATACGGTTGTAGGAAATACAAAGATAAGGAAGATTAATTATTAATTCTTATCATTATGATAGAATGTAACATCTACTCTGGACGTAGGGGAAGGATAGATTACCAGGAAACTGGTAACTTTGAATCCTTATTGGAAGCTGAACTCTATGCTCAGGAAATCTCTGAAATGGATGCTAATGAATATGGCTATCCTATTGAAGAGTGTGAATGGCTGGCTGTAGAGACTGCTACTGATAACATTCCTTACGACGAACGAGTAGGAGTAATGTATCTGTAAATGGAAACAATCCATGCCAAGTTGATAACCTTACGAGAAGATGTGGGTGGTTATATAATCTATGTCTTCCAGAATTTAGCTAATGGGGCTTATGAAATGATAACTCGATTACCTAGGTGGGAATCTCCAGTTCTCAAGATAGGTGATGTGGGGTTTCTAAAGTACAATGAGGTAATAGCTGGTGAGGATACTTGGTATGACTCTGCAACAGGTCAGAAAGTACCTTACCGCTTTACTGGAGTTTATTTTATGGACTTTGTTTATGAGAAACCAGCGGAATCAGATTTAATATTGTAAATAAATAGATGAATGAATTAAAGAGATTATTTTATATGATAAAGACATAATATAGAATAACAATATGATGAAGGAGAAATTGGCTGCCGCTATTGCTAAGAAGAATAATGACATTAACACTTTCGTATGGAAAGGTCGCAAGGTCGAAGTAAATGGACAACTCGTACAAGAGGAAAAGAGACTTGTTGATTGTTCAGACAAAGAACTAAGAACGTTCTATAACCACTGCGAATCAATGCTGTATAATGACAGCAAAGAATATCCAGGTCGATATGTTCTGTTGGACATTATCAAAGACCAAAGAGAAAGATGTAACACTGAGTTATTCCTTCGCTGGTTAGAGCAAGATAGAGGTATTCCAAGATTTACATTCCTGCCTTCGCTGAGAGTGTTCCTTGATAACAACAAAGGTATTGATACCAAGGAAACATTCATCTCTGAGGCTTTAGTAGGGGACTGTCCTGTGGAGTTCGCGAGACTTCCTATTGAACTAGTCCTTGAAGGCTGTCTTGATAAGTTGGGTAAATTTAACAAGCAGCATATTACATTAACATTTATCTTAAAACAAGGTCTATGGTTTACGCAGCAGGAGTCTAAGGACTTGACTGAGAAGACTGCAAACGGAGAATATCGTGAGAAGGCTGAAGTAGCCAGGGAGCGTCTCGGTCTTAATCCTACTGCAAACCTGTATATGACACCGAAAGGTCTATCATTCACTCAACTGCGTGCTATGGTAAACCTTAAGAGTAAGAAATACTCTGAACTTACTACTGCCCAACTGGAAACATTGAGGAACAGAATCTTATTCTCTTTGGAGGATGAAGTTAAGTTCCATATCAATCAGTGGGAAACCCGTAAGAACCAAATTAAAATGGTTTGTGATGCTAAAGGTTATACTCTTTAACATCTATACCCATCTACATTGGTTCTACATTTACACTCCTGAGTTTTACTCACTCATTATAGGAGTTTTGTTTACATAACTATCAATAGAATTAAGGAGTAAATTCAAGGGTAAAATTGATAGTATATGGCAGACTTGTTTGGAAATCTAAGTAGAACTGAACGCCAAGAACAGGGTGTTCAACGATGGGTAGATAACAAGTTGTGTGGGACTTTAAACTGGGCAACTGGTGTAGGTAAAACTAGAGGAGGTCTAATGGCTATTAGTCGGTTCTTAAAGAAGAATCCAACTAAGTCTGTTATTATAGTTGTCCCAAGTGAACCTATTCAAAGACAATGGAATCAAGAACTAATTGACTGGAACTTATTCCAACAATGCTCGGTGAAGACTATGAATGATACATCAGTTAATAAGTATAGTTGTACTTTACTCGTAATTGATGAAATTCATAAAGTAGGTGCACCCACGCTACTGAACATATTTAAAAACATCCAGTATACAATAATCTTAGGGTTAACTGCGACCTTTGAGAGATTGGATGGTAAAGATGAAATTATAAGTAAGAAGTGTCCTATTGTGGATACCATTTCTGTAGAAGAAGCCATAGAGAATAAATGGCTCGCTGATTATCGAGAATATGAGGTACTTATTGAGCCAGAGGACATTGATGTCTATAAGGAGGTCAACAAGGAGTTCTATGAGCATTTCTCATTCTTTAACTATGACTTTAACCTTGCTATGAAGTGTGCAACTGATTGGAAGAGAAGGTCTGAGTTAGCTAAAGAGAGATGTAGAGAAGACCAGAGTGAGGATTTTAAAACTGTTAATAAGCAGATTTTAGTTCATGCTATGGGCTTTAGTAGAACCTTGCAGGCTCGTAAGAAATACATATATAATCATCCTAAGAAGATTGAACTTACCAACTTAATTCTAGAGCATAGACAGGACAAGAAGTGTATAACTTTTAGTGCTACTATAGCTATGGCTGAGAAGATTAAGTATGGTGCTGTATATTCTGGTAAAGATTCTACCAAAAAGGGCAGGATGAGCTTGCAGGAGTTTGTACAGCAGGATGGTGGCGTACTGAATACTGTTATGAAACTGAATGAAGGGTTTAATTGCCCCGACATCAGTGTGTCAGTAATACTGGGCTTTAATAGTAGTTCTACTACTAAGAAACAGAGAGTGGGTCGAGTTATCCGTCAGAAGGAGGGTAAAGTTGCCGAAGTCTTCACTTTAGTTCTTAAGGGAACTGTAGAGGAGGAATGGTTTAGGAAGTCTACCAGCACTGGAAGATATATCCCCATTAGTGAGGAAAATCTTATAGATGTCCTTGAGGGAAGACCATTTAATCCTAAGAAGAAGAAGCAAACTAAAATGATGTTTAGATTCTAATGTTCAATGTAACCTATTACGAACAGTCCAACAATGCAGTTGATGTTAAAGTTGATGCTATACAGTTCCTGCATTTATTGGAACTATGTGCAGCTGGCAGATACATCAGAGCTATAGAAGCGGACTTTCAAGGTAAGAGCATAGACTGTAATAAGCTATTACGTAGCTTAAAGTTTGTGTAGATTCATTTGGTAATTTAAGAGATTTTTAGTATCTTTGTACTCTTAACACGTTAATAAGATGACAACAGAGAGAATGTTAGAGTTGATTTGTCTCACAAACTTCTTAAAGAGGGAGCTGTCTCAAGCTAGTAACAATCCGTACTACGCTACAGTGCTAAATAGGTACTATAACATGGATGGCATTCAAAATAGAGCAAGTGAGTTAGAATCAGAACTCTTGAACCCGTATGTAATTGACAACGCTGAGAAATCAGAATAAACACTTTACAGTTAGTAGATTGTTTAGTTATTGGCTAACAATTTATTTAATTGGAAAAACTAAGTTTAACAGTAGACAATCAATTAGTAATGATGGAGAAGTATAGACTAACAGCAGAAGAGGTCTTACTAATTGATTTATTATTTCTAGCTAGCATAGAAGAAGGGCATAAAGAATATCTAGTTAAGTATTTTACTATGCCTGTAACTAGAACCAATCTTAGAGATTTACTATTAAGTCTCCAAGCTAAGGGAATCATTACTAAGCAGTATAAGGTTCCTGATAAGGGTCAGAAGTTTGACCCTGAATGTGTTATATTCAACCAGAACTTTCTTAATAATTATAGGAAGTTTAGTGGGGATTTAGGCGCAGAGTTCTTAATGACTTATCCTCACAATGGACTAATTAATGGAGTTGAAGTTCCGTTAAACAACTGGGCTAAGAAATTTAGTACAGAAGAAGAGTTCTATTATGCCTATGGTAAATCTATAGGCTGGAAGCAGGATAAGCACAATGAAGTATTGGAACTCATTAGGTGGGCTAAGGATAACAACTGTAATCTTCTTAACATGAATATTGCCGACTTTATGATAAGTAAAATCTGGCAGAATATTGCAGAGCTTAAGAACGGAGATGGGACTATGAGGTTTGATACTATCAAGAGTATTTAATGGGTAGGATAACTAAGAATTTAAAGGAGTTAATTGATAGAGGTAGGAAAGGAGAGAATCATGCCTTATCAATGGGTCTTCCTAAACTAGAGAGATTTGTGGATGGTGTGGCACAAGAGACATATTACTTAATAGCTGGTGGTACTGGCTCTGGTAAGACTTCTTTTGCATTACATTCATTCATCTATAAGCCTATAATGGAGAATATTGACAATCCAGACTTTCATATTATATATTTCAGTTTAGAAATGACTGCTGAGCAATTGCTTGGCAAGATTCTATCTATCTATATATATGAGACATTTGGTGTTGAATTGTCCTTTAAGGAGCTACTCTCCAGAAGTAAAGACACAACTCTGTCCGATATGGACTATGAATTAGTATGTCAATCCTTAGAGATGCTTGATAAGATTGAATCTCACATGATAATATATGATAAGCCTTTGAATAACCAGCGCATGGTAGACTTCCTTATGGAATCCCTAAAGCAGTTTGGTAAATTCCAGGGTGATACATATACTCTGTTTAGACCCAATCACATCATATTAGTTATTCTAGACCATATTGGTTTAGCTAGACCTTCTATTGGTAATACCAAGAAGGATGAGATGGATGCTATGTCGTCTTCACTAGTTTCATTTAGAAATAAGTGTAAGATTAGTCCTGTGGTGGTAATGCAGGTAAATAGAGGTTCCTCTAATGTGGAGAGAAGGAAGTTAAACTTCCAGGAACTTCAGTTGGATGATTTAAAGGGAACTGGTAATCCAGCAGAGGATGCCAACATAGTATTAGCATTATTTTATCCTTTTAGAGAGAAGATGTCTTCGTATAGAGGATATGACATAAAACAAATTGGAGAGAACTTTAGAAGTGCAGTAGTACTAAAGAATAGATGGGGTGCAGCAGACATTGCTGTAGGTCTCGGATTCTATGGTAAGACTGGCTTGTTTAGAGAACTTCCGATTGCAACCAAGATTACAAACTATGAGAAGTATTTAACCCCTGATTGGTTAATTACTGATTCATTAGAAGATTCATGCCAAGAGATTACTCAAGAAGAACAACAAGATTCTAGTTCAAAAATGACTTTAGTTCTATAGTAAATGGCAGCAGAAACTATTGCGATTGTTGGTGAGAGTGGTACTGGTAAGAGTACTTGTTTAAGAAATTTAAACCCAGAAGAAACCTTCTTGATTTCTACTACTGGTAAGCCCTTACCTTTTAAGGGATATAAGAAGAAATATAAAGAGATTAAGAAGGAAGGCTCTGAATGGGTTGGTAACTACTATGTTAGTTCTAAGTATGACAAAATCATTAACATCTTGAAGATTGTTAATCTAAAGATGCCTCATATTAAGCAAGTTATCATTGATGACTGGCAGTATATGTTGAGTTATGAGTTTGTTGATAGGGCAACTGAAGTAGGTTATACTAAGTTTACTGAGTTAGCTCAGCACGCTATGGAAGTACTTAGGTATTCAGAATCTATGAGGGATGATTGCAAAATGATATTCCTTACTCACAGTGAGAATGTCGGTGATGCCATAAATCCTAAATATTCAATCAAGACTATTGGTAAGTTATTGGCAGAGAAAGTTACTCTGGAAGGTCTATTCACCTATGTATTCTTTACTAAGGTGCAAGAAGGTGATTCTGGCAGAATGGAGTATAAGTTCCTTACTAATACTGACGGAGAGTGTGTAGCAAAGACTCCGATGGGTATGTTCGATGATTTGTTAATTGACAATGACTTGAACGAGATTATTAAGGTAATTGATGCTTATAACAACGACGAGGAATGATTATAAAAATGATGATTACCTTTGACTACAATCCTGATACTAAGGAGTGTGTACTTCTAAAGCAGGAGCAAGTTAAAGAGAAAGCTCAGAAGACAAGCACTAAGGCTGAGGAAGCAGAGGATTCTGCTGAACCTCAGATTACCTTGGAGTCTAACAAATATGTCCTTAATAAGGCAGCTGCATCCTTAATGGGTGTGGAATGGGAGAATAGGTTGGATATTAAGTATCAGCCTATTGAGAAAGGTGGATTGATGTTCCCTATTATAGGAACTGATACTGCTTGGAAGACCAAGTCTGGTAACAAGTTAACTAAGAGCCTTACAGTAAGTTGTAGAGGCAATGCAAACGACTTATTGTCTAAATATGGAGATACATTTACTGTAACTCCGTGGAAAGGACATGATGGTTTGTTCGTGTTAATTGGTAACAAGGACAGGTCTGAAGAAGAAATAAAAGATAATAATATTAAGATTAAAGAAGATGAAAACCCAGTGGAGGATTTACCATTGGACACAAGCCTAGATAATGATGAAGCATACGAGATTGATGACTTATCATTTGAAATTTAATTTTTAATATTATGGCAGGAATGACATTCAATCTAAATAACGTTAAAGGCACAGCAGTAGTAAGACTGAAAGCATGGGGTATCTATGATGTAGTATTCAAAGGTATCGAGCTGGCTAAGGGTACAAACAAAGAAGGTAACGAGTGGAAAGCAATGAAGATTAAGTTCTCTGGCGAGGAAGGAATCTTTGAACCTCTTATCTTCTGTCCTGGTGACAACGGAGGTGAACGTGTAACTGGTGAAACTGGCGGTAAGAAGTGGGAACTTCCTTCTGCTTTGGAACAACTTCAGTTCACTGTATCTCACGTAATGACAAATCTTGCTCCTGAAATGATGGAGAAGTTTGTTAAGGCTGTATCTGGTCTTACATTGCCTGACGATTTCGAGAAACTGATTGAAATCATGAATAAGGCTTTAGCTAAGGCTGTAAACAAACAGACTAAGTTGAAGTTAATTGGAAATAGCAAGGGTTATGCATCTTTGCCTAGCTTCGTTGGTATTAACAAGGAAGGTGATGCTTATATCAACAACAACTGGTTGGGTGATACTGTAGCATTCTCTGACTATGAAGTTAAGAAGATGAACGAGCAGAAGAACGCTAAACCTACAGCTGTAAAAGATGACGTAGATGCTACTGACGATACAGCAGCAGGTAACGAAGACTTGGATTTTGAAGTATAATAAATAGTTAGTAACTTTGTGGTTCTAATACAAACCATATGAATTAATATGAAACTTGAATTTGAACCTACGATTACTAAACAATATTTATTAGACAGAGCATCTCAAGAAACATATCTCGAATATTATTTAGGCATACCAGTTAAGAAGGGTTTGTTTAAATCGCCTTTGAGAGCAGACAATAATCCCACTTGTTCCTTTTACAGGAATAAGAGTGGAGATATTGTCTTGAAGGATTTTAGTGGTGCATTCTATGGTAATTTCATTAGTGTGGTCATGTACAAATATGGCTTAACCTATTATAAGGCACTAAGGATGATTGCCAATGACTTTGGTTACATTAAACATCCGAAACTTAAAAAGAATCCCAAACCTGTTACTATTAGCACTAATGAACTCAAAGAGTGTAAGGAGGCTAATATACAGGTAGAAATTCAAGAGTTCTCTAAAGAGGAACTTGAATGGTGGATGCAATTTGGTATTACAGAGAAGATTCTGAAGAAATTTAGAGTCTTCTCTTGTAAGACCGTATTTCTAAATGGTAATTTCTTTACAACATCTACTAAGAGTTGTCCAATATTTGGATATTATAGAGGTAAGAATGAGAACGAAACAGAATTGTGGAGAATCTACTTCCCCTTTAATAAGAAGCATGAGTTAAGATTTCTATCTAATTGGAAGTCTTTCCTATTACAAGGTGCTAAACAACTCCCTAAAGAAGATGATGTCTTAGTAATAACTAAGAGTCTAAAGGATGTTATGACATTATATTCTCTTGGAATTACAGCTATTGCTCCCAATTCTGAGAATCTATTCCTAACTGAAAGTCAATTCTCTAAATTGAAGAGTAGATTTAAGAGGATTATTGTATTCTATGACAATGACTTAACTGGTCTTCATAATATGAATAAGATTAGGAAGTCATTTGATGTAGAGTGTATGTGGATTCCTCGTAGTTATGGAGCCAAAGATATATCAGACTTTCATAAGATGTATGGACGAGAGAAAACTTTAGAATTGATAGAATATGCCAGAAGAAGTAGTAGAGAAACCAAAGAAGAAGCGTAATGGTGCATATGCCAGACGCAAGGGAAACAATTATGAGTTGAAGATTATTAAGGAACTTACTGAGTTAGGATATGCTGGGCTAAAGTCAGCTAGGTCCGAATCCAAGAACTTGGATAATGACAAGATTGATATAGCAGAGACTATAGACCATCTGCCTTGCTATGTTCAATGTAAGTGTACCAAGAATACTCCTTCCATTTCAGAAATCATTAAATCATGTCCTCGTAAGGATAGACCATTAGTGATAGTATGGAATAAACAAATTGATAAAGAAGTCAACATGGCTTCTGATGGACAGTATGTTATGATGTCCAAAGAATTCTTTTATGATTTAATAAGGAAGAATTAATTATGAACATATTAGTTATACCAGTACAGACTGTTAGTGATATTATTACTAACAGTTCATCTGAGGTATTCATCTTAGATACTGGAAAGACGTGTGAAGAAGTCAATACTATGCTTCACACATTCACCTCTGGGTTTGACTATCCAGAGGTTTTTTCATTAAAGGACTTCCGTGAGTGGCGTAAGAAACTTCGTAATGGTGAGATTGAAGACGATTGGAGTTATCCAGGTTCTATCTTCAGTATAGCCGATGGATGGTTCAAGGACCCCGAAGATGAAGAAGACCTTCTCAATTTAAGAATGGATTTCTTATTTGACCCATTTGAAACCATAGACTATGGTGGGGGGTTTGTAGCACATGGCTATAGTTCAAGTTATAAAGAGCCTATCCAGGATGCCTTCATTGAGTATTTAAACAGTAATTGGGATAAGGTCGGACATGACATTAACCGAGTTCTAGCAGAGGAAGAGGACGATGCTGTTAGTAGCATTGATTGGAAGACTCTACGCAGACACAACTACTGGTTCAAGAATGCCCTGGAGGATGTCACTAAGGAGTTCTTGAAGAACTACGATGGTCCTAAACCTACAGTGTGGAATGTTAGTAAGCGTGAGGATGTGAGAGAACTGGATGGTAAAGTATTGGTTGTAAGTAATGACGACAATAGTATCCCTTATGATACTTGGGATAAGATTAATAGTTTATTTAATGGTTGGAATGTGCATTTAGGATGATATTTAAACTGCAATCTTTAAACGATGTAGTAACTAACAGTAGTATGAAAGTCTATCAAGAGGCTACACAATACACTGTTGATGCTGTAAAAGATATTATTAATGTAATTTTAAAGATTAGTGGTTCAGATAAGTCCTGTGACGACTTATTCACCGTTAGTATTAACTATGAGGATATGCTTGAGTCATATTTCGAAGACATCCTTGATAAGTCTGATATTGATGAGGAATATCTAGGTATGATTGAAGAAATCAGAAGTCGTAAAGATGACTCTGGACGGTTTATCAGTGATTCTGAAGCATATGCTGAATTAGTTAAGACTGGTCTAGTAGGTGATGTAGTGCCCACCATTGAGGAATATGTTGGGAACTTTGATAGTGATTGGAGATATCCAACTACTGAGGTGTCTATAATTCCTAAAGGTGAAGCAGAACGTTCTGACATCGCCATACTAAACAAAATAAATGACTTATTCTGTGTCGAAGCGTGCTACAACTAAGTACTACTTAATACCAATTCAGTCATTCTCTGACATTATAACTAATAGTTCTTCTGAAACTTATATTGTTGATACTTCCTATACTGCCAAAGCATTAGAAGAGGCATTAGAGGCAGTACACAAGAAACATGAGGATGAAGAGTTCTATTCTGGAGAGTGCTGTGGGATTGAAGTAAGTGACTTTAAGGAGTATTGTAGAGAAGCCTATATGTGGGATGAACATGATGATAATGGAACCCCATTTGAATCTAAGGAAGACTATGTGGCTTGGGTTTTCGAAGTACCTTTAAGTGTTGCTAAAGGCTGTCTGGTTGTTAGAGTCGATTATGGATACCATGCTGTAGATGAATTTTTAACTAAGAATTTCAAATGTATAGCATCTGACCATGAAAGAGTTAAAGACTCAGACGGGCGCATTGTTAAGAATTAATATCCAGTCATTCTCTGATGTAATTACTAATAGCTCTTCGGAGATATTCTGTACTATTACTGGAGATGATTTGAAAGCTATCTATGACCTACTAAAGCCAATACTTCCTGGTAGAGATTCGGACTTAGAGCCTACCCTACATATGGAAGATAATATTATCACGTTGTGGCTCCCTTATGGAGAATACGCAGTGGAGTTCTATAAAGAGGGATTAGAAGCAATTCTTGATAAGTACTTTAAAGATAATTATACAATAGAATACGAATGAAAGATTGGACAAGCTGGGGAACTAAGGTAAGAGAGTTTCCTGCATATAACTATAAGGCTATATGGGCAAATCTAAAGACTATCCGAGTAGGTACTGGGGTAGCTAAGGAATTACCGCCTGATATGGCTGAGTTTTATGATGTTGGAATTAATACTGTATGTAATGCTGAATGTGACTTCTGTTATGTGTCAGCAGGGCATGGTGGTATTAACTATCCTGACATCTGTGAGACATGGAAGAAATGGATGTACGTATATCAATCTGAATTAAAGGATGGAATACTATACACAAGTAAGCCATTCCAGATTGCTATTGGTTCTACTGGAGAGCCGACTATGCATCCAGACTTCTGTGAGTTCCTCGAAACAGTATATAATACTGGAGTAGTTCCTAATTACACCACTAATGGTCTTATTATAGCTAGAGACAATGTTAAGGGAGGAGAAATCCTTGCCTACACTAAGGAGTATGTTGGAGGAGTTGCTGTTAGTTTGGGTAATCCAAACATAAGACTCCAAGCACATAGGGCTATTAACAAGCTATTGACGTGGGGTGATACGAACGTAAATATTCATCATATCATATCTGATAAAGTATCCGTAGATGAGTTCTATGATACTGTAGTTAGGTATGGTAATAGTATTTACTATCATGTACTGTTGCCTTTAATGCCTTCTGGTAGAAGCAGTAAGGGTATTGAACCTGGTGTGTTTGAATACTTAGAAGAGATAATTCAGAAGCACGATATAAAGAATGCTGCATTTGGAGCACACTTTGTAGAGTATCTGAAGACTTCTAAGATTAAGACACATCTCTATCCGCCTGAATCGTTAAGCAAGAATATTATTCTTACTAAGGATAAGGTACAAATAACTCCGAGTTCTTTTAATCTGACACCTATAAAGGTCATTCACGTATGACAACAACTGATGCAAGTCTATTAGCATACGTGAAGAGTCTATTCCCTTTTAATACCGATAGAATACAGGACATCTCTAAGGAAGATGGAAAGCTGTTTATCGTCACCGATGATGATAGAAGGTTTATATTAAAGCTAGTTGAGATTGGACCAATCGCTGAACACTTCAACGCTGGAGAACACCAAACTCTGTTCTACTTTAATCCAGAAACTAAAGAGCCTGTATTTAGGAATAAGACTGCATATGAAACCGAGAAGGAAGCTATTCATGCTGCTATGGTTATTAATGTGCAGGATAAGACTATACACAAGAGGCAAGCTTATAAATGTAGCGTATGCCACAAGTGGCACGTAGGTAGAGGAAAGACTATACTCACAGATGAAGATAAAAGAAAACTTAAAATTAAGCATAACATTCGATGACAACTTACCTACTCCCATGTTATGGGGATGGTCATTGCTGGATTGAGAAGGTACGTGCAAGGAACTTCTCCGATGCTCAGCAGAAGTTTATAAATGCTTTTACAGAAGATTATGAGGATATTGACATTCCATCCGATTGGGAGGATTTAATCACTATTCTAAACACTCAAGCAGATATAGTAATTGGAGACATCTACGACATAGAGGAGTTTTAATAATGATTGAATCTGAGCAACTTGCCCTATCCGCACTAAAATTTAGGTATCCTAACTACATAATCACCCATTCAACCCCATACCAGGATATGAATTGGCATTACGACTTTATAGTCAAGAACCCTGCCACTGGCAACAAAATGCTTGTAGAATCCAAGTGCAAATCGGAAGGACTTGGTGTTTTTATGTGGTATGAAATTGCCAACAAACATGGTGATAGAGGATGGGGTTATGGTTGTGCAGATTGGTTGCTACACAATATACCTAATGGATGGATATTGCTAAAGTTAGACGACCTTAGACAAGCAGTTCACACTAAAATTATCCAGAATGGAGGACTAACTATTCTTACTGATAAGAAGAAAGTTAAGGATTTCCAGGCTTACACAAGAACAAAGTGGGGCAACTTGGATATTATGGTGAAGCTGCCTTACGATTTCATTATGAGCCTTCCTCACAAACTTATATTAGATGAGAATAGGACTTGATATTGACGATTGTCTAGCAGACTTCTGGGGAGCATATTGTAAGTACTTCGATACAGACAATAACCCTAAAATGCTGGAAGACCACATTATAACACGTAATGTACAGCAGATTTTAAGTAAAGACAGAGATTTTTGGTTGAACCTTGAAGTTAAGAACAGACCTGACTTCGTACCTGAATTGTATTGCACCAAGCGAGTAAACAATAAGGCATGGACTAAGGAATGGTTAAGGCGTAATGGGTTCCCTGACAGACCAGTCTATCAAATGATTTATCAGCATGGTAATAAGGCTGATATGATTAAGGGTAGAGTGGATATTTTTATTGATGATTCACTATCTAATGTGTTAAAATGTCAGAAGTCTGGACTACCAGCGCTGTTGTTTCATACAGAGAGGACAGCAGACTTTCCTATGTTTAAAGTATTCTCACTAAATAAGGATGAGATAATTGACTCATATCTGTTTATGAAGAAGTATGCATAGAAATGTTAAACTGATTCCACTTCTTGACACTATACAACTCATTGAGATGAGTGACGAGGAATACTTTAGTGAAAAGTGGGCAGGATATATAAGCAACTCAAAGCTTGCATTAATTAATCCAGCTCAAGACGGAAGTCCACAGATTTATAAGGAAGGACTAAGTAAACACCCTAAGTATTCTGACTCTCTTGTGTTTGGCTCAGCAGTCCATGAATTAGTACTACAGCCAGGAGAATTTAAAGTAGCTGATAATGTTGATAGACCTACCGCTAAGATGGGAGCTATGGCAGATGAACTATATAAGACATTCCTTAGTAATAAGGGTGTTGTATCAGATGATGATATTATAGCTGCATCTAACAAAATCGACTACTATAAAGGCAAAATGGATAGTATTAAGATTGAGAATGTTAAAGACAAATGCATCAACTATTGGTGGGATAGAAGAGATTGGGAATCTGAGCATAATAACTCAGAGATTGAGCCAATCTATCTAGACCCTAAGTCAAGAGAGAAGTTACAGCTTTGTTTAGCATCTGTTGAGGCTAATAAAGAGGTACAGGATTTATTACATCCAAAAGGAGTATTCGAGGAGCCTATCTCCATGAATGAAGCAGCTCTATTTATGGATGTGAAGGCTGAACATGAGGGTAAGGAGACAATCCTTAAACTTAAAGGTAAGCTAGATAATTTCACCATTGATACTGAAACTAATGAAGTAGTTCTTAATGACCTTAAGACTACTGGGCATTGGTTGATTGACTTTGGTGATTCATTTAAGAAATACCATTACAATAGACAGATGGCAATGTATGCGTGGATGCTACGTTCTTACGTACAGAAGCAATACAATATAAAGCCTTCTAGTCTGATGGCGAATATGCTATTAGTATGCACTGTTCCAGATTATAGAGCTGGAGTATTTAGGGTAACTAATGGTGAGATTCGTAAAGGTTTCTTAGAATTTAAAGATTTGCTGCAGAGAGTGGCATACTGCGAACTATATGATTGAATCTTTTCTTATGGAAGCATGGGAGCCATCTTACCAAGACCTTGAGAATTATTACAGGGAATATTATAGTTTAGGTAACTTAAATTGTGATATTGGGAGCAAGTTTGCACTCATATCCCTTATTTGTTTCCTTACTAAGCAAGCAAGGATTAAGAATCCTGATGCAACCTGTTATCTCGTAATAATGAAGATTATTGATGGGGAGGAGTCACAGCATGACTTAAAATTCATTAGAGGGTTATCTGTTGTCTGTACAGACATGATGAAGCACTGTAATGAGTTCCTAACCTTTGATATGAAATCATCTAAGGAAATGGTTAAGAAGATTAAGGAAATTCTACACACTTATTTACCTTTCTAATGACCGAAGAAGTAAGAATATCTTGGGGCGATAAGGTTGCTAAGAGGTATGAATCAAATCAAAGGATTGTTGAGATTCTATCCGAGTTAGTGGAGAAGTTTCCCCAATGGAGATTCCAACAAATCTTACAGAATGTAGATATTGCGTCCAGGAATGGAGAGGATTTGTTCTACGAAGAGAGTTATGACACTCTAACTACAATGACCAATAATGCAATAGTTGGGTCAATTTTATCTCATACTGCCAATTAACACTTTTTAAAGGTTATCGGTTGGACAGTTAAGTAAAATGTAGTATCTTTGTATCACTTTCCTCAAGGGAAATATAGAGATGATAATTCAAATTTTAGATTATTTAATACTAAGACTACTTGGTCAATCCAATTTAAAGTAGTATCTTTGTACTATAGAAAGTTACAAGATTAGAACGTATGAAATAATGTTTAAACAATTTTTGAATTATGCAAGCAATGAATTTTAAGAAAGTAGAAGTAAAAGGTTTCACTAAACAAGAAGCTATCGCAGAAGCACCATTCCAAGTAATCCGTGACGCAACTCAGGCATGGAAGACTGCTGGTAAACCAATCGCTGAGAAAGCGTTGAAAGAGTTCTGTGCAGAGTATCTAGCAAAGCACACTAAGTATGCTGCTGGTATTGGTTGTTCTATCACATTTGAAGCAGGTTCTGCTGATACACGTGAGCGTCCTTATACCGTAAAGGATATTAAGAACGAGAAGGGTAAGAGAAAGTATAAAACTGGTTATCAAGGTATCAACCCTGCAACTGGTGAAATTCTATTCACTAACTTCGAGACAAAGAACAAAGCTAAGGAAGTAGCTAAAGAGTTGTACACTAAGAAAGATTACAAAGGCGACATCTTCTGCAAGTACATCAAGGATGTAGTTGAGGGTGAAGTTGGTGCATTTGAAGTTAAGTACACTCCATCTAAGAGTGCTAAACAAGGAACTTACATCTGCTTTGGAGTTGAAGCCTAATAGACTTCTACAACTTTAAATATCAAAGGGATTATCTTATGCGAATAAGGTAGTCCCTTATTTTTTTTGTAATAGATTGCCAACTATCAAGATGCTGTATTTTAAAGGCGTAACTGCTATCTAATTTTAAACATCTAACGATGAAGGAACAAACTATTATTAAACTTACAAATCACCTTAAAACGGTAATTGCAGATAACATCAGCATGAATGCCTATTCTGAGAAGATAGGTCTACCTACCAGCTACTTCTGTATGAAGAGGAAAGCTGTAGAACAAGCTAAAGAAGCTGGAACAATCTCTGATGAGGATTATAATATCATTATGGATTTGTTTAAGCAAATTGATGCTAGACCTAGACTTAGGGCTACTAAGAAAGAACCCACTCCAGATTTATTCGGAAATGAAGCTGTCTTTAGTGACTCTGAATTAGATTCGGATGATACATCTAAGGTTACTATTGAAAGGGATGAAGAAGGCAAAATAGTTAAATATCTGTTCACTATCTATGTAAGAGATAAGCAACCCATATTAGGCTCGTTCAATAGGGATGAGATGAATATGGTCTATAGGTTGTATTCTAACTATGGTAGTGGCATTACTCAGAGGGAAGTATCCCGATTCTTCCCAGATTATTCTCTCGCTGACTTTAAGAGAATACTTAGAGCATTTAGCATTACTAAGGCATCAGCTCCCTTTGCTCCTCATGTTATTGAAGAGAATGATAAGGATAAGCTGTTAGAAATGCAGTTTAGAGAGAAGGAGAATGACTTCCTAAGAAGTTATGAAGCTGAGAAAATTAAACATACAGAGTCTCAGCTTAGAAGATATATGAAAGAGAATCAAGACCTCAAAGAACAGCTCCAGGATATGTCTGGAATGTTGGAAGGTATTGATGTGTCAAATCTGCCTAAATTTGTTCCTACTGTAAAAGGTAGAGAAGATAGGGATTTGATTATTTGGTTATCTGATATGCACATTGGTGCATCTGTGTCTGGATATTCTATCTATGCTAATGATTACGACCAAGAGGAAGTGGAAGTTAGACTTAGTAAGTTGGTAGAGCAATTAAAGAGAGAATCTTTAATGTTTGGCAACTTTACTAACGTAATCGTATGTAATCTAGGAGATTCCTTAGATGGATATGATGGTCAAACTACAAGAGGTGGGCATCAACTCGCTCAGAACATGAACAATAAGGAACAGTTAAAGTGCTTTATTGAAGTAATGACTAAGTTTATGACTGCATTGGTAGATGAACTACCTTGTGGTGGCTTATCGTACTATTGTGTAGGAGAATCTAACCATGATGGGGATTTCGGATATTCTGCTAATATTGCACTTCAATATATCTTACAAAGTATGGATATTGAAGCTACAATCTTTGAGAAGTTCATAGGTGAGTTCACGTTAGGAACTACTACCTATATTCTGTGTCACGGTAAGGATAACAAGGATATGTTTAAGAACTTACCTCTTACATTAGATGTCAAGACAGAGAACTTTATCAATGAATATATTGATAACAAAGGAATTAAAGGCAATGTAGTCTTTGTAAAAGGGGATTTACATCAGTCCGCAACTACCTATGGTAGGAGATTTACTTACAAGTCAGTAGGCTCCTTATTTGGTAGTTCAGAATGGATTCACAAGAACTTTGGTAATACACCAGCTACTTGTGATTATTCTATTGTAGATGAGAATGGTAATATGTTGGATGGTAGAATCGTACTACAATGAATAGTCAAATCGAGGATATAGTTAAAGCTCTTAAATCAGCTAGAGAGGAGCGTAAAGCTCTTGAACTAAAACTTAGTCAGATTACTAGTGCAGAAGTAGCAATCAAACAGGAACTTGTTGAGACATATGAGTACTTGGGAGATTTCTTAGAAGGTGAAGGTATTATTAAGAAGCCGTCTTTCCCTGAGATACATACAGCTACTTCAGTTCCAGCTAAAGCAATGGAAGCTAAAGCTAAAGCTAATGAGATAATTAAAAGGGTTTACTCAGAGAAAGAGTTAATAGTGGAAGAATCCGATAAGGACGTTTCAGCTGACATGGAAAGAGCTGGAAGTGTATTTCGTAGAAGTGCTACGGAGTGTCGTGGTATATCTTCAGATACTTCTGGAACTCTTTACCACAAGAATAGACCCCTAACTAAGTTAGATGTGGATTTAAGTAGCCTAGCTTCGGTTGATGAATTTAACCTAGCATTCAGCTGGACTCATATAAAGTTGATTAAGATTAACAATCTCTATATTTCAGGAGACGACCTAACTAATATAATTAGGTCAATTTTTACAGTCATTCTGAAGAGTAAATCCCTTGATAAGCTTAAACTCTTGTGTAAAGGTGCAGGTATCCTTAATAAGACTGTAGCTGCTATGGAGAGGAAGAAAGTTAACTTTATTAAAGACGACCCAAGTGTAGTAAACGTAAAGGGAAGTACTGGTAACAAAATCAGAGGTCTAGTATACATCCTAAGATGGACTAATCATGCAGATATGATTGACGGTATAGAGTTCTATACTACTAACCAATAAGTAAAACTGTAAAATGGCACTATTTGATTTAATATTAAACCAGACTCTTGAATTACAAGAAGTAAAAGATTATGTTGAAATCTTCGAACCAATGTTTGAAGCATTGAACGTCGACTTAGATGATTATGATTGGGAAATGACTGACCTAGACTCTATGCAGGATTTAGATTGTGTAAGGGTATTCATTCTTGGTAATCTAATATTTGCAGCCCAAGATGCTGGTATATTCCCATACTTCATGGATGCTGACGACTTTGACTTCACCGATGGGGTTCATTTCGACATTGCTAACTATGATGACGATGAAGCAGATGAAATTAGAGCTGCTCTAAAGGAGTTTGAAGATAAGACTGGTGTTGAAGTTAGTATTGAAGAGTAATGGAAATAACATTAGACGAATTACTGCAAGGAAAGGCAACAAGAATTAAAGAGAGAGCATATTTCCCAACTGAGGCTTACGTAGAGCCATTCTTGGAAACTATGTCCAAATTTACTTCTGATTTCAGGGTGCAAGTTAAACTCCCTGACCAAATCACCAGGACTATTACTGGTGAGTATAACACAGATGACGTAACCTATAATAGGGTTCTCATTGAGGCAGTATTGCCAGATGAATATGCGTGGGATAACCATGATGAAGTAATTGGCTTCTTATATGGACTAGATGTTCGTAAGCCAATATGTAAGATGTATAGAGGTGGTCTTAATAGAGCGTGTACCAATTTATGTGTATTTGACCCTTCGTTCATCAATATACAGGAATTAGAGCCTGAGAAGGCTATAAACTATAAACCAGTTAAGAATCTGATGGAACAAACATCTGATTTGAAACTGTGGTTGAAGACTCTCCACGATACAGAATGGGAGAGAACTGTTCCTACCATTGAATCTAACTTGGGTAAGTGGATGCGTAATGCAATTTCACAATCTTGTGACTTAGGCTATGGTAAGGTTAAATTAGGAACTAAAGAAGTCATTGACGCTTATAAATCGTTGTTCGTGGACACTAAGTCCAAGTATTATGTTAAGGAAGATGAGGATGTCAATATGTTTAAGGTTTATAATGCATTTACTGAGTTAATCAGCAATGATGGTGGTAAAGATATCATCAATAAGGCAGAGAAGACCTTATTACTACGTACAATCTTAGACTTTTAAATTAATTAATGCTAGTAGTAAAACGAAACAAGACAGTACAGCCCTTCGACTGGGGTAAGATTGACTTAGCAATCACTAAAGCATTCCATGCTGTTAATGAACCTATTGATATGGATATTCTTAGTGATGTAAAAGATGAATTATACTTTAACAACATTATCTCTGTAGAAGAGATTCAAGACCAAATAGAGAAAGCTCTTATGGCTTGTGATTATTATAATGTTGCTAAAGCATTTATCTTGTATAGGCAGAAACAAGCTGAACTTAGAACTTTAACGAATAAGAAACAATTCATTAAAGACTATGCTAAGGCTAGTAATGCCGCCACAGGTAGTAAGTATGATGCTAATGCTAATGTTACTGAAAAGAACATTGTAACTCTTAATGGTGAACTCTTCAAGGGTGATATTATTAAGGTTAATCGTACCATACTTACCGATAAGATTAGAGAAATGTATGGCGAGGATTTAGCTAAGGAATATATCCAGATGCTAGAATCACACGTATTATATAAACATGATGAGACTAGTATTATGCCATATTGTGTGGCTATTACTATGTATCCATTTCTGTTGGAAGGTTTGCAGCCTATTGGAGGTTTATCTGCTAAACCTAAGAACTTAGACTCATTCTGTGGAATGTTTGTAAATCTAGTATTTGCAATTAGTTCACAGTTTGCAGGTGCAGTAGCTACTGGTGAGTTCCTGATGTATTTCGATTACTTTGCCCGTAAAGAGTGGGGTGATGATTACTGGAAACGCCCAGAGGAGATGGTTGATAAACATAGAAACATTGATAAGACGTTAGAGCAGAAGTTCCAGCAGATTGTATATTCAATCAATCAGCCCGCTGCTGCTCGTAACTTCCAATCAGTATTCTGGAATATCAGCTATTTTGATAAGTACTACTTTGAAGGCTTATTCGGAGAATTTGTATTCCCCGATGGAACTAAGCCAATATGGGATTCATTAAATTGGCTGCAGAAGAAATTCATGAGTTGGTTTAATGAGGAACGTACTAAGTGTATCTTAACATTCCCAGTTGAGACTGTGGCTCTATTAACTGATGGTGAGGATATTCGTGATAAGGAATGGGCTGACTTTACAGCAGAAATGTATAGTAAAGGTCATTCATTCTTCACTTATACTTCTGATAGTGCAGACTCATTATCATCTTGTTGTAGATTGCGTAATGAAGTTAGTGATAATCAATTCTCCTATTCATTAGGTGCTGGAGGTATTGCTACTGGTAGTAAGTCAGTAATGACTTTAAATATCAATAGGCTAGTACAGGATGCAGTTAATAAGGGATATGATATGATTGATTATCTACGCTCTCAGGTTCAGAAAGTTCATAAATTCCAAACAGCATATAATGAATTGCTAAAGGATTATCTAAAGGATGGTCTACTAACAGTTTATACTGCTGGATTTATTAATCTGAAGAAGCAATACCTAACTGTAGGTGTTAATGGTGTTATTGAAGCTGCTGAGTTCTTAGGAATTGAGATAAGTGATAATGACACCTATAGAGAGTTTATGCAATCTATTCTAAAGACCATCAGTGATGAGAATAGAAAGGCTAAGACTAAAGAACTTATGTTTAATACTGAGTTCGTTCCTGCTGAGAATCTAGGAGTTAAGCACGCTAACTGGGATAGGAAAGATGGCTACTTTGTACCTAGAGATTGCTATAATAGCTATTTCTATGCAGTAGAAGATACATCATTAACTATCTTTGATAAGTTCAAACTTCATGGTAAAGAGTATGTAAAGTATTTGGATGGAGGAAGTGCATTGCACATGAATCTTGAAGAACACCTTACTAAAGACCAGTATAGAAACCTATTAAAGGTTGCAGCTGTCAATGGTACTAATTACTTTACCTTTAATATTCCGAACACTATCTGTAATGACTGTGGACACATAGATAAGAGATACTTGCATGAGTGTCCTAAGTGTGGAAGCAAGAATATAGACTATGCTACTAGGATTATTGGGTATCTAAAGAGAATTAGTAACTTTAGTGAAGCTAGACAGAAAGAAGCTAGTAAACGTTATTACTATAAACAATAAGAATCATGGTTCTATTTCAAATCATATTTATTGCTATCCTGCTCCTAGAAATAGGGGTAGGATTGGCAGTAAAGTACAACTACAATGGTCTCCAAGATAAGTTAGTATCTATGTTCATGCGTATGGACATTGAACATTACATTAGGTATCAGTTCCCAGATAAGTGGGTATTGCAGATGGTATTCTTACTAATCTTATTCCTATTGTGTATATGACAGGTATAGAGGATGGATGGGTATGTGATGTAGAGTTAGCTAAGAATATTATATTAGCTCATTTCAGTACATCAAGATACTACCTTAGCCCAGTCTACGGAGATAAGTCTATGGATGATTGGCTAGATAAAGTTGAGAATAACCTACAGGACTTTGACGGAGACTTCTCAATTATGAGAGAAGGTGGATGGTTCTTAGGTGGTCCAGATGGTTGGTCTGGCTTTATCATTTGTACATTAGACACATGGCTGAAAGAAATGGATGGATGTGACCCTAATGAAGAGGTTTTATCTGTATATGAAGTAGATGGGAAGCCTACTGTATTTGTCTTACATGAATCTGATTGATATGCTGAAGTATGTTAATTATGATATAGTCTTCCAGGAGATACCAAATGAAACTACACTTGCTATTAACATCTCAAATTGTCCTTGTCATTGTAAGGGCTGTCATAGTTCTTACTTGGCAGAGGATATTGGAAACTTTCTTGACCTCGGAGCATTAATGCGTCTAATAGACAAGAACGAAGGTATCACTTGTGTTGCCTTCATGGGTGGGGATTCAGACCCACAATCTGTTAGTATGCTAGCTGGCATTGTCCAAACTAAAGGGTTATTAACAGCTTGGTACAGTGGTAGGCAAGAGCTGTCTAAGGATATTGATATTAAGAACTTTAACTTTATAAAGTTAGGTCCTTATATTGAAGAATTAGGTGGCTTAAAGAGTCCTACAACTAACCAAAGAATGTATGAGGTTAAAATGAGTAGAGAGTTAGATGAAGATGGTAATCCTGTTTATGGTCTGGAAGATATTACAAACTTATTCTGGAAATGAACATTAAACTACCCTTTAATGGGTATTCGTCAAGGAGGATAAGAGAACCTAAAAGACCTCGCATTACTCTGGCGGAGGAGCAGATAAAGGCTTTAGAGAGAATGAAAGACTTTCTAAATACAGAGGAGCCAGTACTAGTATTACAAGGTTATGCTGGTACTGGTAAAACCTCTATCCTTAATGAGTATATTCAATTCTTAAGGTCTAATAGAGAAGACTTCATATTATGTGCTCCTACACATAAAGCTAAGTTAGTAGTGGAGGAGGTTACTGGTGAGGAGGCAATGACTGTTCATAAGCTGTTATCCCTTGCTCCTAACATAGAGATATTTGAATTAGACTACAAAGATTTAAAATTCCAATGTAACGGCTTTGGTGAAATACCAGATAATGGTATTGTGATTATAGATGAAGCATCTATGATTAATGATGAAATATACAAGTTACTACTTGATATGTGTAATCAATATGGAACTAAGTTGCTATTCATTGGAGATAAGGCTCAAATACAGCCTGTGTGTAGTAAGAGTACAAGTTTAGTATTTAATTGTCCGAACATTATTACACTAACTCAAATTCATAGACAAGCTGATACTAATGGATTATTGCCGTTATTATCCAGACTAAGAGAAAGACCCATGCGGAGATTTGAACCTATCAAAGCCCCCGAAGGGTCTTTAATTATATGTGACCAAGCCAAAGACTTTATGGTCAGAAGTGCTGGTTTCTTTAAGCAAGCTATTAAGAAGCAGGACGTTAACGAAGTGAAGCTTATAGCATATACTAATGCTAGAGTACAAGGATTCAATCAATGTATGAGAAAGCTGCTTTGGGAGGACAATGTAGCCAATGAGTATAATCAGTTCGAGTTCTTGACTGGTTATGAGAACTTTGAGTATAATGGTACTCAGTTTTACAATTCTTTGGACTACATAATAGTAGATACTCCTAAGAGAGTAGAAAGACATATTCCACATTTCATGAAGATGCCTGGATATGAGCTTGAACTATATGATACAGTGTATAAGAAATTATTAACTGTATTTATATTAGAAAGAGACATCAACAAAGACTATATAGATAGCCTTGCTGCTACAATAGAGAATTTTAGAATATCTGCTATTGAGGCTAAGAGAAATGGTAACCGCACTAGGTCTACATTCTTATGGAAGAAGTACTTTGAAATGATTAAGAGCTTCGCTACTCCTAGAGATATAATGTGGGATAATAGGGTTATTAAAAAGAAGACATTCGACTATGGGTATGCATCAACTATTCATAAGATTCAAGGAAGCTCTCTTGGAACAGTGTTCATTGATATGGCAAACGTTCTTGTTTGTAAGAATGTTGACGAGATTAGGCAGATGCAATACGTATCGTTGTCAAGAACTAAAACAGATGCTTATATATTGGTATAATCCGACTAAACATGACTGTAAAGATAGTTTATAGTGAAACTTGCCTGCCTCTTAAGAATAAGGTGGTAGCATACATCTGGGAGAAATTCCCTAAGATAGAAGTTGAAACTTACGATGAACTACACTATAAGGATAAGAAGAAAGCTATTATGATTAAAGCATCATGTGGCACTAGGTTAGTTCCTTTCGTTGCTGTCTATGATAACAACAAAGAACTAGTTAAAGCTTTTTATTCCGAAGTGGGGGATTGTACAGCGGATAACATTATTAAATATTTGAATGAGGTTCAGTGAAGCAATAATGTGGGGAGATAGCTTTATACAAGCTACTCTTAAACACAGAGAAGCAAGCCTTAAAGACTTTGTGAGAGTAGGGGGAAACCCTGAACTCCACAGAGCTTTGAAAGACTCTAAAGTCGGCTATATTAAGATTACTAAAGTCTCTAGTAATGGAGGGTACTTATCCACAGGTGAATCTGAGGAAGGTATTACCGCTGCATTTGGAGAAGGTCTTAGTCTTTACATAGCTGACGTGGAGCAGTGGTTCAGAACATCTAATATCCAGAAGATTTACTGGGATAAGGGTGAGTTTACTACACTAAATTCAAGATACAAGTTCGAATTTGAAGAGATTGATTATCGTCCTATTCTTGAAGAAATGAAGAATGAAAGTACAAGTAATAAATAAATCTCAATGGGAACTCCCAAAGTATGAAACCTTATTCTCTGCTGGCATGGATGTCAGAGGAGATTTCAGTAGAATTAAACTAGTAGATAATAAGCCAGAGAAGTTCTTCTTTGATGCTGATGCTGTTGGTATATTAAAAGGCAAGGTTAAGACTATTGAAATTAAGCCTGGAGGTAGATGTCTAATCCCTACTGGTCTATTTGTAGCTATTCCACAAGGGTATGAGTTTCAATGTAGAATGAGAAGTGGATTAGCATTAAAGATGGGACTTACTCTTACTAATGGAATTGGCACTATTGATGCTGATTACAGAGGTGAGATAGGTATCATCTTAACTAATACATCTAATACTCCTGTTCGCATTAATGATGGTGAAAGACTAATGCAATTAGTTCTTGCTAAGCATGAAGTAGCTGAATGGGAAGAAGTAGAAGTACTTCCAGAAACAGCTAGAGGTGAAGGTGGGTTTGGTCATACTGGTAAGTAATGGGAGCAATAGACCCTATCATAAGTTATAGTCAGAAGATTACAGAGCTTACATCTAAGATTAAGCAATGTGATGATGACGTAGGGGATGCTTATGCTGTAATAGAGAATCTAAAGCAGCATAAAGCCGACTTAATCAAGGAAAGAGATACTATTATTACTGTTCTTAAAGAGTTCTTATCTCAACCAATATCCATGGCTGAGTTAGACGATGATATGTAATGACCGAAAGACAGGAAATTCAGCTACGCTTAGCTTGTGCTGCATTGCAGGGAGGAATGAGTGTAGAGGATGTACTTGATGGTATGAATGAGTGGAGTAAGATTGGATTATGGGATATCATGAACGAGATTGCTCCTGACTTGTTTCCGTGTAAGGATGAACTAGCAAAGATGAAAGAACGTGATTTACAATCTAACACAAAGGTAGTTTATTGATGGATATTCTAGTTAGTAAAGACAATAAGGGTAAAATCAGAGTTGTTGAGATTGACTATGAATGGGATGATTCGAGGAGAGGCTTCGTAATAAGAAGACGTACTTATCAATATGCTGGTAAAGTATCAGTTCAGCCAGAAATCTGGATATTTACAGGTAAGGCTAAGCGAACTGTCACTGAGCAAGTTAAATTGGAGTATGCTTCCCATTTGAAGAAGTACCAAGATAAAGGATATAAGCTATTACCATCTAACATCAGTATTGATGATAGTAAGGCAGTAGCTGATTTCGTCCAAGAACAGATGGGCGAAGGTGTTTCTGACTCTAATGGGTTCAAGAAGCATATGTTGGCTAAACAAGCTGACAAAGTTGCAACCAGTGTATTCGACAAGATTAAATACTGGTGGGGAAGTAGAAAGATAGATGGAGTTAGATGCTCCTTCTACTGGAAAGACGGAGAAGTAAGAACTGCCTCTAGAGGGGGTGGTGATTATGATGCTTCTACTTCCTTTATGCGCCACAATCCAAAACTTATTCAATTCTTTGAGGAGCATCCTGATGTTGTATTAGATGGTGAGCTATATGAACATGGCAAATCCCTACAACAAATCAGTGGTGCAGCTAGATTGGAGAAGGATACAGCTGGAATGGATTGGCTTGAATATTATATCTATGATGTAATGGACAGTACCAAGACATTTGAAGAGCGGTTAGATATTCTCCATGATATTGCTAATGAGTTGGGCTTAGGCTTTGACCCAGAAAGGCAATGGGCTGAAGGGGATTTAAAGTTCCAAATGGTTCCACAAGAGAAGGTTGTTGGTTGGGCAAATATACAAAAGCTACATGATAAGTATGTGGGTGAAGGCTTTGAGGGAATAGTTATTCGTGACCCTTCTAAGGTGTATAACTTTGGAGGAAGAACCAATGCTATGATTAAAGTCAAAATGTATAAAGATGCTGAATTTAAAATTGTTGGTTATGAAGATGGCTTACGTCCAGAAGACATGGTGTTCGTATGCGAGACTGAATTAGGTATTAAGTTTGAAGCTAAACCTATGGGTCCTCGTGAATTAAAATGGGAATACCTTGACAGAATGGATGAAATCATTGGTAAGATGGCTACTGTAAAGTATTTCTATCTTAGTGATGAAGGTTGTCCTCTACAGCCAGTTCTAAAATGTATTAGGGACTATGAGTAATTATAAAATACCCTATCGTTATGATGTGCATTGGGGTTTCATTGATAATCAGATTGAGCTTAATCCAGAGGACTATCTTGATTATGATGATGAATGTGACCTGAACGATGCAGTTTACGATGCAATATGGGATAGTTTTAGTGTCGGAGACTTAGATATAGACCAGGCAGAAATGGACTTTAGTTTGCCTAAGGAATTTATTGACGAGTGGAAGAGACTTAAAGGCTATGAAATATGATATTCCTAGTAAGGTTAGAATAGCTAATCACTGGTATAAAGTTATACTATGCGATTTTATAGATAATGGTGATACATTTGGTTCTCACTGCAATTTAAAGCTTGAAATCAAAGTAGCAGAATGTATGAAAACTGATGATGGAGAGACTGTTAATCTAACTGAAGAGCAGATTAAGAACTCTTTCTGGCATGAAGTATTCCATGCATTTAACTATTACTATAACAATAAGCAAGATGAGTCGTTAGCACAAACATTCGCCAACTTTATGCGTGAATTTGAACTTACACGAGAATGAATTATATTGTAGTTTTTAGGAGGAGAGGGATTTTAATGTCCCTCTTCTTTGCTTATAGAGACGAATCTGATATTGTCTATAAGGATGATACATTGATTCGTAACGTAGATGACGTTATTAAAGCGATGGATGAATATTTCTCCCCTGATGATGGTGAATACGTAATAAGGGAAACCTTCTTAGATTCATACGCATTTAGGGAGGATAATCAAGCTATCACTGAACATTTAAGAAAGTTCTTACATTGAAGAAAGTAACGTTCCTTAAATTGTTAGACCTTATATCAAATGTAGGTAAGGATACAGAGAAGTTAGAAGAGCTTGGTATTGATGTATGTGAAAGTACATTAGTTAATGGTATGTGCGAGTTATTCGATGCTGTCATGGAAGATGCTTATGGTCAAGAAGGACTCGAATGGGTTCAATGGTGGGTGTATGAGAAATCACGTAACCCAGAGCTTAAAGCGTTTGAAACTGATGAGCATGGCAACGATGTTGAAATAATTCGTAGTGTCGATGAACTGTATGAATATCTTGAAGAACATCATAGCTGAGACTGTTGCTTAGTAGAATCTAAGTTTCACTTTATAAATATTAAAGGTAACAATGGAAGTAAAACAGTTTGATTTTGGAGAGGCATTGTCCTTTCTAAAGAGTGGTCTCAAAGTGACTAATCCAAGAGGCAACGTCCTCTTTATGGAGAATGGTAAAGTGTATTGTATTCCTAAAGCTCAATACCCCAAAGGTAGAAGAGAAGAAGTGAAACTCTACTGGGATGCTATCCTCCGTGAAGATTGGAGTCTATTCGAGGAATAGTCACTTCATCTTACAGATTACCTAATACAAGGATTATTAAGTATGGGTTTTCTAAATTTACTTTAAATGCAATTAACTCAATCACCAAAATTTAACAGAAATTATGCTGCAAAGATTGTAGAGATTACGGATTTCATTAAACATCCTAATCCAAAGTGTGAGAGATTAAAATGTTGTACAATCGACGGCTATTCTATTGCTGTAAGTATTGATACCAATCCTGGTACATATGTTTACTTCCCTATAGAATGTGTTATTGATGATAGGTTCCTATCTGCCAATAATCTCTTTAGAGATAAGATTAAGAACTTCGACAAAGAACAGGCTGGATTCTTTGAAAATAACTGTAGGGTGAAGATAATCAAACTACAAGGTTATCCTTCAGAAGGGTTCATTGCTCCGATTACCTACCTATATAACTGGCTTACTTTAATTGGTAAGAAGAATGAGGTGGTACATAAGGTTGCTCCTGGCACTGAGTTTGACTCTGTGGATGGAGAAATCCTATGCAGGAAGTATGTTCCTAAGACTACTTATACTCCTGGTCAACCAAGAGAAGGTGGCAAAGTTAGGAAGAAACTTAATAGAGTAAAGAAAGTAATTGATACTCAATTTAGGTTTCATTATGACACTACTCTTATTAAGAAGTGTCCGTCAGTCATTCATCCTAATGACATTATAAGCGTCACTGCTAAGGTTCATGGAACCTCTGGTATATCTGCTTATGTATTGTGCGAAAGACCTAAGAAGTGGTATGAGAAAGTGTTTGAGTTTCTAACTCGTAAAGAGATAGATGATACTCGATATGATTATCTGTGGTCTTCAAGGTCTGTAGTTAAGAATCCGTATTACAATGAAACTACTGGTGGTGGTTTCTACGGAGTGGATGTATGGAAGTATGCAGACGATGTTGTTAGACCTCATCTACAGAAAGGAATGACAGCTTACTACGAGATAGTAGGTTATCTACCAAATGGTGGTGCAATTCAGAAGTTAGGTGGTAAAGCATTTGATTATGGATTTGAACCTCCGAGAAGTGCAGATAGGTATAAGTATGGAGAGAACTTTGGAATACAAATCTATCGTTTGACCTATACTAACCCTGACGGACGTGTGTATGAGTTTAGTGCGAGACAGGTACAACAATGGTGTGCCAAAGAAGGCTTAAAGCCTGTAGAAGAATATTACTATGGCTATGCTAAAGACTTATATCCAGACTTAGACATTGCTGAGCACTGGAATGAGAACTTCCTACAGAAGTTAGCTAGTGATAAGAATTTCTTCATGGAGTGTGAATCTCCAACTTGTAACAATAAAGTACCTCACGAGGGTATTGTTATTAAGATTGAAAACTCTCTATCCGAAGCCTATAAGCTGAAGTGTATTAAATTCTTGGAAGGGGAATCTAAATCACTGGATAAGGGTGAAGTGGACATTGAAACTGAATCATAAAGTGAAATTTAAGCTTGAATATGTAATGGAAGTGGATGATTTGGAATTGCTTGAGTTGGTTAATGACTATCAAGAGCGTTCTGATGAACCCACTTTCAATACATTAGACGACATTCCAGAGGCTCTAATGATAGAAGCCTTAGATGAAGCTAATTACATAGAAGACGAGATTAATGATTATATGATGGTAGAAGACATCTCAATTACTAAACTTGTTAAATAATGAAACGGTTTCTAATACACGTTAGTACTTACTGGTGTGGAATGGACAACACATTCAGGGCAATGGCTGAGAGTGAGTTGGATTTATATGATATAGCTCAGGACTTAGCTTATGAGAACTTTCAATCCTATGGGTGTGAAGCTGATATAGCAGAAGAAGAGGGCTACGACCCAGATGAAATGGAAGATTCAGACTGGGATAAACTATGGGAAACAGTTGATGAGTCTCAGTACTATAACTTCACTATTGAGGAGTTTGAGGGAGACGACGAAGAGTGGGAAGAATATGGAGGAGAAATCTACAACACATAATGGAAGATTTTAAATTCTACGAAGTTGGTGGTAAGATACGTGACGAACTATTAGGTCTTACCAATAAAGACGTTGATTACGTAGCTGTGCCTACAGAGGCAGTCTATAGTAAAATTCACCCATGTGAAGCTCAGCTTAGTCCAGCTCAACTAATGTTCAAAGCATTAAAGAGCTACTTAGAAGAGCAGAAGTTTGAAATCTTCTTAGTAACTCCAGAGTGCTACACTATACGTGCTAAATTCCCAGAAGGGTATAAGTATCAAGGTGTGGCAGACTTTGTAATGGCGAGGACAGAAGTAGGATATGTCCCAGGTACTAGGACTCCTATTGTAGAGCCAGGAAACCTCTATGATGATTTATCACGTAGAGATTTTACTGTTAATGCAATGGCTAAAGACCCTGATACTGGGGAGATTATAGACTACTTTGGTGGTATGGAAGACTTAAAGGATAGGATTCTAAGAACCCCTCTTGACCCAGTTGTAACCTTCGATGATGACCCTTTAAGGATAATCAGGGGTGTTAGGTTTGCTGTTACTAAAGGGTTTGACTTTAGCGATGAGGTTCATTCAGCTATAGAGAATTATGATTACTATACTAAGATGAAAGTAGTCTCTGAAGAGAGAATTAGGGAAGAGTTACTTAAATGCTTTAAGTATGATACTCATGCCACATTGGTATGGTTGTTCCTTGCAGGCTTAGATGAATATATCTTTAACGAAACCAATATCTGGCTTAAGCCAACTAATGAGAAATGACGGAGTATAAAGTTCCAACTGACTACGAACTTGATGCATTAGCTGAAGATTATGTGTGTTCTCTAAATGACGATGAGCTACCTATAAAGGAGGAAGACTTAACTGAAGAATGTTTGAGAGATATCCTCAATGGCAGTGGATATGAGTTTGTAGAAGGGCAAATGAGTGACCTAATAGGTTACATATTATCTAGCTCTGAAGCTGCTTATGACCAAGTTAAAGACGAGGCAATACAAGATTTTAGATACTCACTTGATAGGGCTATTTCGGATGCAAATAAAGTACTATCTGATGTAGACAAGTTAAAGATTATGATTGAAGTGGCTAGTAGCTTCTGCTACACATAAACCATGATGGATGGAAACAAGACAGTTAATAATCTGTAGAGGTATTCAAGGCTCAGGTAAATCTACTTGGGCTAAGCAATGGTGTCATGAAGACCCAGAGCATAGAGTTAGATTCAATAACGATGATGTTCGTAATATGTTAGGTGACTATTGGGTTCCTAACAGAGAGAAAGTTGTTACTGCAACTTATAACACTGTATTAGCTTATAGTATGGAGAAAGGTTATAATATTGTAGTTGATAACATGAACCTTAACCCTAAGACTTGTGCTGAGTTAGAGAAAATGGTTAAGGACTTTAACGAGAATTATACCTATGATTGGAAGTATGAAGTTGAATACAAAGACTTCTTCATTCCAGTTGAAGAGTGTATTCGTCGTGATGCTATGAGACCTAATCCAATAGGAGAGAAGGTTATTAAAGCAACCTGGAGAAGGTATCGTGATTTTATTATCCAAGAAGATATTAAAGGTATGTTAAAGAGAGCACCTAAGCATGTAGATGGCGGGCGTCCCGTTATATTAGTAGACATGGATGCTACATTATGTCTAAATACCACTGGTAGACCTTACTTTGGAGAAGGTGCAGCTGAGGGTATGCTGGATGATGTAGCTATCGAAGGTACTTGTATGCTTGTCAGACGTATGTATGAGAAGTGCAAAGTATTCATTGTTACTGGTAGGGAAGGTACTCCAGAAATCATAGCTGCTACTAAGAAGTGGTTAGCTAAGCATGATGTTATTGTCGATGAGTTATTCTTTAGACCAGTTAAGGATTACAGTCCTGGAGCTGATTGTAAGAAGAAAATCTATGAGGATAATATCAAAGGTAAGTATAACGTTCAATTCGTTCTTGAGGATAACTATAAGTGTGTCAAGATGTGGAGAGAACAAGGCTTAGTATGCTTGCAGCCCAATGAAGGAAAGTTCTAATGGCAATATTAGTAGGACAGCTAATTGAAATACTGAAACAATTCGACCCTGATAGAGAAGTGGTAATACACACTCTTAAAGGGGAGAATGTTGACGTTAATGGGTACTTTGTGCAGAAAGATATAAATGATACCAATTTTTACTTAACAGACTTAGACGTAATTCCACGTGACTGATTTGGATAAGAGGTTCTTAACTAATACTGATGAAACTGGTAGGTTTATTGTTAAATCTCTAGTTACTGGCAAGAAGTATTATGTTGAACCAATAGGCAACGGACACCCTGCTGATTGGGGTGATATTAACCCTGCTACTAAGAAGGTAGAGGGAGATTATGGTCAGAAATATACTGGCTGTGTATCTGAGAAGGAATCATTAATAACTCCTGAGAATGGTTTCAAACTTATTGAAACTCTTGAAGCTGGTATGAGTCCACTTAGTGTAGTATATCAAAGAGATTTGGAATATGAGAAACTAATGAACAAATCAAATGAAATTCAAGGGTGATATTATCATAACAGACCCATGTTATATAATTAAAGATGACTCTGACGACTGGAGTAAGTGTGGTTGGGGTGAGAACATGAGGGTACTGGGTCTTACAACCTATATCTCGGAATGTACTCTTTATGGTGATTGGAGTTGTTCCACTTGGTCTACACCTCGTAAGGATGTAGAAGCACAGTTAGAAGAGCTTAATACTCTAGGAAGAGCAAGATGGGAACTTATGAAACAGTATGGAGAAGACTCAGTTCAAGCTAAAATCTACGATGATAAGATAGCTGATGCATCTTTAAACATCAAGAAAATTGGACACTTCTGTGCTGATGCTGGTATGGTGGCTGTGTTCCTATTGGACGAAGTATTGAAATATAATCCCGACTTCGATTATCATATTAACAGAGAGTGGACTACTACACTAATCAAAGACTTTGATGGTGAAGTAAACTACTACGTTGATAATGAAGATGATGCTCACATCATCGGAGTAGGTAATGTTAACTTCTTCACTACACAAACAGGATTCTAATATGAAATTCAATTTGTACGAAGACGTAAAGGTATGTACTTGGCGTAGATACTCTTACGAAGTAGAAGCTGAAACATTAGAGGAAGCTGTTGAGCTGGTTAGAGATGGGGAGGTAGATAGTACTGACATGGAAGAGTTCTATGATGCTGACTACTTTCTAACTCCTGCAAACAATGAAGGTCGTGCCACACAAGAAATCTATTCAGCTAAAGATGATAAATTGTTGTACTCAAATACAGATTAACAATGTATAAGTTTAATGGAGGAAATGGCGCTGTAGTCTGTGATGGATGTAGTGTCATTATGGAACAGAATATTCCATTTGATAAGTATCGTAAGGAGCATAGTGGTTATGACTTCTGCGAACAATGCCTAAGTAATCTTACTATAGTGGATAACTTTGATATGATTGAGAATATCTTGGAATTTAACAACCAAGATGAGTTCTACTTTCTACAGATTATCCAACGTAAGAAAGATGGCAATGTAACTCAAATTGGAAACAATGGTTATAGAACTATCAAGACTTACTATATCTTTAGTAAAGACCAGTTCCTAACCAAGAAAGAGAAGATTAAAGAACTATGCCTCAAGAATAATGCTAGAGCATACATCCATCTTAATAGAAGGAATGCTCAAGAGGTAGCATTGGCTTCAATCCAACAATATGCCAAATTAGTTTCAGAAGGTAACTCTTACCAGGGTTACAGAGTATGGGATAGTGCGTGTGGTGGAAATAGAGCTAGAGGCTATAAACCATTGTGGGTGGTTAATGTAGACTCCAAAGACCCAGAATATTTAAAGACAGTTATTGAACTAGTCAATGAATGTAGAGGTGCTGAGGAGAATAAGGTAAGGTATCAAATTCCTACACTACATGGTTATCATCTAATAACTATTGGATTCGATGTTCAACAGTTCAGCCAAAAGCTGGCTATTAAGAACATGGACCCGATTGATATTCAGAAGGATAATCCTACTTTGTTGTATTATGCAACTGTTTAAGGCTTAGAAATAAGTGCTGTATTAGATTACTCGTTAGGATTTATAAAAGCAAAACACAATGAGTAATTTACCATTAGGAGCGGAGAATGACCCTTTTGCTCCGTACAACGTTCAAGAAGAGACGTTCAAATTTGACTTGGGTGTTAAAGGTATAGCATGGTATGAATACTATGGCTATTTAGACATTGATGAAGCTAAGGAGACTATTAAGCAACGTCTTACAGCAGCTTTATCACAGCTTGGAGATATTGATATTAATGATGTAGACATAGCTATATATTAATGATATATTTAGTAACCAAGCAACAGTCTCTTTGGGCTTCTGACAGATATAAGGTCATTAGTGCTGAAGAGGCTTTAGAACTATTAGCACCTCTCAGTGTAGTAGAGCTGGATACTGAAACTATGGGTTTAGACCCGTATACTAAGGAACTATTAACTGTTCAACTTGGTTGTGCAGACTTCCAAGTAGTTATTGATTGTACATCTGTTGATATACACCTATTTAAGGAGTATATGGAGAATCCACAAAGGATGTTCTTAGGTTGGAATATTAAGTTTGACTTGAAATTCCTATATCACCAGAGAATCATTCCCATGAGGGTTTATGATGGTTATCTAGCCGAGAAATTACTTTGGCTAGGCTATCCAGCAGGTATGCACGAGATGAGCTTGAAGGCTGCTAGTATCAATTATCTAGGAGTAGATATGGATAAGTCTGTACGAGGTAAGATTATACAGACTGGATTAACAGAAGATGTTATTGTGTATGCTGCTGGTGATGTCTCTTATCTGGGTAAGATTAGAGATAAGCAACTTGAACAACTCGAAGCTAAAGGCTTATTAAAGGCTATTGACTTTGAAAATGAGTTTGTTAAGTGTCTAGCATATATAGAATATTGTGGGGCTAAGTTAGACGTAGGTAAGTGGAGAATTAAAATGACTACTGACCTTAATAACCTTGAAAGATATGAAGCAGAGCTAAATGATTGGGTAGAGCGTTATTGTCATGAATATAGTGATAAGGGCTATACTATCAATCAAGTTATCCATATTGATAAATGGTATAAGACAGAGGATGCACTCAAAGAAGAGAGAGCTAAATTACCTCTTAATGCTGTTAGAGCACCAGAGTTTGATTCTACTGGAGCGAGTCATGACAGTGAAGCTTATGTCATTAAGCAAACTGGTAACTATTGTTCTGTAAATATGCAGGGCGATTTGTTCAGTGGGTTTGATACTAAGCCAAGATGTCATATAAACTGGACTAGTTCCCAACAAGTAATCCCATTGTTTGAAGAATTGGGATTGAATCTAAGAGTATTGGATAAGAAGACCAAGCATTATAAGAAGTCTGTGGATATTAAAGTGGTAGAACCGCAGGCATCTAAGAGTCCTCTAATTCCAATCTATATAAAGTACAAGAAAGCTGCTATCATCGTTAATACCTTTGGTCAGAAGTTCTTGAACTTGATAAACCCCGTTACTGGTAGAATACATGCCAATTTCAATCAGTTAGGAACGGATACTGGTAGGTTAAGTTCAACAGAACCTAATCTACAGAATCTACCACATGATGCTCAGACTAGAGCGTGCTTTGTTTCCGATACAGGTAACAAATGGATTTCAGCCGATTATAGTGGTCAAGAGTCATATCTAATGGCATCTATGGCTAACGATGAGGCTATGTTAGAAGAACTTACTAATGGTAGTGGTGACTTGCATAGTCTAACCGCCAAGATGGTATTCCAGCAAATCCCAAGGGATATGCCCCTAAAGGATATTAAGAAGAACTTTAAAGACCTAAGGCAAGAAGCCAAAGGTTATGAGTTCTGTTTCAATTATGGTGGTCAAGACAGTACCTTAATAAGGAATTATGGTCTTGATGCCAAGAGAGCTAAAGAAATCTATGAGAACTATATGTCAGGTTTTGCTGGCTTAAAGAGGTATCAGGATTTCAGAAGAGTAGATGTTATGCGTAAAGGTTATATCTTATTAAGTAAGATAACTGGTCATAAAGCATATATCTATGATTATGATGAACTTAAAAGACAAATGGATAAGCAAGAAGACCCTGAGTTCTGGGCTTATTATAGAGAAATGAAGCAGGAAGACCCTGATTGTGACACTGTACAAGGTGTTAGACGTTTAGCCAGGCGTAAAGCAGAGTCTGAGAAGCAATCTATTAATTATCCAATTCAGGCTGCTGGTGCATTGTGTTTTAAGTTAGCATCTATAAAGCTATTCAACTGGCTATTAAAGAATGGCTTGTTATTCAAGGTTAAATATTGTATTCCAGTACATGATGAAATTAATCTTGAAGCTCCAGAAGAGATTTCACAAGAAGTTGCAGATATATTAGTTAAGTGCATGGTAAGTGCAGGTAAACCATTCTGTACAAGAGCACATTTAGGTGCTGATGTAGAGATTGGCGACCATTGGATTCATTAATATGGGTAAATATTTAGACTTAAGCTCAGTAATTGATGTTGAACCACCTGTATCACAGGTATTACCTCTCATTGAGGATGAAGACCTCCAAGATGAATTCTGGCAAAGACTTGATGAAGGATTCTTCAGAGACTTTGTTGAAGATTACTGTAAACAGCAGGACATCGAGATAATGAGGGAGATAATCGAAGAGGCATATCAATCATCTATTGATGCAGACTGAAATTGAAAGGAAGTTCCTAACTACTAACAGCTTGTTCAAAGAGCAGGCTGTTAGGGTTATGGACATACGTCAAGGATACATAGGGATTACCGATAAGGGAGAAGCTAGAGTATCTATAAGGGATGAGAAGGCATGGATTATAGTCAAGTCCAATGAAAGACTATCAAGATTGGAGTATGAAATTCCTATTCCTAAGAAGGATGCAGAGGAGTTACTTACAAGAACCTGCGGTAGAGTTATTCATAAGACTCGTTATATTATTCCAGCAACATCTGGTATGTTGAAATGGGAAGTAGATGAGTTCCATGAAGAGGACGACGGGCTAATTATTGCCGAGATAGAGTTACCATCAGAGGACACACAGTTTGATAAACCTCAATGGCTTGGTAAAGAAGTAACACAAGATAGTACTTATTATAACTCTACACTCTCTAAGACACCTTGGAAAGCTATTCAGAAGTCACATGCTGAAGCTAAAGCCTGGGATGATTGGAGAGATTCATTAGTAAAGAAATGAAGTATAGGAAGAAACCAGTTATCATTGAAGCTATACAGTTTGAAGACAATGCAGATTGTATATTAGCTATTCATGAGTTTATGGGGCAGGAAACTACAAGAGTCAACTATGAGGATAAAGATAATCCTTATATAAAGATTGAAACTCTTGAAGGTACTATGAAAGCCTCAGTCGGAGATTATATCATCAAAGGTGTGAACGGAGAGTTCTATCCTTGTAAGCCAGATATATTTGAGAAAACTTATGAGGAGGTTACTGAATGAAGCTGATTAAACCGTCATTTGAAATACTAGAACAAAAGCCTGGATTAGATGGGCTGTTACAACATATAGAAAGATGTGGTAGAACTTGTTATAAGTCGGAAGATAAAATAACAGAGGATAGTGCAGAGAAATTTGTAGGTATGTTAGTCAAACGTGGTCATACTGCAATGGTTGAGCATGGTACTGTATATTTGAAGTATGATATTATTGAACATGGTTCTATGAACCTCCCAAATAAGTATCACTTCAATGAGTATTCTGTAGTAACTATCAATAATGAACCTCTTCATGGACATGAAATTCCAGAATATAAAGAGAAGTTCAACGGGCACACATATGCTTATATAACTACTAACTATAGAGTATTACTTCAAAATGATTGGCTTGATGACCTTAAATATCAATGTGAACCTACAGAGCATCACGTTAAACGTGTAACTGTTAAGTTCATATGTGATAGAGGTGTATCTCATGAGTTCGTAAGGCATAGAGTCTTTAGCTTTGCTCAAGAGAGTACTAGGTATTGTAATTATTCGAAGGATAAGTTTGGTGGAGATTGCACCTTCATTATTCCATCCTGGATTGATAGTGGTGACTTTGAAATTCCTAGAACTCTACGTTGGGGTGAAAACCTAACTTATGAGGTAGAGAGAATTACTGGAGACTATAACAATGCTCCTTTAAGTGTATATTTGCAAAGCTTATTACAGGCAGAAGAAGCATATATGGAGTTGCTAAAGGAGGGTTGGATAGCTCAACAAGCTAGAGCAGTTCTTCCTAATAGTTTAAAGACCGAGTTAATTATGACTGGTACTATTGAGCAATGGGAAGGATTCTTTAAACTGAGATGTGCAAAGGACGCTCATCCTCAAGCTAGGGAGTTGGCGGTACCTCTGTATGAAGAGTTCGTCAAACGAGGATATATTACCGCACGAATATCTAAGGAGATATTATGCTAACAATACAAGTACTAATAGAGTATCCAGACCCAATGGATAACTGTCTACCTCCTCAAATCTACATCAGAGAATGGCGAGAGGTAGAAGTTACTCCAGAAGAGTGGTACAGAGTACTTGCTAATCCTATTGGACACCATTATTACAGAGTATAAATTATGAAAATTAATTACACATCTGGATGTACCTGCGATAGTTTAACTATTGATGGTAAAGAATCTGCGGATTTATCTCCGAAAGTTATTAAAGATGCTATAGTAAGGGCATTGGAGAAGATTGATGATATATCAACTCTTCAAGACATCTTGACAACTGTAGCTGAGACTGGAGAGTATGAAGATTTAGGACATTGTGAACAATGTGGAGATTGGATAACCTCCTATACTCTTGAAATTTGATATGAAGGCTGAGGAGTACTTTGGTGACTGGATTGATGTTATTGACAAAGAGGAATTACGTAGAGTAGTAACTTGGGTTAATAAGATTAATTCAGCTAATCTATGTCCTTCTCCTAAGAACATCTTTAAGGCATTTAGGGCTTGCTCATTTAAGGACTGCAAGGTAGTCTTTCTTGGGCAAGACCCTTATCCTCAAAGAGGGGTAGCTACTGGGATACTATTTGGTAATTCAGAAGATACTTCTGAGGAGTATCTATCTCCTTCACTTAAAGTAGTTAAAGAGGCTGCTATTAATTATGAAATTCCCCATAACCTTATAGAGTTTGACAATACGTTAGAGTCTTGGGCTAAGCAAGGAATCTTAATGATTAATACTGCTCTTACTTGTGAAGTAGGTAAAGTTGGAGCACACTTTGACATATGGAAACCCTTTATGTCTAAGTTGATTCACAACATGAGCTATAAAGACGGAGGTATGATTTATGTTCTGTTTGGTAGTCAAGCTGAGTTATTCAAGAATGATATAGTAAACAGTCTGAAGACTATTGAGGTATATCATCCAGCATATTATGCTAGGACTGGTAAGAAGATGCCTAGTAGTGTGTTCACTGATATTAATCAAGCATTGAAGCAGCAATATAACTATCAAATAGAATTTTACAAGGAGACAGAATATGGAACATGTTAATAGAAAGTCGGTGAATGATAAGCTACGTAAGTATGACCATTTAGCTAAGGAAGATGACTTCATTGAGGTTACAGAATGGGCTAATGGTGAAGGTTGGGATGTTACTATAAATGATAGGGTAATCCCACTAACTCGTGGCGAATTAGATGCCATTGACTATCTGACTAAAGGTTTAGATTACGATACTAAATAATAATTGAAAAGATGAAAGAACAGAAGTTTGAATTTAGTGCTAAGAACACCTTCTTCACCTCTGACACTCACTTTGGTCATGCTAACATTATAAAGTTATGCAATAGACCATTTAAGGATGTTGAGGAGATGAATGAAAAGTTGATTGAGAACTGGAATAAAGTAGTCCCAGAGGACGGTACAGTCTTCCACTTGGGAGATTTTGCCTTCGGTGGTAGTGGACTATGGAACAGTGTTATCCCTCGTCTGAATGGACAAATCTACTTGATTATAGGTAATCATGATAGAAAGAATCTAAGACAAGGTTATATGGATAAGTTTACAGCTGTATTACCACAGATGCAGATTCAAATAGAGAAGAGAAGTATCTACTTGAATCATTATCCATTCCTATGTTATGGAGGTTCATATCGTAACGATGCTGATGCTGTATGGCAGTTATTCGGTCACGTTCATTCTGGTCCTACTAGTTCTGGATTGGATTGTGATAGGTTAGTTCATCTATTCCCATATCAGTATGATGTAGGTGTAGATAACAACAACTATACTCCAATCTCTTGGGAAGAAGTAAAGACAAAGATTCAGCACCAAATAGATGAAGGAGTAGAGAAATCTGTCAAGGAACACACAATTCCTGACGAAGTGTATAAACTAAATGACTAAAATATCTTTAGAAATCGACGGTAGGGTACTATCTATGGAGTTACCTTATAATGATGCAACAGCGGAAGAACTTATTAAGGGCTTTTGTACACTGATGCATGGTCAGACATTCCTTATCTGTACTATTAAGGACTCTCTAAGAGAAGCTGCCCAAGATTATAAGGAGGATATAGAATTAGGTTATGAATCCAAACACTCTGAGGAAGATTAAAAGGCTAGAAGCTGGTGAGTCATTTATCACCAGTGAGCCAGGTAACTCAATGCTTCCGTTATATAAAAGTAATGAGAAGCATTTGGTTACCCCTATTAAGTGGGAAGATTGTAAGGTAGGTGATGTAGTGTTCTGTAAGGTTAGAGGTTCATGTGTAACTCATAAGGTCTATGCAGTAGACAATGAGAAGGGTTGCTTAATAGGTAACAACAAAGGACACATGAACGGCTGGACTAAGAATGTATACGGACTTGCTCATAAAATTGACCAATCATTAAAGACTAAGAAAGCTTGAAAATATGTGTAACGTCTGACTTACATGGCATTCTTCCTAAAATAGAAGAGCCTTGTGAGGTAGTGTTGATATGCGGAGATATTATGCCACTGCGTATGCAGAGGAACATCCCTCAGAGTGAAAAGTGGCTAAAGACCACATTCGCCGATTGGGTTAATAATCTCCCATGCGAATCAGTAATCATGGTGGGAGGTAATCATGACTTTGCCTTAGCTAATATGTATAGGCAACCTCTAAAGATTAACTCAATCTTGACAAATCCTACCAATGGTAAACTGGAACTATTAGATAATGAAGCAACATCCGTTATTAGTAAGGATGGTAAGGTATATGATATATGGGGAACTCCCTATTGTAAAATCTTCGGTAACTGGGCATATATGTATGAGCCAGAGACTTTGATTAAAGCATATGAATCTATGCCTCAGCATTGCGATATTGTTATATCTCACGATGCACCTAAGCTGTGTGGTTTAGGTGTTATTCACCAGAGATTTGACAGAGAAGATGCTGGTAATCCTTGGTTAGCTGATGAAATGCTTCGTAAACATCCTAGATACACATTCTGTGGACATATTCATAGTGGTGAGCATGAACTGCAAACCTTTGACGATATGAAGATGGCTAATGTATCTTTAGTAGATGAAACTTACACTGAAACTTTTAAACCTTTATACCTCGATGTCGAATAATAAAGTTGTAGTACAAGGAGGAGTTGGATTCCCAGGGTTATTGTTTATAGTATTGTTAGTTTGTAAACTATTTGGTGCTAACATAACATGGTTCTGGGTATTTGCTCCATTATGGATTCCGCTTGCATTAATAGCTGGATTCTTTATTGTATCAATTCTAATTGCAATACTTGTAGCATGGAAAAGAAAACTACTTTAGTAGTTGTGGACTTCCAGTATGACTTCTGTCTACTGGGAGCACCACTCTACGTTCCTGGGTCCGATAGGGCTCTGTGGAACATTTCTCATTTAATTGAGAACAAGAAAGTTGATAGAGTGATATTTACTGCTGATTGGCATCCAGCTAACCACTGTTCATTCAAAAGGAATGGTGGTAAATGGAATGACCACTGTATACAGTTCTCTAAAGGAGCAGCTATACATGATTTATTATTGTATGGTTGTATAGGCGCTGGTATACCTTACGAAGTACTTACTAAAGGCGCTTTACCTAGTTCTGAGGAATATGGGGTTAAGGTAGCTCCTGCTACTATAAAGGTTAACTATCATACTATCTATAGCCGTTCTATGGGTATTGATGTTAACCCAGACGAGCAGGTGGTAGTATGTGGATTGGCGGGTGATTATTGTGTTCTTGAAACCTTAAAGAACTTAGAACCAATTAAGCCTATGTTATACCTGGATGGTGTAGCATCTCTGGATGGTGGCATAAAATTAACTGATTATATTGAAAGTAATAACACAAGATTATTTGAACTATGATTGTAAAATCAATCCTTGATACGGACTTGTATAAGTTTACAACTTCGTATGCTTACATGAAGCTGTTCCCTCATGCAATAGGGACGTTTGAGTTCTTTGATAGGGACAACACAGAGCACACAGAAGAGTTTGTACAACAACTACGAATGGAAATATCCAACTTCTGTTCTCTAAAGTTAACTCACGATGAACAAGACTATATGACGACTCATTGTCGTTTCATTCCTCCAATGTATTGGGAATGGTTGAGTGGAATTAGACTCAGTGCTGGTAAAGTGCAGATATGGTTAGATGAAGATAAACATCTCCATATCAAAGCTACTGACTACCTTTACAGAGTTACTCTGTATGAAGTGCCAATCTTAGCAATGGTATCTGAGCTTCGTAATAGAATGCTCAATCATACTATTAATATGACAGATGTTCTTATTAGACTAGAACCTAAGATAGTTCTTTCTAATCAGAATCAAATGTTCTTCTCTGAGTTTGGTACTCGTAGACGCTATTCATACAATGTTCAAGAAGCTATAGTAAAGAGTTTGAAAGATAGTGCAACATATTGTACTGGTACTTCTAACTGTTACTTGGCAATGAAGTATGATATGCCCATGATGGGGACTCATCCCCATGAATGGTTTATGTTCCACGGTGCTATGTATGGCTATAAGCAAGCTAATTATATGGCACTGGAAGATTGGGTAAGTGTGTATGATGGTGACTTAGGTATTGCATTGAGTGATACTTATACTTCTGCTGTGTTCTTCAAGAATCTGTCTCGTAAGCAAGCTAAGCTGTTTGATGGTGTACGTCAAGACAGTGGTGATGAGTTTAAGTTTGTAACAAGTGCTATTGCACGTTATAAGGAACTTGGAATTGACCCTACTACTAAGACAATCATCTTTAGTAATGCCCTTACATTTGAGAAGGCTCTTGAAATCCGAGAATATTGCAGAGGACGTATCCGTTGTGCATTTGGTATTGGAACTAATCTTACTAATGATACTGGACATAAACCTTCCAATATTGTTATGAAGTTGACTTCCTGCCAGATGAATAAGAATCAACCTGTATTTAACTGTGTAAAGCTATCCGATGATTTAGGTAAGCATACTGGTCAGGAACAGGAAGTAGAACACTGTATGAGTGAGCTGGGATTATGAAATGGGAATATAATAAGGTTCACTCATCATGTGAATTAACCACTTCTAAGCTAAATGAATTAGGTAAAGAATCGTGGGAACTTGTGTCAGTGATGCAAACCGCTTCAGTTAAGTATATTGGCGGGGTTCGTATTGATACTACATCAATGGTTTATTACTTTAAAAGGCCAACAGAATGAGAGAGTTAAATTATGAAAGAGTATTCAATGTTCTCGTTAAAGAGACATCGAATTATATAACTAAGAATCATCTTAAAGCAATGGTATTAGGCATCAGTGGAGGAATTGACTCCACTGTTGTTGCTGCCATTTGTCATGAAGTAAGTAAACAAACTGGTATTCCTCTTATAGGTAGAAGTCTTCCTATTAAGAATAAGAGTGACGAGTTTGATGTGTCTAAGTTGGTGGGAGAAGCATTTTGTAACGATTTTAAAGTTTATAGACTTGAACGTTCCTATCGTGCAGCTCTCTTTGACGCATGTGCTGATGCAGGCGATGTCAATATGGCTAACTCTTATTATCTCGATGAGTTGGAAGAGATGCCAAGTAGAACTCCGATTGCTAATGGTAATCTTCAGGCTAGATGCAGGATGATGTATTTGTATGATATAGCTAGTCGTTATAGGGGACTGGTAATGAGTACAGATAATCAAACTGAATATCAGCTTGGGTTCTGGACTATTCATGGTGATGTGGGTGATTTTGACCCAATTCAAGGATTATGGAAGACTGAGGTCTATGGGTTAGCTAACTGGCTACTAAAGTTTCATTATCCTGAAGTGTACTTTGATTCTTCTGTAGAG
>ULMJ01035231.1_pt1 | contig 95246 bp, 59 predicted proteins | sample 1951641 | NCBI WGS metagenome assembly ULMJ01 (sample SAMEA4835550, study PRJEB28245) | human gut metagenome | biome: gut microbiome; material: fecal sample | place: Denmark | collected 2008 | reverse complement strand
CTCTTGGAACTTATCCAACACGTAATTTAAGAAAGAGAGGCATAAAATAAGTTAAACCTGTAAAATAAAAAAAGAGCCTATGAAACAAAGACTTACCTGACAGAAAAATAGTCTCAGCTATTCCAACTGTCCATTTCCACCTTATTTCTGAGAATACCATTTTAAGTAATAACAAAATCATCAACTATTTTTATGAATGAAGATCACAAAAGACGAGGATTAACAAACAACAAGCTCCTCACCACGCTAACAATTAGTGTACTGTTCCTAGATATTGGTAATGTGATAGCTGTGTAAACGGCCTCTGACTCTACTTTGAGTGACAACTAAACTGTTACATTTCAAAATGAGACATTGCAAAGTGAATCACTCAAAAGTATGATGTAATTCTAGACTATTAACCATTATTGTTTATTAAATCTATGTTAATGAAAAAACTTTTTATTCTATCAGTAACCAGCCTAATGCTTATGAGTGGCGGTTACTTTCCTGGAATGAGTGTAAGTGCACAAAATACCACTTCGTCAAGTACACAGAATTCAAAAAGGATTACCGGAGTTGTTACTGATACTCAAGGCGAACCTATTATCGGAGCAACAGTTCTTGTGCAAGGCACAGGTATCGGCACAGCAACTGATATAGACGGAAAATTCTCTCTCGACGTTCCATCCAATGGGAAAACTCTTATCGTCTCCTTTATAGGATTTGATGCACAAGAAATTCCCGTTACGAACAATACAACCTATAAAATACAATTAAGCGGTACAGACTATGCTCTCGATGAAGTGGTGGTTACTGCACTAGGTATGAAACGTGAAAAGAAAGCACTCGGTTATTCGGTACAAGATGTAAAAGGCGATGCCCTTATTGAAAACCGTACTGCAAACATCGCCACGTCTCTGAATGGCAAGATTGCCGGTATGAACATCTCTTCGACCTCTATTCCCGGTGGTTCAAACCGCATTGTCATCCGAGGTAACAACTCCATATCCGGCAACAACATGCCACTGGTTGTAGTAGATGGTGTTCCGTTTGATAATTCACAGGGTGTTGACGACGTAAATACAAATTCTTGGGGCGCAGGATATTCGGATACCGGCGATGGACTATCCATGCTGAATCCGGACGATGTTGAATCAATTTCTGTATTGAAAGGTCCCTCAGCTACAGCCCTTTATGGATCACGTGGTGGTAACGGCGTAATCCTCGTTACTACGAAGCAAGGACAAGGAGGAAAAACTAAAGTTTCTTACAACAGTAACCTGACTTTTGAAAATGTAATGATTCAGCCAGAGTTCCAGAATGAATATGGACAAGGTACAGACGGTGCTTATGTTGCCACCTCTCGTAACTCCTGGGGTCCCAAAATGGGTACTGTTGTTACTGACTGGACAGGCCAAACCCGCCCCATGGAAGCTAAAAACAATGATTTCTCCGACTTCATGGATACAGGTACATCCTGGAGTAACTCCCTTGACATAACGAGTTCTGCCGGTAAAATGAACTATCGCGTAGGTCTGTCTAATACGACACGTAAAGGAGTTATTCCGAATAACAAGTTAAATAAGACAAACTTTTCTGTCCGTGCTGGCGGCGAAATCATTAAAAACCTGACTCTTGATGCTAAATTGAATTATACTTATCAAAAAGGTGAAGGTCGCCCCGAGCTATCGGCATCCGGTTTCAATCCTATATTCGCCCTCATTTATACACCTCGTAGCATCAATCTACATGAGATGAAAGACGTTTTTGACAAGGACGGAAAGATCATCGACTGGTACCCCAGTATGCTTACAGTGGTTAACAACCCGTATGCACTGACCTCCCTTAGCGGTAATAAGGATGTTACCAACCGTATTAATGGTTTCGCATCACTGTCTTATGAGGTTAGTAGTTGGCTGAAAGCCATGATCCGCTTCGGTGGTGACACTTACGGAAAAAAAACAGAAAAATGGATACGCCATGATTTGATTTCAAGTGCAGGTTACAAAGACGGGCGCTTCTCAACCGGCCAATACAACATGGCTGAATACAATGCCGACTTCCTGGTCACAGCTCAGAAAGAAAATATTGCAAGTTCCAAGTTTTCTGGAATGCTCTCCGTTGGTGGCAACTTGATGAACCGTCAATATAATAGTTTTCATGCTACAGCCGAAGGCTTGAATATCCCTGAGCTTTACACCATTCAGAATGGACAGTCCAAAACGACATCTACCTATAAATCGGAAAAGGAAGTTCAATCCCTTTATGCATTAGGGCAATTGGCATGGGACAACTATCTGTTCTTTGATGTAACTGTACGCAACGACTGGTCTTCCACATTGCCGAAAGACAACCGTTCTTTCTTCTATCCCTCCTTTTCTCTAGGCTGGGTGGTAACCGACATGCTGACCAAATTTAAAGTGGATGTGCCCAGTTGGATTTCATTTGCTAAACTACGCGCTTCCTATGCAGAAGCAGGAAATGACACCGACCCATATCAGCTATTATCTGTATTATCTACAGTTTCGAACATGGCAGGAGGACAGATGGGAGTAGCCGAGCCTTCTACCAAAGCAAACGCCAACCTTAAACCGGAAATTATCAAATCAACAGAGTTCGGTGCTGACATCCGATTCCTTGATAACCGCTTAGGATTCGACGTTACGTATTATAACAAACGTGCATATAACCAGATTATATCTATGCCATCATCTATTACCTCAGGATATAGCGCTAAGTATATCAATGCCGGACGTGTTGACAACTGGGGATGGGAACTTCAGATGAACGCTACACCTGTTCGCACACGCGACTGGAACTGGAATCTTTGGGTTAACTTTGCCAAGAACTCTTCTGAAGTAGTAGAACTTTACGAAGGAGTAGAATCCATTACATTAGCCCGTCCTATGGGTCAGAACTGCTATGTGATGGCCAAGGTAGGCGAACCTTATGGACAGATATATACGAATGGTTACAAATATGATAACAAAGGGAACCGTCTTGTGGGCGATGATGGTAAGTACATAGTAGATCCTACCCTCCGTGTTTCCGGTAATATGAATCCGGACTGGACTGCAGGTATCGGTTCTTCACTGAGATGGAAAAACTTCTCTTTCGGCTTCCTGATTGATGTACGTTATGGTGGTGATGTATATCTGCAATCCATGATGCGTCTGCAATCCAATGGCCAGACAAAAGAAACCGTTGCCGGACGTGAAGAATATTATTCAACAGGTAAAGGATTAATTTCTCAGGGTGTGAATGTGAATACAGGAGCTGCTAATACTGTAGAACTTAGTCCTACCGCTTATTGGGGACAATTCTATGGAAATATCGGGAACTACATTTACGACGCAACCAATGTACGCCTTCGCGAACTGAACTTCTCTTGGACACTGCCGGACAGATGGTTCAACAAGACAATAATCAGCGGTATTAAAGTAAGTGCTGTAGCCAACAACGTATGCTTCTTGTACAATAATCTCCCGGGATTCGATCCTGAATGTACATACTCTACCGGTAACGGACAGGGTATTGAAACGGCAGCTTTGCCTTCTACCCGTTCATTTGGCTTCAATCTTAACGTTACATTCTAAAAAAAGGAAAGAATATGAATAAGTTATTTAAATCTATTATAAGCATTGTCGGTCTTTCAATGACTCTCATGGGCTGTGTCAGCGATTTTGATGATATGAATACCGATCCCAACAATCCTACTCCGGGTTCAGTAGACCCCAAATTCCAATTGATATTCATACAAGGGCGTGGTATTCCTTATGCTAACCAGTGGCAACAGATAGATCAGTTGATGATCAGCACTTTCTGTGAATACTCGGCTAACGATGGGCTTTCAGCTTCCGACTATAACATAGACTCGCGCTATGTGGACAATATATGGGAGTTGACCTATACTGTACTGACCAATGCCAACTCTCTGATTCGAGCCAATGAAAGCAATCCGGTTCATACCAATGTCGTTCAAATGGCACGTATCTGGAAAGCTTATGCCATTCTGCGTTTAACCAACTGTATGGGTGATGTACCTTACTCTGAAGCAGCCAACGACATCGATCAGCCTAAGTATGATACTCAAAAAGAGATCTACTATGCTATATTTGACGAATTGAAAGACGCTGTAAGCAAATTGGATGAGTCAGCCGCTAATAATGTGGGCTCTTATGATCTCATTTATGGCGGTGACGCTGCCAAATGGAAGAAGTTTGCCAACTCTATCCGGTTGCGCATGGCTGTCCGCATCTCTGATGTAGATGCCGCTAAGGCAAAAACGGAAGCTGCTGCCGCCATCTCGGCAGGTGTATTCAGCAGTGACGCTGATGCTGCTTATCTGACACAAGGTGAAGATAAATTTGCCCAAAACCCTATTTATTATCATAAAGGTTCTTCCGTACTTCACATGTCAACAGCTTATAAGCGTCTCGTGCAAGGCATAGGCGGACTGGCATGGCCGACTGTAGCCGACCGTGAGGCTAACAAAAACATTACTGAAAATATTCTTGCTGCCAAAAATGCCCCGGCTGTTGTTGACCCTCGTGCTCCTATTCACTTTGAACCTGCAGGTATTATTGAAGCTACTGCAACGGCAAGCATGGACGGCAATTGGGACGGTACAGACCCGGGACATGTGGCTTCCGGTGTAGGCGCTGCTATGGATAACGGTCAGTTTGTAAGCGATTTCTCTAAAATCGGCCCTTGGTATTATGAAACTATTGATAGAAAGTATCCTTTGTTTAAGTACAGCGAACTATGCTTCCTGAAGGCTATTGCTATTGAACTGGGACTTATTAGCGGTGATGCAAAAAACGATTATGAAGCAGGCGTACGTTCAAGCATGACAGAGCTCGGCGTTCCGGAAAGTAATATTACAAACTATCTGGCTTCAACTTCTCCGAATTATTATGGAACCACAGCCAAGTATGACGATATTACAGGAAGTAATAATACAGCCTTGGATAAGATTCTTACCCAGAAATATATCGCTCAGTTCCAGGAATGTTCCTTTGAGACTTGGGCCGACCATCGCCAGTTCCACAAACCTACGCTCATGCCATTCGCAAGTGTAAGTTCAAGTGTATTCAACATGAACCCTTCCGACCAAGCTAATAATACGCCAAACGCTTATATCAAGCGTATATATTATCCTTCTTCAGAGTATACAGTGAATGCAACTAACGTGAAAGAAGCTGAAAGTCGCATGGGTGGAAATAACAGCATACAAAACAATGTATGGTGGGATGTTAACTAAAACCTGAACCTCATAAATGCGTAGTTGAGTCGCTCAACTACGCATTTTTTATGTACTTATTGTGAATGTCAAAACTTCATCTAACTTTGTTGCACATATAATTTCTTATTCTGAAACAACATGGAAAACATTCTTCTCGCAATCTTTATATGGTGTTCCTCACTTTCTGACCTGGGATTCGTGACGAGCCCTTACTTTCGGGAGCAGGAAATATCTTTTGTATATACTCCGGGAATCAAAATTCATATCAATGCCCCTTCAGAAGCAGAATTTGACAAGAACAAGCCAACAAAACTTGTGCTATATGCCTTGCCAAATGGCAACAGTACGGACTGGACCATAGGAAAAATGCCGGCAAAAAGTGATGATTGGCATTATCACATACAACACATAGGAGCACAAACACGGTTTATAAGAGCCACAAACCAAGAATACAACTTCGTAACCGTTTACCTGGAAGCCAATACTAAAAGTTGGGGAAGTTGGAGAAAAGTAGAACCGATGCGAGACGAAAAAATCAAGAAAACAGTAGAATACCTCCTTTCTCTTTTCTCCGAATATCATCCGCATATAGAGCTAAACAGCCATAGCGGAGGAGGTAATTTTATCTTCGGTTTTATGGATGCTAATTCGGAAATCCCCAACTATGTAAAGAAAATCTCATTCATCGACAGTAATTATAATTGGGATAACGAGCGATATGGACACAAACTAAAAAAATGGTTGGAAACTTCTCCAGACAACAAGTTATTTGTAGCTTGCTACGATGACGCCAACGCATTGCTGGATGGAAAACCATTCGTCTCCAGAAAAGGCGGAACCTGGCACAGAACATATCTGATGCAACGATACCTGAAAAAGAATATGAAACGGCTGATATGGAACAAGATAGAAAATGACAGCATCATCTATTTTACCGCAGATAACCGGAGAATCCAGTTTTATTCCAGAAAGAATCCGGAACGCCAGATTTATCATACGATACTCGTAGAACGGAACGGATATATCCAATCTGTCTTTTCCGGTACCAAGTATGAAAGTGCAGGATACCAGTTTATGAAAGAAAGAGCTTATGACTCCTATCGTCAGGATTCAATAGTGAAGCCTCATATTTTTCAGTTTCCTCCTCGGAGAAAAGAAGCTGCCACAGGAAAGGAATTTGTCCGCCAGACCATAGGCATGACAGCGGAAGAACGTGATTCAGTAGTCTATAAAGAGATTTCAGAAGGGAATATTCCGACTTTATTCCGCCAACCCATATATCTGACAGATAGTTTACAAGATTCTAGAGGTATTTGGCATGAAGTTACATTTTGTATGTTACCGGATTTTCTGGCGATAGGTACAGATACAGATTTTCTTCGTATTCCGATACTGCCGCTTACAGCCCAGAAATTGGCAAATTTATATGGAGCAATATTACCTACACGGAAATTATCTGATTTGATTCATCACCATAGCACGTTGAAAGTAGAACCTCATCCTATGATTCCGGATTCTACGATGATGACTATCCCTATATTTGCCCGTCATGATTCTATTATTGAAATAACTCGTCAAATAGTCGGTGAAACTCCGGGAACACTAATTGCCGGACATAAAAAAGATATCGTCATCACTAACCGAATAGCTAATGAACCAGGCAGGTTGTTTATCTACGGATGGCATTATCCTGATGGCACCCCCATTCAACCATTGAGCGCAGCACATAATATTGGCTATGTGGACTACAGTCACGGCGTCAGATTAATACGTGACGAGGTCCTAGTAGATGGCAAACTATATTCATTGAAAACCTTACTCCAGGACCCCGTATTTTACAAATTATTCAGTGATGAAGCTAGCCCGATGACAATCACAAATTATATTCCTGATTAATCCTACTTACCACTTCCAACTTGCCATCTTTCAACAAGGAGCGCGCATTGAAGAAGTTCACTCCGTCTGCACCAGCCTCAATAGACAGCTTTGCAGCCCTATATAACTCTTCGGCAGTAATATCGGGAACAAATAATCCTGATACATATTTATTTTTATGGAAAGTCTCGCGCAAACCGTTTTCAATGCTGAACGGTATCCATTCCAAATTTTCAGAATAAAACGATTGATAATTCATTGGGCAGACAATATCTATCTTCCAAGTGGGCCAGTCCTGATAAACCGTCATGCGGGCACGGGTAGGATAAGGAAATACAGCCGCCGAAACCAATTTTCCTTCGGCATGGGTAGCTTCCACTATTTCATTCACCAGGGAAGTAACCTCATTCAAACGGAACTGTAACCATTCCGGACTCATCCACGGAGCCTGCAAATCCAATGGAGAATAACCGAATATTTTTTTGAATTTTTCTATTGCCACCGGATGATAACCAAAATCATACTCAGCCCGATAGGTATCTTGCTGAATCTTGAACTTATGTTGTTGCAAACGCCGCCCCAGCACAGCATCATTATAACGGATAAAGTCCAGATGCACAGAGGCCAGCCCGTCCAGGGCAGCATAAGAAGCAGCCTTATTTTTCATAAACCGCCGGGCTTCCGGCACCGAAGGACTTAACCACTTATAATGCTTCACATAAGGATCGTACTCATGACTGTTATACCCTATCCGGTTCACATCAAACCATTCGGGATGTGCCAACGCCACAGAATCCCCCGGAGCATTCACCGTAAATATCCAGGCATGTACCTTTACCCCCTTATAAGATTTGGCGGCCTCAATATAACGTGCCACCTCCTGCGGAGAGCCACACATATAGTAATGTTTGATACCAGCCTCATCGAAAGGCTTCATCCAGAGAATCAGAGATTCCACCGAGGCATTCTTGTCCACATCGTCCCATACTCCCAAAGCAATCTTTTGTTCCAGGTTTTGAACTTTCTTCTTTTTACCAGCTGATAACGGCTGAACAGCCAAGCTGAAAAAGCACGCAAGTGCTACAAATAAATAAGTAAACTTCATGATGATGATTTTTTAGGTTTTCAACAAAGATAGCACTTCTTCTATATAAATAAGGTGAATAACTTATTATTTGCAAATTATTAATTATAATGCTAAAAATAATAAAATAAGTGTTTTTGATATTAAAATAAAATCTATCTTTGTTGCAACGAATGTCCTCCTTAACAATAGTACTATTATGAAGAAACTTCCGCTATTTATTTTTTTACTATGCAGTGCCCTATTGTGCCAAGCGCAAAAAGACCGCGTCATTTTAGGTGACGAACAAACTTCCGAGTATTTTCCTCTCCTGAAGGACAAACGAGTTGCAATATTCTCCAATCATACAGGAATGATAGGAGATAAACATCTGCTGGATATCCTCATGGAGAACAAGTTTAATATCGTTGCCATCTTTTCACCGGAACATGGTTTTCGCGGAGATGCAGATGCAGGCGAACATGTATCCAGCTCAGTAGATTCAAAAACAGGTGTATCTATCCTTTCCCTTTACGATGGTAAGGATAAAAAGCCAAGCAAAACTTCCATGCAGAAGTTCGATATACTGATTGTAGATATTCAAGATGTCGGGTTGCGCTTCTACACTTACTATATTACCATGTGCAGGCTGATGGACGCGTGTGCGGAATATAACAAGAAGGTTTTGATATTAGACCGGCCCAACCCAAACGGACATTATGTAGATGGTCCAATTCTGGATATGAAATATAAATCAGGTGTAGGCTGGTTACCGATTCCTATAGTACATGGAATGACTTTGGGAGAGCTTGCATCAATGGTGAATGGAGAAGGTTGGTTACCCGGTGCACGCAAATGTGACCTGACTGTTACCAAATGTAAGAATTATACACACCAGACGAAGTATCGGCTACCGATTCCCCCGTCTCCCAACTTGCCGGACATGAAGTCGATATACTTGTATCCATCCACTTGTTTTTTCGAGGCAACTCCTGTCAGTCTGGGCAGAGGCACTTCACTCCCATTCCAGGTGTATGGACATCCCAACATGACCGGGTACAGTTATAGTTTCACCCCCAAGAGTATTCCGGGAGCTAAGAATCCACCCCAACTGAACAAGCTATGTCATGGAGTAAATCTGAGTAACATGAGTGATGAAGAAATTTGGAAACGGGGAGTAGATTTGAGCTATGTTATCGACGCATACCGTAATCTGAATCTGGACGACCACTTCTTCCGTCCATTCTTTGAGTTATTGGTAGGAAGAGATTATGTACGGAAAATGATTAAGGCGGGAAAAAGCGCCGATGAAATCAAAGCGATGTGGAAAGACGATGTAGAGAAATTTAAGGTACAACGTAAACCGTATCTGCTCTACGACGAGAATTAAATTCACCAGTAATAATTAATCTATAAATTAGCATGAGCCCGATATCCGTAATCATCACCATTGCCGCTTACTTCGTGATATTGTTCACCATATCTTACATCGCCGGCAGAAAAGCCGACAATGCCGGCTTCTTTGTCGGTAACCGTAAATCAGCCTGGTATGTTGTGGCATTTGCCATGATCGGTTCCAGTATCTCCGGAGTGACGTACGTATCCGTACCGGGTATGGTGGCCGCCAGCAGTTTCGGTTATCTGCAAATGGTATTAGGATTCGTTGCAGGACAATTAATTATTGCATTCGTACTGACACCACTATTTTACCGGATGAATCTGGTGTCCATCTACGAATATCTGGAAGACCGTTTCGGTATGTCTTCTTACCGGACGGGAGCATGGTTTTTCTTCATCTCCAAGATGCTGGGTGCCGCAGTACGCTTGTTCCTTGTGTGTCTGACGCTACAACTGCTGGTATTCGAACCTTTCGGATTACCTTTCATATTGAATGTAGCAATCACGGTAGCATTAGTATGGCTCTATACTTTCCGGGGCGGAGTAAAATCCCTGATCTGGACAGATTCGCTGAAAACATTCTGTCTGGTGGTATCTGTAGTACTCTGCATCTGTTATATTGCTTCCGACCTGGACCTATCCTTCAGCAGCATGATTAGTACCATCACAGACAGTGATATGTCACGTATCTTCTTCTTCGACGATGTAAACAGTAAACAATATTTCTTCAAGCAATTCTTTGCCGGAGCATTCACTATGATTGCTATGACAGGGCTGGACCAGGACATGATGCAACGTAACCTCAGTTGCAAGAACTTCAAGGACTCGCAAAAGAATATGATTACGAGCGTTATCTCCCAGTTCTTCGTAATCCTGTTGTTCCTGATGCTGGGCGTATTGCTTTATATCTTCGCAAGCAATCAAGGCATTCAAGTAGAAAAGAGCGATGAACTCTTCCCGATAATAGCTACCGGTGATTATTTCCCAGCCATCGTAGGCATCCTGTTCATTGTCGGATTGATATCTTCCGCCTATTCCGCGGCAGGTTCAGCATTGACAGCTTTGACCACCTCATTCACCGTGGATATTCTGGGCACAAAGGGGAAAACAGAAGAAGAAATCGTAAAAGTACGTAAACGCGTGCATGTGGGCATGGCGGTAATTATGGGTATCACTATATTCGTGTTCAATCTATTGAATAATACCAGCGTAATCGACGCCGTATATATCCTTGCAAGCTACACCTACGGTCCAATTCTTGGTTTGTTCGCATTCGGCATCTTCATGAAACAACAAGTTCGTGACAAATATATCCCATTGGTAGCAATCCTCTCCCCTGTCCTTTGCTTCATTCTGCATAAGAATTCGGAAGCCTGGTTCAATGGCTATCAGTTCAGTTACGAGCTGCTGATATTCAACGCTCTGTTCACATTCATCGGACTCTGCTTGTTGATAAAAAAAGATAAGTAGTAACAATTAACTTAATACATCATCATGAATGTAAGACTTCATTTTTTGTTCACTTTGCTCACCGCCTCCCTCATCCCCCTGATGGGAGGCGCGCAAGAGCTTCCAACGGATGTCCGCCAGGAAATCGGTAGATTCCTGGATGCCACCGCACGGAAAGAAGTTTCCGTTGGACGTATCCGGATTGACTCTGTTGCTGTTGAAGGGAATACCCTGCAACTGTTTGCTAACATGAACTGTTCTTATATTCCTTTCCGGGAAAATAACGTAACAGAGATTTATCAAGGTGTGAAAGCACTACTTCCGGCAGAGTATTCCAAATACGACCTGCAAATCCGCACAAACAAACGTAGCATTGAAGAACTTATTCCCCAAGCGCTACGCAGTAAAAAGGACAAAAAAGCCAAAACATTCAATCCCGCCGGGACAAAGCCTTTAGTGACGGATCTTTCTGCACCTTACCCCCCCACGAATGGGCTAAGGAACCGTCACATCGCTTTGTGGCAAAGCCACGGCTTCTATTATGAGTCCAAACTGACACGCTGGGAATGGCAACGTGCCCGCATCTTCCAGACTGTAGAGGATTTATACACACAAAGTTATGTACTCCCCTTCCTGGTCCCTATGCTGGAAAATGCAGGTGCCAATGTACTGATGCCCCGCGAACGAGATAGCCAGACGGCTGAAATAATTGTGGATAACGACGGTTGCCTCAACAGTCGTTCCGTGTATACGGAAAAGATAGGCGACAAGAACTGGATACAAGGTACAGGCGAAGGCTTTGCACACTTGCGCAACCAGTATGTTGATTTTGAGAATCCGTTCCGCGAAGGTACTTTCCGCACTATTGAAACCGTCAAAGGGAAAAAAGACAAAGAAAGCACTGCCGAATGGATACCGGAACTTCCGGCTACCGGACAGTATGCCGTATATGTTTCTTATAAATCATTGCCTAACAGTACGGACGATGCTCTTTACACCGTTTACCATAAAGGTGGGGTATCTCAATTCAAAGTCAACCAGCAAATGGGAGGCGGCACCTGGATTTATCTGGGAACATTCGGCCTTGATGCAGGAAGAAATGATGCCTGCAAAGTTGTTTTAAGTAATCGTTCGGATAAAGCCGGCCGTATCGTCACTGCTGATGCCGTGAAAATTGGCGGTGGTATGGGAAACATCGCCCGCCGCATCTCTGATGAAGGTGCTACGGAAAATATAAAGAGTTCCCAGGACTCGGAAGCTACGAGCTACAAGCTACAGGCTACAAGTGCCGTGCGGAATGAAAGCGCAGCACACTCGTCTCTTGTAGTTCGTAACTTGTCACTTCCTGAAGTAAGCGGTTACCCCCGCTTCTGCGAGGCAGCGCGTTATTGGCTCCAATGGGCAGGAATTCCCGACAGTATTTATTCCGACAGTCATGGAAAGAATGACTATACCGATGATTACAAAAGTCGTGGCATCTGGGTGAATTATCTGGCCGGAGGTTCTTCCGTCAATCCTACGGAACAAGGACTGAATATTCCGGTGGATATGGCTTTTGCTTTCCACTCCGACGCAGGAACTACATTGAATGACTCCATCATCGGAACACTGGGTATCTATTATACTAATGTCTACAATGAAGAATATGCCAACGGAGCATCCCGATATCTGGGGCACGATATGACGGATCTCATCCAATCAAATATCGTGCGCGATATCCGCACTCTATATGAACCGAACTGGACGCGCCGTGGTATGTGGAACCAATCATACTACGAAGCACGTGTTCCCCGCGTACCGACCATGTTGCTGGAGTTACTGTCTCATCAGAACTTTGCAGATATGCGTTATGGCTTGGATCCCCGCTTCCGCTTCACAGTAAGCCGCGCCATCTATAAAGGTATGTTACAGTTCATCTGTTCACAATACCATATGGACTATGTTGTTCAACCCCTACCCGTAGACCATATGGCACTGCGCATGATAGGCGAAAATGAGATAGAACTGACCTGGCAACCCGTTGCCGACCCACTGGAACCAACCGCAAATGCGGAGAAATATATTGTCTACACCCGCATCGGAGACGGTGATTTTGATAACGGTGTACTGGTGGATAAGAATACCTACCGCACCGCCCTCCCCGCCGGAATGGTATGCAGCTATAAAGTGACTGCCGTCAATAAAGGTGGTGAAAGCTTCCCGTCGGAAATTCTTTCTGCCGGACGTGCGTTCAACGAGAAGGGCACTGTACTGGTAGTAAATGGCTTCGACCGAATCAGCGCTCCGGCAGATTTTGCCGCTCCCGCTCCGGCTGACACCTTGCTTGCAGGTTTTCTGGACGACTTAGATCACGGAGTACCTTATCTCAAAGATATCAGCTACATTGGTAAAATGAAAGAGTATCGCCGTTCCATCCCTTGGATGGATGATGATGCTTCCGGTTTCGGCGACAGCTACGGTAATTATGAAGACAAAGTAATTGCCGGAAATACATTCGATTATCCTGCTGTTCACGGAGCCGCCATTTTGAAAGCCGGATATTCTTTCATATCTTGCAGCGATGAAAGCGTAGAGAACAAAACAATGAATCTGACCGATTACAAATATGTAGACCTGATACTTGGTAAGGAGTGCCAGACCAAAATGGGACGTGGCGGAGTGAAGCCGCTGGAGTTCAAGACATTCAGTCAGCCAATGCAGGCAGCCATCGCTGCTTATTGCAGGCAAGGCGGAAACATCTTCGTCTCGGGAGCTTATGTAGGCACCGACCTCTGGGATAACCGTCTCACTCCGGCTCAGGAAGTCGATAAGAAATTTGCAACAGAAGTCCTGAAATATAAATGGCGTGTGGGGCAGGCAGCTACAGAGGGTAAGGTGAAATGTGTAGCTTCCCCGTTCCCCGCCCTTTCAGGCAACTATACATACCACAACGAACTGAATGCCGATAGCTACGTGGTAGAATCACCGGATGCTATCGAACCTGCCACAAAAGATGCATACACCGTAATGCGTTACTCAGAGAACAACCTGAGTGCCGGTGTAGCCTACAAAGGTGACTATAAAACGTGTGTACTGGGCTTCCCATTCGAAGCTCTGCGCACCACTGCTGAAAGAGAAACATTGATGAATGCCATCCTGACATTCTTTAATGAAGGAACAATCCCATCAAACCAATAATACACTAAAACCAATCATCATCTATGAAACGAAGACTTTTAATAATGTTCCTGTTGCTGTGTCTGCTACCGTTTGCGATGCAGGCACAACATGGCACATTCCGTTTTGCACAAATAACGGACATCCATTTCAGCCCCAACAACCCCAACCCGACAGAAGACCTGTTGCGCTCCGTGGCGCAAATTAATGCGACAGACAGTATAGACTTTGTTTTAATAACAGGTGACATCGCCGAAGAAGGCGACCGTGCCACTATGCTGAGAGTAAAAGAAACACTGGATTTGCTGAAAGCCAAGTACTACATCGTCCTCGGCAACCACGAAACAAAATGGAGCGATTCCGGTTGCACCGCCTTCGAAGAAATCTTTGGTGGCGAACGCTTTGAGTTTGAGCACAAAGGGATCCTGTTCCTCGGTTTCAACTCCGGCCCGCTGATGCGCATGGCTAACGGACATGTAGTTCCGCAGGACATCCGCTGGATGACGGAAGAAATGGATAAATTCGGGAAGGATAAGCCCGTGATACTTGTCACCCACTACCCGCTGATAGAGGGAGATGTGGACAATTGGTATGAAGTAACTGACGCTGTACGCCCCTACAACATTCGTCTGTTTATCGGCGGACACTATCACCGTAACCGCGATCTGCGTTACGACGGCATTCCGGGTATCCTGATGCGTAGCAACCTGCGTGACAAAGACGGAAAGCCGGGATATGGCATCTACGACATAACCCAAGATTCTATCCTCGTCCATACCCAACGCATCGGCGAACCGAAACAACAATGGGCTTCCTTCTCACTGGCCAAGCAATACTACGACCGCAATGGAAAGGCAGAAAAGTACCCTGATTTTTCAGTAAACAAGGAATATCCAAACGCTAAGGAACAATGGGTAGTGCAAACCGGTGCAGGCATCTATTGCTCACCGGCTGTAGAAAAAGATAAGGTATTTGTGGGAGACGATATGGGCTATCTGACTTGCTACGCTTTGAAGAATGGAAAGAAACTGTGGGACTTCCAGTCCGGTAAACGCATTGTAGGCACTCCGGCAGTAACAGACGGTATCGTTGTATTTGGTTCTGCCGACCGTAACATCTATGGTCTGAACAGTAAAGACGGTAGCCTGCTATGGACCGTAAAAGCCGAAGAGCCTGTATTGGGGGCGGTAGCCATTGAGAACGGCATTGCCTATATCGGTGCCAGCGACCACACTTTCCGAGCCATCAATATCCATACAGGCAAAGTGATATGGGCATACACCGGCGTGAAGGGATACATTGAAACGAAACCACTGGTAACTGCGAATAAAATTATCTTCGGAGCATGGGACAATACCCTCTATGCACTGAACAAGGCAGATGGCAGGGAATTATGGAAATGGACAGGCGGTCTGACCCGTATGCACTTCTCTCCTGCTGCCGTATGGCCCGTAGCTGCAGATGGCAAAGTGTTCATTACCGACCCGCAACGCGCAATGACAGCTATTAACATAGAAAACGGAGAAACCGTATGGCGTACCTTCCAGTCTATGGTACGCGAAACCATCGGTTTATCGGAAGATGGTGAACAGGTGTATAGCAAGACCATGAACGACAGCATTGTGTGCTATGCAACCAAAGGCGACCAACCCCGCAAGTTGTGGGCAAGCAATGTCGGCTTCGGCTACGAACATGCTCCGTCCATGCAAGTGGAAAAAGACGGTACCATGTTCGGCGGTACTAAAGAGGGGTTGATATTCGCTCTGGAAGCCAAGACAGGCAAAGTGCTGTGGAAACATAAGATAGGCAACTCGCTTATCAGCACCGTAGTACCACTGAATGCCCGACAGGTGTTGTTCACAGCTACCAGCGGGGAAGTGGGACTTATTAAAATTAAAAATTGAGAATTAAAAATTAAAAAATAATACTGACAGAATATGAATAAGATTAATTGTTTTGTTCCTTTCGCGGGAATTATTCAGGCGGAAAATACAGTGAAGAGTCTGCAAGCAACCGGTTTAGTGAATAATATTTATTTGCTTGCTATGCCGGACGTTACGGAGAATCTGCCTGGATGCAGCACATTGCATACGCAGTCAATGCAGTCCAGCGACGCCATGAGGGAGATTGCCGCACATACCGATGCAGAGTATACGCTGATCTATACTAAATACACTACGCTCGAACTGGGGCTGTTTGCCCTGGAACGTATGATGCACATTGCCGAAGACAGTGGCGCAGGCATGGTCTATGCCGACCGCTACCAAGTGAAGGAAGGCAAGCAAACCAATGCTCCGGTCATCGATTATCAGTTCGGTTCACTGCGTGATGATTTCGACTTCGGCTCTGTGCTCCTGTTCCGTACGGATGCTTTCAAGGAAGCAGCTTCCCGCATGAAGGAAGGACAATATAAATTTGCCGGACTCTATGACTTGCGCCTGAAGCTGAGCCAGCAAGAAAGCCTGGTACACATCAACGAATACCTGTACAGCGAAATCGAAGACGACACCCGCAAGAGTGGTGAAAAGATATTCGACTATGTAGACCCGAGAAACCGTGCCCGTCAGATTGAAATGGAACAGGCGTGTACACAACACTTGAAAGAAATAGGTGGCTATCTGCCCCCCGAATTCAAACAGATAGAGTTCTCTGCGGACAACTTCGAATATGAAGCCTCGGTTATTATCCCCGTACGCAACCGCATCCGCACCATTCGTGATGCCATCAATTCAGTGCTGAAACAAAAAACAGACTTCAAATTCAATCTGATTATCATTGACAATCATTCAACGGACGGAACGACGGAAGCCATCGACGAATTCAAGAGTGACGAACGCCTCATCCACATCATTCCCGAACGCAATGACCTGGGTATCGGCGGTTGCTGGAACATGGGGGTGCATCATCCCAAGTGCGGCAAGTTTGCCGTACAACTGGACAGTGACGATGTTTATAAGGATGAAAATACACTGACAACCATGGTTCGCGCCTTCTACGAACAGAATTGTGCCATGGTGGTGGGTACATATATGATGACAGACTTCAATATGAATATGATTGCCCCGGGCATCATCGACCACAAAGAATGGACACCGGAGAACGGACGCAACAATGCACTGCGCATCAACGGCCTGGGTGCTCCACGCGCTTTCTATACTCCGGTGCTGCGCGAAGTGAAAGTTCCGAATACCAGCTATGGTGAAGACTATGCACTGGGGTTGAACTTCTCCCGTCAGTATCAAATCGGTCGTGTGTACGATGTAGTTTATCTGTGCCGCCGCTGGGACGATAACTCGGATGCTTCACTGGACATTGTGAAGATGAACGGTCACAATCTGTACAAAGACCGTATCCGCACATGGGAACTCCAGGCACGTGTAGCAATGAATAAGAAGCAATAATTATGAACCAGACGATAAACGATCTCCTGACCAGCCAACTTGACACTTGGGAAACGGCGCATAACAACTATGCCGCCCTTAGCGGTGTGCAAGTGAAGGAACTGGACGTAAACGGTATCCCCTACAAGGTACAGTTCAACCCTGCACGCATCGTTTCTTCAAGAGCAAAAGTAGACGCCAAGTCCATCAAGGAGCGTAAATGCTTCCTATGTCCTGCCAATTTGCCTCCGGTACAGAAAGGCATCCCGTTCGAAGGACACTACAATGTTCTGGTCAATCCGTTCCCCATCTTTCCCCGCCACTTGACGATACCGGAAGTGGCACACGTAGACCAGCGAATAGCTGTCCGTTTCAATGATATGCTGGCATTGGCGCAGGCGCTGACAGATTACACGATATTTTATAACGGTCCTAAATGCGGTGCATCCGCTCCCGACCATGCACACTTCCAGGCCGGCAACAAGGGCTTCATGCCCATTGAAAAGGACTGGCGCGGACAAGTGGCGGGTAAAGTAGTGGATTACGGCGAAGCCACCCTCTGGTATCTGAACGATGCACCACGAACCACGCTTGTCATCGAGTCTGCCAATAAAAAACATGCTGCTGCGCTGTTCGATATCATTTATCATTCACTGGACATCAAACCGGAAGATGATGAACCGATGATGAACGTATTGGCATGGTATGAAGACGGGAAATGGATAGTATGTGTATTCCCGCGTGAAAAGCATCGTCCGGCTTGTTATACGGCTGAGGGAGAGGCAAACTTATTAAGCAGCCCCGCTTCCGTTGATCTTGGTGGAGTATTTATCACTCCGGTGGAAAAGGATTTTCTGAAGATAACAGCCGAAGATGTGGTACAAATTCTGAGTGAGGTATGTCTTTCTGCCGATGATTTCCACCGGGTACGGCAACGCATCAAGGAGAAAATATAGTTAACAAGACCTCAGTTAACAAGTTGACAAGGCACTGTCCTTGTATCTTGTTAACTTGTCAACTAAAATACGATTATATATGAAAGAGCCCAAAGTACACGTAGGCATATTGTTCGAACCGCAGATAGAGTTTATCCTGCTGAATCCATACCGCATCAACGGCATGGAAATCAGCGGTAAACAAGTGGTGACCTACAACGAAGGCAAGATACTGTGGAACGGACGCCTTTATGAAGAACTCCTGTTCGAACCGGTGAACGAAGCTACCGATGCCTTTGAATTGCTGGATGTCACCATCGGTATCAATTTCCACTGGGAACGCAAGGAAGACCAGCGTTTCCTGGGTGCCCTAAAGATTATCGTAGAAGATAATAAGCTGACAGGTATCAACGTCATCCACGTGGAAGACTACCTGACAAGCGTAATCTCCAGTGAAATGAGTGCAACAGCTTCGCTGGAATTACTAAAAGCCCATGCAGTCATTTCGCGCAGTTGGTTGCTGGCAAACATGCAGACCAATCAAGGTCCCCACAACACTGTAGAAGCGAATAATGATTCGCCCGCGTGCACAGAGGAATTCATCAAATGGTATGAGCGCGATGCCCATACCCGCTTCGATGTTTGTGCCGACGATCATTGTCAACGTTACCAGGGCATTACCCGCGCTTCCACTGAAATCGTAAAGCAAGCCATTGCCGCCACCCGTGGACAACTTCTGACGTTCGACGGCAAGATATGCGATGCCCGCTTCTCCAAATGCTGCGGCGGTGCATTCGAAGAGTTTCAGTATTGCTGGGAAAATGTGAAGTATCCCTATCTCACCAAACAACGCGACAGGATAGCTACGAGCTACGAGCTACAAGCTACAAGTGCTATGCAAAATGATAGCGCAGCACTGGTAGATGGTAGCCCGTCACTCGTAGCCGATCTGACAAATGAACAGGAAGCTGAAACGTGGATTCGCACCTCACCGCCAGCCTTCTGCAACACCACAGACAAGAAAGTCCTCTCCCAGGTACTGAATAACTACGACCAGGAGACTACCGACTTCTATCGTTGGCGAGTGGAATACACCCAGGATGAATTATCCGCCCTGATACTGAAACGCTCCGGCGTGGACTACGGGCAAATCATCGACCTCATCCCTGTAGCCCGTGGTACCTCCGGCCGTCTCTGGAAACTGAAAATCGTAGGGACTAAGAAAACGCTTACCATCGGCAAGGAGCTGGAAATACGTCGCACATTGTCTACTTCACACCTGTACAGTTCCGCATTTGTTGTAGATAAAGAAGATATCAGCAAAGAAGGCATCCCGGGACGCTTCATCCTCACCGGAGCCGGCTGGGGACACGGCGTAGGTCTTTGCCAGATAGGAGCTGCCGTTATGGGTGAACAAGGCTATAAGTATGACGCGATACTGCTGCACTACTACATCGGTGCAAGTATCGACAAACTATATGAATAATCTAACAAAACAATAACCTATTAATATCATGAACAGTACAAAAAGAATATCACCGTGGGCATGGGTACCTACCTTATACTTTGCACAAGGCATCCCCTACTTCATTGTCAATAACATCTCGGTACTGATGTTTGCCAAGATGGGCGTTCCCAATGGAGAGATGGCCTTGTTTACGAGTTTGCTGTATCTACCCTGGACCATCAAGCCCTTCTGGAGCCCGTTCATCGACATCATCAAGACCAAGCGATGGTGGATTGTCTCCATGCAAATCCTGATGTCGATAGCATTCATTCTGTTGACACTGTCCATTCCGAAACCGGATGAAGCAATGATAGCAGCCGGAACAACTCCCATCAGTATGTTCACTATTACATTGTTTCTTTTCATCATTACGGCATTCGCCTCCGCCACACACGATATTGCCGCCGACGGCTTCTATATGCTGGCATTGAAGCAGAGCGACCAGGCGGCATTCGTCGGCATCCGAAGCACTTTCTATCGCCTTGCATCCATCTTCGGGCAAGGAGTGCTCGTAGCCATTGCCGGTGCCATCGAGCTGAAGTACAAAAACATCCCACTGTCGTGGACTATCACGATGCTGGTTACAGCCGTCATCTTCAGTCTGGTGACTTTCTATCACCTCTTTGCAATACCCAAGCCTGCTACCGACAAGTCCGTCCTGACACCGGGCACAGCCAGCGCAAAAGCCATATTCAAAGAATTCGGGCGCACATTTGCCACCTACTTCACTAAATCCGGAGTATGGCTGGCCATCGCCTTTATGCTGCTCTACCGCTTGCCCGAAGCATTCCTCATCAAGATGTGTATGCCTTTCCTGGTAGCTTCCAAAGAAGCGGGAGGCCTGGAACTTTCCACGGCGGAAGTAGGTATTGTATACGGCACTATCGGAGTGATATTCCTCACCGTAGGCGGTATTCTGGGCGGATTGTTTGCATCGCGCATCGGACTGAAGAAATCCATCTGGTGGATGGCAGCATGCATGACGTTGCCTTGCCTGACATTCGTCTATCTCGCCATCATCCAACCCGACAATCTGTTTGCCATCTCCACAGCCATTGCCATCGAGCAGTTCGGCTATGGATTCGGCTTCACTGCTTATATGCTCTACATGATGTACTTCTCCGAAGGTGAGTTCAAAACGTCGCACTATGCCATCTGCACTGCTTTCATGGCCTTGAGTATGATGATTCCGGGCATGTTTGCAGGTTACCTTCAGGAAGCAGTCGGCTACATCAACTTCTTCTGGATAGTAATTGTCTGCTGTGCCGCCACCATCGTGGTTACAGTGTTTGCCGATAGGAAGATTGACCCGGCATACGGGAAGAAGTGATAAGTAATAAGCGGTAAGTGATAAGCAAGAAATTATAAATTACAAATCATAAATCATGAAAAAGTATATTCTCCTCTGTGTCCTCTGCGTCCTCTGTGGTGCAATGAAGGCGCAAAAGATTAAGATAAAGACCGGCATTGAAGTACTGAAAGAACAAAACTTCAAGTGTCTGGAAGGCAAACGCGTAGGTCTGATTACCAACCCTACCGGAGTGGATAACCAGATGAAATCCACCATCGACATCTTGCACGAAGCCCCCAATGTGAACCTGGTAGCCCTCTACGGACCGGAACATGGCGTACGCGGCGACGTGCATGCAGGCGACCATGTGACGGACATCAAGGATGCCAACACCGGGCTCCCCGTATATTCCCTTTACGGCAAAACCCGCAAGGCTACACCGGAAATGCTGAAAGACATTGACGTATTGGTATACGACATCCAGGATATAGGTTGCCGTTCATTCACCTATATCAGCACGATGGGACTGGCTATGGAGGCTGCTGCCGAAAATGGTAAAGAATTCATCGTTCTGGACCGCCCCAATCCCGTAGGCGGATTGAAGATAGAAGGCAATCTTGTAGAAGACAATTGCATTTCTTTTGTCAGCCAGTTTAAAATTCCGTACCTTTACGGGCTCACTTGCGGCGAACTGGCACTGATGCTGAACGGAGAGAAAATGATGAAAGCACAATGCAACCTGCACGTTGTGAAGATGAAAGGCTGGAAACGCAAGATGGACTATGTGCAGACAGGCCTGCAGTGGGTACCCTCTTCCCCGCACATCCCGCATCCGCACTCGGCGATATTCTATCCCGTAAGCGGTATTTTGGGTGAGTTGGGATATATGTCTATCGGTGTAGGTTATACCATACCGTTCCAGATGTTCGCCGTCCAGTGGGTGGAGGCTGAAAAACTGGCGCGGAACCTGAACGCATTGAACGTGCCGGGTGTTATATTCAGGCCGATGTACCTGAAACCTTTCTACTCTGTAGGAAAAGGCGAATTGTTGCAAGGCGTACAGGTACATATCATGGATGTGCAGAAAGCACCGTTGAGCGACATCCAGTTCCTGGTGATGCAAGAGATAGCAGCACTCTATCCTGACCGCGCCGTATTTGACCATGCCGACAAGGGACGTTTCCGGATGTTCGACATGGTGAGTGGTTCGGAGGAGATACGCAAGCGGTTCTCACAGCGCAACCGTTGGGAAGATGTACGCGATTATTGGTATAAGGATGCAGAAGACTTCCGCAAGCTGTCGAAGCAATACTACTTATACAAATAACAGGACAAGAAAGATGTAGTACCGAAAAAGGATAGGATTGAACCCTATTCAGTCGTATAGTCAATAGGGTTCAGTCGTATACTTAATGGGGTTCGGTCGTATACTCATTTCATCCCCTTCCACAGTATATTCTGGCAGGGGACAAAGGAAAGTTAAATTAATATACAATATGGCAAAGAGCAACTACATGGCCTTTCTGCACGATGCCTCCCAGGTCATCCCGCAAGAAAGGATATATACCGACGAACTGCGCCGGTTGGCATGGGGAACGGATGCGGGTTTCTACCGTCTCATTCCTCAAATCGTGATTCGTTCCAACAGCGAAGGAGAAATCTCCGACCTGTTGAGATTGGCAAACCGCTACGGCTTGCCTGTGACGTTTCGTGCCGCAGGAACCAGCTTGTCCGGTCAAGCCATTAGTGACTCTATCCTGATAGTAGCCGGAAAACACTGGGAAAAGTACAGCATCTCTCCCGACCACGAACAGATTACGCTGCAACCGGGCATCATCGGTCAGCGGGTCAATGAGATTCTCGCACCCTACGGGCGCAAGTTTGCTCCGGACCCCGCCTCAGTGCAATCGGCCATGGTGGGCGGCATCGTCATGAACAACGCCTCGGGCATGAACTGCGGCACACATGCCAACAGTGACAAAGTGTTGCTTTCCGCCCGCATCGTACTGGCTGACGGCACCATATTGGACACAGGGGATGACATCTCCCGTGCCTCCTTCGAAGCCACACATACCGATTTCCTCAACCGCATTTGCGAACTGCGTGATGAGATACGTGCCAACGAAGAACTCTCGGCACGCATCCGATACAAATATTCCATCAAGAACGTAACCGGACTGAACCTGCTGCCGTTCGTCCGCTTCGACGACCCGTTCGATATAATCGCCCATCTGATGGTGGGGTCGGAAGGTACGCTTGCATTCCTCTCGCAAGTCACCATGCGCACAGAGTACGACTATCCGCACAAGGCAAGTGCAATGCTCTACTTCAAGAGTATAAAAGATGCCTGCCGGGCTGTAGTAGCGATGAAAGAACTTCATTCTAATGAAGAAGTAAGAATGAAGAATGAAGAATTAGGCTGCGCAATTACGCCGCAAGGTAATTCTTCATTCTTCATACCTCATTCTTCATTGATTGTGAAGGGTGCCGAATTGCTGGACTATAAGAGTCTTTCTTCTGTAGACGACCCCATATATATAAAGTATAAGCAAGAGGTCTCCGACCCCTCTGGGCTCACCGCTGTGCTGACCGAGACCAAAGCCCGCACCCGTGAAGAACTGGAACAAAACATATCGGCTATCGAAGCATGTCTGGGAGCTTTCAGCACCTACGTCCCCGTACACTTCACCGACCGTCCGGAAGAATATTCCAAGTATTGGGCTATCCGCTCGGGCATATTCCCCTCCGTAGGTGGCACGCGCCAGCCGGGAACTACCTGTCTCATCGAAGACGTAGCTTTCCACATCGAAGACCTGCCCGAAGCTACCGCCGACTTGCAGCAACTCATCGCCCGCCACGGCTATGATGATGCCTGCATCTATGGCCATGCCTTGGAAGGAAACTATCACTTCATCCTCAACCAGTCCTTCAGTACCGATGCCGAAGTGAAGCGGTATGAAGAATTGATGAATGACGTAAAATCACTGGTAGTCGATAAATACGACGGTTCGCTGAAAGCCGAACATGGAACCGGGCGTAATATGGCCCCCTTTGTGAAATATGAATGGGGGGAAGCAGCCTTTGAGGCTATGAAGGCTGTGAAGCAGTTGTTCGACCCGAAATGCCTACTCAATCCGGGTGTCATCTTCAATGATGACCCGCAATGTCATATCAAGAATTTCAAGCCGCTACCGCTGTTACGAGCTACGAGCTACGAGCTACAAACTACGAGTACTATGCAGGATGATAGCGCAGCACTTGTAGCTGGTAGCTCGTCGCTCGTAGCTCTTTCAGCTGACAAGTGCATCGAATGCGGTTTCTGCGAGGTGAATTGTTTATCTTGCGGCTTTACCCTGTCTTCCCGCCAGCGTATCGTATTACAACGGGAAATATCGCGTCTGAAACAAAGCGGAGAAAATCAGGAACGTCTGGCATTACTCGAAAAGCAATATCGCTATCCGGGCAACCAGACCTGTGCAGGAGATGGTCTTTGTTCCATGTCCTGCCCGATGAATATCAATACAGGCGACCTGACTCATATCATCCGTCAGGAATTACTGCCGAAAGGCAGTCTCGGATATAAAGCAGGCGATTTCGTTGCCAATCATTTCGCAGGTGTGAAAAGTGCGTTACGCCCTGTGCTGTCATTAGCTAATTTCGGACATTCCGTATTAGGAACAAAAGCCATGAGCAGCATCACGAAAGGTATGCATAATGTATTGGGAATACCTTTGTGGACGCCTGCCATGCCAAAAAGCTATAAAGTTACAAGCTACGAGCTACAAGCTACGAGTGCTATGCAGAATGACAGCGCAGCACTTGTAGCTGGTAGCTCGTCACTCGTAGCTGATAAAGTAGTTTATTTCCCCAGTTGCATCAACCAAACCATGGGCCTCCCTAAGCGCTCCCCTGTAGAGCAACCTCTGGTCAACAAGATGATTTCCCTCCTCCAAAAAGGCGGTTATGAAGTTATCTTCCCCAAAGATATGGACAAGCTCTGTTGCGGTACCATCTGGGAAAGCAAAGGCATGCTCGACATCGCCGACCGTAAAGCCGCCGAACTTGAAGCCTCCCTTTGGGAAGCCAGTGAGCAAGGCAAATACCCTGTGCTTTGCGACCAAAGTCCCTGCCTGCACCGCATGCGCGAAACCATCAAAAAGATGAGACTCTATGAACCCGCCGAGTTCATCTACACCTTTCTGCGAGACCGTCTGGTCTTCACTCAGACCGACCGCCCCGTAGCCCTGCACATCACCTGTTCCATGCGCAAGATGGGACTGGCAGACACCATCATCTCTCTGGCCAAGCTTTGCTCCACACATGTCATCATTCCCGAAGAAGTGGGTTGCTGTGGCTTTGCCGGTGACCGTGGCTTCACCCATCCCGAATTGAACTCATATGCTCTGCGCAAGCTCCGTCCGCAGATAGAAGCCTCCGGTGTTGCCATCGGTTACTCCAACAGCCGTACCTGCGAAATAGGGCTGACGACTAACTCCGGCATTCCTTACGTCTCCATTGCCTACCTTGTAGACCAATGCACGAAGAAAGCGGAAAACAAAGAATAACCCCATTACCAACAGATAATCGATAACTAATAACTTAACACACTTATTATCATGAGCAGTCAAACAAAAACCAACAAACGCATTCTTGCCCTCGACATCCTTCGCGGTGTCACCATCGCGGGCATGATAATGGTAAACAACCCCGGCACCTGGGGACATATATATGCCCCTCTGCGCCATGCTGAATGGAACGGTCTCACCCCAACCGACCTTGTCTTCCCCTTCTTCATGTTCATTATGGGTATCTCCACCTATATCTCCTTGAAGAAGTACAACTTCGAGTTCAGCCACGCCGCCGCCATGAAGATACTGAAACGTACTATTATCATCTTCCTCATCGGCCTTGCCATCGGCTGGTTCTCCAAGTTCTGTTACTACTGGACGAACCCCAGTGAAGGTATCGGCTTCGGCGCCCAACTCTGGGAAGCTGTATGGACATTCGACCGCATCCGCATTCTGGGTGTCATGCAACGCCTCGCTTTATGCTACGGCGCCACCGCCATCATTGCCCTGACCATGAAGCACCGGCATATCCCCTACCTTATTGCCACCTTGCTGATAGGTTATTTTATCTTGCTGATGTGCGGCAACGGCTTCGCCTATAACGAAACCAACATACTCTCCATAGTGGACCGTGCCATCCTCACCCCCGCCCACATGTACAAAGATAACGGCATCGACCCCGAAGGACTTTTAAGCACCATTCCTTCCATCGCCCACGTATTACTGGGCTTCTGCGTAGGCCGGATGATGCTGGACGGCAACAAGGCACAAAGCCGTGAGGAGTTGCTCAATTCGCATCTCATCAAGTTATTCCTGATAGGCACCATCCTTACCTTTGCAGGCTTCCTGCTGAGCTACGGCTGCCCCATCAACAAGAAAATCTGGTCTCCTACTTTCGTCCTCACCACTTGCGGACTGGCCTCCAGCTTCCTTGCACTACTCATCTGGATCATCGACGTGAAAGGATATAAGAAATGGTGCACCTTCTTCGAAGCTTTCGGCGTCAACCCGCTATTCATGTATGTTCTGGGCGGAGTGCTCGGCATCCTGTTTGGCAGCATCAGGTTCCCCTGGGGTGAAGCCAGCATCAGCATACACGGATTCTTATATAAGATAGTACTTATGCCCGTATTTGGTGAAACCGGCGGCTCACTGGCTTACGCATTGCTCTTCGTAGCCATCAACTGGTGCATCGGCTATCAATTGTATAAACGGAAAATATACATCAAGATATAAGAAGGAGTAGCGGAGTTACCAACATAGTAAACAACTAAAATTGAACGATATGATATTAATAGCAGACAGTGGCTCTACAAAAACCGATTGGTGCGTTGTAGAGAATGGTAAACTCATCCAGCAGATTTTCACGAAAGGTACCAATCCTTTCTTTCAGTCGGAAGAGGAAATCAGTAATGAAATTGCGACAGCGCTGCTGCCCCAGTTAACAACTAATGCCTTCGACGCTGTGTACTTTTATGGCGCCGGCTGTGGCTTCCCCGACAAAATTGCAATGGTGCACCGTGCCATCACCCGGCATATCCGGGTATCCGGCGACGAAGTAGAAGTGAATACAGACATGCTTGCCGCCGCCCGCGGACTTTGCGGACATGAACCGGGCATAGCCTGCATCATGGGCACAGGTTCCAACTCGTGTTATTATGACGGCAAACATATAGGAGCCAATGTTTCTCCCCTGGGTTTTATCCTCGGTGACGAAGGTAGTGGCGCCTGTCTGGGCAAATTGCTGGTAGGCGACATTCTAAAGAACCAGATGACGCCGGAACTGAAAGAGAAGTTTCTCAAGCAGTTCAATCTGGAACCGGGGGACATCATCGACCGTGTATACCGCAAGCCGTTCCCCAATCGTTTCCTTGCAAGCCTATCCCCCTTCCTTGCACAGAATCTGGACGAACCTTGTGTGCGCATGCTTGTACTGAATAGCTTCAAGGCTTTCCTGAAAAGAAATGTCATGCAGTATGACTATGAACATAGCAAAGTGCATTTCATCGGTTCCGTAGCATTCCATTACAAAGAAGTGCTTGCCGAAGCAGCACAAGAAATGGGCATTCAATTGGGCACCATCCTCAAAAGTCCGATGGAAGGCCTGATTAAATATCACAGCACAATTGACAATTAAAAATTAAAAATTAAATCATCATCATGGCATTCATAAAGATATCAGAGCAACCTTCGCTCTACAACGACTTAGAGAAGAAATCTGTCCGCGAAATATTAGAGGACATCAACACAGAAGACCAGAAAGTGGCATTGGCTGTACAGAAAGCTATTCCGCAGATTGAGAAACTGGTAAACCTGATCGTTCCGCGCATGAAACAGGGTGGACGCATCTTCTATATGGGCGCCGGCACCAGCGGACGCCTGGGAGTATTGGACGCATCGGAGATACCACCTACATTCGGTATGCCACCGACTCTTGTTATCGGACTGATAGCAGGTGGTGACACCGCCTTGCGCAACCCGGTGGAAAATGCGGAAGACGACACTCGCCGAGGTTGGGAAGAACTCATTGAGCGTAACATTACCGACAAAGACACCGTCATCGGTATTGCAGCATCCGGCACCACTCCCTACGTGATTGGCGCCATGCAGAAAGCTCGTGAGCACGGCATTCTCACAGGGTGCATCACCAGTAACCCCGACTCGCCAATGGCGGCCGAAGCAGATGTGCCTATCGAAATGGTAGTCGGTCCGGAATATGTGACAGGGAGTTCACGCATGAAATCGGGTACAGGACAGAAGATGATACTGAACATGATTACCACTTCCGTCATGATACAACTGGGCCGTGTGAAAGGCAACAAAATGGTGAATATGCAATTGAGCAATCAAAAGTTAGTGGACCGTGGCACACGCATGATTGTAGAAGAACTTGGTCTGGACTATGGTAAGGCGAAAGCACTGCTGCTGATGCACGGCTCGGTGAAGAAGGCGGTAGATGCCTACAGAGGAAAATGAATCCTAAAAAGATAACTTAAAGAAGTAACTTAAAGAAAACTGTTTAAAGAAGTAACTTAATTCTCCTCCTCCTGGGAGGAGGAGTACCCGTAGGGGGAGGTGGTAGGTAAACAATAAAATACCTATTAATCATAAAATAAGGAATTCTTTTCTCGCCTACCACCCCACCCTTCGGGTACCCCTCCTCCGACTGGAGGAGGGGAATGAAGTTAGTCTTCCAAATCATTCAATATCATTAACTCTCTGATTCATTGATAACACCCAATATTATGAAACTAATCCCCTCCTTCCTTTTCCTTGCATTGCTTGCCCTGCAAGCCAATGCACAAACCTTGCAACGTGTTGCCCCCGAACAAGTCGGCATGGATTCCCGTCATTTGATGTATGCTGATGAAGCTATAGAAACCGCCATCGCCAATAAGGACATTCCCGGTGCCGTACTAGCCGTGGTACGCAACGGAAAAATGGCTTACCTCAAAGCATATGGTAACAAGTGTGTGTATCCCAACACCGAGCCTATGACCGTAAACACCATTTTCGATATGGCCTCATGCAGCAAATCCATGTCCACCGCCATCTGTACCCACATCCTGGCAGAACGTGGAAAGCTCCGCCTCCTGGACCCCGTCAGCCTTTACATTCCCGGCTTCAAGAATTGGGTAAGCGAAGATGGAAAAGATAAAAAAGTCATCCGCATCGCCGACCTGTTGACGCATACTTCCGGTCTTCCTCCTTATGCTCCGACATCCGAGTTGGAAAAGCAATACAGTTCCCCCAATCCCGATGGATTAATAGAATACATTGCCAACTGCCGCCGCGACTTCAAGCCTCAGACCGACTTTCAATACAGTTGCCTCAACTACATCACCCTGCAACGTATCATCGAAACCGTTAGCGGACAGTCCTTGCGTGACTTCGCCCGCGAAAATCTATTTGATGTTCTGGGTATGAACCATACCGATTACCTGCCCTGCAAACGTGATAAAGATGGGAAATGGATAAATACAGCAGATGCCCATTGGGCCTCCTCTACCAATGGAGACTGGCATAGCCCCATCGCCCCCACCGAGAAGCAACCCGACGGCAGTGTCCTCTGCGGACAAGTACACGACCCGCTAGCCCGCATCATGAATGGTGGCATCTCCGGTAATGCCGGCGTATTCTCCTGTGCCGAAGACATCGCACTCCTCTGTGCCGCCCTGCAAAACGGCGGAGAGTGGAACGGACACCGTATCCTCAGCCCGCTGGGTGTGAAAGCCCTAAGTACCGTTCCCCGTGCCACCGCCTCATTAGGCCGCACTTTAGGTTGGGACAATTTCACTGCTTATGCTTCCAACAACGGAGATTACTTCGGTCCTAACACCTACGGTCATACCGGATATACCGGCACATCCATCGTAATAGACCCGGACAATGACACTTCGGTTATCCTGCTCATCAACGCCGTGCATCCCGAGGACGGACACAGCGTAGTACGCCTGCGTTCGCTGGTATCCAATGCCGTGGCTGCATCCATCTACCCCATCCCACGTATCTATACGGAGCATTATTACAAGCGTTTCCTCCAATTCATGGATGAACCCACCATCACTTCCAAAGACATCGTTATGGTAGGCAACAGCCTTACAGAAGGTGGTGGTGACTGGAACGCCCGCCTCAACAAAAAGAATATCCGCAACCGTGGAATTATCGGCGATGAAGTGATGGGCATCTACGACCGTCTGCATCAGATACTCCCGGGACATCCCGCAAAGCTTTTCCTCCTTGCCGGTGTCAACGACATTTCACACGACCTCACTACCGACAGCATTGTCAACATGATACGTATGACCATAGAGCGTATCCAGCGTGAATCTCCCGACACAAAACTCTATCTGCAAAGTCTCCTGCCTTTCAATGAAAGTTTCGGGCGATACAAGAGACTTGCCGGAAAAACCGATATGGTTCCCGAAATCAATGCACAACTGGAAGCTTTAGCCAAAGAACACAAGATTACATTCATCAACCTCTTCCCTCTATTCACGGAGAAAGGGACGAATGTACTGCGCACTGAGTTGACCAGTGACGGATTGCATCTGAATGAAGAAGGATATAAGATTTGGGTGAAGGCGTTAAAGAAGAAAATGTGATAATTCTGATTAGCTTTCAAACATAATGAAACACATTTTCAATTGAAAAGAGTATTCCTAAAAGAAAAAAGAGGTTATTGCCAGTAAGCAATAACCTCTCATTATATAAGAATTACTAAAAACTAATTTATTCTACACCCACCAATATCACATCAAAAGCTAATAAGGAGTATCCCGGAACACTTCCAGAGCCACCAGAGCCATATGCTGAATCCCATGGAATATAAACCATCCAACGCTCACCAGTATGCATATACTGCGGGAATTGTTTCCATCCAGTAGTGTATGAAGCCAAGTTAAATGTAACTGGCGAATCAAAATCTGTTGGTTCGTTCTTTGGCGGGTTAGGGATATTTTGATCTATTGCACTATAACCGGTAAAAGTACCATCAAACTTAGTGCCATTAATTAGTGTACCATAATATTGGACGCTAATTGGCTCTAAATATAGCGGACGCTGCCCAGACATATCTTTCACAAGTTTTTTGCAATATATGTATTGAGGATGATTATCTGTACTGATAAACTCATTTTTTATATAGAACATCTCACCCACCTGGATCTTCTCCAATTGCTCCAGAGTAACAACATAATTATCTCCTGCAACCACTTTGATTGAATCGATGAATGCCTGATTACGTTCTTGCCAATTCGAATACTTCCCTTCTTCTTCCACCTCTTCACAAGAGATGAACACACCCATGGTGAGCAACAGGAAAGGCAGAAATACTAAGAGTCTTTTTTTCATTCTGATAATTTATTGTATTACTTATTGCAATGTCTTCAGCAATGACGTAAGGCTGACACGGTCTGCAATGATGTTATTCAGTTCAGCAATAGCTACGCGTTCCTGCTGCATCGTATCACGGTTACGCAGTGTCACGCAGTTATCTTCCAGAGTTTGATGGTCAACAGTCACGCAGAACGGAGTACCGATGGCATCCTGACGGCGGTAACGCTTACCGATACTATCTTTTTCATCATACTGGCAGTGGAAGTGGAACTTCAATGAGTCGATGATTTCACGGGCCTTTTCGGGCAGACCGTCTTTCTTTATCAACGGCATCACAGCCAACTTCACGGGAGCAAGCGCAGCAGGTAATTTCAATACGATGCGGCTTTCTCCATTCTCCAGTTGTTCTTCACAATAAGAAGCAGACATGATGCTGAGGAACATACGGTCCACCCCAATAGAAGTCTCAATAACATACGGAGTATAACTTTCATTCGTTTCAGGATCAAAGTATTTAATATTCTTACCGGAGAACTTTTCATGCTGAGATAAGTCGAAGTTCGTACGGCTATGGATACCTTCCACTTCTTTGAAGCCGAAAGGCATCAGGAACTCGATATCTGTAGCAGCATTGGCGTAATGAGCCAATTTATCATGGTCATGATAACGATAATGGTCGTCACCAAAGCCCAGTGCCTTATGCCATTTCAGGCGGATTTCTTTCCACTTCTTGAACCAATCCAGTTCAGTGCCCGGCTTCACGAAGAACTGCATCTCCATCTGCTCGAACTCACGCATGCGGAAGATGAACTGACGGGCAACAATTTCGTTACGGAAAGCCTTACCGATCTGTGCAATACCGAAAGGTATCTTCATACGACCGGTCTTCTGTACATTCAAGTAGTTTACAAAGATACCCTGAGCTGTTTCCGGACGCAGATAAATCTTCATGGCACCATCAGAAGTAGACCCCATTTCAGTAGAGAACATCAGGTTGAACTGACGAACCTCCGTCCAGTTCTTTGTACCGCTGATGGGGCAAACGATTTCTTCATCCAGAATAATCTGGCGAAGCTCATCAAGGTTATTATCATTAAGCGCCTTGGCAAAACGTTCGTGCAAAGCATCACGTTTAGCCTGATGTTCCAATACGCGGCCGTTTGTACTGCGGAACTGTGCTTCGTCAAAAGATTCTCCGAAGCGTTTAGCAGCTTTAGCTACTTCCTTATTGATTTTATCGTCGTACTTAGCCAGTTGGTCTTCAATCAGCACATCGGCACGATAACGTTTTTTAGAGTCACGGTTGTCAATCAATGGGTCATTGAATGCGTCTACGTGTCCGGAAGCCTTCCAGATAGTGGGGTGCATGAAGATAGCGGAGTCGATGCCGACAATGTTTTCGTGCAGCAACACCATACTCTGCCACCAATATTGTTTAATGTTGTTTTTCAGTTCCACACCCATCTGACCGTAGTCATACACTGCTCCCAATCCGTCGTAGATGTCGCTGGAGGGGAATACGAAACCGTATTCCTTACAGTGTGATACGAGTTTCTTAAAAACGTCTTCTTGTGCCATTTTTTTGTTATATCTATTAATTTTAATCCTGTTCTTTATTAAAAAACGCCACAAAGATAGGGATTTATATCATAAGTCGGGCAGGCGGGGTATTAATTTATCTTATCGCAATAAACTCTCGCTCTGCACTTCCGTCACAATCTGCCCGTCGAACAGATTGATAACCCGGTGGGCATACGAAGCATCGTGACGTGAATGGGTCACCATGATAATCGTAGTTCCCTGACGGTTCAGTTCAAGAAGAAGCTCCATGACATCCTTTCCGTTGCGGGAGTCGAGGTTACCGGTCGGCTCATCGGCAAGTATCAACATGGGGTTAATTACTACGGCGCGGGCAATAGCTACACGTTGCTGCTGTCCACCGGATAGCTGGGTGGGAAAGTGCCGGCACGATGGTCTATGCTCATCCGTTTCAGAGTTTCCTCTACCCTGCGTTTACGCTCGGAAGGTTTGATTTTCATGTAAGTAAGCGGCAGTTCAACGTTCTCAAATACATTCATCTCTTCGATAAGGTTGAAACTCTGGAAAACGAAACCTATTTTTCCTTTACGGATATCGGTGCGCTCACTTTCTTTCATCACAGTCCAAAGGCCCCATGAGAGCTACAAGTACATCGGATTCTGGCGTTTAATCTGTACAACTGCTAATTCCTGTTTTTACCCTATCCACACCGCACCCAAGATGCACTTGCTCCGTACATACTCCGTACTTTCTTCGCTCAGAGGTACTCCTAACCGAAGAAAGTACGGAGCAAGTACGTCTCAGATACATTCCGGGTACGGTGCAGGTACCTATTCTGTTTTTAATAATTCTATAGGATTTGCCGTTGCCGTTCTCCAGGTTTTGATAGCTCACCGTTAACAGTGCAACCAATGCGGATATGACACCGGCCATTAGAAATACCCAAGGACTCGGAGACGTTTTTACTACAAAGCCATCCAGCCAATTATACAGGAAGATGTAAGCTATCGGGCAAGCTATCAGAATACCGAACTGCGTCATCCGGAATGCCGGAAAAAAGCCGAATGACAGTATTCATCGCGGCACACACTATCATCCTCCAATAATTAAAAGACCTTCATTTGCAGGATTTACCGAGAAAATTTGTATTTTTGCGTTCGACTGAGAAATACAGTGATTATTCAGAATAGATATTCCCAAAACAGATATGAGCGAAGACTTTGAAGCACCGAAAGACGATTTGGAAAAGGAACTCCCGGCAGGGAGCGAAGGACATTCGGATTATAAACCCGCTGACACGAAGGACGTAAAAGCAAAATACCAGCTTAGCGGTATGTACCAGAATTGGTTTCTGGATTATGCGTCGTATGTTATTCTAGAGCGTGCCGTACCCCACATCAATGATGGTTTGAAGCCTGTGCAGAGACGTATCCTGCACTCCATGAGGCGAATGGAAGATGGGCGCTACAATAAGGTGGCAAACATCGTGGGGCACACTATGCAGTTTCACCCGCACGGTGATGCCTCCATTGGTGATGCACTGGTGCAATTGGGACAAAAAGATTTGCTCATTGATTGCCAGGGAAACTGGGGTAACATACTTACGGGTGACGGCGCCGCCGCTCCCCGTTATATTGAAGCGCGCCTGTCGAAGTTTGCCCTCGATGTAGTGTTCAACCCGAAAACCACCGAATGGAAACTTTCTTATGACGGACGAAACAAAGAACCGGTAACCCAGCCTGTAAAATTCCCTTTGCTATTGGCACAGGGCGTAGAAGGTATTGCGGTAGGTCTTTCATCCAAGATACTTCCCCACAATTTCAATGAACTTTGTGATGCATCCATCAACTATCTGCACGAAGAGGAATTCAAACTCTATCCGGATTTCCAGACGGGCGGCAGCATCGACGTATCCAAATACAACGATGGCGAACGAGGCGGAGCTGTACGCGTACGTGCCAAGATAGAAAAGATTGATAACAAGACGCTTGCCATCAAGGAAATTCCCTATGGTAAGACGGTAGCCAGTGTTTGCGATTCCATCGTGAAAGCAAGCGAGAAAGGCAAAATCAAGATAAAGAAGGTAGAAGACCTGACGTCCGGCAATGTAGAGATACTGGTTCACCTTGCTCCCGGCGTATCTTCGGATAAGACAATCGACGCCTTATATGCCTTTACGGACTGCGAAGTAAGCATATCGCCCAACTGCTGCGTCATCGATGACCAGAAACCGCACTTCCTCACTGTGAGTGATGTGCTGAGAAAATCGGTAGACAATACCTTGGCTCTTCTACGCCGCGAACTGGAGATACGTAAAGACGAGATACTGGAAAGCCTACACTTCGCTTCACTGGAAAAGATATTCATCGAAGAACGCATCTATAAGGACGAGGGATTTGAACAAGCCAAGAACATGGATGCAGCCTGCGAGCACATTGATGAGCGCCTGACACCTTTCTACCCTCTATTCATCCGCGAAGTGACCAAAGAGGATATCCTTAAGCTGATGGAAATAAAGATGGGACGTATCCTCAAGTTCAACTCCGACAGGGCGGAAGAGCTCATTGCCCGCATGAAAACAGATATAGAGGAGATAAACCACCATCTGGCAAACATCATAGAGTACACGGTGGACTGGTATCTGATGTTGAAAAACAAATACGGCAAAAACTTCCCGCGCCGTACGGAGTTGCGCAACTTCGATACTATCGAGGCAAGCAAGGTAGTGGAAGCCAACGAGAAATTATATATCAACCGCGAAGAAGGATTTATCGGCACAGCTTTGAAGAAAGATGAATTCCTCTGCAACTGTTCAAGCCTTGATGATGTCATCATCTTCTTCCGCGACGGACGTTATTTGGTTACTCCCGTATCCGACAAGAAATTCGTTGGAAAGAATATTCTCTATGCCAATGTATTCAAGAAGAACGATAAGCGCACCATATACAATGTGGTTTATCGCGACGGAAAAGAAGGGACACAATACATCAAACGGTTTGCCGTAACAAGTATTATCCGCGACCGCGAATATGATGTGACGCAAGGCACACCCGACTCACGCATCATGTATTTCACCGCCAATCCCAACGGTGAAGCGGAAGTCATCAAGGTGACACTGAAACCCAATCCCCGCGTGCGCCGCATTATTTTTGAAGAAGACTTCAGTGCAGTCAGCATCAAGGGTCGCCAGGCAAGGGGTAATATCCTGACCAAGCTGCCGGTGCATAAGATTGCCCTGAAACAACGCGGTGGCTCCACATTGGGCGGACGCAAAGTATGGTTCGACCGTGATGTGCTTCGCCTCAACTACGACGGACGTGGTGAATATCTGGGAGAATTCCAAAGTGAAGACAGCATCCTGGTGGTACATGACAACGGCGATTTCTACATCACCAACTTCGACCTCAGCAACCATTATGAGCCCAATATCCGCATACTGGAAAAGTTTGACGCGAACAAGATATGGACTGCCGTGCTTTATGATGCGGACCAGCAGAATCTGCCCTACATCAAGCGTTTCTGCATGGAAGCAACCAACCGTAAGCAGAACTATCTGGGAGAAAATAAAAACAGCAGGCTGATTTTATTGACAGACGAATGTTATCCGCGTCTGGAAGTCATATTCGGTGGTCATGACAGTTTCCGTGAGCCGCTAATTATAGAAGCAGACGAATTTATTGCCGTGAAAGGCTTCAAGGCAAAAGGTAAGCGTATTACTACCTTTACACTGGAGACTGTGAATGAACTGGAACCGACACGACAGCCCGAAGCTCCGGAAGAAACGGAGGAACAGGAAGAGGAAGAACCCGAAATCCTGGACCCCGATCATGGCAAGAGCGAAGACGACATCCGGGATGAAATAACGGGGCAGATGAAACTGTTCTAAGTGATTAACGATTAGTGATTAGTGATAAGCAACTATATTAATGAGTTTATATAGAATAGGTATAATAGCCGCATGCCTGCTGTTCGGACCGGGCGGAAGCGTAAAAGCGCAAAGCGTTGAAGAAAGGGCGCTACAGGAACTGAGGGCCGACTCTTCGGCAAGAACACGCTTTGTAACCCGGGCCACCATGTATGGCGTAGGCTATGCCAATGTATTCGACACTTATCTGTCACCACAGGAATACAAGGGTATCGACTTCCGTATTTCCCGTGAAAGCATGCGCATGACCAAGTGGATGAATGGCAATGTATCCTTGCAAAGTTTCTTCCAGGCAGACATTGGTTATACCCATAACCGTGTGGACAATAACAATATGTTCTCCGGGCTGGCCAACTGGAACTACGGATTACATTACAATTTCCCTATTACTCCAAACTTTAAATTACTTGCCGGAGGACTTATTGATCTGAACGGTGGTTTTGTATACAGTCTGCGCAACGGTAACAACCCGGCACAGGCGCGTGCTTACATCAACCTGGATGCATCGGGAATGGCAATATGGGATTTGCGAATTAAGAACTATCCGATTTCTTTGCGTTATCAGATTAACCTGCCTTTCATGGGCGTCATGTTCTCTCCCAATTACGGGCAATCGTACTACGAAATATTTACGCTAGGCAATTGGAACGGAGTGATAAACTTCACTTCCCTGCATAACCAGCCCTCCTTGCGGCAGATGCTAACCGTAGATTTCCCGGTAGGAAGAGCAAAAATGCGCCTTGCCTACCTGTGGGATGCACAGCAATCCAAGGTAAATGACATAAAGACGCATACCTATTCGCATGTGTTCATGGTAGGGTTCGTAAAGGAATTGTTTCTCATTCGCGACAAAAGAAAAAAGTGACTATCGGGAGGAAGTGATAGAATGATGAAAAGAAAAGGAACATATCATATTAAATTAGGGTGGCTTGGAATACTTTTCATGTTGCTGCCTTTACTATCGAGTTGTATCCGGGAAGAAGAGTATAACAATTCCCCGCAAGGCAACTTCGAAGCTTTATGGAAGATTATCGACGAGAAATATTGTTTTCTGGACTACAAACAGGTAGACTGGGATGCAATCCATGATAAATATCAGCCACTCATTACGCCCAATATGCCCAATGACGGGTTATTCCAAGTGCTCGACAGTATGCTGGCAGAACTGAAAGACGGACACGTCAACCTCTACAGTTCCTCAAATATGGCCCGCTACTGGGATTGGTATCTGGATTATCCACGCAATTTCAACGAAGGCATCATCGAGCGGAAATATCTTGGAAAGACTTACCGCATTGCCGGTGGCCTTAAATACAAGATTCTTGAAGATAACATCGGGTATATTTATTATGAGTCATTCTCCGATGGTGTGGGAAACGGCAACCTGGATGAGGCACTCTCCTATCTGGCTCCATGCAACGGATTGATTTTCGACGTACGCAACAATGGTGGAGGAAACCTGACTTATTCTACGCGCATTGCCTCCCGTTTCACAAACGAGAAAGTATTGACGGGATACATTCAGCATAAGACCGGAAAAGGGCACAGTGATTTCTCCGAGCCTGAACCCATTTATCTGGAACCATCCAATAGTATCCGCTGGCAAAAGAAGGTGATGCTTCTCACTAACCGCCATTCATATAGTGCTACGAATGATTTTGTGAATGCCATGCGCTATTTTCCTAATGTCACGCTGGTAGGGGACAAAACCGGTGGCGGATCGGGACTGCCTTTCTCGTCAGAGTTGCCTAATGGTTGGGGAGTGCGTTTCTCTGCCAGCCCACATCTGGATGCCAAGAAGCAACATATCGAATTTGGTATTGACCCGGATGAAAAAGTAGATATGGATGAAAACGATCTTGAAAAGGATGCTATCATTGAACGGGCACGAGAACTCTTAAAAGTTACCCAATAATTACTTTCTGCACCAAAGTGTTTGCTGGAAAGAAAAATCTTTCTATCTTTGCCGACGCTTAACAAAAAAGCCACTGCGGGTGTGGCGTAATTGGCAGCCGCGCCAGACTTAGGATCTGGTGCCGAGAGGCGTGTAGGTTCGAGTCCTATCACCCGCACATAGATTAAAAAAGCCTTCGGAATTAAGTTTTCCGGAGGCTTTTTAAATACCTACATATCTAACAATGAAAGCTTTCCTAAACTACAGTTGTATTTCTTCAACTCTTTTTCTGCCTCCATCAGATTCGCAACTTTCTCTCCCAATACAGTACCACTATATCGGGCTTCATCTTTTTTTATTTCATAAATGGCACCTGTCTTATCCAAATCATTCAATACAATAAGATCTATCTCATTTTCGCCTTTTCGGTTCCAATACATCCCCACATTAGTATATAGACCAGACTGCATAAATTTATCACGGAAGTAGCGCTCCAACATACCTCCTGAAAAAGTATTATAATCTCTACGAATTACATTCTCCACCAACTTCAATGCACCAGATTCTATATACCCTTGATAACGATAAATAAAACGGAACCAGAAAGTAAGAAAATTATCAGCTATGCAGTATCGTACTTGCTTTGAGTTCTCTTTGGCAAAAATAGGACGCTTCTTACTTATCAATGAATAATAGTTTTCCAACTTAGCCAAATAACCACCTATTTCAGCTTTTCCTAAACGATTCTCTATCTCTCCACGAGTATAATCTCCGCCAGCTATGCATTCTAATATAGAAAAATAGATAGAATAATCCGGTCCAAATTCTTCAATCAACAAATTCTTCCCTTCATTCAGAAAAGGAGAATTGGAACGTGTCAACAGACCAATCATTTTATCTTTGGTATATGCCTTATTCGTCATAAACAGGCTAACATACCAAGCTACTCCTCCTGTAAAGGCATAAAGTGCCAGAAGGTCTTCTGGTTGATACGAAGGATTGTGATCGGCTAATATTTCTTTCAGTACTTCTACCTTGAATGGTTTCAGATGTATCATTTGCCCGGCACGAGAAAAGAGGGGTTCTTTCCGGTCTTCAAAAATCTGGTGCATTAACGAATAAATAGAGCCACTGACTATGAGGTTCATTCTCGACATTCCCCTATTCAAGTCCCACTCTCTCTGTATCTCACTGAAAACAGAGGGATTAGTACGCTGAAAGTCTTGAAATTCATCAATAATAAGATTAAAAGGACGTTCACGAGAGATGACAAGTAAATGGTGAAACAGCTTGGCAAAGGATATATAATTACCAATAGGCAATCCTAACTTTCTCTCCGCTTCATCCACAAAGTCTTGGCAGAGCAAGGTTTCCGCTTTACGTGCAACAAAGAAATAAAGAGTCAGACTACCTGCCGTACTTTGCAGTGCCAATTGGGTTTTTCCAATTCGTCTTCGTCCGAATAGGACAGTCATTTGCGACTCTTGCAGAGACGCTTCACGAATATTATCTAATAATTCCTGTTCTTCTTCACGATCATAAAACTTCATAATACACCATTTTTTAGTCAATAAACACACTACATTTTCTATAATTATAGTAATGGACATTACCGTAACAGTTATTACTATAATACAAAGGTATTATTTTTTATGCCTACATCCAAGGATATAAGATATTAATAATGTAGCTTATCATTTGGTTCATTACCGAACGGTTTTGAATTAGTTGACGAGGGGACGAGTTGACAAAGAAACAAGGTTCCATGCGGCATAGAAGCATTGCGCAGCCCCTTGTCCCCTTGTTAACTCGTACCCTTGTTTCCTTCCTTTTTATCAGTAATCCTCCCCGATTGTGTTAAAAAACCAGGATTTAAAAGCCCTTGAAATCTTTTTTCCATTTTCATTGTTCTGATGCAATAAATCATTCACATAAAAATTTAATGCAATGAAGAGAAACCTGAACCCTCCTATGAAGAGAGCCCTAAGGCTTAAAAATCTATTCTTAGCGGTGTGTCTCCTACTGATAGGTACCACTGCTTTTTCTCAGGAACGGACCGTGACCGGTGTCGTTACCGATTCATTCAATGAACCGCTGATAGGTGTATCTATTGTAGTACAAGGCACCAATACCGGCGTAGTAACCGGACTGGATGGTGATTACTCTATCCAAGTACCGGCAGGTGCCACCCTCGATTTCTCATACGTAGGTATGGAGAAACAGAGTATCAAGGTAGGCGACCGGAGCGTTATCAATGTACAACTGAAAGAAGACTCGCAGATGCTTGCCGAAACAGTGGTCATCGGTTACGGTAGTGCCAAGAAGCGTGACCTCACAGGCTCCATCACCAACATCAAGGGCGATGAGATTGCCAATAAGCCTGTAGCCAACCCACTGTCCGCCCTGCAAGGCAAAGTGGCCGGTGTACAAATCATCAACTCCGGAAAGGCAGGAGCCGACCCGGAAATCCGTGTACGCGGCACTAACTCTATCAACGGTTATAAACCGCTGTATGTAGTAGACGGGCTGTTCAATGACAACATCAACTTCCTGAATCCGCAGGATATTGAATCCATGGAAATCCTGAAAGACCCTTCCTCACTCGCCATCTTCGGTGTACGTGGTGCGAACGGTGTTATCATCATCACCACCAAGAAAGCCAAAGAAGGGCAGACGCGCGTAAACATCAACGGTTCGTTCGGCTTCAAGGCTATCACGAATAAGATTGCAATGACGGATGCCGAAGGTTTCAAGTTGTTGTATAACGAACAGTTGAGAAACGAAGGCAACCCGGAATATAATTTTTCGGACTGGACAGGCAATACCAACTGGCAGGACGAAATCTTCCAGACAGGATTTATCACAAACAACAACATCAGCATCAACGGTGCTTCTGAAAAGCACAGCTTCTACCTCGGCGCAGGCTATGCTTACGAACAAGGTAACATCAAGAATGAGAAATACAGTAAAATCACATTGAATATCAGCAACGACTACAAAGTGACGGACAACTTCAAAGTAGGTTTCCAGTTCAACGGCGCGCGTATATTGCCGGCTGATACAAAGAGTGTCGCCACTGCCTTGCGTGCAGCTCCGGTAGCTCCGGTCTACAACGAAGAATATGGATTATATACTTCATTGCCCGGCTTCCAGAAGGCACAGATGAACAACCCGATGGTGGATGTTGCATTGAAAGCCAATACCACGAAGGCGGAAAACTACCGTGGTTCGGGCAACATATACGGTCAATGGGACTTTCTGAAACATTTCCAGTTCAAGGCAATGTTCTCATTGGATTATGCATCGAACAGTACGCGGACCTACACACCGATTATCCAGGTGTATGATGCCAGTGCCGAAGGAGATATAGCCACATTGGGCACCGGGAAGACCGGAGTGAGCCAGGCAAAGGAAACAGAGATGAAGGTACAAAGCGACTATCTGTTGACGTATACCAACTCATGGGGCGATCATAGTCTGACGGCTACAGCCGGCTTCACTACCTACTATAATAAGCTCGAAAATCTGAACGGAGCCCGCACGCAAGGTGTAGGCCTGGTTATTCCGGATAATTCGGATAAATGGTATGTGAGCATCGGCGATGCAGCTACGGCAACCAACGGGAGTACGCAATGGGAACGCTCCACTGTGTCAGTGCTGGCACGTATCCTCTACAATTATAAAGGTAAGTATCTGTTCAACGGTTCCTACCGTCGTGACGGTTCTTCCGCATTTTCTTACACAGGTAATCAGTGGCAGAATTTCTATTCCGTAGGTCTGGGCTGGTTGATGAGCGAGGAAGAATGGATGAAAGGTATCGAGTGGCTGGATATGTTGAAACTGAAAGGTTCATGGGGTACGTTGGGTAATCAGAACCTGGACAGGGCATATCCGGCAGAACCGTTACTGACAAATGCCTATTCCGCCGTATTCGGTACTCCCTCCGCCATCTATCCGGGATATCAGTTGGCATATCTGCCTAACCCGAATCTCCGTTGGGAGAAAGTAGAAGCCTGGGAAGTAGGTGCAGAAGCCAACTTCTTCCGCAACCGCCTGCACTTCGAAGGAGTATACTACAAGAAGAAAACGAAAGATTTGCTGGCAGAAGTACCGGGTATTTCCGGAACAGTGCCGGGCATCGGTAATCTGGGTTCTATCGAGAATCTGGGTGTGGAACTTGCCCTCAGTTGGCGCGACCAGATTGGTGACTGGAACTATAACATCGGAGCCAATCTGACCACTATCAAGAATAAAGTATTGAGCCTCGTGCAGGAAGGTTACTCCATCATAGCTGGGGATAAGAGTCAGAGCTACACAATGGCGGGCTATCCTATCGGATACTTCTACGGCTACAAGGTGGAAGGCGTTTATCAGACCCAGGAAGAGATTGAGCATTCGCCGAAGAACAAACTGGCAACCGTCACTCCGGGCGACCTAAAGTTCAAGGATGTGAACGGTGACGGTGAAATCACTACGGCAGACCGTACGATGATTGGTAATCCTACGCCGGATGTCACTTACGGCATCACGCTCGGAGTAGGTTATAAGAATTGGGAATTGGCTGTGGATATGATGGGACAAGGCGGCAACCAGATTTACCGTACATGGGACAACTACAACTGGAGCCAGTTCAACTTCATGGAGCAACGCATGGATCGTTGGCATGGAGAGGGTACAAGCAACAGCCAGCCGTTGCTAAACACGAAGCATACCATCAACAATATGAACTCTGAATATTATATAGAGGATGGTTCGTTCTTCCGCATCCGTAATGTATCTCTGGCTTACAACTTCGACAAGGCGCTGATTTCTAAAATCGGCATGCAGGCGTTGAAGCTCTACGTGAACATACAGAACCTGAAGACGTGGAAGCATAACACCGGATATACGCCGGAGCTGGGCGGAAGTGCCATAGCTTTCGGAGTGGATGACGGCAGTTATCCGATGCCGGCCATTTATACGTTCGGCTTTAACCTGACTTTTTAGGGGCGTAGCGCCCCGGCAAGGTTTCCTTGCGGCATACACTCAAATCAGACTTAAAAAAACAAAGATTATGAAGATAAAGAAATATATCCTGTCACTGTTGATTGGCGCAACCGTCCTCTCATTCAGTTCCTGTAATGACTTCCTGGACCGCGACCCACTGGGACAATTTACGGAAGACGATGATCCCAACGCCCTTGTAGGCGGAAAGATATTCAATGTTTACTACCTGATGCGCTCGTATAACATCACCGCCGGTATCCCCGCTTTCATGGTACACATGGTGCGAAGCGAGGATTCCGAGAAGGGTAGTGACGCCGGCGACGGTGGTAACGAAGCAGCCATGTGGGATGACTTCGAATACGCAGCCAACAATGGCCCGTTGGAAGCCTACTGGAGCCAGAACTATAAAATCATCTACCAATGTAACGAAATTCTGGACGACATTGCCAAAAGCGATAATAAGGGTGACACAGAGTCCATCCGCAACCGTGGCGAAGCACTCTTCTTCCGTGCCTACTGCTACTTTAACCTGGTACGCGCTTTTGGCGAAGTGCCTCTGGTAACCATTAAAGTAGTGGAAGCCTCTGATGCCAACGTGCCCAAGACCACTGCAGAGAAGGTATACGAACAGATTGACAAAGACCTGACCGAAGCCGAAGAGTGTCTGCCATTGCGGTGGACCAGCGACTACACGGGACGCCTCACCTGGGGTGCTGCACGCGCGCTGCATGCACGCACTTACATGATGCGCAACGATTGGGAGAATATGTACACAGCTTCCACCGAGGTCATCACTTCCGGTATCTACAATCTGAATACTCCGGTGGACAAAGTCTTCACCGTAGAAGGTGAGAACTGTGGCGAAAGCATCTTCGAGTTGCAGTGCGAAGCCACCGACGCCATGAAAGAAGATGCCAGCATCGGCAGCCAGTTCTGCCAGGTGCAGGGCGTGCGCGGAGCCGGCGACTGGGATCTGGGCTGGGGTTGGCACATGGCTACCACACTGATGGGGAAAGCATTTGAAGAAGGCGACCCCCGCAAGGATGCCAGCTTGCTCTACTTCCGCCGCAACAATGAAGACCCTATCACACCGGAAAATACAAATAAACCTTACGGTGAATCGCCCGTATCCACCGCCATGGGTGCTTACTTCAACAAGAAGGCTTACACAGACCCCGCACTGCGCCGTAAGTATACCCGCATGGGATTCTGGGTAAATATCCGCATCATCCGTTATCCGGACGTGCTCCTGATGGCAGCCGAAGCAGCCAACGAAAAAGGACTGATGGGTGAAGCAAGCAGTTATCTGGAACAAGTACGTGCACATGCCCGCGGCACGCTGACAGGTGTATTGCCGAAAGTGGAATCTCTTGACCAGAACGTACTGCGCGAAGCCATCCGCCACGAACGCCGTGTAGAGTTAGCTTTGGAACCCGACCGCTTCTATGACCTTGTACGTTGGGGCATCGCACAGGAAGTGCTTCAGGCTGCCGGGAAGAATTATCAGCCGAAGAACGCATTGTTGCCATTGCCACAGACGGAGATAGATAAATCGAACGGGGTACTGGTACAGAATCCTGACTATTAATGATATAAATAGAAATATATGAAAGCAATATTCAAAAAAACAAGCCTGTTACTGCTGAGTGCCCTGATGAGCATATCAGCCGCACAGGCACAAAAGTCTCCACTGGACATGGACCGCTTCATCGATGCACTGATGAAGAAAATGACCGTGGAAGAGAAAATCGGTCAGTTGAACCTACCTGTCACGGGTGACATCACCACAGGACAGGCAAAGAGCAGCGATGTAGCCACAAAGATTGAAAAAGGAATGGTGGGCGGACTCTTCAACCTGAAAGGGGTGGACCGCATCCTCGAAGTGCAAAAGCTGGCGGTAGAGAAATCACGCCTCGGCATTCCCCTACTGTTCGGTATGGACGTGATACACGGTTACGAAACGATCTTCCCTATCCCACTGGGGTTATCCTGTACATGGGATATGGCAGCCATTGAGAAATCCGCCCGCATCGCAGCCGTCGAAGCAAGTGCCGACGGCATCTCCTGGACATTCAGCCCGATGGTAGACATCAGTCGCGACCCACGCTGGGGACGTGTCTCCGAAGGTTCGGGAGAAGACCCTTTCCTGGGAGGAGCTATCGCACAGGCAATGGTATACGGATACCAAGGTGCCAATCTGCAAGACCAATTACGCCGCAACGATGAAATCATGGCTTGCGTCAAGCACTTTGCCCTGTATGGTGCCGGAGAGGCCGGACGGGACTATAACACAGTAGACATGAGTCGCAACCGGATGTTCAACGAATATATGTACCCGTATGAGGCAGCCGTAGAAGCCGGTGTGGGCAGTGTGATGGCCTCATTCAATGAAATAGATGGCATACCGGCTACCGGAAACAAGTGGCTGCTGACTGACTTACTCCGCGACAAATGGGGCTTCCAAGGGTTCGTGGTGACAGACTTCACCGGTATTTCTGAAATGATAGAACATGGCGTCGGTGACCTTCAAACCGTTAGTGCCCTTGCTCTGAATGCCGGAGTGGATATGGATATGGTAAGCGAAGGTTTCGTGGGTACATTGATGAAATCTATCAAAGAAGGTAAAGTACGGATGGCTACACTGAACGCTGCCTGCCGTCGGATACTGGAAGCGAAATACAAACTGGGACTATTTGATAATCCTTATAAATACTGTGATGTGAACCGTCCGAAGCGGGATATCTTTACCAAAGAACACCGCGACGAGGCACGCAAGATAGCTGCCGAAAGCTTTGTATTGCTCAAGAATGACAGCGTAGCCCCTCGCCAACTCGTCTCCTCGTCTCCTCGTCAACTTTCCCCCCTTCTCCCCCTGGCGAAGCAAGGCACCGTCGCCGTCATCGGTCCCCTCGGCAACAGCCGCAGCAATATGCCCGGCACCTGGAGTGTAGCAGCCCGCCTCAACGATTATCCTTCACTCTATGAAGGTCTGAAAGAAATGATGGCAGGCAAAGTAAACATCACTTATGCCAAAGGAAGCAACCTTATCGGTGATGCAGCTTATGAAGAACGTGCCACCATGTTCGGCCGTTCACTGAACCGCGACAATCGCACTGACCAAGAATTATTGGATGAAGCCCTGAAGGTAGCTGCCGGTGCCGATGTAATCGTAGCCGCACTGGGAGAATCATCAGAAATGAGCGGTGAAAGTTCCAGCCGCACAGAACTCGGTCTGCCCGACGTGCAGCACACTCTGCTGGAGGCTTTGCTGAAAACCGGAAAACCCGTTGTGCTGACACTCTTCACCGGTCGTCCACTGACGCTTGTTTGGGAAGAGGAGCATGTTCCCGCCATTCTGAATGTATGGTTTGGTGGCAGTGAAGCGGCTTATGCGATTGGCGATGTATTGTTCGGTGATGTTAATCCGAGCGGTAAACTGACGATGACTTTCCCGAAGAATGTAGGGCAGATACCTTTGTTCTACAATCATAAGAATACCGGACGTCCGTTGGCGGAAGGTAAATGGTTCGAAAAGTTCCGCAGCAATTATCTGGATGTGGACAATGAGCCATTGTATCCTTTCGGTTACGGTTTGTCGTACACTACTTTCCAATATAGCGACATTGCCCTGAGCATGCCGGCACTGGGAAAAGATGGTTACGTGACAGCCGTAGTCACCGTAACCAATACCGGAAAGCATGACGGTGCAGAAGTGGTGCAACTTTACATCCGCGACCTTGTAGGAAGCATCACCCGCCCTGTGCGCGAACTGAAAGGTTTCAATAAAATTTTCCTCCGCGCCGGAGAAAGCAAGACGGTATCCTTTAAGATAACCCGTGACCTGCTCCGTTTCTATGATTATGACCTGAACTACATAGCAGAACCGGGCGACTTTGACATCATGATTGGCGGAAACAGCCAGGCGGTGAAGACGGCACGGCTGACGCTTAAATGATAATTAAATGAAGAACTAAAAATGAAGAATGAAGAATTTGGCTGCGCTATACAAGCATGCCGCAAGGTAATTCTTCATTCTTCATTTTTAGTTCTTCATTCTTAATACCTTTATATATATGAAACAAACCCTGTCTTTTCTTCCTCTTCTCCTCTTCCTGCTCCTCCCCGGAGCCTGTAAGAATCCGAAAACAGGAAGCACTGTTCAACTTACCGACGATGCCCTTATGGACACCGTCCAACGGACCACCTTCAACTATTTCTGGGATGGTGCCGAACCCAACAGCGGTCTTGCTCCCGAACGTATCCACATGGATGGCATCTATCCCGAAAAAGACCAGAACGTAGTTACCTCCGGCGGTAGCGGCTTCGGCATCATGGCCCTGCTCTCCGGCATCGACCGTGGCTACATCACTCGCACCGAAGGTCTCGACCGCATGGAAAAGATAGTCTCTTTCCTCGAAAAAGCCGACCGCTTCCACGGAGCCTATCCCCATTGGTGGTATGGAAATACCGGAAAAGTAAAACCCTTCGGACAAAAAGACAACGGCGGTGACCTCGTAGAAACCGCTTTCCTCATGCAAGGATTACTTACCGTACATCAATATTACACCAATGCTATCGGAAATAGAAAAGATTCCTCCCGGGCAGACAGCATCCTGACAACAAAGGAACAAGCCCTTGCCCAACGCATAGATACCCTCTGGCGCGATGTAGACTGGAATTTCTACCGCCAAGGCGACCAGAATGTGCTCTACTGGCATTGGAGCCCCGAATACGGCTGGGCCATGAACTTCCCCGTTCACGGCTACAACGAATGCCTCATCATGTACATCCTTGCCGCCGCCTCACCTACTCACGGAGTCCCTGCCGCCGTCTATCATGATGGCTGGGCACAGAACGGCGCCATCGTCGAACCCCATAAAGTGGAAGGCATCGAACTTCATTTACGTTACCAAGGTTGTGAAGCCGGTCCCCTCTTCTGGGCCCACTATTCCTTTCTCGGTCTCAATCCCACAGGATTGAAAGATGAATACTGCGCCAGCTACTTTGATGAAATGCGTAACCTGACGCTCGTCAACCGTGCCTACTGTGTCCGCAACCCGAAACACTGGAAAGGTTTCGGCGTTGACTGCTGGGGCTTGACCGCCAGCTACTCCGTCAACGGCTACGCTGCCCACATGCCGAATGAGAAGGACGACCACGGTGTCATCTCCCCCACTGCCGCCCTCTCGTCCATCGTCTATACCCCGGAGCAATCACTCGCCGTGATGCGCCACCTCTATGGAATGGGCGACAAAGTCTTCGGTCCTTACGGTTTCTACGATGCTTTCAGCGAAACAGAGAACTGGTATCCCAAACGGTATCTCGCCATCGACCAAGGCCCGATAGCCGTAATGATAGAGAATTATCGCACCGGACTACTCTGGAAACTTTTCATGAGCCATCCGGATGTACAGGCTGGATTAAAGAAGTTGGGATTCCAATAAAACCCCATTAGGAAAAAGTTTTCTCATTACGATGAGAAGTTATTCTCATCACGGTGAGAAAACTTTCTCATCGTAATGAGAATTTTATTTTCATTGAAACCCGAAATTAATTATCTTTGTCGCAAGAACAACTGTAAGGTCGTGACCTTAGCTAACCTTTATTCAACCTGTTATGGACATCCTAAAGTATATATTCGTCACCTTTGTGTCCCTCTTCACTTGCACCACGATAACTGCCAATCAGAAACCATATGTTACCAACCTGTCACGTGACAAATATCACGGAGCCAACAAGAACTGGTCTATCGGACAGGATGAAAAAGGTATCATGTACTTTGGCAATGCTATCGGTCTGCTGGAATCCGACGGTATGGAATGGCGACTCTTCCAGACACCGGACGCCAACATTGTGCGTGCCATAGCCGTAGCCGATCATCAGACCATCTACAGCGGTGGCTCCGAAGACCTGGGACGCTGGGACCGTGACCAGTCGGGACAACTGAAATACACTTCCCTGAAAGGACTGCTCAAAGAAAACAACGCACTTGACAACCAAAGTTTCTGGCGCATCTGGATAGTGGAGGATAAAGTCTACTTTCAATCTTTCAGCCATGTCTATATGTACGACCATCAAACGCTCACCCTTGTAGATGGGCCTACCGACCTGCTGTTATTACTGAAAGTGCGCGATGAATACTGGATACAAGAAATGTACGGTCCGCTCTACCAACTGAACCATCTGTCACTCAACAAAATACCCGGAAGCGATTTTTTAAACGGTACCATTACCCGCGTCATTCTGCCCTATGGTACAAACCGCTACCTGATAGGAACCTCTACCGGAGAAATCTACATCTATGATAAGAAAACCTTCATCCCCTGGAACCCTTCCCTCTCACGCCAACTGCAAGGGCAAGAATTAAATTGCGGCATCTATTCTTCCAAGCGGAACACGTATTATCTGGGTACACAGCTTAGTGGCGTATATGAAGTAGATACCCAAGGGAATATCTTGAACCACTTCTCTTCTGCCAACTCATTGCAGAACAACACCATTCTGTCCTTGTATGAAGACAATCAGAACAACGTCTGGGCAGCTATGGACCGTGGACTCGCCTATATCCGCTATACCGACGGATTAAGCTATTACCGCTCTACCGACGGCGGATTCGGTGCTGTCTACGATGCCACCATCTGGCACGGCAATCTGCTTGTCGGCACCAATCAGGGCATCTATTATACGGCTCAGAAGAAAATTGACGATCTGGATATGTTCTCTTCTCTCAAATTGATAGAAGGCACCCAGGGACAAGTATGGTCTTTCCAGCAAATGGATGGACGATTATTCTGCGGCCACACGAACGGCCTGATCGAAATCCTCCCCGACTTGCGCATCCGCCAGCCCTACCGCATCAATACCGGGGTCTTCCGCACCCTGGAAGCAACCATCAACGGAAAACAAATACAAATCATCGTCACCTACAAAGACCTTCTCATACTGAACCAGTCCACCGGAGAACTGAATTCCATGGGACAAATATCCGACCCCATATCCAATGCCGAAGTAGACCATTTGGGGAATATATGGTTAGAGACTACCAGCCGGGGTGTTTATAAATGCCGCCTGAATGATGAGCTGAACGCCTTCCGTTATTATACGTATTATGGTAAGAAAGAGGATAATTTGCTACCCGAACACCTGCGACTCTTCAAATCAGGCGGACGCATCCTGTTCCTGGGTGATGACCGGTTCTATATATATAATGAGGGGAATGACGACCTGCAGTTGGAACAACACCTGAACCAATGCTTTAAAGACATACACAATCTTAAACGCATTATCCCCTTCAACAGCGAAGAAAGTTGGGCTACTACAGGCTCTTCCGTCTACCTCTTCTTCTATGACGGTTACATTGCCCGTATCAAGGAAGCATATAAAATAGAAGCGGATAATCTTTCCTTGGTCACCGCCTATGAAAATGCCGCTGTACTCAACGACTCTTTGTCATTGATCTGTCTGGATGCAGGCTTTATCCTTCATAATGTTTACCGCAGCAAGCGCCAGACAGTGGAGCTATCTGCACCCAACCTGGAGTTTGTTCACACGGGAACAGGAACGTACACAGGTTATGTAGACCTTAGCGAACCTATCCATGTTCCCTACAAAGACAATACAGTCACCGTGGGCTTCTCCGTCAATGCCGCTTTCGCCGGCAATCTCTTCGTACAATACCAGTTGGAAGAAGTAGATAGTACCTGGAGTGCCTCCGAGCGGCGGAACAGCATATCCTATGCCCGTCTGCCCCAAGGGACATATACGCTACGACTTCGCACCACAGACGGATTGAACAACTATTCACCCGATACCCTCCTGACATTCGAAGTTCTTCCTCCCTGGTATAATACCATCTGGTGGTACCTCACCTGCTGCGGATTCATTATCATCACCCTGTGTGTTACTTTCTATCTGATGAAACGGCGTTTACAGATTAAACATCTGCGTCGCATGAAAGCTCAGGAAGCCGCATACCTGCGTTCACTGAACGAACAACTGCAAAATGAGATTGAGGAAAAGGATGCCGAACTCTTCACCCAAACATCTTTCATCATCCATAAGAATGAACTGATACTGAAACTGAAAGAGATTGTTGATGAAATATGCGCCCGGAATACGCAAAAAGGATTGATACCTTTCTATCAAAAAATAAACACCTTACTCGCCAATAACCTCGATACGGAAGATGACTGGAAAATGTTCCTTATCAAGTTCGAACAGAAGCATCGCAATTTCTTCAAACGCCTGAAAGAAATGCACCCGCAGCTCACAAACAATGACCTGCGCCTGTGTGCCTGCCTCAAACTGAACATGGAAACCAAAGACATTGCCTCCCTGATGAACCTTTCAGTGCGAGCGGTGGAGAATAACCGATACCGATTACGGAAAAAATTCAATTTGCAACCTACTCAAAACCTGAATGAGTACTTCTTAAGTATAGACTGACACAAAACGATAAGCCACTCAAAACGAGTGGCTTATTTTGTTTTGAGTAGTAAAAGTGTAGTCATTCATTTGTTAAAAGATAGGGATATGTATTGGTGGTGAACCTCTTTTTTGTGCCTGGTCTATTTCCATTCATACTTTTGCCCACAGATTTAATTCTCGCAGAAATCAGATGCGAGGGATTGAATCAGAACTGAGTTATCCACTAAAAATTTAATGCAATGAAGAAAAAAACACTTCTTCCCCTGGAGAAAGCCTCATGGCTTAAAAGTTTATTTCTATTAGTGTGCCTCCTACTTTCCGGCACCACTGTATTCGCTCAAGAAAAAACCGTGACCGGTGTTGTCACCGATTCATTCAACGAGCCGTTAATCGGAGTATCTATTGTAGTGCAAGGCACCAGCAACGGTGTGGTGACCGATATGAATGGAAAGTATTCCATCAAGGCTACCCCGGGTTCCACCCTCCAATTCTCATACGTAGGTATGGAAAAACAAAGCATCAAAGTAGGCAACCAGAATGTCATCAACGTCCAGTTGAAAGATGATTCGCAGATGCTTGCCGAAACAGTAGTTATCGGTTACGGTAGTGCCAAGAAGCGTGACCTTACAGGCTCCATCACCAACATTAAAGGTGACGAGATTGCCAACAAACCGGTTGCGAATCCACTATCCGCCCTGCAAGGGAAAGTGGCCGGTGTGCAGGTCATCAACTCCGGTAAGGCCGGTGAAGACCCCGAAATCCGTGTACGTGGAACAAACTCCATCAACGGTTACAAGCCTTTGTATGTAGTAGACGGTTTGTTTAATGACAACATCAATTTCCTGAACCCGCAGGACATCGAGTCTATGGAAATCCTGAAAGACCCGTCTTCACTCGCCATCTTCGGTGTGCGTGGTGCCAACGGTGTTATCATCATCACCACCAAAAAGGCCAAAGTGGGACAGACCCGCGTAAACATCAACGGTTCGTTCGGCTTCAAGAGTGTACCCAACCAGATTGAAATGGTGGATGCAGCCGGCTTCAAAGAACTGTATAACGAGCAGTTAAGAAATGAAGGCAGTCCCGAATTCGACTTCACAGGCTGGAACGGAAACACCAACTGGCAGGACGAAATCTTCCAAACAGGATTCATTACCAACAACAACGTCAGCATCACAGGCGCTTCGGAGAAGCACAGCTTCTACCTCGGTGCAGGTTATGCCTACGAACAAGGTAACATCAAGAATGAGAAGTACAGCAAAATCACTTTGAGTGTCAGCAATGAATATAAACTGACTGATAATTTCAGAGTTGGTTTCCAGTTCAACGGCGCACGCATATTACCCGCCGATACCAAGACTGTAACCACCGCCGTTCGTGCCACTCCGGTAGCTACGGTGTTCAACGACCAATATGGTCTCTACACTACCCTGCCCGAATTCCAGAAAGCGCAGATGAACAACCCGATGGTGGATGTTGACCTGAAAGCCAATACCACGAAAGCAGAAAACTACCGTGGTTCGGGTAACGTATATGCTGAATGGGACTTCCTGAAACATTTCCAGTTCAAAGCTATGTTCTCTATGGATTACGCATCGAACAACAGCCGCAAGTACACTCCTATCATCCAGGTATATGATGCCAGTGCAGAAGGAAGTGTGGTTACGCTGGGCGATGGTAAAACCGGTGTCAGTCAGGCAAAACAGACAGAAATGAAAACGCAAAGTGATTATCTGTTGACCTACACCAACACATGGGGTGAACACAACCTGACGGCTACCGCAGGTTTCACTACCTATTTCAACAAACTGGAACAACTGGGAGCTGCCCGCGCACAAGGTGTAGGTCTGGTAATTCCTGATAATTCTGATAAATGGTATGTCAGCATTGGTGACGCAGGTACTGCCACCAACGAGAGCACACAATGGGAACGCGCCACCGTATCCATGCTGGGACGTATCCTCTACAACTACAAAGGCAGATATTTATTCAATGGTTCGTTCCGCCGTGACGGTTCTTCAGCTTTCTCTTATACAGGTAACCAATGGCAGAACTTCTACTCGGTAGGTGCCGGTTGGCTGATGAGCGAAGAAGCTTTCATGAAAGATATCACCTGGCTGGATATGTTGAAACTGAAAGGTTCATGGGGTACACTGGGCAACCAGAATCTGGACAAAGCCTATCCCGCAGAACCTCTGCTGAGCAATGCATACTCTGCTGTATTCGGAACTCCCTCTGCCGTTTATCCCGGTTATCAGCTTTCTTACCTACCCAATGCCTCTCTGAGATGGGAAAAGGTGGAAGCATGGGAAGTAGGTGCAGAAGCCAACTTCTTCCGCAACCGCTTACATCTGGAAGGTGTATACTACAAGAAAACAACGAAAGACCTGCTCGCTGAAGTACCGGGTATCTCCGGAACCGTGCCGGGTATTGGTAACCTCGGTTCTATCGAGAACAAAGGTATCGAACTTGCTATCAACTGGCGCGACCAAATCGGTGACTGGAACTATAGCATCGGCGGTAACCTGACTACCATTAAGAATAAAGTATTGAGCCTTGTACAAGAAGGTTACTCCATCATCGCGGGCGACAAGAGCCAAAGCTACACCATGGCCGGTTACCCAATCGGCTACTTCTATGGTTACAAAGTGGAAGGTGTTTACCAGAGCCAGACCGATATAGACAACTCACCGAAAAATACACTGGCAACCGTAACTCCGGGCGACCTGAAATTCGTAGACGTGGATGGTAATGGTGAAATCACTCCTGCCGACCGTACCATGATTGGTAATCCGACTCCGGACGTGACTTACGGCATCAACCTCAACGTAGGGTACAAGAACTGGGAGCTGGGCATCGACATGATGGGACAGGCCGGTAATGAAATCTACCGCACATGGGACAACTACAACTGGAGCCAGTTCAACTTCATGAAACAACGTCTGGACCGTTGGCACGGCGAAGGCACCAGCAACAGTCAACCGTTGCTCAACATGAAGCATACCATCAACAACCTGAACTCTGAATATTACATCGAGGACGGCAGTTTCTTCCGCATCCGTAACGTACAGTTGGCTTACAACTTCGACAAGACCTTGCTCTCCAAAATCGGAGTACAGGCACTCAAACTGTATGCTAACGTTCAGAACCTGAAGACCTGGAAGCATAACACCGGTTATACTCCCGAATTGGGTGGTACGGCTATTGCATTCGGCGTAGACGATGGCAGCTATCCGATGCCGGTGATCTATACGTTCGGTTTCAACCTTACTTTCTAAAATGAAAAATGAAGAATTATACATTAATCATTAAACATTGAAAACATGAAGATACAAAAATATATCCTGTCACTGTTGATTGGCTCCGCAGCCATCTCATTCAGTTCATGCAACGACTTCCTGGACCGCGACCCACTGGGACAATTCACGGAAGACGACGCTCCCAACGCCCTCCTAGGCGGAAAGATTTATAATGTGTACTATCTGATGCGTAGCTATAACATTACTGCCGGCATTCCTTCTTTCATGATAGAAATGGCACGCAGCGAGGACTCGGAAAAAGGTAGTTCGGCAGGCGACGGCGCTGATGTGGCAGCCATGTACGACGACTTCGAATATACTCCTTCCAACGGAACCATGGGTGCTTACTGGACTCAGAACTATAAGGTTATCTTCCAATGCAACGAGGTGCTGGATGATATTGAAAAGGAAGGGAAGACCGACACAGAGACGATGCGTAACAAAGGAGAAGCCCTTTTCTTCCGTGCTTACTGCTACTTCAATCTGGTGCGTGCCTGGGGCGAGGTTCCTCTGATTACCTTTAAAATAGTGGACTCTGCCGAAGCAAATGTAGCCAAAAGCAGTATCGACAAGATTTACTCACAGATTGACAATGACCTGACCGAAGCAGAAAAACTCCTGCCGTTGCAATGGGATGCCAATTATACAGGCCGCGTCACATGGGGTGCCGTGCGCTCTCTGCATGCACGTGCTTACATGCAACGTAATGATTGGGACAATATGTATAAACTCTCTACAGAAGTTATCGGCAAGGGACTTTATAACCTCGATACTCCGGTGGACAAGGTATTTACGGTGGAAGGTGAAAACTGCGGTTCCAGCATCTTCGAACTGCAATGCGAATCAACCGATGCACTGAAAAACAGCCTTACCATTGGTAGCCAGTTCTGCGAAGTTCAGGGCGTACGTGGCTCCGGTGAGTGGAACTTAGGCTGGGGATGGCACATGGCTACCACCGAACTTGGCAAAGCCTTCGAACCGGGCGACCCACGCAAGGATGCTACCCTGCTCTACTTCCGCCGCAGCATCGATGAGCCTATCACGGAAGCCAATACCAATAAGCCTTACGGTGAGTCGCCTGTTTCCACAGCTATGGGAGCTTACTTCAACAAAAAAGCATACACCGAGCCGTCGTTACGTCTGAAATATACCAAAGGCGGTTTCTGGGTAAATATCCGTCTTATCCGCTACACAGACGTATTGTTGATGGCTGCCGAAGCTGCCAATGAAAAGAATCTGCCGGGCGAAGCCAAGACATATCTGGAAATGGTGCGCGCACATGCCCGTGGCCTGGATAAAGACATCTTACCCGAAGTTACTACGAATGATAAAGTTGAATTGCGCAAAGCCATCATGCACGAACGCCGTGTAGAATTGGCGCTCGAACCGGGACGTTTCTATGACCTCGTACGTTGGGGCACTGCCAAAGAAGTACTCGCAGCAGCCGGTAAGACCTACCAGGATAAGAATGCTTATCTGCCTATTCCACAAACAGAGATAGATAAGTCGAAAGGCGTATTGGTACAGAATCCGAACTATTAATAAAATCGGGAGTCGAGGGTTCAGAGTTTTGGTTCTTAACGCTCAACTCCCCATTTTTTAATTTTCAATTTTCAATTCTCAATTTATATAAGTGTATGAAGAAAGTTTTCAGAAGAACAAGTGTTCTGTTGGCGGCGGCGTTTCTTAGCGCCGTTGCCGTACAGGCACAAAAATCTCCGCAGGATATGGACCGTTTCATCGATGCATTGATGAAGAAAATGACTGTGGAAGAGAAAATTGGACAGTTGAACCTGCCTGTTTCCGGAGAGATTGTCACCGGACAGGCCAAGAACAGCGATGTAGCCAAGAAAGTAGAACAAGGACTTGTAGGAGGACTGCTCAATCTGAAAGGAGTAGAAAAAATCCGCGACGTACAAAAACTGGCGATAGAACATTCACGCCTCGGCATCCCCTTGCTATTCGGCATGGACGTGATACATGGCTATGAAACCATATTCCCCATTCCCCTGGGATTATCCTGTACCTGGGATATGCCGGCCATCGAAAAATCCGCCCGCATTGCAGCCACCGAAGCCTCAGCCGATGGCATTATGTGGACATTCAGTCCGATGGTAGACATCAGTCGCGACCCACGCTGGGGACGCGTCAGTGAAGGCAACGGCGAAGATCCATTTCTGGGAGGCGCCATCGCACGTGCAATGGTATTAGGCTTCCAGGGTACGGATGTAAATGAGCAACTGAAACGTAATGACGAAATTATGGCATGCGTCAAGCACTTTGCCTTGTACGGAGCCAGCGAAGCCGGACGTGACTACAACACGGTGGACATGAGCCGTAATCGCATGTTCAACGAATATATGTATCCTTATGAAGCTGCCGTAAAAGCCGGTGTGGGTAGTGTAATGGCTTCCTTCAACGAGGTGGACGGTGTGCCAGCCACTGCCAACCGTTGGTTGATGACGGATGTATTGCGTAAACAATGGGGCTTCAACGGCTTCGTTGTTACCGACTTCACCGGCATCGCCGAAATGGTGGAGCATGGCATCGGTGACCTGCAAACCGTCAGTGCACGTGCTCTCAACGCAGGGGTGGACTTGGATATGGTGAGCGAAGGCTTCTCGGGAACCCTGAAAAAGTCTCTCGATGAAGGCAAGATTAGCATGGAAACGCTGGATGCTGCCTGCCGCCGCATTCTCGAAGCAAAATATAAATTGGGATTGTTTAATGACCCTTACAAATACTGCGACCTGAAACGTCCTGCACGCGACATCTTCACAAAAGAGCACCGCGACGTTGCCCGCAAGATTTCTGCCGAAAGCTTCGTCCTCTTGAAGAATGAGCCTGCCGGAACAGGTCAGAACCCCGTATTGCCACTGGCAAAGAAAGGAACTGTTGCCATTATCGGTCCTTTGGCAAATACCCGCAGCAATATGCCGGGCACCTGGAGCGTAGCCGCACGCCTCAACGATTATCCGTCCGTATACGAAGGGCTGAAAGAAATGATGGCGGGCAAAGTGAACATCACTTATGCCAAAGGTAGCAATCTTATCAGTGACGCAGCTTACGAAGAACGCGCCACCATGTTCGGCCGTTCGCTGAACCGCGACAACCGCACGGATAAGGAATTGCTGGATGAAGCCTTGAAAATAGCTGCCGGCGCCGATGTAATCGTAGCCGCATTGGGCGAATCATCCGAGATGACCGGCGAAAGTTCAAGCCGCACGAACCTTGATCTTCCTGACGTGCAGCGCATCCTGCTGGAAGCATTGCTGAAAACGGGCAAACCCGTAGTGCTGACTCTATTCACCGGTCGCCCGCTAACGCTGAACTGGGAACAGGAAAACGTACCCGCCATCCTGAATGTATGGTTTGGTGGAAGTGAAGCGGCTTATGCGATTGGCGATGTATTGTTCGGTGATGTTAATCCGAGCGGTAAACTGACGATGACATTCCCGAAGAATGTAGGCCAGATACCTATCTATTATGCTCACAAGAATACAGGTCGTCCGTTGCCGGCAGGCAAATGGTTCGAAAAGTTCCGTTCCAACTATCTGGATGTAGACAATGACCCGTTGTATCCGTTCGGCTACGGTTTGTCGTACACCACATTCCAGTACAGCGACATTTCTTTAAGTGCGCCGACCATGGAACAGAATGGTTCTGTTACCGCCAAAGTTACGATAACCAATACCGGAAAACGTGATGGTGCGGAAGTGGTACAGCTTTATATCCGCGACTTGGTAGGAAGTATTACCCGTCCGGTCAAAGAACTGAAAGGCTTTGAGAAGATTTTCCTCAAAGCGGGTGAAAGCAAGACGGTATCTTTCAAAATCACTCCGGACCTGCTGCACTTCTATGATTATGACCTCAACTACGTGGCCGAACCGGGAGACTTTGACCTGATGGTCGGAGGGAATAGCCAAGTGCTAAAAACAGCTCGTCTGACATTAAAATAAAAAAGATATGAAAAACCTAACATACATCGGCATAGCAAGTCTGCTGTTATTTCTCTGCGGTTGCAAGGGAACGTCCGTATCAAACGTACAGCCATTGGACGTCATGACTTTTAACATCCGGCTGGATGCACCTTCGGACAGTGCCAACAACTGGAAGTACCGCAAGGATAATGTCTGCCGGATGATTGCATACTACCAGCCGGACTTGTTGGGTATGCAGGAAGTATGTCACAACCAGATGGAAGACCTTAAACAAGGTCTTCCCCAATATACTGCACTTGGCGTGGGACGTGACGACGGAAAAGAAGCCGGAGAATATTGTCCGATTTTCTTCAATACCGAGCGGTTCAAACTGGTGGAGTACGGCAACTTTGCCCTTAGCGAACATCCTGAAACCATCGGTGTAAAAGGCTGGGATGCATCTTATAACCGCATCGCCACCTGGGCCGTATTGGAAGAAAAGAGTAACGGTAAGAAAATTGCCTTCTTCAACACCCATCTGGACAATGACGGAAAAACAGCCCGCAATGAAGGTATCCGGTTAATTCTGAATAAAATGAAGAAAATAGCCCCACACACACCCGCCATACTCACGGGTGACTTCAATTGTACTCCCGGCGAAGAGCCTCTACAAACATTGGAAGATAACGAAATGAAGAATGCAGCAAAACTGGCAACTGTGACCTATGGTCCCTCATGGACTTTCCATGATTTCGGCCGCCTGCCAATGGAAAAACGTGTATTGCTGGACTACGTCTTCACCACCAACGAAGCAAATATCGACCGCTATCGTGTCGTTAAGGATACGCCGGACAATGGTTTCTTATCCGACCATTATCCCGTGCTCGTAAAACTAACCTTCTAACAAATCATCCCCATGAGAACACGATATAGTTTATTGTTACTATCACTTTTACTGTGTTTTACGCAATGTAAAAGCCCGAGCGCAAAGCCGGATCGTATAAGCGACGAAGCTCTGATGGACACTGTACAAAGGAGAACATTCAATTACTTCTGGGACGGTGCCGAACCCAATAGCGGACTGGCACGCGAACGTATCCACATGGATGGTGTCTATCCCGAAAATGACAAGAATGTTGTTACCACCGGAGGCAGTGGCTTCGGTATTATGGCAGTGCTTGCAGGCATCGACCGCGGTTACGTTACCCGTGCCGAGGGGCTCGCCCGCATGGAACGTATCGTTTCATTCCTCGAAAAAGCCGACCGCTTCTATGGTGCTTATCCGCATTGGTGGTACGGGGATACCGGAAAAGTAAAACCTTTCGGACAAAAAGATAATGGTGGTGATCTGGTGGAAACTGCTTTTCTGATGCAAGGACTTCTTGCCGTGCACCAGTATTATATCAACGGTTCTGCCGCAGAACAAGTTCTTGCCAAACGCATCGACACCCTTTGGCGCGATGTGGACTGGAACTTCTACCGCCAGAACGACCAGAACGTTCTCTACTGGCATTGGAGTCCCGAGTACGGTTGGGAGATGAACTTTCCCGTACACGGTTACAATGAATGCCTCATCATGTACATCCTTGCAGCCGCCTCACCTACACATGGGATTCCTGCTACTGTTTATCATAAAGGTTGGACAGAGAACGGCGCCATCGTAGAACCGCATAAAGTAGAAGACATCAAACTCCACCTGCGCTATCAGGGCTGCGAGGCCGGTCCGCTCTTCTGGGCACATTACTCTTTCCTCGGACTGAACCCGACGGAACTGAAAGATGAATACTGCACCAGCTATTTCAACGAAATGCGCAACCTGACCCTAATCAACCGTGCTTATTGCATTCGCAATCCGAAAGGCTGGAAAGGTTTTGGTGCCAATTGCTGGGGCCTGACTGCCAGCTACTCCGTCAAGGGATATGCCGCACACGCTCCGAATGAACAGAGTGACTATGGAGTCATCTCTCCCACCGCCGCCCTTTCGTCCATTGTGTATACTCCGGAATACTCACTGGAAGTTATGCACCATCTTTACGGAATGGGGGATAAGGCATTCGGCCCGTACGGGTTCTATGATGCTTTCAGTGAAACGGACAACTGGTATCCGCAACGCTACCTTGCCATCGACCAAGGCCCAATAGCCGTCATGATAGAAAACTACCGCACCGGATTACTGTGGAAGCTCTTCATGAGTCATCCTGACATACAGGCAGGATTAAAAAAGTTGGGATTCAAGTAATCTTATGGATGCTGTTTAGACTTCTTTCATTGCCCAATAAGATTTTCCTCATTGCCTGCTCCCGGTTCGTTGCACTATAGTTATACGCAAGGATAACTATAGTCTCCCTTGCGTTACACTATAGTTAGACGCAAGGGAGACTATAGTATAACGAAATAAAAGTGCCTGATAAACTACATTCCGATAGGCAGGCGGCGAAATAAAACATGCCTGCAAGAATCATTTCTACATCAAAGAAAAAATAATGTATTCTTTCAAATGATGTAACGTCATGGAAAGTATCTGTAACACCCTCCCGTCCAAGCAAAAGAAACATCGCCTATCTTTGCCAATAGATGTAAACCTCTAAAAGAAATAGAAACATGAGAAACAGGAAAACACATTTATTGGCACTGATTATTCTGCTGGGTATGGGCACTTCTACATCCGCACAGAAAATTCCCCTGGTTTATAGTGTGGAAAATACGGGAATGAAGAATCCCACCCCCGTACTACCGGGCATTGACGAATTACCGGTAGTCAAAACGCTGACCGACCCTTTTCAATGGTCCGACGGAAGCGGCCGTTCCACTCACTTCAAGGACTGGAGCCGCCGCCGTGCTGAGATAGCCCGCGAAATAGAACATTATGAAATAGGCGAAAAGCCCGTAGTATCCCGAAAAGATATTACCGCCGACATAACGGATGATACCCTCAGAGTACATGTAACGGTGAACGGACAAACGCTCACTCTTAAAGCAAAAATCACTTATCCGGAAGGCAAAGGCCCCTTCCCCGCTATCATCGGAATAGGCAGGGGGACAGGCAGCCTTCCTCCCACCATCTTCACAAGTCGCAACATAGCGCAAATTGCATTCAACTTCACACAGGTCATGTCGCACACCCAAAAGCGAGGCAACGAACCCATCAACAAACTATATCCCGACCGCACGGACATGGGGGCTTATTGCGCCTGGTCATGGGGAGTAAGCCGCATCATCGACGGGCTGGAAATTGTAGGCAAAAAGAGCAAGATAGATACCAAGCACCTCGCCATATCCGGTTGTTCCTTTGCCGGAAAAATGGCTCTCTTTGCCGGGGCATTCGACGAACGTATCGCACTCACCATCGCTCAGGAACCGGGTGGCGGTGGCGCAGCAGCCTGGCGTGTCTCCGAAACCCTGGGCGAAGTAGAAACCCTGGGCAGAACCAGCCATGCCTGGTTCAAGGAAAGCATGTTCCAATACAAAGAAGAAAATGTTTCGAAACTGCCGTATGACCATCATGAACTATGTGCCATGATAGCACCACGCGCATTACTGGTTCTCGGCAATCCGGACTATGTATGGTTGGCGGACGAATCGGGTTACGTCTCCTGCCGTGCCGCCCGTAAGGTATGGGAAACTTTCGGCATTGCCGACCGGATGGGCTTCTCCATCATAGGCGGACATGGACATTGCCAGCTACCCACTAGTCAATTTCCTGAAGTTGAAGCTTTTGTAGATAAATTCCTGCTTGGGAAGAAAGATGCGAATACAGAAGTCACCATCGCACCGCTTTACGAAAAAGTTGATTATGAACGCTGGTTTTACCACTAAAACTCTTTATCTTTGGGGGTAACACTTACTAATACCCCCAAATTAATGAAAAGAGTTTTATTGGCCATCTGCGTGATGGCGCTGTCAGTCCTCTCTTACGGACAAGACGGCAAAGAGCGAGCCTTTACTTTTGCCTGGCTCAGCGATGTACATCTCAATTCTTTCGCCTATGCCGAGGATGACCTGCGGCAATCCATTGAAGACATCAATGCCAACCCGGATGTGGACTTCACCATTCTCAGCGGCGATGTGACGGAATTTGGAGATACGAAAGAATTCTATCTGTTGCAGGAGATTCTGAAGAATTTCCGTAAGCCTTATTTTCTGCTTCCCGGCAACCATGACGTGAATTGGAGTGAAAATGGCTGTACCATGTTCGATAAGATTTTTCGGGCATCCCACTTTTGCCATGACTGGCAAGGAGTACGCTTCATTGGCTGTGGTGCCGGGCCAAGCCTCCGCATGGGACCGCCGCACATTCCGCGTGAAGAGATACTGTGGCTCGATTCCATTGTGCGCGCCACTCCCCCGGAGCAGCCTGTTGTTTTCATCAATCATTTTCCTATCAATCAGGATTTGAGCAACTGGTACGAGGTAGTGGATATTCTCAAAACCCGCAACATTCAGGCCATACTTGGCGGACATCTGCATGCGAACCATCCTTATGATGCCGAAGGTATTCCCGCCGTCATAGGCCGTTCCTCACTGAGGAGGCAAGACCCGATAGGCGGATATAATCTCGTTACCCTGCGCGGCGACAAACTGGAATTCCGCGAACGCATCATCAAGACCGAAACCCTACCGGCCTGGAATACTATTCACCTGGCACCTTTGAACGAGAAAAAGGATACGGTTTACTATCGCCCTGATTTTGCTATCAACGCTACTTATCCCTCGGTCGGCGAGGTATGGAAACTCAAAGATGTGACTGACGTGGCCTCGCAAGCCAGCATTGACGGCAATCTGTACATTTATACCAATACCGCAGGCGTGGTTCATGCGCTCAATGCCACCAACGGAAAAACCTTATGGACCTACACCACCGGAAATAAAATTTTCTCCGCTCCTTTCATCACTCCGAAACTCGTCATCGTTTCTTCCTGTGACGGTTTCATCTATGCGCTGGACAAAAAGAAAGGTACTGTACGCTGGAGGCATAACACCAACTATCCCATCGTAGCCTGTCCTGTCGTTGCTGACGAAACCATCTACATCGGCAGCAGTAACGGCAAGTTCTACTCACTAAAGCTGGCGGACGGCACTGTGAACTGGACTTGTGATGGCTTGCAGGGGTATATAGAAGCACGCCCCGCCGTAGATAGGGAGCGTGTATACATAGGAACCTGGGGAGCCATGTTCTATGCCATCGACCGGAAGAGTGGAAAGAAGGTCTGGGAATTCGACACTAAACGGGGCAGATATTTTTCGCCGGGTGCCTGCTGGCCTGTAGTGCTGCCTTATGCCGAACAAAACAAGAAAGCCGAACAGGTCATTGTCCTCAGTTCCGATTATTTCATCCGGGCATTTCAACCCAAAAACGGAGAAATTCTCTGGGCTTCGGATGAAGCTAAAGGACGGGAATCTCTCGGCTTCTCACCGGACGGAAGAACCATGTATGTGAAAGGAATCAAGAATAACATTACTGCTGTGGATATTTCTAATGGCAAGTATACTACTCTCTGGAATACACTGATGCCATACGAGAGTAACTTTATTCCTACCCGGATGGAAACGACGGAACGTCTGGTATTCATTCCTACTGAGTTTGGGGTACTCCATGCGGTGAAGACAGACGGAAGTGGCATCGCGTGGTCTCACAAGGTTTCTCATTCGGCCATCACTTCCCTGATAAATGCAGGGAAAGGAAAGTTGGTTGTTATGACAATGGACGGTACGGTGAGTTGTCTGCAGTATGCCGATAACTGAAATCAGACCCGATAACATAGAAGTATAAAAAAATGCGGGAAGACCGGAGAGATTATTCGATTCTCCGTGCTTCCCGCATTTCAGTCAGAAGTATCACCGAACTTCCCGTTTATCCTTCCTACTCTATGAATTGAGGAGTGAAACGGAAATCAGAAGTACTGTTTCTCGTAATTGTAAAGTCGGTACCGGTATAATCTTTCGGCCCCGGTATAAAGACTGCATGATGCAAAATATATTTCACCCGCGCAGCTTGTTCGGCAGTAAATGCATTGGCATCCGAAATTGCATAATCCATGATATTGGTAGAACGGAACTGCACGCCTGTCTTACTGTTAGTGCGCATCACATATTCCTTATATCCATCAGAGGTCGTCGTAGTGATGTCACCGTAATATGTCAGATAGTTCGTCAATTTGACATCATATTGATACTTGTTGTAAGGAGGAGTATCCGTACAGTAGTCAGAATCCTCATTACTATTCGTATTACCATTCAGCAACTGGTTAAAAGCATGATACAATCCCAGAAAATGTCCCAATTCATGAGAAAGCGTCGCAACCACATTCGACATTGAATAACCATTTGTTCCTTTCGGAATATCATAAATATACTTATTGTTAATGCTCACACATTGCGGATAGGGGTTTTCATTCAGGTTGGCTCCCTTCTTTACTTGGCTGATGCCATCCATTTCGAAAGGTTCGGGCAACCAAGGGAATTGAGCAATACCCAGTACCAAGTCGTCGGAGAAATTATATAGAACCACATTGATATATTTGCTTGGGTCCCACAAGATGTCTTTATACTTTGGGTCGCCACTACCCATAAATGTAGAAGGATCCATTGTGGTATATTGCCACTTCTCTCGACTCACTCCCGGTTCCTCCAGTTTATTGCCATCCGGATCTTCCGTAGCCATCACAAAATCAAAATTCATGCCAGCACCGCAATTATCATAATACTGGTTCACACTGTCCAATACTTTCTGCAAGTGTCCTTCTTCCACATAGTGATACTTATTATTCTGATTCCAATAGAGGACATGGAAAACGACAGGCAACTTATAGAAATGATTTTCCGAGAATGCATAAGCATCTTGCTTTATCGTCACCCTCTGCGAAAGAGTCTCGGCATTAGTCAACGTAACCTCTGCCGAACGACTTTCTTGTCCCAGATTCTCATTCACTTTCAGCACCAGCTTATCTTGTGTGGCAGAACTCTCAGCTACCACCCATGCCGGCACTTCCGACAAAGTCCATTCACTGGTACTCGTCACTTCTATCATATATTCTCCACCTTCTGCATTAGCGGTCAGTTCCGTTTTCTGCAAAGTAAGGACGGGGTCTTCATCATCTTCCGAACAGCCGCTGAACACAGCAACAGCCAACAGTAAGAATAAATATTTCAATTTCATTCTCTTGATTTATTTTATTTATATTCAAATTTCACTTGACTGTTCAGTCCGCAACTAATCGCATTATCCACAGTGTAGCGTGTTCCATTTTCGCTTTGAGTTACAATGAACACTACGCGGGTATTAGCTAAGTTAGAAACTGACATGCTGCTCAAACTGAATTCGTGTGAAAACATCAACGTTTCACCAGCCTGGCATTCTGTTTTTCCTCCCAGATTTACTCCCGTTATCGGACTGGCAGAAGAGGTACAACGCAACACATTGTTATGATGCTTAAAGTCATAGTCGGCCTCCAATGCAGGATAAGAGTTCAACTGTCCGGTTGCATAAATATTATCTTCCACTATCCATGCACAGATACGGTATTTGCCTGTCTTGCCTACTTTAACCGCAGCCGTCACCTTGATAGAACCTGACGTTTCGGTACCCGATACTGCTGCACTGATAGCCGTATTAGCATCTGCTTTCAGGAAATCCCCGGCAGCAGTCTGAATACGTGCAGCCACTTTAGCCGGAGTATCAGAAGATTTTAGTTCCAAAGCTTCACTGCTTGGACGCATATTAAATAACAATGCAGGGGCAGACTTGAGACCTAACCCTTGTAATACACCGGTACTATAATTTGAAATCATGTCGTCGCCATCCATTATTCCATGTGCAGCCACAACCAACGTGTTTTTACTTTCGGCTAACTTTTCATACTCCGTAAGCCCTGCAATCATCATAGGACAATATACACATCCCAAACTCGTAGCTTGCACTGCCAGTACGTTGTGCTTGAAACCTTCAAACTTATTCGGTTGCGGGTCCGCAGGCAAGTCCAACAGACCACTGGTTACCGTTACGGTAATTGTAGGAGACATCTCATTATTATAGCTGGCGAAGAAAGAATATTCACCTTGTGTTTTTGAGGAAAAAGAAGTAGAAGGCAAAATATCATAACTTCCACCCTTCTTCTGATAAATCTTAGCTTCGGCAGTCACATTTTTCTTACCTTTCATTACGGTAAATACAGCCTGGTCCGTTCCGTTATTCTCAATATAAGCTGCTGAAGATGTCAACAGCAATTCGCCTGTCTCACCTTCAGGTTCATCACCATCGGAGTTACCGGAACATCCTACGGTAAACACCAGCAAAAGAGAACACAATAATAAATTCCAATATTTTTTCATAAGTCTTGTTGATTTTAGAATGAAGTAGTTAATGTTAAGTTAGCTCCTGTGTAGGCAGGTGTATATCGGCATACGCCTCCCGAACAGATAAATCCGGCACGATTACGGCCATAGCTTAGCTGTAAACGTGTGTTCTTACGGGTATAGCTCACCGAACCATTGTAATAGTGCACTTCCGTAGTGCCCATATTATACATATCGCTCAGCGAGAAACTCCAACGAGGTGCCAGATTGAATTCAATCAGTCCGGCAATCCAATCTTTCTCATAATCCTGTGAATAAAGATACTGCACTTCGGCACGCACCGATTTCTTTCTATCGAATTTATACAGTCCGTCGAGTACAAATATATTCGATACATAGGTTTTGTCATCCAAGCCGTGGGTAGGGCTCCATTCCTGTACGGATACCAGGAAAGTAGTCTTCAATTGCTTGTTCCACTGGCGTTCAACGTCTGCATTGATATCCCTCCACAATAAACGTGACTTCACTGTGGTGGCTTTATCCGAATAGAACGTAGATCCATTGGCATGGAAGTTCCAGTATTTACTGCGATCGTTCTTGTTGCGCAAAGAGTAATAAATATCTATTTGTCCGCCTTTCTCACCCTCTCCATTGCTTTGATAAGGATTCAGGTTGGCAAGCATATAGGTATATTGGCGCGTCAAAGCAGGCAGATAGTTCAGGATGTTTCCCACTCCTTCACCTTCCTGAGAAAGCTTTGTGCTCATATATTTCAATTCACGATAGGTTCCTAAAATAGAAAAGCTGTTATAGCTATAGCCCAGCTCTGCCAGCAAACCATGTCCTTTGGCTGTTGTTCCTATCAATGAGGGTGATACATCTTTCCCTTTACCTACATACTCCACACGACCATTAAGGCCATTCCAGTCAAAGTTAGCACGTGCCGAATACATATCGACATTGGGTTTTGCTATGCTCGCCATTTCTTCGGGCACTTCTTCATTGCGGTTTACATAGCTTCCTTCTACGTTGAGCACAACTCCCTGCCAATTGGTAAAGTTCGCCAGGGAGAGGCTGAGGTCAGCACCACGCACCCAAGAATCTACATAGTCGGCATACAGGCGAGGACGTCCGTACAAGCCTTTCACCGTAATATAATCCTGATATGTATAAGAGCCAAAGAGACCTTCGATTGAGTTATTGATACCCAACGTACGATCTTCAAAACTACGAAATACCATCCCCGATCCAAACTGTTCGAAAATGTCTCCCGCCCTGAAACCAAAGTTGTCATCCTGCCAACTGACATACTTCACACCCAGAAAGGCTTTCTTGTCACCATAGACTCCCATGTCATACCCTTGCAAAGCAGGCAGATAGCCTTCCAACTGAATTCCGGCAGCAAACTTTCCCTTAGTATAATCAAGCTTTAAGTAGTTATTGCTACCGAAATGATCGTCCGGATAAACACTGCTACCATCCTTGAGCTTACTATCTTTTACATAGTAGATACTGTTCGATTCCAATCCTCCGGTCAAACGTCCTTTGTCTTGTGCTGATGCTTCCGGCATACAAACTCCGGCCAACAACAATAAGAATAAAATATGTTTCATTATTTGCCGATTGCTTTAAGTTGCTCCAATAATTCATACTCACTACCTGGGGTATAACCAGTATGTGCATAAACCACCTTGCCATTACCATCAACGACAAATGTCTGCGGTGTCAGCATCACATTCATCGCACGCTTCAAGTCCTGATTTTTATCGAACAGGCAGATGAAGTTCCAATCAAATCCTTTTGCCATGGAACGCGCACGTGCTGTGAAACGGCTGTCATCAATGGAAACTGCAATAATGTTGAAATCAACTTCCTTTTGCCACTCTTCCATCAGTTCATTCAATGTGTTCAGTTCTGTCAGACAAGGCTTGCAGGTAACACCCCAGAAAGAAATAATTGCCGGTTTCCCACCAAGTATATTCTGTGTACTGATAACTTCACCCTTCGCATTCTCAACTTTCACATCCGGCCACGCATCTTGTGCAGAAGCCGCTACGGTGAAAAGGAGAAAAAAAAGAATATAGATTAATTTATTCATAATCAAAATATTTAAAGAACCTCTAAGGGAGAATTCTCCCATAGAAGTTCTTTATAATAATACTAAATTATTTCTTCAGGTTCTTCTTCATATTATCCACAGAGAATACCTTTCCCTGAACCGGAGTTCTAGAAACGAAATCGTATGGAGTACGAGTTCTGCGGAAGTGATTACCACTACGGGCAGAAACTTTAGGAGTCACCTTAGAGATACTACGGGTAGCCTTAGCTGTGCTGGCTTTATCCGCAGTACGTGTCAGGACAATACCTTCCGCAGTAGTTGGGAAGCTCCAATTGGGATAGCCATAAGACTCTGTTGCAAAGCCCGGACTATAAATCTTTCCATCCTGTTCCACTGATTTAATAGTAACGGTGTTCATATCAGCAGAAACCTCAACCGGGAAGTCAGAAGTATAATAATTGTCTGGAGTTTCAGTATTATATGCACACAACACCAAAGTTCTGTACCAATCAGCCAATGGGTCTACATAACGATAATAGTTGTAACCATCTTCCAACATACGAGTGGTAATGATCGAAACAGCATCCGCACCATTTTCATCTTTCTCAATCTTCAAGAACATCTTCGGACCATAATCACGGAACAATTCATCCGTATTATAAGCTGAATACTCAGTAGAGTGGAATAAATCCCAGGAAGTAGCAAGAGGTGCGTACCAATCATCATAAGCAAATCCTGTAGCTACCAGACAGTTCATATTTTTATATTTCTGAGTGTAATATGCAGCTCCCTCTTTGTACTCCTCAAAGTACTTAAGTACAAGTTCTTCCGCTTGTGCCTGAGTCTTTCCTTGTTTAACGAAGTATTCCACTAATCCCTGTTTCACATCCTCAGGTAGAGTAGCTACTTGTTCAGGACCGGATGCAATCGTTACGGGGCAAGTTACAGTCGTACCGGATGCATTGGTCATCGTAGCTGTCCAAGTACCTTGGAGTTTACTGAATAGTTCACTGTTTACCGGTTCTTCTGCTTTGAGAGGAGCCGATGTAGTTCTATAATTGTCACCGTCATAGAAGAGTTTAGTCTTTTCGTCCACATTGTAAGATTCCAAAACCAACCAGCTTTCAGTATCATCCATTGTAGAGAAAGCCATATCATAACCTTCGGCACTGTTAATCTTGCCCAATACATCGGCATCATTAATACCCTGTCCATAGGTTGCCACCATTCTGGCGATATTTTCTTCTAGATTTTCACCTTCCATACCATTTAATTCCGGATACCAGTCTTTAGTATAGTTCAGCAGATACTTGAATGCAGCACAGTCACCATTAGGAGCTTTGATATTGAAGCCTATCTGATAAGGACTCTCCATTTTCAATGGAGTCACCTTAAATTCTACAGCCGGTTTATCTGAAACAATCGTCTTGATTCCTTCAAGTTTATCCAATGTTTGTATAGTAGCATCTTCATTATATACACCTACAACATACGCAGTATAAGTGTGTCCGGGAGTTAGTGAGTAAGTAAGCTGTTGTACACCATCATATCGGTCACCACCATTCAAAACGGATATCTGCAAACCGTCTTCACCCCCTACAAAATTCAGGAACATTTCCAAATCTGCATCGTCAATCAATGCCACCACGTATTGCAGAATGTCATCACTTGGGGTATAAGTAATCATAACACTCTTTTCTGTCGCACGGTCTATCTGAGCCATTACACTACCAGTACCTTTGTGCGGTGCTTGGGTAAACAGAACAGTTTTTGCATAACGACCTGTAAATTCCATATTTTCGCTAATCGGTTTTTCTTCTGTATACTCTTTGATATTGGGTAACTTAGAGCCTAAAACACCCCAATCATCATCGTCACCACCACCATTATCAATATAGTTCACAAAACCCTCAGAAGTACCATCTTCATTACATTGACCTATAAAAATGACATATCCAGTTCCCGGATGTACAGCATACGGATAAATATCATCTTCATAATCCTTTTCATTCAAAGCACCTGCATAAGCATTAACGCCATTTTCTATCGTTATATTTTGAGGACCTTTATATCGGGGATCACGCATGCCTCCATAAGGGTTTGCTACTACATAATCGGCATCAGTTTTTCCATACTGTATCTTATAAGTCTCATAATCCTCTATACTAATAAATCCCAAAGAGTAATAAACATCTTCAGGCACTTCCACATGCAGTGTTACGGAAAACATATCCGTTTTTATCACCGTCACCATCTGCGAGTATTTCGGAGTATTAATCTTCTGTGAGTAAATCTTATACTCATTGCCTACCTTGAAAATAAAGAATATCGTATATGCTTTATTTCCTTCCAAGCCAGCCACTAATACTTCGTCCGTATCACCTGTAACAGTCACAATAGTTCCATTCTCCTGTGCTTCAGCATAAGCCACAATGGGGTCAGGTTCTGCAACATTAGCACCTTCCATAACTTTATAAACATAGGATTCGGCTCCTTTAGTAGTCAATTTAAAAGTAGCAGAAGTTGCAAACAGAGCATCCGAAGCAGGAGCTTCTACTCCTAATACAGGTTCGCCATTAGTACCCGGTTCGTCATTATCATCCGAACAACTCCACATTCCCCCAGCTAAGACAAGTGCACTCAGCAGGAATAAACATCGATACAATTTTCTCATAATTCTAACAAATTTAATTAATAAATACACGAACCAGCAATGCATAACATTCTCTAATTCGCAAAACAAAACCTCTATATGTAATCAATAAATCTTATAATATTTATGAATAGTTAAAAGCTCCGGCATAATAAATCCACAAGAAAAGTAATTGAACACTGCTTATCCTTTTCAAACAGTTATAATCATCCAAGAAATTATTAATATGCCAATCTAAAGTTGAAACACAATAGATACCTGCAGACAAATAATTCCTATATGTTCAAATTAACAACTTGCCATTTTATCCTTTAAATAGAAAAGTAGAGAAGATGATCCTCTCGCCTTTCGAACATTTTCAAAAGGGAGGAACAGGTGATAGCATGAAATTATCATTAAAAGCAGCATCATTATAGAGGGTTGATACTCTGACAGTACCCTCCAACTTTGAACTATTGCAAAAGTAGCATACAAGAAATACAATGCAATAATTCACCAATGAAAGCGTTTTTTTTGCATTTGGCATATTCGTTATTTTATAATGTGAATAAGCAATTAAACATATCTTTCCAACTAATTACATCAAAACATCTTATACAACTTCTCACTTACATTTATTTTGTAAATAAAAACAGCATTCCAGTCTCAGAAATAGCTAGTTCAAGAAGAACGTTTTTAAAATGCTTTTATCCTGTCGATATGCTCTACAGAGGTGATATTTTGATAAATCATAAAAAGGGTAGAAACAAAGTGTGCCAATATAACATATAAAAGATAATTTCATTCAATAATAGCAATTTGTATGCTCTTAAATAAGATTAGGCTCAAGCCTAAGAATAGATAGGTAGAAAACTAGATATGAGAATAAATGAATTATATAATGAAGCCACTTTACTATAAGTATTGTCTACATTGCAAGTAATACTCTCTATTCGATAGCATTAATGGCACTAAACTGATTTATTTGATTACATTCTTCCTAAGTTCATTTTTACTGAGTTAAAAAGAACATAAATGTATTGTTTTTACAAAAAAACGCATATCTTTGTAATCGTAACCTAAATGAAGCTTAAAAAAGTTCATTTAGCAGTTACAAGCGATGAGGTGGCTTATTTTCTTTGTATATACGCACATATATATACATTTAATATAAAAAAGAAAGCAAAAAGCGCCAAGTTCTTCTTGAACTTAGTAAGTTTATTTACCCCTCTAAAATCATTTAATATTTCCACAAAAATCCCCAATCATCTGTAGAGTTTTTTAGATATTTCCTATATCTATATAGAAGACAATTAACAAATATATAGCCGGTTGCCTTCAATAAATAACATATCAACATACAAATTATATCAGAGAGCGATAAGAATATATTTACTTAGTTCATCCTTAAAATTATCGCTGTACTGCATTTCATATACATTTTTCTTGCAATTCAAACAAAACAACGTTTTATTATTGTAACCTTATGATATAAAAGAGTTAGAATCAGCTATAACCCACAAAAAAAGAGGAAGCCTATCAAAAGCTTCCTCTCCTTTTATTTCTTGGCTATAGATTATTCTCCACCGCCACCGCCTTGAGTACCGCCGCCATCTTTCACATCATCGTTACTGATAGAACGGGCAGCTTTCTTCACACTGGCCCTCAATTCACCAATGCGATAGCTGATGCTCATACCGAACGAACGGTTGGGATAACGGCTCTTACTGGTAGAGTAGAAATTCTCTCCGAAAGTTGTATTATTGAAGTTCATATACTTGGAGAACAGGTTCGAACCATAGACGCTCACCGTCAATCGATCCTTGAGGAACGAGCGGTTCACGCTCAAGCTATAATAAGAATAGCCACTACCCTTTCCCTGCAGCGAGATGTAAGGTGTGCTTCCGCCTGCATTCAAACTAGCACGCAACTTCCACGGGAAAGTATGCTGGATACCACCATACATAGAACCTTGCCAACCGTAGTTATGTAAGTTCCGCGACGGACTTTTGAGATCTGAATAGCCACCACGCCCATTGATATAAATACGCGTTTTGGGTGATGCATTCCAATTAAAATATAAACTCATATTGGTATTACGGCTCTTACCTATATTCTCGTATGTACTGTAAAGAGCACCTTCGGGAGCAAAATGTTCCTGGTCTGGTCCAAAGTATTCACCACCTTCACCTATCAGACGGCTTACGTTCTCAATTCCATTGTTATTGAACGAATGACGCAACGATACATTTACATTAAACTTGGCTGTAAAACTACTATAACTTAGATTGAACGCATGACTTTTCTCACTTTTCAATTCAGAATTACCCTGGCTGATAAACATCGGGTTACGATCATCAAAGTAAGGATTCAAATACCAAATACCAGGACGATAGATACGCATGTCATATCCTCCACGCAATGTCTGCGTCGGTCCAAGTTTGATACCCATAGATACGGAAGGCACCACATCATTATAGTTTACCTTGAAATCTTCACCCGCGCCGATGATGTAGCGCACATCCTGTGCCGTGTGTTCAAAGCGCACACCAGGTTTGAAGGTAAAGTCCTTGTAACGCAGCGTATAGCCCAGGTAAGCGGCAAGAATGTCATTCAGGTGTTTGTAGTTACTACTGCGATCCTCATTATACACATAGTCGCCATTACCGTCACTGCTCCTGTCTTCCTCAAAGCTGTTTTTACTTGTATTATTACGGATGATATACTTCACACCTGTCTCTATGGTATGCAACTTGCCGATGGGTGTCGTATAGTCCACCTGGAAAGTATGCTCTGTAGTATTGGTCTTACCGAAGGTGTGCGAGTTGTAAAGTTGGAAAGATTCAGGCACCTGATAACGGTCCAGATAACGGTTGTAATTGTCACTCTCCTGCGGCTGAGTATTGATTTTGTAGGACAGGGTGAGCATACGGTTTTTATTTTTCTTTGAAGTGCGCTGATAATCGATGTTACCGCGAATAGAATACCACGAACCATCGCCTTCCGTTAAGGTACGATAGCTATACGCCTTTGCATCACGTTCTGCGTTCCACATATCAGTGTTACCCTTCGAATCATTATCATTTCCGCCGCCATACATACCCACAGACATTGTAATGAGCCTCAGGGTATCTATCTCATAACTAGCCTCCACATTACCGTGCTGGAATTGTCCGCTATAATCCGATTCGTTAGTAGACTCCAGATACTTTTGATCGGTAGAATTGTAATCTTCCCGATAGCTATCTGAATAATTAGTAGGCTGGCTATTGTAGCTATAATTATAGTTCCCTGTCAGCGTTAACTTGCCTTGCTTGATGGTGGCATAGGCACCGCCACCCAGCCCCATGTTGCTGGCCCGGCCGCTAAAAGTAGCGGTATATCCTTCGAATCCGCTACCAACGGTTACAATATTAAGGATACCTCCCACACCTTCAGCATCATACTTTGCACCCGGTGAGGTGATTACTTCGATATATTTGATGGTATTGGCAGGCATACTCTTCAACACTTCCTTGGGGTTATTGCTCATCATATTGTTGGGCTTGCCGTTCACGTGTATTTTGAAGCTACTACTACCGTTTACCTGGATATTATCTTCTCCATCCACCGTCACGAGAGGTACTTTTCGCAGCATCTCTATCACAGAGTTGGTTTTTGAATCGGGGTCGTCTTCGATGTTATACTCTATTTTATCCACATCCACCTTCACCAAAGGTTTCTGGGCAACAACTTCCACCTGTCCCAATTCATTGGCAGCGTCCACGATGTACAACGTACCAAAGTCCACCAGTTGCTCTCCAGCCTTTACAGTGAAATCCTTCACAATAGTGCTTCTACCAGTAGAAGAGATAGTCATCACAAAATTACCCGTTCCGGGAACTTTCTCCTGAAACTTACCTTTCATGTCTGTCACCAGCATCTTCAATGCATGGGCCGGTGCTTCTTTTTTTACGATTTTGATTGTGGCGTAAGGTTCTCCCTCCTGAGTCAGCGAGTCTAGCAGAACTCCCTTAATCTGGAATAGAGGTGCCGCATTCTGTGCCGCTACTAATGAGGATACTACCAACATAATGAGCAGCAAAGGGCATTTAATTTTCATTCCTGTTTTTGTTTGTTTGATGAATATTAGTTGACTGTTTTTGTATTAGACGTTACTTATACCTATTTTGTCACAATGAATGCAGCAAAAATAGGCTGTTTTTCTCTAGCTACGAGATTTTCGGAGTTAAAAAAGCACAAAGGAAAGGGGATAATAGAGAATATTTGTAAGTATCCGGCAGAAATCTATAACAAATAGAAGAAAAGTAGCAAGCAAACGTTAACCGCGATTACACAGCCAAAACCACGAAGCACCCACCGGCGCAACGGACTCTTCCCCCCAGCAAAGAACAGTGCATAACACATATTTACGATAATATTGCTCACAATGGCTTGCATGCAACAAGCCGTCACCACCAACACGGCAACGCCCGAACCTTGCAACAGGTTCAAGATAAACGGAGTGATGTCACTCAGCCCGGCAATAAAGGACAAGACATTCAAACCGCCTGTACCGGTATATACCAGCGTATAATGTGTCACAATCGTAAATATCACGAACAGGACGGCAAAAATCAGTGCTACTTTAAATTCCAACGGGTTACTGCTGTCTTCTTCCTCCGCCGCCTCCCCCGTCACAGGAACCGGTTTACGTTTCCGGTGCAGATACCAGGCCACCCCTGCCGTAATCACGGACATAATGAGCAGATAAGGATAAATAGCAGCAAGAATTGCACTACTGAATATACCTATTAATATAAGGAAACGGAGAAACATCATGCTAACGGCTAACAACATCGCCGCAGCATATTCCGGTGCTTCCTGTGCAGGTGCCTTACGGCTCTTACGAGCCAATACGGAAATAGTAGCCGTGCTGCTATACAACCCTCCGATAATACCGGATACCAAAATACCGGATTCGTGGAATACATACCGTCTCAGCAGATAAGAAAGGTATGAAATGCCAGACACCACTACCGTTGCCAGCCAAACAGTATAAGGTGTCAGATTAATATCGGGAATCAAGTTCTCATTCGGCAACATCGGAAGAATGATACCACTGATAGCCAAGAATTTGGCAAGGGTAATCATCTCATCATTCTTCATGCGCTGTGCCAGTTCTGTAAAAGTATGCTTCAACTCGGTGAAGAGCAAAACAGTTACCACTACCATGACATAAAACCAGGAAGGTTGCGTGTCTACGATGGGAGCGATACAATAAGTGATGAGTGCAATGATAATGGTAGTGACTCCGAATACATGGAACTGGGCTTGCTTGACGTAGTAGTTCAGACCAAGCAACAAACCCAGTATAGCACCACCGCCCATGAACAGACGATATTCCACCGGGTCGAGAATATAAAGCAGATACCCCAGAATGCCTATGAAAGTGAACGTGCGGTCTGTACCGAACAACGTCGTTTCCCCTTCACGCTTCAGGCTGATTTTCCGCTGTGAAAGGCCTATTAATAAAGAGAACAGCGTCACTAATACAAAAGTAACCAATTCCCTTGGCAGGTATTCATAAAGTTGCTCCATATTCATTCAGATAGTTCCGATTAGCAACCATTAGCAAGGCAAGTAAATATCTCACCAAGCCGTATATGGACGCTTCATCAGTTGTGAATTATAATAACGGACATCGCCTGTCACTTCCCGGCCGATGAAGTCGGGTTTCTCAAAAGCCTCGTCTTCCGAAGCCAGTTCCACTTCGGCAACGACCAGTCCTTCGTTTTCACCGTAGAACTCATCGACTTCAAACGTATGCTTTCCGCTATGTACCAAATAACGGGTTTTATCAATAACACCCGGCTCACAGAGTTTCATCAACTCTTCGGCCTCCACAAGCGGAATTTCCTTTTCCCACTCATAGCGACTGGTGCCCGAAGCATTAGAGGCACCTTTTATCGTCAGGTATCCTTTCCCGTCACGGATACGTACCCGCACAGTCCGCCCTCTTGCACTACTGATATAACCTTGCACAATACGGCTTTGTTCATACGCTTTTGATTTGTACTCCCCCGTCACGAGGAATTTCCGTTCTATTTCTTGCGACATCTATTCTTTATTTCCCTAAGAAAGAGTATCCCACCAGCATAACCAACACCAGTATCAATGCAGATACACCAATAATCAACAACACTTTCTTAGCCTGTTCTTCCTCTTTACGACTGTGCGTAACCTTTTTCTTGTTCTTTCCCATAATGTGTTCTTAGTATTAAAGTTCAACTGATAACAAAGTAACATGAAATTTGGGAAGTATCCAAAAGAAAAGAAGGAAATTTGTTTGTGCCCGCATAACATCCTCTTCGTACCCGAACCGTATCTGAGACGTACTTGCTCCGTACATTCTTCGGTTAGAGGTACCTCTGAGCGAAGAATGTACGGAGTTGGTACGGAGCAAGTGCATCCCAGGCACGATGAGGATAAAATTTTCTCAAGATTCCGCACACGTATTCTTGCTAATTCATATTTTTCTCATAACTTGCACCAATTAATCACGATATCTACTAAAGACAATGAAAAAGCAAATATTACTACTTCCAATGTATCTATTATCCCTCATTTTCTTACATTGTTTTAGTGGGTGTGAGAATCACCCCTATCTCAAAGTCTTATTGTCAATAGACTCTCTTACCAATACAAATCCAGACAGTGCTATCATTGCATTAACATCAATGAAAAAAAAAGTAGCAACTGAAAGCCAAGAAACACAAATGTATTATCAACTGATGTGCATAAAGGCCAAAGACAAGGCTTATATTACACATACCTCAGACAGTAGTATACTCCAGGTATTAAAACATTATGAAAAGAAAAAGGAGAAGAAACATCTAGCCGAAATCTACTACTATGCAGGACGCGTCTACAGAGATTTAGAAGATGCACCACAGGCTCTAGATTACTATCAAAAAGCTCTAGATGCTTCACAAAACAGTAAGGATTATAAATTAATCAATAGGATTTATAGCCAGATGGGAACATTGTATTTGTACCAAAGGGTATACAATGAAGCATTATCCGTTTTCAAAAAAAGCTATCATTATGATGTCTTATCGAACGACAGCATTGGGCAGATATATAGTTTACGTGATATCGGGCGTGCATTTACAGGACACAACAATACTGACAGTTCTCTCTTCTACTATGAAAGTGCATATAAACAAGCAGAAGCTATGAAAAATGAACATCTGACAGGCGTTATCTCAGGAGAACTTGCCAGCCTTTATACGCAACTGAAAATGTACCCGAAGGCAGAAAAAGCAATACAAATTTCCATGCAAGCAAAAAAGACAAGAAATTTAGTATCTCGCTTCTCTGCGACAGCTGATTTATACTTCCAAATAGGCAATTTAGATTCCGCTTACCACTATTACCATAAATTATTAGAATTCAATAATTACTATAGTAAACAAGGAGGCTATGAGGGGTTAAGTAATATCTTCAGACTAAAAAATCAATATAAGGAGGCATTAGATTACATCGACTTGTATTTGGCATATACAGACTCTATAAAGAAACAAACCGATACAGAAACTATACGGAAAATGCAATCCTTATATAACTATCAATTACGAGAAAAGGAAAATCAAAAACTAAAGGATATAAATACTAAGCAAGAAGTAGCAGTACTAAGCCTCACCTTTATACTCATATTATCGTTTATAAGCACCCTTCTCTATTTCCAATACTCCAAACGGAAAAGAGAACAAAAGAAAGAGCAACAAAAGAGATTACAAGAAATAAAGGAAAAACAGTATCAAAGAAGTATTCAATTCATTGAGAAAAATGAAAAACATATCCATAATCTAGAGTTGCAATTACAGGTTGCACAAAAAGAAAAAAATGAATTACAACAAGAGTTACTAAAAGCGCAAAAAGAGTCATTTGAAAACGTCAATAAACAAATAGAAGCTGAACAGAAAGAACAAACTCTTTTAGAAATTACTTTAAAGCAATCTGAAATTTACATTTACTTCCACCAAGCCGCCAAGAATAAGAGCAAAGTGACAGCTACAAACTGGCTTGATTTGCAAGCGGCAGTGGACAATGCATACAGAGAATTTGCTAAGCGTCTTTGCGCGCTCTACCCTCAAATTAGTGAACAGGAGCTACATATTTGTCTATTACTTAAAATCTCGATACCAGCTACAGGTATTGCTAATCTCATACTGCGCACAAAACAAGCCATAACCTCTTCACGCAAGAAATTATATGAGAAGGTACACGGCCAACAGGGCACTCCTGAGAAATGGGATCAATTCATACAAGCATTTTAGAGAGAAAACGGTAGTACTATTTATATTCTGAAATCAAAACCGTACTAAAACCGTACTAAATTTTCGAACGCTGTTCCTTATATCAACGTACATTTACGCCCAGAATTTCTAAACAATAAATAATATGAAAGAAAAATTGGTCGTATTTATGTGCATTATGATGCCATTAGTCTCTTTTGCCAAACAGAAAGATGACAAAGAGCAGATAAATATCAAGGTTATTGAAAGAAGTTGGGGTGAAGACAAGCGTTCAATCCCTTATATTCCCAAAGTCTTTCATGATGGGAACGCTATCTACATCTATTCAGAGATTATCTTAGATTGCTTACAAGTAACAATATTAAATGAATTCCAAAGTATTGTTTATTCAGACGCCGTTACCATATTTGACAACCGAGTTTTTTCCTTTCCGCTAAATAATATAAGAGAAGGAGAAATATACACTATTGAATTAACGAATAGCGAGTACTCCCTTTGGGGGCTATTTACACCTTAATTAATCAGAAGCTTGTTTTAGCCAGAGGACTACAACCATTTCTCTGTCAATATTACATAACAGATTAACATAAGGACATTTAATAAACGATTCAAGAAACAGTTCAGGACACTTATGATATTGTTTAATTTAAAAAGAAAAGATTATGAAAAAGCATTTTCTATCGTTAGCATTACTATTGTTAACTCTATTCAGTTGCAACACTGATTTAGAAGATTTTACGCCAGCAAAGAGTACTGATCTTACAACAAGGGCTGCTGGAGATCGTAAATACGATTTGTTGGGGTACGGTTATGATTGTACTCTTAGCGCTTTTAAAGGATCTGTTTATGGGAAGTTACAAGTCATTGACTTAGATCGACTTAAATCTGGGAGAGGGCGTGATCCTATCACAAGAGAAGAAATTGCAATGGAACCTGGTTTTATTGAAGAATCTATCCTCCCTGGCGGCGGAAATTTATATTCTGAATGGGGAGCCAATTTAGATGAATATAACCGTGGACAGCATACGAGATATAATGCTAGTACCGAGATTAATAAATTAGGCGTGAAGTTGTTTAGTGCTGATTTAAAGAGTTTTTATAACGACTCATCTCGATTTAGCAGTTCGTACTGTTTTTATCGAGTGAACTCCGAGAAAGTAACAAGAAAACTAAAACTCTCTGAAGTCGCCCCTTCTTATCTGAAATATTTTTTAACAGATAATTTTTTGAATAGTTTAAAGAATTCTACAGGAGATAAAATAGTGGAAAAATTTGGGACACATGTTCTCAGTGACATCTTATTAGGGGGAGTAAGCAGTATCATTTTTAATGCTAAAATGACGACTACCGCCAATGAAAGTTCATTTAAAAAAGAAGCCGACTTATACTCTAAATATTTTACTGCTGGTACCGGAAGCACAGAAGCACAGAGTCGTTTCAAAAATTTCAAAGACGTAAGTATAACAATTAAAACTTATGGTGGAAAAGCAGCAATAAATACATCTATTTCATTTGATCCGATTAAAGGGGAAATGGCTCCTATCAATATAGACCTTACTGACTGGTTAAACAGTGTGGATATAACCACAGAACAGATTATTGGAATTGGAGACAATACAACAGAAATACACTTTATAAGTGACTTTGTAGATGATTCTTCTAAAAAGAAAGAAATAGAGGATGCTATTGTGAGATATTGTGAAAAGCAAAGAATAAATATGAACACTATGCAAACCCTGGATTATGAACTAGGCGTCATCTATTATACATTGACAACAAATAACAAGCAGTATATACTTGCAGCAATGGACCTTCAATATGTTTGGCAACAGCAAAATGCTTATATAAACAGATTGCCAGTGGGTCAAGCTAATCCATGGGATGAAACTGACACAGATGCTTGGAGGTTACATTGGACCTTTTATCCTTATGGTGAATATTATCGTATCGGAACAAGAACAAAACAAACAATTGATTATGCACTTGTAACTCCTTCATCAAGCAGTATATATTTACCAAGATTTAGTGAAAGCTCGACTGATCAGTTATGGGCTATAGAAGGTGTACCTGGTCAAAAAGACAAGTATATGCTTAAGCATGTAAACAGTGGATTATATTTTTGCACTACAGACCATAAGTTACATCCCAGGAATCCAAATGATCAATCTTTATGGCTTAATATCGTGATACCACCAAAATAAGAAATGAGAAAGTAGATGATATCTTAAGATTATCATAACAATACCTATTGCTAATCAACGTAAAGTTCAGAATGGCTGTTTGGGTCAAAAGTTCTAAACTTTACGTTGCATCTTTTCTTTTAACAAATTCTCATCATCTTATATTTTTTATTTGAAATTACAATATTTGATAAAAAAGTTCCCACATAAAGAATAATATGCTATTTTTGAACTTAAATATTAACATAACAACATAAACCATGAAACAGAACTATTATCAGATTGTGATATTAGCATTTTTCCTTTGGGGCTGTCAGCAAAATGAGGCTAAGCCTGAAGTTATACCACCCGAAGTAAAACCTCAAGAATGTGCAGACATAACATTGCGTATAGAAGTTGCTACAGATGATACCGAATATAACTTTATAGATCTGTTAGGGAGAGGGTTCGATTGCAAAAAAAGTATCATTAAAGGATATACGCACATAAGGAGTAGAGTCCTCGACATTGACCGCTTACAAAATGAAGTGGAAAAGTCCAGATTCTATCAAAGTGGAGATTTTATTATCAATGGGGAAAAAAATTTAAAGCGATACATTGATAATATCTATTTAAACAGCAGAGTGAATGCAAAGATTGGAGATGAAGTACTGAATTTATTTGCAGAAGATGTAGGAAACACTGAAGAGAACCTGCAAAGCAATGAGTTTTACAAGGTTGAATATATTAGACCGACTGGCAGATTCACTCTTTTCGATACATATCCGGAGTATTTATATAATTTCTTATCTAAAGAATTTATAGATGATTTAGAGAAATGCAGTGGCGACGAAATTGTGATAAGATATGGAACACATGTTCTTACTGATATATTGTTAGGAGGGTATATGTCGATTTCCTGTACTGCCAAGCATGACAAAAACCAGTATGATGTCGATTTAAAAAGACAAGCCCAATACTACAGTTATGAAATCTTTTCTTCTAATTATTCAGTGAATCCGGCTAGAGTTTTCGCAGGTTATGATGAAGTGAAGATCCATGTCAGAGTTATAGGTGGAGTCGAGTCACATATCACCCTTAGAAAAGAAAACGAAATATCAGGATATCAGAATTGGAATGAAAGCATTGATTATCAAAAAGGAAAATTAATTGGAATCGGACAGTCTACGACACGTATATATCTAATAAGTGATTTTATACAGGATGCAAAGAAGAAGTCAGAGATTAAAGATGCAATTCTGAAGTACTGCAATCATTAATAATAAGAATGGGTACCACCCTATGAATGAAAGATGACACCCATTATCTTTTATTTTAAAACAGGGATACGGTTTATCCTTCTTGTCCTGCAAACTCCATCAGGTACGCTTTAATGAATCCATCCAATTTTCCGTCCATCACTCCGTTCACGTCCGAAGTCTGGAAATTGGTTCTGTGGTCTTTCACGCGGCGGTCATCGAATACATAGCTTCGTATCTGCGAACCCCATTCGATTTTTTTCTTGCCTGCTTCCACCTTTGCCTGTTCCGCCATGCGATGTTGGAGTTCCTTATCATATAAAATAGAGCGCAACTGGCGCATTGCATTCTCACGATTCTTGGGCTGGTCGCGCGTTTCGGTATTTTCAATCAGGATTTCTTCTTCCTCACCGGTATACGGGTCCTTGAATTGGTAGCGCAGACGAACGCCGGACTCCACCTTATTTACATTCTGACCACCGGCACCACTGGAGCGGAAAGTATCCCAAGAGATATTGGCAACATTGATGTTCACTTCAATCGTATCATCCACCAACGGGGTTACGAAAACGGAAGCGAAAGAAGTCATACGCTTGCCCTGTGCATTGTAGGGAGACACACGCACCAGACGATGCACACCGTTTTCTCCTTTCAGGTAGCCATAGGCATAATCACCTGAAATCTCAATGGTACAGGTTTTGATACCCGCTTCATCACCTTCCTGCAAGTTAGAGATAACAGCCTTATATCCGTTGGTTTCGGCATAACGCAGATACATACGCATCAGCATGCTTGCCCAGTCCTGACTCTCTGTGCCGCCTGCACCGGAATTGATTTTCAATACGCAGTCCATCTGGTCGGCTTCGTCACGAAGCATGTTCTTCAGTTCAAATGCTTCAAGAGCCGCAGAGGCTTTTGCAAAAGCTTCGTCCACTTCTTCCTCGGTTACGAGGTCGTCCTTATAGAAATCAAAAGATAACTGCAATTCTTCCGACAATGTCTTTATTTCATTATAGCCGGATATCCATTGTTGCAAACCTTTCACCTTTTTCATCTGTGCCTCGGCAGCCTTCTGGTCGTCCCAAAAGCCCGGAGCCTGGGTGCGTAACTGTTCTTCTTCCACCTGGATTTTCTTCCCTTCTATATCCAAATAGCGATAGAGTGCTTCGGTACGCTCTTTGACGTCTTTCAGTTGTTCTATGGTAATCATAATTCCTATTTACGATTGAAATTAGCCGTTAGTTTTGAAAATATTTACTTTTTGAGTGCAAAGGTATGAAAAAAACGCATATTTTTGCAGTTATCAATCTAATAAGTCAGCTTATGAACAAACTATTCCGACAAATTGGTTTAATGCTTATCCTATTGGTAGCGATAAGCTTAGGAAGTTGTACTTCGAAGTACAGTTACGAAACAGTGCCCAACGATCCGCTGAAAGCGCGCATCTACACTCTGGACAACGGTTTGAAAGTTTATATGACCGTTAATAAGGAAACACCGCGTATACAGACGTACATTGCCGTACGTGTAGGTGGAAAGAATGACCCTGCAGAGACCACCGGATTAGCTCACTACTTTGAACACCTGATGTTCAAAGGTACCACCAACTTCGGTACTCAGAATTATGAGATTGAAAAGCCTTTGCTCGACCAGATTGAAGAGCAGTTTGAAATCTACCGCAAAACTACCGACAGCCTTGAACGCAAAGCCATTTATGCAAAAATAGACAGCATCTCTTACGAAGCGTCCAAGTATGCCATTCCCAACGAGTATGACAAGCTGATGGCTGCCATCGGTGCCAACGGAACGAATGCCTACACCAGTTTCGACGTAACCTGCTATACCGAAGACATCCCCAGCAATCAAGTTGACAACTGGGCAAAAATTCAGGCAGAACGCTTTGAAAACTGCGTAATCCGTGGTTTCCATACAGAATTGGAGACAGTTTACGAAGAAAAGAATATGTCACTGACCCGCGACCCGCGCAAAGTATATGAAGCGGTACTTTCTTCCCTCTTCCCCCACCATCCTTATGGCACGCAAACTGTACTCGGCACACAAGAAGACCTGAAGAATCCTTCCATCAAGAATATCAAAGAATATTATAAGAAATGGTATGTGCCCAACAACATGGCTATCTGTCTTTCTGGTGATTTCGATCCCGACCAGATGATTGCCACTATCGACAAATACTTTGGCGGATTGAAACCGAACCCTGACCTGCCGAAGCTGAATTTGCCGAAAGAAACGGATATTACCGCACCAATTGTACGCGAAGTGTTTGGTCCGGATGCAGAAAGTGTTGCCCTGGCATGGCGTTTCCCCGGAGCTGCCAGCAAAGATGTGGAAACATTGCAAGTAGTTTCCCAGATACTTTATAACGGACAAGCCGGTCTGTTCGACCTTGACCTTACACAGCAGCAAAAGACCTTAAGTTCTTATTGCTACCCTATGACAATGAGTGATTACAGCGCATTGATGATGCAGGGACGCCCCAAACAAGGACAAACTTTGGACGAAGTGAAAGATCTGATGTTGGGTGAGTTGAAGAAACTCCGTGACGGCGACTTTGACGAGAAGATGCTGGAAGCCAATATCAACAACTTCAAGTTGTATCAGATGCAGCAGTTGGAAAACAATGATGCACGTGCCGATATGTTCGTTGAATCATTCGTAAACGGTAGCGACTGGGCAGATGAAGTAACCGCCCTCGACCGCATGTCCAAACTCACGAAGGATGACATTGTAGCCTTCGCCAACAAATATCTGAAAGATAACAACTACGCCATCATTTATAAGAAACAAGGTAAAGACCCGAACGAAAAGAAAATGTCGAAACCGGAGATCACCCCTATTGTGATGAACCGTGACACTGTCAGCAGCTTCCTGAAAGAGATACAGGCAAGTGTGGTGCAACCCATCGAACCGGTATTCCTGGATTACTCCAAAGATCTTTCCCAACTGAAAGCTAAATCAGACCTCCCCGTGCTCTACAAACAGAACACCACGAACGATATCTTCCAGTTGATTTACCTCTTCGACATGGGCAGCAACAATGATAAAGCACTCGGAACTGCCGCCCAGTACCTCGAATACCTCGGTACCGCCGACATGACTCCCGAAGAAGTGAAGAGCGAGTTCTATCGTCTTGCCTGTTCATTCTTCGTATCACCGGGCAGCAAGCGCACTTATGTAGTACTCTCTGGTCTCAATGAGAACATGCCTGCCGCTATGGAACTCTTCGAAAAGCTGATGGCAAACGCCCAAGTGAACAAAGAAGCTTACGACAACATGGCTAAAGACGTATTGAAAGCTCGTAAAGATGCAAAACTGAACCAGATGCAGAACTTCTCACGCCTGGTGAGTTATGCCACTTATGGTCCGAAATCTCCTGCCACCAACTTGCTGAGCGAATCGGAACTGACTTACATGGATCCGCAAGAACTGATTGATCGCATCAAAGAACTGAATAGTTTCAAGCATCGTATTCTTTATTACGGTCCGAGCAGCCAAGATGATTTGCTTGCTATCATCAATAAAGAACATCAGGTGCCCGAAGCTTTGAAAGAGATTCCGGCAGGAAACAATTTTGAACCGCTACTCACACCTGAAACAAAGGTATTCATCGCTCCTTATGATGCCAAGCAAATCTATATGTCGCAGATTTCCAATAAGGGAGAGAAATTTGATCCTGCTGCCGAATCGGGCCGTCAATTATATAACGAATACTTTGGTGGTGGTATGAACTCTATCGTATTCCAGGAAATGCGCGAAAGCCGCGGTCTAGCTTACTCTGCATGGGCAGGTATGCTGAAACCGTCTTACCTGACTGATCCTTATACACTGCGCACTCAGATTGCCACACAGAATGACAAGATGATAGATGCAATCAATACATTCAATGATATCATCAACAACATGCCGGAATCAGAAGCCGCCTTCAAACTGGCTAAAGATGGCATGATTGCCCGTATGCGCACTGATCGTACCATCAAGATGGATGTTATCTGGGATTATATCAGTGCTCAATATCTGGGACAGAATACAGACAGCCGCATCCAACTGTACAAGGATGTACAGAACATGACGTTGAAGGATGTCATCGATTTCCAGAATAAGTGGATCAAGGGACGCACTTATACATACGCCATCCTCGGTGATAAGAAAGAACTGGATATGGATGCCTTGAAGAAAGTAGGTCCGGTGATTGAATTGAAACAAGAAGATATATTCGGATATTAATCTATCTGATTCTTAAAAATAGGAAAAGGGTTGCGCTAAATAGTGCAGCCCTTTTCCTATTTTGTTTTATTCTAATCTATAAATACTCCTTATTCCACAAAAAGTCCCCCTCTGGCATATCGCCAATGCCTACCTTTGCCGTGTATTCACAAATTATATCACATATCAAAGAACATAAGACAAACCATGAAACGTTTATCTATTTTTATTGTGGGAATAATGGTGGCCGTGGTAGCCATGTCCCGCACATTCGACATGAAACAGTTGGGAGCAGATGCCAAAGGTACCAAGTCCTGTACGGAACTAATCAACCGAACCATTGAAAAAGCAGCTTCGGAAGGTGGCGGAACTATTTATTTCCCTGCCGGAACTTACCTTACTGCTACCATTCGCATGAAAAGTAACATAACGCTGTACTTGGAATCGGGTGCAGTTTTGCGTTTCTCCGACAAGTTTGAGGATTATCTGCCCTTCGTCACCTTACGTTGGGAAGGCACTGTGATGAAAAGTTTATCACCACTGATTTATGCACACTCAGCAGATAATGTAACCATTTCCGGACGCGGTACACTGGATGGAAACGGATTAAAATGGTGGCTATGGGAATTTGATACCCGGAAAGTGATAAAAGAAAACGGCGGTAAACTCCCCGCCTTGGATAAACTGCAGCAGATGTGGGTGGACGCTAATAAAGATCTGGAAATATCCGACTATTACAAACCCTCATTGGAACGTCGTATGTTCCGCCCGCCTTTTATCCAGTTCTACGAATGTACCAACATCCTTATCGAGAATGTAAAGATCATAAACTCTCCTTTCTGGACTATCAATCCGGCATTTTGTGATAACGTTACAATACATGGGGTTACTATCAATAATCCGTCAAGCGATCCTAAAGGTCCCAATACGGATGGCATCAATCCGAGTTCCTGCCGAAATGTACGCATCTCCGATTGTCTTATCAGCGTTGGAGACGATTGTATCACCATCAAATCCGGACGTGATGCTGATGGACGTAAATATGGAAAAGCCTGTGAGAATATTACAATCACCAACTGCATTATGCTTTCCGGGCATGGTGGAGTAGTCATCGGTAGTGAAATGTCAGGTGGAGTAAAAAGAGTGGCAATATCCAATTGTGTATTTGATGGGACTAATGCCGGTATCCGGTTAAAAGCATCCCGTGGGCGCGGTGGTATAGTAGAAGATATCCGGGTAGACAATATTGTGATGAAGAATATACAGGGAGATGCCTTTATCTTCGACTTATTTTATGACCGTTTATCGAAAGTGGAGCCTATAAGTGAACGTACACCTATCTTCCGCAATATTCATTTGAGTAATGTCACAGGAAATGATATAAAACGAATAGGATATATAAAAGGAATTGAAGAGATGCCTGTATCCGAACTCTCCTTTTCCAATATGAATATAGTAGCCGAACAAGGATTTAAAGCGGAAACAGCAACAGATATACGATTTAACAATGTCAGTTTTACAGTGGACGAGGGACCATCATTCTACTTTAGACAATGCAATGGCATATTCCTGAATGATGTACGTTCAAAGAAGCCGATTGCCAATCAGCCGGTAGTAAATATAGAGAAGGATGTGGAGAATGTGCATATCATTCATTGCGACTCCACACAGATCATGAGAAAATAACTTCCAACAGATGATATACAAATTACGCGGGTCTTTAAGTGCCCCGCGTAATCTGATATTCAAGAAGTACCCGTTATTACTATTTTATGGTAACTAAAGTTCGTTGCAAAGATTCATCCTCCGAACTGCCGCCTACCATAATATCATAAGTTCCCGAACAGACTCTCACTGTATTGGTTTGTTCATCCCACCACTCCAATTCCTTATCTTTCAAATCGAACTCTATGTTAACAGTCTGTCCGACTGGGATAAATACACGCTTGAAAGCACGTAGTGTTTTTACAGGACCTTCCGCATCACCTTGTCTTTTAAGATAAACCTGAACGACTTCTTCACCGCCACGTTTTCCCGTATTTGTGACCGGAACAGTTAACTTCAAAGTTTGTCCGGCAGTAACCTCGCTCCTATCAAGAACAACTTTGCCATAACTGAAAGTAGTGTAACTCAACCCATATCCGAATGAGAACAGCGGGGTATCCTGCATGTATCTATAAGTTCTCCCGGTCATATTATAATCTTCGAAATCAGGAAGCTGAGATACATTGCAATAGAATGTTACCGGTAATCTACCCGCCGGATTATAATCACCAAACAGCACTTCGGCAACTGCTGTTCCACCTTGTTGTCCCGGATACCAAGCCTGCAGAATGGCTTCACATTTCTTAGTTTCAGGTTCCAATCCAATAGGAGATCCGGAGCAGTTAACCAGAACAATCTTTTTGCCGGCACGGTACAAAGCATCAATCAGCTCACGCTGAACTGCCGGAAGTTCAATATCCGTACGGTCACCTTTCTTAAAGCCAGGCAGGTTGACTCCCATTTCTTCTCCTTCAAGACTAGGAGATATGCCACTTGCAAAAATAATGATATCTGCCTCCTTCACTTGCTCGACGGATTTCTGAATATCGACCTCTCTCTTAAAGCCAAGATCGAAGTTTAACTGAGCATCACTCCGAAGATATTCAAAATCGAGTTCTATATCATAGGATTGACCGGCCTGTACTTTCATGGCATGAGTCGTTTTACGGGCACCATGCTTATTAAAAAAACTTTTCACCTCTTCTCCATTTACACGAAGACGCCCGTTTCCGTAACAGTATACTTCAAGTACGATTTCTCCGGATTGTACAGGAGTAAATACACTATTATAAGTAGCAGAGAAGTCCGTCAGATTTACTCCCGGAGCGAAAACCGTGGCACCCGAAGTGCAGAAACGGAAAGGAGTGGTGACCTGAGTAGTAGTCACAGGGCTACCTTCACGCGTCAGATTATTCCAGTAACGGGCAGTGAAACCAGGACCATCCGCCGACTTGCATTGGCTGAATGCACTATGAATCAAGGTTCTTTCTACCCACGGGCAACCTTGTTCATAAATCAGTTTATCATCAACGCCGAGCAAATTCCGCACTCCATCCAGAATAGTTACGGTGTGTGGCGGCATTCCATTGTAATTTCCCCATTGCATGACAGAATCATTGGCATTGGGTCCCATAACAGCTACTGTCAGTCCTCCACGCTTCAACGGCAAGAAGTTATCCTTATTCATCAGTAACGTCATGGATTTACGGGCTATTTTCAATGCCAATGAATCATGGGCAGCAGAAGCGACTACAGAGAACGGTATTTTTGCCCAGGATACTTTTTCCAAATCATCCATTTCTCCCAGCTCGAAACGGGCTTTCAACAAACGCTTCACAGAAGTATTTACTTTTTCTTCAGAGATCAACCCTTTCTTTACACTTTCCACCAAAGCTTTATAGCTGGAACCACATTCCAAATCAGTTCCACTTACTACAGCAGCGGCAGAAGCAGACTCAGCGTCCGGATGCGTGTGATGTCCACGGTCATTATAAAAATCGGCAATGGCACCACAATCGGATACAACTATACCATCAAACCCCCATTCATCACGTAAGATTTGCATTAACAAGCGGTTGCTGCCACAACAAGGTTCCCCTTCAAAACGGTTGTAAGCGCACATCACTTCTTTTACTTCTCCCTCTTTCACTAAAGCTTCGAAAGGTGGCAAATATGTTTCATACAAATCGCGAGGTTTGATATTCTCCGCATTAAAAGAATGGCGGTTCCATTCGGGACCGGAGTGTACGGCAAAGTGCTTGGCACAAGCATGCAACTTATCATAGTTTCCGTCTGCAGGGCCCTGTAACCCTTTTACTACCATTACTCCCATCCGGCTTGTAAGATAAGGGTCTTCGCCATAGGTTTCGATACCTCTCCCCCAACGCGGGTCACGATAAATATTGACCGTAGGCGTCCACATGGTTAATCCCTGATAACGCTCACGGCTGTCTTTAGATGAATAATAAGTATTCTTGGCACGCGCCTCATCAGACACGGCAGTGAATACATCATATACCGTTTCGGGGCTAAATGACGCAGCCATACCTATAGGCTGGGGAAAAACGGTAGCCAACCCTGCACGAGCAACCCCATGCAAGGCCTCATTCCACCAATTATATGGTTTTATACCCAATCGTTCCACGGGACGGGAACCATCCATCATGAGTTGTACCTTTTCTTCCAGTGTCAGTTCTTTCACCAACAGATCTGCACGTTCTTCAGGAGACAAGGAGGTGTTTTTGTAAGACACTTGTCCGCAGCCGGATAGTAGTAGAAGAGGCAACAAATAAATAATAATTCTTTTCATCCTTTTAAGTTGATTAATTATGTAAAGCTATGCCATTCATTTAATACAAAATTAGGAAGAAGAAAAGAAAACAAACAGGATATTTTGATTATAATGGTGCACTTTTAAAGCAAAATCTCCCATATTTTCTTTTTCCGAATGAGGTAAAAGATAAATAGGGAGATTTCATTTTATAATTTGAAAGGAGTGTCTTTCTTATTCTTCGTACATCTTATCTATCACTTCCTTGTAGTTCTTTGCCACTACAGGGCGTTTTAGTTTCAATGTATTGGTCAGTTCACCACGTTCCATACTGAAAGGTTCGGGCAACAGAGTAAAACGTTTTACCTGTTCGTAGTGGGCAAACTGCTGTTGCAAGGTGTCTATGCGGGCACGGAACAAACCAAGAATCTTAGGATGCTGCAGAAGTTCCTCCATATTCTTATATTCAATACCTTTCTCCTTGGCATAATCCTTCACAAAACCATAGACAGGAACAATAAGGGCAGACACAAACTTGCGTTGGTCGGCAATGATGGCAATCTGATCAATATAGCGGTCGATGGCCAGTTTGGTTTCTAATGCTTGCGGACTGACATACTTACCGTTGGAAGTCTTGAAGAGGTCCTTGATACGTTCAGTCAGATAAAGCTGGTCGCCTTTCAGGTAACCGGCATCACCGGTATGGAACCACCCATCCTTATCAATGGCTGCGGCAGTAGCTTCAGCCTTCTTATAATAACCCTTCGTTATGGTTTTTCCACGCAGAAGGATTTCATTCTCTTCACCGATTTTCACTTCCACATCGGGCATTACGGTACCTACGGAACCTATTTCGTAACCTTGGTTGAGGAAACAGGAAACAGTGGCTGTCGATTCAGTCAGGCCATAGCCAACCAGCATATTGATACCTACAGAATGAACAAATTCACAAATTTCATCGGGTACGGCAGCCCCGGCAGTAGGGAAGAAATTGCCATTTTCAATACCGATAGTCTTTTTCAGCAAAGCATAGACGGTCTTTTCATAGAACTTATACTTCAGATGAAGCATCAACGGCGGCGTTTTACCCTTACGCAGATAGTCGATATTGTGTATCTTACCCACCTTGATGGCATCCAGCATCATAGCTTTCTTCAAGCCGGTTTCCTGGGCTATCTTTTCCTGTACCCCGGCATATACCTTTTCCCAGAAACGGGGAACGCTGCACATCAATGTCGGACGGATTTCTTTAATAGTGGTCTGGATATCTACCGGACGGAGGTTGATGCAAATCTGCACGCCTTTGTAAATGCAGAGGTATGTCCAGGCTTTTTCGAACACATGCGTCAATGGAAGGAAATTCATGGAAACATCCTGGTCGGTCATGTCTACCAGACGAATATCGTGAATGCGGAAAGCCTCTATATAGTTGGAGTGATGCAGCATAACACCTTTCGGTTCGCCTGTTGTGCCTGATGTATAAAGTATATTGGCAAGGTCATCATCGGATGCACGGGAAGTGCGTTCCTCTACAATATCGTTGTTCGGCAAACCTTTACCGGTTTCCAGAAATTCATCGAAATAGATGGAAGTCATATCGCGCGGGTCACGCACCACGGCACGGTCGAAAATAATGAGTTGCTGTAATGACTGGCAGAAACCAAATACACTGAATGCGGCATCATATTGGAACTGTTCACCTACAAAGATATACCGTATCTGAGCATCATTAATGATATATTGCGCCTGTGCGGGCGAACTGGTAGCATACAGGGGTATGGTCACGGCACGGTTAGCAAATGCACCGAAGTCCGCATACAGACATTCAGGCTTATTCTGAGAGAATATTCCTATATTTTCTTCTTCTTGCACTCCTAGCTCTACGAGTGCATTCGCAACTTGTCGTACCGTTTGTGAGAATTGATTCCAGGTGATGGGTATCCATTGCGACGTTTCGTAATCTCTATATTTCAGAGCCACTTTATCGCCATACTTCTCTGCCCGCCGATGCACGAGGACAGATAAATGGTTATTAATCATATTATTCATAAATTGGTAAATACGGCACAAAGGTAGTGGTTTCATTTGAAACTATTTCTATATTGAGAATTAAATATTTAGTATATACTTCCGCAATATTAGTACTATCTTACTATAAAAAAGGGTAGTTGCCCCATATTTCTATTCGTTTTTCTAAAGAAACTGAAATATATGTATATATTTGCAACCGATAGTTTTTAATATCAACGCAATTACTCAACTAACATGAAAAAGATTCTAGCTTTAATCGCCATACTGGCGATAGGTTTCGGAAGTGTCAACGCACAAGATA
>ULMJ01026976.1_pt1 | contig 96395 bp, 68 predicted proteins | sample 1951641 | NCBI WGS metagenome assembly ULMJ01 (sample SAMEA4835550, study PRJEB28245) | human gut metagenome | biome: gut microbiome; material: fecal sample | place: Denmark | collected 2008 | reverse complement strand
CAACTATTGCTTCGCACAGGAGTGTTACGGTGAGACCACGATGTACAACTCGAACATGGTGCTCTACTTCGTTAGTCTTTATATAGGCAACGGCAAGGCACCACAGAATATGGTAGAGGAGAACATCCGTATCGACTACGAGAAGCTGCGCATGCTTATCCGCAAGGACAAGGAGTTTGCCCATGACGCTTCCGTCATACAGACCTTGGTGAGTCAAGGCTACATCACGGGCGAGCTGAAAACGGGCTTTCCCGCTACCGGCATCACCAATCCCGATAATTTCGTGAGCTTGCTCTATTATTTCGGCATGCTCACCATCAGCGGAATGCACGAAGGGAAAACCAAGCTGACCATCCCCAACTTGGTGGTTCAGGAACAACTCTATACCTACTTGCTAAGCACATACGACGAGATTGACTTGAGTTTCAGCAGTTACGAAAAGAACGAACTCGCAAGCCGACTTGCTTACCGGGGAGATTGGGAAGCCTACTTCGGCTACATTGCCGACTGCCTGAAACGCTATGCCTCACAGCGCGACAAGCAAAAGGGCGAATTCTTCGTCCACGGCTTCACTCTTGCCATGACTGCACAGAACCGCTTCTACCGCCCTATCTCCGAGCAGGACACGCAGGCGGGCTACGTAGACATCTTCCTCTGTCCGATGCTGGAAATCTATTCCGACATGAAGCATAGCTACATTGTAGAATTAAAATATGCCAAGTACAAAGACCACGAGAGCCGTGTAGAGGAACTCCGCAAGGAAGCCATAGCACAGGCGAATCGCTATGCCGATACAGAGACTGTGAAGCGTTTCATGGGTACTACACAGTTACACAAGGTCGTGGTAGTATATAAAGGCATGGAAATGCGGGTATGCGAGGAGGTGTAGACCGTGCCTAAAATCAGCCATGGCGTAAGCAATGACTGAGTTTCCGGACAACCTCCCCTCTAAGACAACAACCTCGTTTTCAATCCGCAATATCTTCATCCCCTGAAGATGAGTATCGGAATATGTCATCCGTAATATCTTACAACGTATATGTTATCGGATTGCGAATCCGCGGTCCGGCTGCAAAGTCACAGCCGCGCGGCTGTGTTTCCGTAGCTGCCCGGATGTAAAATCCTATCCGCCCGGCTGTAAACTTGCAGCCGCCCGGATACAGAAAACTATCCGCCCGGATGTGGACTTACAGCCGGGCTGACGAAGATGTTCTCCACCCGTCCTTTGTCCGAATGGCACACAGCTCTCGGCTCAGACCTTACCCGTGTCCTGCATCCGGATTTCTTTGTATCAGGCTTCAATGGCAATGCGGATATTCAGACTTTGATGTCGGCCTTGGCCGCCAACTCTCCGGTGAACGTCACCGCCCCCACTGTTGCAGTGACATTTTATCATAGCCGTATGGATGACTTTGTGCCCTATTCCAATACTGAGGCCATGCATGCGCGTTGTCCCGACTCAAAGCTGGTTGAACTGACCCTTGCAGGGCACTCTCAGGCAGGAATAGAGCTCATGCTCCGCTGCATGGGTGTATGGGGATTATAAAGCAGAAAGCCATCGGGTGATCTCCGATGGCTTCTTGCCTTTTAAAGGAAACAGGAATCATTTCTTTGACTCTTCCAAAGATACCTTGCGGAATTCTTTAGTCAGTTTCTCAATCTCCAATGAAACCTTACGCGCACGTGCTCCGGCAGCCTTGTTGTTGTTTTCAGCTTGTGAAGCAGCATCTTTTGCAAATGCGGCGTATGCCTCTGCAATTTTTTCGATAATTTCTTTCATACGTTGGTATTTTATTAATTCACTGCGAAGTTATGAAATAAAAATGAAACAGAAATGAAAAATGTTATGAATAAGTGCTTTGGAGGCTGTCATAATACAATTTCTGGCCTTTTATGGAAAAATCTATGGCTTATAGTCGACTGAACAAATAGTAGTTTGGGAAAAAACGGATTATTTATGTATCCAATATGGATTTAGTACCATTTTTACCTCAATAGATACCTTCCAATCTCTACTAATCACTAGCTTTGCAAACAGTTATATTACAAATAGAAATAGCTTTTGAGGGATCAAATAACTCCCATTTGATGATATTTGATAGGAATAGAAGTTATTGTTTAGTTAATGCAGGAAACAATTGTTTCCCCTATTTCATTTTAAAAGGATAGACTGTGACAGTTTGTCCTTTTTGAAGAATTAAAAGATAGATATACTTGTCAATTTTGAGTCTTTGAGATTACTATCAAGATGCAAGTTGTGATAAATTGGCATCTTGAAACTAACGAACCAATCCATAGGGAGTATATAATAATTAAGTCTTCTATAAATCGTGTTTAAGTTGTTTAGAGGTAGGCTTCCTATGGAAAGTTGTAGTGTGAAAATAGCATCTCCCTAATATGGAAAATAGAAGGAATGGACTGTGATAGCCCGTTCCTTTTAATTGTATATCATCGCTAATAACTTTTTTTTGTTGTTGGGTCATCGAATCACCGCTATTAAGAAAAGAGAGGCGTGCCTTCTCAAGCACACCCCTCTCATCAAACCACTAATTTATAAAAGATCTAATACCCATTATTTCGATATTTTTCCGAATTGTCAATCTGACTCAAGAAGTTGAATGAGATAGAACGAAAATAATGATTGCTTTCATCCATGTTTCTGTTATATCTTCTTTTAATAACCTGGGTTCTGATACTCCGCACCATTTGAGATGGTAGCTGTGAAAGTAGTAGAAATAGGACGAAGTGCATAATTCGGCTTAAAATATTGCGCCAAATCAGGATGTGTTTCTTCCAAATAGGTCTTGCTTTTCAACATTCCTGTCCGTTTCAAATCATAGAACCGACAATATTCGCCACACAATTCACGGGCACGCTCATCCAAAATAGTGCGTACATTTACTGTTCCCTGAAGTTCTTTTGCTTTAGCACGAAGACGAACCTTGTTCAAGTATCCAAGCGCATTAACCCCTCCATTCAAGTAGAGGTCGGCTTCAGCGGCAATGAAATAGACTTCGGGCATACGCATGATGAATGTCGCATTCAAATTGCCATTACGCATCTTAGAAGCATTAGCCACATAATAACGACTGCTGTTGTGCTTATTGAGAGAAGGATAGAAATAGCGAAGTTGGTTTTCGTTAGAGCCGTTCTTCATAATCACATTTTTATTCGCTGCATCGTATACATCCGCATAATCTACTATCAGGTATTTGGTGGTTGCTTTTTTAGCTTTCTCGATCTCGTAATCAGCATCTTGCGGAGTGATAAACTTGACAGCCAATTCGCCGACAGCCAGCTGTTCGCCTTTCACTGTTTCGTTCTTGCGGAAATTGGTGCAGTCATCAGAAGTCCACGAATAACCCCTATTTGCATTCCATTCGGTGGTAAACGACTGATGGTAACGAGGGTCAAGAGTGCCGTCAGCTTGCACATAAAGGTTCAGCAAGTGTTGGGTCGGCATAAAAAGACCATTGATAGACCCTTCCCAAGTCAGACGGCTGGCTTGATCGTCTTGACGGGCACCGAACTTTGTCAAGTTGCAAAGAAAATATTCGTCGTTACGATTCAACTTGTAGTTTCCATTGCTAGATCCATGTCCTTCAGCACCGGCATACCAACGATGTTTCCAAAGAGCTTCTTTGTTTTCAAAATTGTTATCTTCATTGAAAACCTCTTCATAGTTAGGATACATATATGCCAAGTAGGTGCTGCCTCCGGCTTCACAATCGGTTATCAACTTCTTGGCATTATCCAATGCTGACTGCAGATATTCAGTAGAACCATATTCATAGGTCTGCAAGCAGGCTTTCGCCAAGAAAGCGATGGCAGACTTTTGTGTAGGTGTGGTAGTGGTAGCATAATTGCCTACCGGCAACCATTTCGCAGCAAATTCCAGATCCGGTATAATCACATCTTTATAGATTTCCAAGGGCTCGGTGCGTGTTGGCGCATAGTTCGGCAATTTAGGCACATCAACCAGCTTAGTGACAGCTCCAAATTGCTCTACCAAATTGAAATAGTAGACCGCCCGCAAGAAGTGTGCTTCTGCCACTTGTGCATTCCGTTCTTCTTCGGTAGCAAAAGGGGCTTTATCAGCCAACAAAATAGCTGTATTGCACGACCCGATGCCATCGTAAGCATTGTTCCAAATGCCATTAGTATAGGTAGTGTTGGCAGCCGCACCGGCATAGAACCAGAAAAACTGCTGATAGCTATTGGCATCATTTGCCTTGAAAGTCCACAAATCGGTATCACCTTCGGTAAACGCCATCCATCCATCCGTTCCATAATAGCCACGTTCCATGGAAAAATAGCATTGATTAATCAACTCTGTATACCCCTCACTGGTCAAGGCCAAGTCTTCAATGAGGAAACCACCCGGATTGAGTTCTTCCAAAGAACAAGCCTGAAAAGACAACATAGTTGCCGCAATGGCAGACAACGAAATCTTATATATTGTTTTATTCATATCAAATCTCCTTCTCTATTAAAACGTTAAATTCACGCCAAACACAAACTGACGGTAAGTTGGAAAAGCATCCGAACCGTTCGTTTCAGGGTCGGTATCCTTCAATTGTTTATCTTTCACCCAAATAATAGGGTTGTACATGGTGGCATACACACGACATTTAGACAGCAATGCCTTTTGAGAAATAGTCTTTGGCAACGTATATCCCAGCGTGATATTCTTAATCTTAATAAACGAACCATCCCGATATTTAAGTGCTGTATAAACGACATTCTGGTCTTTTCCTGTTCCGGGACGCGGGTAATAGGCATCTTGATTGGATTCCGTCCAATAGTCCACACCTGCCAACTGATTGGTAGTCACAGACTGTTCTGCAGTGTAGTAGCCCAGCAAGTCGCTGCAAATGGTCTGACCGAAACGTCCCATTGCAAATACTGACAAATCCAGATTTTTGAAGGTAAATGTATTGTTCAAGCCAACAATCCAATCAGGATTGGTGTGTCCCAAGACTTGACGGTCTTTGTCGCTATACTTATGAACGCCACCATCTCCTTCTTTTTCTACCGTATCAATCTTGATGAATCCCGGTTTGACACCATACGTTTTCATTGCTTCCTCGTCATCGTCTGTTCCCCAAATTCCGGCATATTTGTAACCATATAAAGAATGGATAGGTTCCCCTTCGAACAAACTTTCGGCAATCAAGTCTCCATCAGGCAATGACTCTATTTTTTCTTTGTTCCAAGTCAGAGACAAAGTAGTGTTCCAAGTAAACGATTTGGTCTTAATGTTATGTGAGTTAATGGTAGCTTCCACACCGTGGTTGCTGGTTTCCGCCAAGTTCTGCCACATCTTCAACGGGCTTCCCCAACCGGTCAAGCCCGAAGTAATAGGAAGTGTGCGGGCATATAACAAACCTTTCGTATTCGTTTTGAACCATTCAACAGAACCATCGATGCGATTGTTGAACAACCCGAAGTCGAGACCGACATTCCAGTTGTGCGACTTTTCCCAACCCAGATCCTGACTAGCCACTGTGCCTGTATATTGCGCAAACGGTACAATAGCTCCACCTACAGAAACACCACTAGCCGTATAGACAATCGGAGTGGTGGAAGTAGAATAGGCTGTGATACCACCTGAATTTCCTGTCACACCATAGCCGACACGCAGTTTCAAATTGCTCAACCAGTTCTTGGTAGCTTCCATGAATCTTTCATCTGAAACCCTCCAGCCCAATGCGGCAGCGAAGAAAGAATCCCATTTATGTCCTTCGGACAACCAGGACACTCCATCCCAACGATTTGACAGATTCAACAGATATTTGCCTTTATACGCATAGTTGAAACGGACGGCGTATGACATCTGTTGTTTCTGCTGATAATCAGACTCGATGTGCTGCGACTTGGCAGAAGTCAATCTGTTAAACGACCACTTATCCAAATCTTGCCCGCTACCGGCAGCCAACGAACTTTCACTGGAACTTTTTTGCCAAGAAGTAATGAAGGTAGCACCAAAATCGTGGTCGCGTGCTACGGTCAGTTTGTAGTTTAGTATGTTTTCCCACAAATAAGAATAACCATCGCTGTTGGTGATAGCCGCATGAGGAGATCCGGCATACGACGGGCGGTTGGCGTTACACTGCGCACCCCAGTACTGGCCATTGCGTGAATGACTCAACGTGGCACTTACTTGCGAACGATAGTTCAATCCTTTGACAGGAGTCAACTCCAAATAACCATTCGAATTGATGTAAGTGCTCTTGGTGTTGTTGGCATACTGTCCCTCGATAAAGTCACCCAGAGGAGTATACTGTCCTTTGATAAACTCATGGTTAATATTACCATTTTCATCATAAGCTTCGCCTAACGGCATCGAACTTAGAGCCTTGGTAAAGGTATTCTTCACACCTTGATTCTTGTCTTGATAAGAAAGATTGGAGGTAAACCCCACTTTAGCCCAACTGAAGATTTCCTGGTCGATATTCAAACGGAACTGATACTTATTCAAATTCTCATTAGCCAAAAGACCTTCGTCCTTGCTATAAGTAGTAGAAGCGAATATCTTTGTCTTTTCGCCGCCACCGTTTACAGACAGACTATATTTCTGGGTGGTAGCCGTATTTCCAGACACTTGATCAACCCAGTCAATCCATTTTCCTGCCTCATAGGCTTCGGTGAAGTCGGAGTTATTCAGTACGCTCGACATATTGTCAGGAAGCGAACCGTTCTTATAAGCGTAAGCCTCTTTCTGATAGTCCACCCATTCGTCACCGGTCATTCCATGCCGATAGTTCGGAGTTCCGCTAAAACCATAATAAGCGTCAAAATTCACGGTTGCCTTGCCTTGTTTACCACGTTTGGTGGTAATCATAACCACGCCATTGGCACCGGCAGAACCATAAATAGCAGTGGAGGATGCATCTTTCAACACATCAATAGACTCAATATCCGATGGATTCACCTGGCTATAGCTGCCTGGCATACCATCAATAATGAACAACGGTTCATTGCTACCATAGATAGAGCGAGAACCACGCAAGATGATGGAGGGTTCTGTCCCAATCTGACCGCTGGTCTTGGTAATATCCATTCCGGCAATTTTGCCCTGCAAAGCTTCCATCGCATTGGAGGTCGGAGCAATTGTAATGTCATCCGCTTTCACAGAAGAAACAGCACCGGTCAAATCTTTCTTCTTCACCGTTCCGTAGCCGATTACCACTACTTCATCCAACGCCTTTGTATCAGCCGCCATCTTCAAATTCAACGGAGCATTACCACTTACTGTCACCGTCTGTTCCTTATATCCAATATAGGAAATCACCAAGACATTCTTTCCGGTAGGAAGATTAATCGAGAAGTTACCGTTAAAATCGGTAATCGTACCTGTGCTCGTACCTTTCACAACAATGGAAACTCCAATCAGCGGTTCACCGGTATCATCCAGCACAGTTCCTCTCACTGTCTTTGTTTGCGTTACAGCTTGCACCATAGTATCAGACACTCCGCTTTCCGCATAAGCAGGAAACGACAGAGGGGCACACAATAATGAGAGCCCTAAAATCATGGAAGCGCGTCTTTGATGTGTTTTCCATGTTTCAACAAATGCATAATTGCTCATTCGTCTTAATTTAAAGTTAATATTAATTATTATCACTTCGCATAATAATCTTGATTACATTAAAAAGACGTTTGTTTCTTTAATATGTAATTAGTCTAATATCAAAAAATACATTTTTCCGCAAAAATACCAAAAGAACCAAAAGATTGCAGCAAAAAAATGAGTCGGGACAGTTTTCAGCTTAAAGTCCTTAATCCAGAGAAGCGTTATCAGTGTAAAATCCCATTGTCTGCTTACCCTTAAGATGAATTGACAGTTATATACAGTTAGCACAATGAATATACGCAATCAATAGCTCAAGGGTTAATGCTCTATGTATCAGATATTAAGTTTGTTCACACAGTTGTTAATAACTGCCATGATAACTATTAATGATGCTCAGCTTTCTTATCTACAGGGTGAAAAAAGGTGAAGAAATCTCTTTATTCATCAGTATTTCCAATAGAGGTGAAAAAGGTGAAATTGGAACTGTACTAACTTATTTTTAAAACATTACTAAGTAATAACAAAAAACAATCAAGTACTCATCATGTCAGCTTGATTCGGCTATTCCATTTGGGAAGTTGCTCCCTCTTCCCTCCACATGATTTCCGAATGGGCTTTTCGTCTTTTTTATCTACAGAGAGAATTTTCATACTACTACATTGATTACCAAATTATTGCAGTTTTTTTTAAAGTATCTTCTCATGGAAACTGTTGTTCCCATAGCTAAAAACTGCCGTTCCCCTATGGAAAACGGGAAATAGATTCGCTGGAAACAGATCCGCAGGAAAATAAATATTGCTAAATAGGTACTTTTTTTACTCGGATGGAAACTTCTCCCCATCGAATAATGCCCTACCTTCGTATTCCAAAAAATGGGATCCTGCAATTAGGTGGGAACTTGCACATTTATCACACGAATATGAAAAAGTCCGGAATTTTATTCCTTCTTATTTTTCTGATGACTCTGCCTTTGCAGGCCGTTTTGAAAGAGAAAGACCTTGCCCGCACCTTGGGAGTGTTGAAAGCAGAGCTTGAACGCACTTATGAAGAGCAGAAAATTAATATTCTGCGATACGAGCAGATGAATCAGGCGCAGCACGCCCAGTTGATACAGTTTATGCAGCGGAGTGACCAGATAGCGCTTATGCTCTATTCACAAAAAACAGATTTCACTTTCGATCTGGCTTATGCTTGCCAGGAAGCTACGGAACAATATAAGAAACTACGTGCTACTAATTTACCTTATGATAAAATCAAGGCTCGTATACTGGAAGAGGTGGCACGTTACAATGGACTGATAAAATCCTTGGAGGAATTGCCACCTGCCATCGGTAGGAAGAATCTGCCTCCCCATCCCGTTCATGGGGTGGACAGCTTGTTGCTTGCCATTCCTGACAGCTTGCGTCAGCAGGCCCAGGCGCAGAAAGAAGATATACATCCTTTCTTATTGGATGACCGTCAGAAAGCAGACCGCGAATTATGCCTCACTTATGCCAGGACAATCCGGGATAACCTAATACATTTGCAGAATGCTATACTGAAAGATAGTGAACACTATGATCAGGTATCCCAGAAACTGAAGGAACTGAATGATTATGCCATGACTCGTTATAACGCCCTGCAACAGAATATTTTTGTAAACGGTGGCGACAACTATATTTCTATGCTCGGCAAAATCCGTATGAACTATATGCTGGCAAAAAAGGATGTGAATGACAAATATCTGCCTTTGAAACAAGGGGAATCCGCAGCTTCCGAGTGGCGCGGCCCGATTGTATTCAGTGTCACATTTTTTACGTTATTCTATATATTCATAGCCACCTTGTTGAGTAATATCATATTGCGCTGGTTGCTTCCCAAACGTTTGCGCACCTCCGAAGCATTTAAAGTCAAGCGTCCTTTGTTGATGCTGACAGTGGGTGTGGCAATCTTTGCTATATCTGTCATGATAGCAAAAGTATCTGTAAAACAGAATTTTGTTTTGATGGCTTGCGGGTTACTGATAAACTTTGCCTGGCTGTTGGCTGCCATTTTGTTATCTTTGCTTGTCCGCTTGAAGGGTAAACAGCTTAAAACGGGGTTACGCGTCTATTCTCCTTTTCTTTGGATGGCTTTCCTGGTGATTGCTTTCCGCATTGTATTGATACCCAATAATGTAGTTAATCTGATTTATCCTCCTGTATTGTTGGTTTTTACATTGTGGCAATATCTGGTATTGAAGCGTCGCAAGGTTAAATTACCTGGCGGTGATATGGTTTATTCGGGTGTTTCATTGGCAGTAATGATTGCTGCCAGCTTGGTGTCATGGTGCGGTTATGTATTGCTGGCCGTTCAGATTATGATTTGGTGGATATTCCAGTTGGCGGCTATACAGACCATAACGTGTTGTTATGACCTGATGAAGATGTTCGAAGCGCACTACATGGTAAAGCAGATATATGCCGTATATGGCGAAACTGCCGGTAGCAGAGGCAGGCTATATTGGCAGACATCCTTGCATGGCGGCGAGTTCATACATAAAACATGGCTTTACGATTTAATCAACCGGGCGCTGATGCCTATTCTAGCCGTACTTTCTGTTCTTGCGAGCATCTATTGGGCTGCCGACGTGTTCGATATGACGGCTATTTGCCGGAAGATATTCTTTTATAATTTTGTGGATCAGAAAGGTGTCATTCAGCTTTCTATTTTCAAGATCAGCTTGGTAACTGCATGTTGGTTCTTTTTCCGCTATCTGAATTATGCAGCCGGCGCATTTTACAAGTTCTACAAACGTAACCGGACCAGAGAACAAAATTATAACCTTACATTGGCACGAAATGTTATAGCAATTTCCGTATGGGGAGTCTATTTCATTTTTGCATTGGTATTGTTGCAAGTGCCCAAGAGTGGTATTTCTCTGGTAACGGCAGGTCTGGCAACCGGCCTTGGCTTTGCCATGAAGGACTTGCTGGAGAATTTCTTCTATGGCATTTCGTTGATGACCGGACGAGTTCGCGTGGGTGATTATATTGAGTGTGATGGAATCTTGGGTAAAGTAGAAAGCATAACTTATCAAAGTACGCAGGTCGTCACTTGGGATGGCAGTATCATCGCTTTTCTGAATGCTTCCCTTTTCAACAAGAATTTCAAGAATCTCACCCGTAACCATAGCTACGAACTGGTAAAAGTTCCAATTGGGGTGGCTTATGGCACTAAGGTAGAGGAAGTTCGTCGTTTACTTATATCGGCCATTGAGCCCCTGATGGGTGTCAATGCGGAAGGCAAACAGATTGTCAGTACCCGGCAAGGAATTAAAGTCGTGATCAGTGACTTTGGAGACAACAGTGTTAATCTACTGGTGACCTTCTGGGTATTGGTCGAAGAAAAAGTGGGCTTTGTCAGCCGGGTGAACGAGGTAATTTATAATACGCTGAACGAAAACCATATTGAAATACCATTTCCGCAACAGGATATTTATATCCGGAAAGTAACGGAAGTTCCGGTAATGGATTGTGGCAAGTGAAAAGGGCTTAATAAAGAATATAGATAATTTTAATTGGCAATAAAGATGTTGGTTGATTTTAATGAGTTAAAGGAAATTCCGCTTTCCAATCTGGATGGAGGGAACGGAAATGTTCATGCTAAGATGTTTATGTGTGATAACTATAAAATAGTGACAAGCAGGTTAGAGGAAGGTGCGCATATTGGCGTACATATCCATGATACAAGTTGTGAGATAAACTATGTATTAAGAGGAAATGGCGTGGCGTTCATCAATGATGTGGTGGAATTGTTGAAGCCCGGTACATGTCATTATTGTCCCAAAGGTTCCTCTCACAGTATTCACAATACCGGAATAGAGGAACTTGTGCTGTTTACTGTTGTTTCTCAATAAAAGAATGAATGCAATGTCACTCAAAGAAATAGATTTTGCTTATCTGCGTAATTTGAATCGTCTTATGCCTAAGCTGCATCTTGCTCTGCATATAGCTATACTTACCATAATTGATAAGTATGGAGCAAAAGCATTACATCTGGAACCTCATATTGATATTTATATAGCTAATATTGAAACGGAACGGATTGAGATGCAGAATAGGGCTCCTGACAAAATTGCTAAATATATGACAGCTCGTTATTCCACAGACAGGCAATGTAGACGTATGATACATGTTGTTTGTATATTTAACGCCTGTATGCATTCGAAAGAATTAGCCATATTTATCATTGAACTGAATGATTTATTAAAAGGATGGCTGGTTAAGCCCTTACCGGCTACGCTCATGAAAAGATCTAATCAAGACTGATATTTTCTTCCTTTATTTGAATATTTTTATATTGCTGCATAATATTGTTCTTTATTTCTGTTTCCTCTTTTGTCAGCGCAAATCCCATGTATTTACAGATATGGTCATTGCGTAGAATGCAAATGCACATTCGTTTGTAGGTAGGGATCTCTCGAAATTCAGGAATGTCAATGTCGTCCAGATAATCCATCATGACGGGCTTTTTGTCTGTTTTGTAGTTTGTGTTGTCAGCCACGCGTATGGGAATATTGCGATCTTTTAGCTTTTGTATCACTTCCTCGCTAAGGCAACCTCCTTTGTTTTTCCAGAATTTGATGCTGGTCTCCAGTTTTTTCTCATATTTTCTGTGAGTTTGTTCCGGCAATGTGGACAACAGGAACTCCATAAACGATTTCCAAGTATATCCTTCGGGGAGGATGATTTTTTGTCGTCCCATAGCTTGTGTATTTCCATAAATTCCGGTAAAGTTCACCCCGTTTACTCTTCCAATCATCCGTCCCCACATATCGGGGTCAATTACCTTGTATAGTGAAAGGCTCTCTATGGCTTCGCTAATGAAAGGACTTGCCACACGTTGGCGGTCAAGGCTTATGCCTGCCTGGTAATAAAGGTCATACAAGCGATTGTAATCCCACCCGAATTTTCCGTTTGCTACCCAAATATCCGTAGTCTTCCAATCATAGATCGGATAAAAGTTATAGACGCCCTCATCAATCATCGTGCTCCATTCATACTCTTTATAATGTCTGTTTGTACCTTTATAGATGGTACGCCAACGATTGTAACTCTCTTGTGTACGTATGCCTACTAAGCAACATGTTCGTGTCGCTCGTTTTTGCTTGTGTAACCAACGCGAGAATTCAGTTTGGAAATCATAATCCCACATTTTATGATTGTAGAAAGGAAAATCATGCACTGTCATTGCGTCCTCCGGCATAGGACGTACCCAAGCTTCTTTCTTGTCTTCATCCCATGGGCGCCAATAGCTTTGATACATTGATGTGCAAGTAGTCACTCGGAACGGTACGCATATCCTATATATATCTAGGATATCCCGATTCTCATTGAACGTACGCTCCACATAATCTATTGTCATTTTGTATTGTATTTCGTAATCCATGTGAAACACGCCTATACGAATCGGTAGATTATGCTTGCGGATATAATCAATGCACAAGTTTAACAGCACCCCACTGTCTTTTCCACCGGAGAAAGATATATAGATATGGTCAAATTCCTTGAAAATCAGTTCTAACCTTTTTTGTACTAATTCGTACACATTCTCTCCTTTTTGAATACTCATGACAATCTTCTATTATTCAAATAAACCATTCAGATATGGTTATTCTACCTAGCATGGCTTCATTTATTGAATCTGAAAGTAGTTAGTAAAACCACATTTCTGCATTTTGCTTCCAAAGGAAATGAAAAGATGTATTATAGAGTAAACAATATGTTAAAAAGAATCTCCCTTGTTCTTAATTAGAACATTTTTTACTTGAATGTGAAATTTCTATAGCATTTATGACCTCTAATTTTATCCTTAAATGTACCTATTTCATGGGATGTGTAAAGATAAAGCGTGCGCCGTCATTGTAATTAGGATCTACCCAGATATCACCGCCCAAATGACGGATTACCATTCTGCAAATAGTTAATCCTAATCCGGTTCCTTGTATAAAGTCATCAACTTTTGTAAAGCGTTCGAATATGCGTTCGCGCATTCCTACCGGAATACCACAACCGGTATCGCTCACTGAGAAAATTAGCAGGTCGCGTTCAGTGTCTTTTTCAATAGACAGATTAACTTGCCCGCCTTTTGGAGTGAATTTGAATGAGTTGTACAGTAGATTTTCTATGATCTGTTGTAACCTTTGAGGATCGGTATGCAGTATGAAACTGTCGTATTGCGACTCAAACACGATGGTTAACTGTTGTGCGGTGGGGGCTAACCTTAAAGAGTCCACAATTCCACAGCCAAGCGCAATCACGTCGCAATCATCCATACAGAAAGATGGATGTTCCGATTCCAAACGGGCGACATCTAATACATCATCAACGAGATGTAACAGTTCATCCGAGTTCTTGCGAATGATATCCACAAATTCCTGTTGTTCTTTATCCGCATTCGCGTACATATCGACCAGTACACACGAGAAACCGACAATTGCGTTTAACGGTGTACGTATCTCATGACTCATGTTTGCTACGAATGCACTTTTCATTTGGTTTGCATCTTCCGCACGTTTTCTCGCTTCTTCCGCATTGTCCTTTGCAATACGTAACTCTGCCTCAGACTGGCGTAATCTTGATTCGGAAGCTTGTAATAGTTGTTTGTCTTCTAATAGTTGCCGGTTACTTTCTTGCAAGTTGTTTTTTAGCCTTTTTGTCTTTATATAAAATGAGAATGAAACGATGGAACCTAATAATAAGGCTATACTGACAAATAATAGTATTCTTAGTTCTATAGCATAAACTTCAAAGAAATTTAGAGGGCGGTTCAAGAAATCCGAGTCTTCCGGAAGTTCATCCGGGTTAATTCCCAATTCTTCTAGTTTATCATGGTCGAAAAGATAATGCATTGGCAATACATAATATTCCGGTTTCAACGGATGGTTGGAGTGTAATATTTCATAAGCCTTTCTCCCGACACGTCCTGCCAAATCATCGTATAAAGGGACATAACCGCCAATAGACCAATATCCGATGCTGCTGGAGGTAAGGCTGAAAGCTGGTACGGACGGAGCCACATGGGTAAAAGCATAAACCGAATTATTGATATAGGACATGTCATTACTGTCAATACGCCAGATGCCTACCAGAATAGCAGTGTTGGCAGGGACTTCCTTTAGGGTGTCTACAGCTTGATCCAAGGATAGCTTTCGTCCGTCAATCATGGTTGCTCCCAGTTCGGGGGATGCTTGTGTATAATCATTGACTAGAGCCCATTGGATGAGTCCGTTATAGGTATTGTCTGATATAAAAGCGAGATGATTGGTTTGGGGGTAGATACGTTTTATCAATTCTACCGTTTTATCCATATCATACTGATATGCATAGCAAGCCATTACATTGGTACGCCGGTGCATCATGCCAATCAAATCTATACTGTGTGGAGAGAAAGTTTTTAAGTCAATGGAGTCGTTTTGAGGTAACATAACCCCATGTCGTGAAGCTCGTGCGCATATCACAGGCAGGTCTGTGTTGTCTTTGGTCTCATATTCTTTACTCAGATAAGCAGTCCATGCCTCCCCGCCTAGAAGTAACATCAGTTGTGCTTGCGGATGTTTACAGCGGATTTCATATAAACGCTGGGGCCAGTGAAACATACCATTCAGATTGAATACATTCATGTTTTCAACTACAATCGGTAATGTTCCGCCTAGATTATTGTAGGTTTTTATGAAATTATTAATTCCATCGTATATATACTTGGTATCTGATGTATATGATGTTACTATCAGTATTTCTCCATTGGCGGGGTCACTTGTCCTTTCAGGAGTTGATGCTTTCAAAGCATTTGAATTGCAAAGGAAGACTAAGAAAGCCAAAAGCAATAATAGTCTGAGTCCTTTGGTATGTTTTTCCATTAAATTGTGCGATTATATTGTTATGCAAATATAACACTTTTTTCGGTTATTAATAATGTTCACGGGTAAAATCACAATGCTGTTTTTCAGAAAATGATTTGATGATTATCTTACTGCTACTACAATATAAACCGGTATTGCATATGATCATACTATATGTAGTAGGTTTCTCTTTTTTGTAAGTATTATATGTCTTTTTTATTGGTCACTGCTTTTAATACTGGAACAGAAAACTTTTTAATATCTGAATAAAGCATTTCTAAATTATTTTTGCTGTTTATTCATTATTTTTATAGGGATAGACATGAGAATGGCATGTTTAGGCTCATAATACATTTTTTACACTTTTCAGCATTGTTCTAATCTTTATCTTTGTACAATTAAAATAAAAATGGCGATTAAAAGAATCTTCTTTTAAAGGCTTCCGCGCCAATGTTTATTTATGCCAAAAGAGGAAGCCATAGGCTAAATGATGAATGTTATGAAAAAGTTAAAGAGTTTTTTGCTGTTTTTATTTGTTGCTATTATGGGTTTGGGATTTGGTTCATGTAAGGATGATGATGATGAAATTGGCAATGTGGGAGATTTATATGGGGTTTGGGAACCAATCCATACAGAAGGCTGGGAAATAGAGGCCGGAGAAAAACAGAATTGGGATAAGGATGTGAACGCAGCTTCTAATTATTCAGACTATAATAGAGTTGCTTTTTATGAAGATGGTACTTATGCAAGTTGGTGGTACCAGAATGGTTGGAAAGTCGATATTGATCGTAATGTAGGCACATGGCAGCTTAAGGGTAATAAAATTACTGGCAGTAATGAGGAATATGATGGAGAAACAACGATTGTCAGCCTTTCAGCTACTCAACTGATTATGGAAGTGTATGAGAAAGATGACGAGGAAGATGTAGAGTTCTATGAAAAAGTTACATACAAAAAGGTGTCTTAACCCTTGAGGATTAGTCTCATATCATCAGAACAGAGGTTGAATCATGCGAGCCAACCTCTGTTCTTGTTTTCATGATCAATTTCGCTTTCTTTATTCCCTGTTTTATAATCATAGAAAGACATTTCTTTTAGAGTTGAAAAATAACTTCTTGCCCAAGTGATAAAACCATGGTTGAAAACTATATAAATAGTGCTTGAGGCTGCCCTCCATTTACGAAAATCCACTAACTTTACTGCAATTCTGAATAGAACAAATTGTTGCAAGTATTTTTCTATTCAGTATCATTGGCATATATACTTTAAAATGTTACTTATGCAGATAGCAAATTATATGGAGTTGGAGAAATTGGTAATGAAAACAGGCTTCCTTCCCTTCTTTAAAAATGAGATACCCGGATTCTCCATTGAAGAAACCGTCCTTCCGGAACTTTGGTTTTCTGAGGACGAGGATGGCCCTTGGGAGTGGAAGGGGCCTGTAATTCGTAACGGAAAATGCACCTATGGTAAACTCTTTAATGGTAAAGCCGGTTTTGTCAGCATGGACTGGTATCCTGAGTTGATTAATTATCGCCGTGCAGTTTTCCAATTTACGGAGACCGAGAAGTTGATATACAATGTTTTGGTGGAGCATGAGTCGTTGCTTACTAAGGAACTGAAAAGTCTCTGTGGCTTTGTGAAGCTGAAAAGGAGAAGTATTGAGCTGTCGGATATGGCGAATGGTATTTTTAATGGGATAAATAAAAAGGAGAAAAAGCAAAGCTTTGAGTCAGCTATTACTCGTTTACAGATGAGTACGTACATCGTTATTGCTGATTTTGAATATGCACATAAAAAAGATGGAGAATCATATGGCTGGGGAATAGCCCGTTATACAACCCCGGAAGCTCTATTCGGAAAAGAAATACTGAAATGCTTCGATACTTCTGCAGCAGAAGATTCCAAACGTCGTATTCTTGACTATTTGTTGTCTGTGTTACCACAGGCAACCGGGAAACAATTACTGAAAATAATAGGTTGATGTATATTGGATAAGATATAGATGCTGATTCTATGTTCTATGCAAAAGTGAGTGGAAACTAATGGATATTTAATCCAATAATTCCCACTCGTCTTACAGTTTGATTAGTGATCATTCCGGTCATCAAAACAGTATGCAGCTACGCAAAGGCCGTCCCGTAGTTGGAAAGAAAGAGTTTTTCCAGATGCTCTTGCTTCAATGATTTCTTCACCTTGCCGGGTACCCGGTAATACATTTACTTCTTTGTATCGTTTCTTGATATCTGTCTCGGAAAGCCCTCGGCTTTTCGGGATACGAGTACAAGTTGGTAATGGTTGGCTCATAATTGTTAAAGCCAACAAGGCTGATAAATTTCCGGCTAACAGTTGTTGTTCCATGTCAAAAGTGTTTGTTTGCTTGATGTTCCGAAGCTTGTTGCTAATGACAGAAGCGCAGAACACCTCTTTCCGTTTTACTGACTGCCAAGTCTGAATTCCTCAAGGTTATATCTGATTTTTTTCAGATGCTATCTTTGAAATGGTTGTTTCAGAATTGACTGTTTTGCATAACTTGTAGATAACGCTTCCATTCGGACAACCCTCATTGGGTTGTTCGATAATAAAAACATTGAATCAAGTCAATAGTTGGTACAATTCGGGTAAATCTTGTACCTAAACGGGTATAATTTTTATTATAGGAAGTTGCATCTCTACCACAGTTAAGTAAGATATTTATTACGCATTGCATACTTAGCGGATGCTCTAACGGATATTCTAACGTGAAAAGAGTATTTGCGGGAAATAAAAGTGTTTGTAAAATAGTAGTCCTGTTATCGGATTAATTTGCGGTTTTATTATTACCTTTGTCTTTTAATTAACTAGAAACTAATAATATATAACCTATGACAAAAGCGGATGTTATAAAAGAAATAGTCCTGAAAACGGGTATTGACCAAGAGGCGGTATCACAAATTGTGGAAGCAATGATGAGTTCCATAAAGGAAGCAATGGCTGGTGGTGATGAAGTATTCCTGCGTGGTTTCGGCAGTTTTATCATCAAACGTCGTGCGGAAAAAATTGGTAGAAATATCTCTCAAAATACAAGTATGATCATTCCTGCCCATAATATTCCTGCTTTCAAACCGGCTGAATCTTTTGTGAAAATGATAAAATAGCTTTGTTTGTTAATCGCTTTAATAATTAGTAAGAATGCACCTCTGAGTCCGAACTTTTTAGGTGGAGATTCAGGGGTTACTTATGTTTCCACTAATAGACGCATTCACCTTAACATTGATCGGCAATAATCAGTATTTAGTAAAGTTATACTTTTCTCTAAGAAGAGTCTGTTCTTCTGCTGTCAATGAACTGAAATAACCCTTCCATCCTGGGCAAAAATTAATGTGCCAGCGCCAGAAACGTCCGGCCAACGACCTCGGATTCTTTTCATACTTGGCTCTTAATGAGCAATTTTCACACTTCTGTTCCATAATAATGCGTATTAGTTATATTTTTATTGCAGGATGTACTCATATTAAAATTGCTTGACGGTATGATTCATCCTGCTATCTTGGACAAAGATAGGTCTTTTGGGGATACAGTTTGCAAATAATTGCTCTTTTTTTAGAAGCTCTTTTACTTTAACTGCTTACATCTTCGATGCCTATATTTACTATCAGTTGGATAACATTGTATATATTCATAAGGTCGTAATTTATCAGTACTTATTTTACCTAAATTGATACCTCTTAATATCAGCTAATCGCTATTTTTGCATTAGCTAAGATTGCTTAATTCAAAAGCCTACAGATATGGTGGATTCATCTGCTATTGAGGGTATAGAGGTCCTTCTGTAAACTTGGAATTTTTCAGTTGGAAACGTCAGAATAAGAAGATAGTTTGTGACACGTTGATATTGCATTTAGCTTTACGATGTAGTGGCATTTTTATCTTCTGTATAATTTATTGAACAATAATCATAGTTGAGTAAGAGGCATTATAAGAAAGTATAAATTATTGTTTAGTTAATAAATGGAGGAGTCCTAACCTCCATACATAAGATGGGTGGGCTGTGAAGTTTATCCACTTGATAAAGCAAATAAATAAAAAGCTTATTCTGTTTATAGAGGCTTTTTTAATGTGCTGGTCGGAAGGATGAACTGTGACAGTCCGTTCTTCCGGAATTTTAAAGGTTTGACAATATAAAAGCTCTATCTATATATAGGAAATATGAGTTTGTGATCTCTTAGATTTGTATTCATATTTTGTTGTTCTATCGTTTTGTGGTGTTATTTCTTATTTTAGATAGAGTTCTTATACTGTGTGAAGTAGTTTCTCCTCAATGTATGAGGATAAAGAAAGGGATGGACTGTGATAGCCCGTTCCTTCTTACAATAAGAAGAATAGTGTAGTCAGTCATATTAGCTTTAGGCATTTATCCTACAATAAATTAGGATAAACTTCGTGCACAAAAGCTGGGAAGAAAGGTGGAATATTTATTGTTATTTTGCGTTAAGAATATTAAATTTGTAAATTAACTTAATTGGTGATATATAATATCACTAAACCAAATATCCTTATTTCTATATGAAAAAGATTATATGTTTTTTGGGACTGCTGTTTCCTCTATTCTGCCATGCCCAGATTTACAAGTATATCGGAGTAGAGGAAGGCCTAAGCCACCGACGGGTATATGCCATAAGTAAAGATTCTAAAGGATATATGTGGTTTCTTACTCATAGTGGCATAGATCGTTATGACGGGAAGAATATCAAAACCTATCATTTGATGGATGGGAGTGAAGAGTTGAGTTCACTGATCAATCTGAATTGGCTGCATTTGGACAATGAAGGTCGGTTGTGGGAAACCGGACGCAAAGGTCGTGTATATTGTTATGATATAAGAAGTGATATGTTTCGTCTGTTGTATAAGATTCCAGAAGAAAACACTTCTGTACCCATACTTGTCACTCATAGTTTCATTGACTCGAATGAGGTTATATGGTTATGCAATGACCGTTACATTTATCTGTACGACACCAATTCCCGAACTGTAGAAAGATTGGAAAACCGTTTGAATGAAAGTATAAAAGGCATTATACAGATAGCCCCCGACCGTTATTTTATAGGTACCGAGAAAGGGGTACACCATGCTCGATTGAGAAATCGGGAAATGACCCTCCTCCCCTGCGACAAACTCGACAACCTGAATATAGAGGTTAATAGCATGTATTTCGATAAAGTCTTACGTAAACTGTTCATTGGCACTTTCCAACAAGGAATATATATCTACGATATTAATACAAAAACCACTTTACGGGGAGCTCCGGGAATGGAAGAAATAAGTATTCTCCGTATATGTCCTTTTGAAGAAAACTCATTGTTGCTGGCTACGGAAGGTGCAGGTGTTTTCTGCATGAACAAGATGACTTATAAAGCTATCCCTTTTATTGTTTCCGGTCATAAGGATTATGCAGGTTTAAAAAGCAACACGGTTCCTGATATTTACATTGACCATGAAAAGCGTATCTGGATGGCAGATTTTCCTTTTGGTGTTACTTTATGTGACCGTCGTTACAGCAATTATAATTGGATGCGGAATATAGAAGATAATCCGCAATCCTTAGTGAACAATAAAGTGAATGTCATTATGGAAGACAGCCAAGAGGGCCTGTGGTATGGAACCGGAGATGGGATCAGCTTATATTCCCGGCATACAGAAAAATGGCATACTTTTTTCTCTCCAATAACAAACCCTGCTGCTTACAAAAAGGATCAGATTTTTATAGCCTTATGTGAGGTGAAACCAGGCATCATCTGGGCGGCAGGATATGGTTCGGATATTCTACAGATAGACAAGCATAATCTATCTGTAAAATTATTGGATATTTCTGAAATGGAGTCAGACAAAGTACGCCCGGACAAATATATCTGCGAGATTATTAAAGACTCACAAGGCAATATCTGGTCGGGAGGTTATTACAATCTGAAATGTTTTGATAGTACACTGCAGAATGTCAGGCTATATCGGGGATTGAGTTTTATCACGGCATTGGCAGAAAAGGATGCACGACATATATGGGTAGGTACGGCCGTTGGCGTTTTCTTGCTGGACAAGCAGACCGGAAATTTCAAGGGACTTGAGCTACCCGTAAAAGCCAATTATGTCAATGCATTGAGTCAAGATGCTGATGGCAAACTGTATATTGCCACTAATGGTTCCGGATTGTTGGTTTATGATAGTAAGGAAAACAAATTTAACCATTACGATACAGCAAACAGTTCTTTGATATCAAATAATGTCTACAGCGTATTATTCAGCATGAATGACATTGTAATGATGAGTACCGAAAAAGGGCTTAGCGCCTTTATTCCCTCTAAACAGATATTTCACAACTGGACGAAAGACCAAGGACTTATGCCTAGTAATTTTAATCCGCAAGCAGGTGTTATAAGGAGGAACGGGAACTTGGTCTTCGGCAGTTCTAACGGAGCTGTGGAATTTAATCGAAAGATTAATATTCCGGAACGAAAAACTTCCCGTATGGTATTCCACGACTTAAGGATTCTTTATCAGAGTGTGAATCCCTCCACGGAGGAATCACCGCTTACCAATGATATAGACAGTATAAAGGTCTTGAGGCTAAAAAGTTCTCAGAATACGTTCTCGCTGGGTATATCTTCTATCAATTATGATTACCCCTCCAATATTCTTTATTCATGGAAACTGGAAGGTTTTTATGATGAGTGGAGCCAGCCTGACCGTCAAGACATTATTAGTTTTACTAATCTATATTCCGGTGACTATAAGTTACGCGTCCGGGCGATTTCTAACGAAGACAGTGGATTGATACTCGAAGAACGCTCCATAGATATTATAATAGAAAAGCCGATATGGTTAAGCTGGTGGGCAGTCGGACTATATATACTACTGTTCATATCCGGGTGTGCAATAATCATGCATTTCTTGTCTTTAAAGAAACAGCGTAAGTTGTCTGAAGAAAAAGTACGTTTCTTTATCAATACGGCACATGATTTACGGACTCCTATCACACTGATCAAAGCTCCGCTAGAAGATATTGATTCCAAGGAATCATTAAGCCGGGACGCGAAACTAAACCTGCAAACAGCACTGAGAAATACTAATTCACTTTTCAGGATGACTACTAATCTCATCAACTTGGAAAGGATAAATATGTATGCTTCCGAACTTTATGTAGCGGAATATGATTTAGATGCATTCATGGCAGAAACAATTGAGGCTTTCCGTGCCTATGCTGCTGTGAAAGAAGTGGAACTGCGGTATAAACGGAATCTCAAAGATCTGCATGTATGGTTTGACCGGGATAAAATGGACTCTATCTTGAAGAATCTTATATCAAATGCCATCAAATACACCCATGCCGGAGGAAGTGTAACTGTTTCGGTTGGGGAAACCATTCAGTCATGGACTGTAGAAGTGAGTGATACGGGTATTGGTATTCCGGGGAATGAGCAGCATAAATTGTTCCGTTACTTCTTCAGGGCTACTAATGCTGTCAATTCAAAACTTGTAGGCAGCGGCATCGGATTGATGCTGGTAAAAAAACTGGTAAATATGCATCAGGGATATATTAACTGGGAAAGTACGGAAGGAGTGGGTACTACGGTGCGGATAGGCTTCCCAAAAGGTAAAAGGCATCTCAAAAATGCAAACTTCGTTTCAAATGAAATTGGGCCCAATATAGGTGCTGTTTCCGGTCAAGAAGAAACTTTTCCTCTTCCTGAGGAAGAAATGCTTCGAACCGACGAAGACCGTTACCGGTTACTAATAGTAGAAGATAATGATGAGTTGCGCCATTACCTGAAACGTACTCTGTCTGATCTTTATCAGATGCAGACTTGCATCAATGGGAAAGAAGCATTATATATAATCAAAATTTACCAACCACACCTCATCTTATCTGATGTAATGATGCCGGAGATGGGAGGCAATGAACTGTGTTCGGCCATTAAAAGTGATATAGAAACTTCACACATTCCCGTACTATTACTTACCGCACTGAATGATGAAAAGAATATTCTGAAAGGACTTCAAACAGGGGCTGACGAATATATTACCAAACCTTTTAATCTGGAAATCCTGCGTACAATTATTGCTAACACACTGGCTGCCCGTGCTACTCTCAGAGCAAAATACGGGAGTCTTAGTGAGTTGGAAAAGGATGAATCCTTTGTGGAAATGACAGGTGAATTGGGCCCTCTGGATTGGAAGTTCATCAAAGAGGTCAATGCGGATATTGAGAAGAACTTGCAGGAGACGGAATATAATATAAATACATTAAGTGCCTCTTTATGTATGAGCCGTACCAGTTTTTATAATAAGATTAAAGCGCTAACAGGGCAAGCTCCCTCGGAATATGTCCGTCTGATACGTCTTAAACACGCGGCACGCATGTTAAAAGATGGAGTCTACAATATAACCGAAGTGGCCGAACGGACGGGATTCAACGACCCGAAATATTTCCGCGAGGTATTCAAGAAATACTACAAGGTTGCTCCAAGTCAATATGCCAGTGGAGAGTCATCTGATACAGTGTAAGATTAGGCTTTGCTATTTATTCCTTACAGAAACTTCTACCTGGCTAGTTTAATATGTGGGTAAGTAGTTTTTATATAAATCCGCCTAAGGAAAGAAATTTTAAGGAAAAAACTGGTTATAGTAAAAAGGACTTCAGTAATTGTATGCCGAAGTCCATCGTCATCGATACACATCCGCTGAACAATCCGTGGCTGAATTACTCCGTATATCTGTGCAACACATTTGCACCGGGGGTATTGATGCTGCTTATATTTATCGGTTTATTCCATCGGTGTGGAAATAAAAGACCGTACCGCACGCGAATGGCTTCGCAAGGGGATGGGTGTACTGATGATAGGTACATTGCCTACCCTGCGTCTGGGACTGAGTTTTGCATCCTTATGGGGAGTGCTTTCATTCTCTATGTGCGGGCTGTCATTCCCTGCGATGGCAATGCATCCGGTTCTGCAAGGATTAGCCAATCTGTTCCCGCTGCGTCACTATTTCCTGATCTATGTAATCAGGCCCTGAACGGTTATCCGATGATTTATTCGTGGATAAACTATGTGGCGTTACTTATTTTTATGATGCTTCCTTTCTTTGTCGTACACCGGCTCAAAGAAGCGTTGATTAGTAAACAATACGTGCCCTAATGAAACATCTGACGTTCAAACAGAAAGTAGTACAAGGTATCCACGACCTATTCTATATCTGGATACGGGAATTCCGCACGACCTTTCGCGATCAGGGTGTGCTCATCTTCTTTGTGCTTGTCCCGTTGGTGTATCCATTGATTTACGCTTTCATTTATACCAATGAAACCATACGGGAAGTACCTGCTGTGGTAGTGGATATGAATGCAGACATCAAAATGCAACGTGCCGGTAATACCACCAACCGCCAGGATGAGATTACCGCCTATCCGATAAGATATGAAGATGTTACCTTATTCAACCCTGCAAACGGTTTTGCGGCTTTCCTGATACCTGCGGTATTGATACTGATTATTCAGTAAACCTTACTACTGGGTATCGGACTTTCTGCCGGAACAGCCCGCGAACAAAATCGTTTCAAAGATTTGGTTCCTATCAACCGCCACTACAACAGCACATTACGTATCGTACTGGGTAAAGGTTTAAGTTACTTCATGGTGTATGCACTTGTATCCGTATATGTGCTCTGTGTAGTGCCACGTCTGTTCAGTCTCATCCAGATAGCTCAACCGGGTGTACTGACCCTCTTTATGTTGCCTTATCTGGCAGCATGTATTTTCTTTGCCATGACAGCTTCGATTGCCATACGCAACCGTGAAACCTGCATGTTAATATTCGTCTTCACATCCGTGCCTTTATTGTTCCTTTCAGGTGTTTCCTGGCCGGGAGCCGCCATGCCGGATTTCTGGAGATACTTCTCTTATATCTTCCCGTCCACTTTCGGCATCAATGGCTACGTACGCATCAATAGCATGGGAGCTACACTCAACGAAGTAGTCTTTGAATACCGTGCATTATGGATACAGGCAGGCATCTACTTCCTGACTACTTGCTGGGTATATCGCTGGCAGATTATCCAGAGCCGGAAGCATGTGATTGAGAAATATAAAGAGTACAAGAATAAATAACACGCTGTAGCGTTTCATAGAATAAATGTTTAGCACAAAAGATTCCCTTTACGAACTATAAAAAAACAGCAGGCGATATGCCTGCTGCTTTTTTATAGTTCGGTATGCTGTTATTACTTTTCAGCCCACTCCTTCGCTCCCTGCTCCTTCAGTTTAGCGGTAAACGCCTTCGCCTTTTCCATTGAAGCGGCTTCCTCTTCCGGACTTGCATAAGCATGCTTGTAGCCTTTCACCACATTCCATTCACCACGGGTGAAATCGGGGAATGCCACAGCTACACAACCGTTGTCCATGGAAAGTTCTCCCAATTCTGCAAGGCAGCACCACTCAGCAAGGTCGTATACATCCATATCCAAAGGAAGACCGTTCTGCAGGCAATATACCAGACGGCTGTCCATCACGAAGTCCATGCCTCCATGACCGCCTACTTCCTTGGCCATTTCACCGTACTTCTTCAAGATGGGATGCTGGTACTTCTCTACAAGCGCTTCCATCTCTGCTTCCGGCAGGAAACCGTGTGAATTCAAGTCATCTACCTTGGGTTGAACGCCCGATGCACTCAACTGGTCAGCGTCAAGCGCATATCCTTCCACCGGATATTTATTAGCATATCCTTTGGTACCCGTAAGCTGATACAGACGGTTATAAGGTTGAGGGGTCATTACATTGTGCTGGATCTCAATCACTTTTCCATTAGCAGTACGCAATAAAGTAGTGGTGTGGTCACCGTTACGGAAGTTGTTGCAAGTTGAATCAGTACGTTCCTCTACCAATGCCTTGCCAACTACGGACTTCGTATCCATAGCTACCAATGTAACCAGACGGTCTCCGCGATGGATATCAAGTGCCTGTGCCACAGGGCCAAGACCGTGAGTGGCATATACATCACCGCGATGCTTCATGTTATAGTCCAAACGCCAGCCCAGCTTGTCATCCTCACCTTTCTTCCAATAATAGTCCCAAAAAGGCTCCAAGTTGTGGATGTAAGCGCCCTGAGCACGGATAACCTCACCGAAAACTCCTTGCTGAGCCATATTCAAGGTATTCATCTCAAACCAGTCATAACAGCAGTTCTCCAAGATGAAGCAATGCTTGCGGGTAGATTCACTCAAGTTAATCAAGTCCCAGCATTCCTGCAGGTTCATGGCCGAAGGAACTTCTATCGCCACATGCTTGCCATTCTCCAAAGCACACTTGGCAACGGGAAAATGATGAAGCCAGTCGGCAGCAATATAAACCAAGTCTATATCATCACGTTTGCAAAGTTCCTCGTAACCTGTAGCACCGGAATAAACGGCAGCCTTGGGCATAGAAGCCTTCTCCAGAATCTTCTGGCATCCCTCCGCACGTGACGGTTCATAATCACAGAGGGCAACCACCTGCGTGCCGGGAATATAAGTGAAACGCGCTACCGCACCCGGTCCGCGCATACCCAAGCCTACAAAGCCCACACGCACTACTTCCATTTTCGGAGTAGCCAGTCCCAATACACTTTTCTGTCCGGCAGGACGTTCAGGAGTCCGCACGACAATCGTACCGTTTTTCCACTCCCACTGTGTGCCTTTTTCCGTTGTCTGCACAGTAGTGGCGGTTTGTGTTGAACATGCGCCAAAAGCGAAGCATACACCCAACACCAAGAGTCCAATTTTCTTCATTGTTTTGCTAATTTAAAATTAAAATTAATTATAGTGTGTACCCATTTACTCCGTAAAGGTACACAAGCCATATATACGGAGCGAATAAACGGCTTTATTTTTTAGAACTTATGTACACCTAACAATTTATCCACCAAGAAGCCGTCGGTCACTTTCAGATCAAATTTCACGTTCCGCCTGGCTTTAAGCCTGATGACAAACAGGTCGCTGTCACCTTCAAGCGCTTCACGTTCTCCAATATTCACAAACGTAGGATACAAAGACTTGACGCCATTGGTATGGAGTCTGTCATTTGTCAGGTTCTCCATCCCCTCTATGCCCAAGGGATGTACACCAACAAACTCATAATCAGCCGGATTGTAAGGCAAAGCAAAGCTGATCGCATTTACAGAACGCAGTCCCGTACCTTTCACCAATACCTCGACGACCTCATCTTTGACATAAGTACGCTTAGGCGTGCTGACGCTGATGCTCCCTTCTGCCTTTTCACTCCTGATGCCATCGGCTCCACCCTCAAGTTGTGTTGCTACCACCGAAATGTCGTAAGCATCTATCAGTCCGTTGCGATTCAGGTCTCCGTTGCTAATGTACCCTTCAAAATCGGCATCTCCCCGGCGCAGACCAGTATAGTTCGTGTAAGAAGTCAGGTCATTTTCATCGATCAACTTATCGTTGTTGATATCACCCGGCAGATAGATTTCTGTTTCCGGAACTCTGAATACATAAATCTCTTGCCCCGAACCATAGTTGCCTACAGCTTCGGTAATGCTCATCTTGATATAACGGGCTGTAGATGCCTGAGCAAACTTGAATATCTTCACTTCGTTATCGCGCTTCCAGTCGAATGCTCCTGCTTCAACCCAGTTCTCCTTGTCCATGCTACAGTAAACCGTCCCCTTCAAGATAGTTCCGTTACCGGCATTCTCACGTGGCAGATAATGGAATTTTTCTACTTGACAGATAGATTTCAAATCCATTATCAAATCGAACGGTACAGCTTTTTCATTGTATTGGGTATGCCACAATTCTCCTTCTTCAAAGTCGAACAGGCGACGGAGTGAACGGCCCTGATTGGCGGCAGTCGTCTCACCCACGATTCCATGTATGGCGAATTCCAGAGGGTCTTTCTTGGTTTTAGCACTGAATGCAGCCCAGTCAGACTGTCCTTCTTTGTTCACCGCACGTATCTTGAAATCGTAAGCGGTTTCTACATTCAGCCCCTCGAACAATAGTTCCGTATCCTTGATAGTACTATAGTTCATGCCATCAAACTCTATTTCATAATAGTCGGCATTGTCCACCTTATTCCAAGTAGGCTTCAAAGTATAAGCAGTTATATTCTCTTCAGTAACCTGCGCTTTCGGGGCAAGCAACAGACCGGAAGTCACTCTATAATTATCGACCGGAGCAAAAACAAAACCACTTATCTTCAAAGTAATCCGATTGGCTGTGATGTCGGTAGCCGCCAACTTGACAAGCATTTGGGGATTCTTCATAATCACCTCTTTCTCGAACTCGCCGCCTTTGGTGGCAAACTTGTTCAAGTTAGGCTTGGCATCATAGAAATAGACATTCTCTTTCCGGAGAAATTCGTCCATGCCGCTTGCTTCCACAAGCTTCACTTTGTTCTTTCCGACGGTTGCCTGAACTTTTCCCGGTTTCTCGGTTACGTTGATTCTGAATTCGGTTACTTTCTCTTTGACAAAACCGTTGAAGTCGCCTTGCGTCGGATGAACAGAGACTGTAACATCTCCTTTCTCACCGACAACAGATTCAATCAGGGTACTTACACCCTTGCCCGAACGGTATTCTTCCGTCGTTCCGTCATCATCATATTCGGTAAATGCACTCTGTCCGTATGGATAGAGCTCGTATATACGCAGATTCTTGGCTGTTTCGTTGACGTTGTTATTGGGGGACGTCATGGGGATAATGGCTCCGTTCTTCACGAATACGGGTAATTTCCAAAGCGGTGCCGCATAGTTGTTGATGATGCGTCCACCCTGATAGATTTCACCGGAAAAATAATCTACCCACTCACCGGCAGGCAGATAGATACCGTTACGAATATCATTTCCGCGTTCGTCTGCCCGGGTTGCCTGATAAACAGGAGCCACCAGGAAATACGGGCCATAAAGGAACTGATACTGTGTAGACTTACCGAATGTATAAGCATCGGGATATTCGAGGAACATAGCACGCATCATAGGCAGCCCATCCACAGATTTCCTGGCAATGCTGTAGGTGTATGGCATGATTTCCGACTTCAACTTCAGATACCAGCGGTTGATGGAAGTGGCCGGTTCACCAAGAGCATGGGGATATTTCTCGTTGGCACCCCACCCGTCCATATTCAACTGCATAGGCGTAAAGGCCTTCCACTGGAAATCACGAGTGTTCACCACCGGATTCTTCCCTCCGAAAATACCGTCCATATCCGAACAAATATTGGGATTTCCCGACAACCCCGAACCTATATAAGTAGGGATGTGGAAACGGATATATTCCCATGCCCCTCCCGTCTGGTCGCCCGACCAGATGCCGGCATAGCGCTGCGTGCCAGCCCAACCATCCAAAGAGATGATGAAAGGGCGGGCATCATTGCCATAGTATGTCATGATTTTCGCCACGTCCGTGATGCCGTTCAGTCCGAAAGAATATCCGGCGCCTACCCAAGCAACATCCGTTTTCAGGACACGCACACCCGCATCGCGCACTTCCTTGACGATATCACGTTGCAACAAAGCACTGATACCCTCTTTGGGATGCAAATCCGACTGTGTCCACAGCCCTATTTCCACTCCGTTCTTATGGGCATAGTCCGTCAGTTCCTTCAGGTTGCAGATATTGCCATCCAGCGTCTCCGTCTGGCCGTAGCCGGCTCCATAACCATCGTTGGGCAATAACCAGCCCAAAGGCATATCGTGATTTCTGTAACGGTCTATCACCGCACGCGCCGAGAACTGGTAATTGTTCTTTTCACCGTTCAACGACTCTCTGATGCCGCCATTGTCCTTCTGGCTCTCTTTATAGCGTTTACCATCCTCAAACAAGATGCCGCTCTCATCTTCTTTCCAATAGTCACGGTTATAGGCATTCAGATGCCCCTGATAGAAACCGAATTTCGGCATCAATACTGGATTACCCGTCAGTTGATAGTAATCATTCAGCAAAGGTACGGCACCTTCATTTACCATGACGAAGATATCTAGATAATCGGTCTGGTGGAATAGTTTCACAATGCCTTTTTCCTCATGTCCGAAGTCATAGACCCCTCTATTGAAAGTATGCCACAAGATTCCGTAACCGTTCGTTGACCAATAAAATGGATTAGGGGAGGCCACACCGCCATCCGTCCAGCTATTCTGGTTTTCGATAGAGATGGCCTTGCCCTTGTGCGAGAAGCGGCCGTTCTGCACACCTCCGCCATAGAAATATTCATCCGGCGTTTCCTTCAGGGTTAAAGAGACTCTGTCCTCCTGGAACTCGGCAGGTTGCAGAGTTTCAAGAACTCTCTTTCCTGTCTTAAGATTCACAACACTCATCAAACCAGTATTGTTATCGATGCTTATTTCAATGGCCTTTGTAGAAATCTTTGTCCGGTCTTTCTTGCTGTCTATAGCAATATTACCGACTTGTCTACGCGGAGACTGAACAAGTATCTCGGCCGGTGGCATTGCCTCAGGGTTTCTGATTATTCCACCTCCATTGTCTTGGAATGCTCTGAATATATTCTCACCGAAGAAATCCAAAGACATTCTCTCATCATTGGCAAATACCACTTCAACAGTGGTAGGATTGATTGCCTGGACCGATTTAACAACACCAATCTGATTATGGACACCTACAGTATTATAGGCAGGGTTCTCTGCATACATCTCTGACATAGAGAAAGAGAGGGAGAGAACGCTAACCCACAACACCCTTTTACTCAGAAATGCGCTTACACTATTAGATTTCATATTCATATATTGGATATTAATTATTTACTATTCTGCCAGAATGCTGAATTCCGCACCCGATGCATAATCCTGACCATTCTGCTCGCTCAACGCAGTGAAACGGATATATCTACCCTTTACCGGCTGAGGAAACAGGACTCTCTTCACGTTACTATCTTTAGCTAACGAGCCTTTGCTTACAAGCCGTCCCCGGTTCCCACCATCATTGCTTATATAAAGCTCATAGTCTTTTATATTACCATTTACACCATCCCGACGTGGAGTGTAAACAAAGCCTTTTATATTCCTGACCTCACCGGCATCAAACTCAACCCAGTGAGGATACTTCGCAACCGTCACGGAATACATGGTATGCCATATTGTAGAAGGATCGTTATCAACAAGGAATGACGCATCACCATCTCCACTCTCCTGGCTGCTCACATTTACCACCTTAAGCTGTATTGCCTCAATCTTATCAAATTTGATAGAGGAGGTTAAATCGGGCGAGCTTCTTCTCCATGCCGTTATCACCCCACCCTTTTTAAGTAGGAATGGAGCTTCATACTTCAAAACATCCTTCACACCATCAACAGTGTATAATAGCTCATCTTCTACAGCAGAAGAGAGTGATACCATACCCGAAGCATCACGGCTTATAATCAACGGAAGTTCACTTCCACGGCTGATTTTTGCTCTTCCAATCAAATCAGCAGATGCAGGACGTATGATAAAGCCTATGGTATGAGGAACGGCAGAAACTCTGTCCTGAGGCAACGGACCGCCTTGCCCGCAGCTGTTGCCTCCCAGTCCTGTCACGCCCAAGTCGATAGTAAGATAAATAAGCCCCGTATCCTGCAACTGGTATGGATGACCGGCAAGAATCATATCCATGGCCGAGTATGGAAGAGCAGACACAGACACATTGCCATCGCCAACAAAGAGTGCTCCCGCATTGCTGCCATTGGTCAATGCACACCACCTCACCTCCTCATGGTTTGCCATATCCTGAGGTTTGGGGAAATTTACAAACTGCTCATGTACCTTGCTGTTGTACTTCTCTATAAACTGTCCGGTCTTTCTATCGGCATAGTTACCTATAGGACCACGGCCATAATATATAAAGTTTTCGAATGACTCCGGTATTTTCATTATATATCCAAGACGTGGCAGAATAAGCGATGGCTTGTTTGAAGTAATAGCCGACTGCAGCTCTATAGAACCATCCGGATAGATTGTCCATATCTGGTTTGTCGTGAACTTAAAATCATTTTCACCGAACTTCCGATCGGTCAATTCCTGCACTGAATTTTTGCCCGAAGCCGTTCCTCCAAGTATCTTGGCTGCATTAGGAGCCTGAGACTCTACATTGAAAGAAAGCACCACTGTTCCTGTCGCTCTCTTTATAAGCTTGCAACCGGTAGCTTTATGTTTCAGGTTATGCAATCCGTTCTCGAACCACGACGAATAGAACCAGTTATCATTATTGGTAAATGCACGCATGGCATTCAGCTCAGGGCCATTGCCTTCTGTAATAATCTGCTGCCCATTGTATGTAAGAGTAAGGATAGTACCTGTAAGTTTACTGAAGACAACATGAAAACTTTCCCCGCTTACAATTACAGTCGCATCAGCCTTATTTTCCTGAACAGCAAGTTCATCAGTGCCACTCAATGTCTGCAGTATGGAAGGAGCATACTCTCTGCCTTGCAGCAGGAACTGTTCCTGAGCCTCTGCAAAATCCTTCTTCGCCCAAGGACAATCATTCTTGTAAACAAGCTGTACCTTAAGGAAGTACTCGCTGTCCTTATCAAGACTTACCGTATAAGGGATAGCCGCCTGAACCTTGCTTCGTGCCGCGATATCAAGAGCCTCGACAATGCCATTTTCAATGTCAACACCATCCTTGTAAATACTCCACCTCAGCTGATAGTCATCAAGTGACTTGAAATAGTATTTATTGAATATCTCCACATTACGATTATCAACCTTTTTGAATGAGATATGCTGATACACCTTTTTCACTTCATAATATTGAGGTTTCGGCTCAAGATCACCGAATACGATGCCATTCATCACGAACTGTCCGTCATTGGGAGTATCACCGAAATCACCACCATAAGCCATGTACCTCTTGCCGTCCTTGGTATAGTTGTACATAGATTGGTCTACCCAGTCCCAGATAGCACCGCCACAGAAGAAATTAGTCGATTCTATCGCATCCCAGTAGTCAACCAGATTACCTACCGCATTCCCCATAGAGTGAGCATATTCAGAGATATGGAAAGGATACTTGATGTCATATTTCCCTTTTACAGCCTCGCGTACCCATGCAATAGAAGGATACTGGTTTGACCCCATATCAACAATCTCATTATTTCGTTCGTACTGAACAGGACGCGATGTGTCAATCTCCTTCAGCGCATCGTAAGCCGCCACGAAGTTATCACCCGGACCGGCCTCATTGCCAAGCGACCATATAACGATAGACGGGTGGTTGATATTGCTCTTCACCATCTCCGTCACACGCGCTACATGAGCAGCCCTCCATTCTATCGGATGAGAAAGAGAAGCTTTTCCATAATAGTATTCGTGTGATTCAATATTAGCCTCATCTTCCAAGTAAATGCCATACTTATCGCACAGATAGTACCAGTATGGATCATCAGGATAGTGAGAGTTACGCACATGGTTTATGTTGGCACGCTTCATAAGCATAACCTCATTTTCCATTATTTCGCGAGTTATAGCATGGCCTAATTCCGGATTAGACTCATGGCGGTTCACACCTTTAAGCTTCACACACTTACCGTTAATATAGTAATATCTACCGGCTAAGTTGAATTCATCCTGACTTGCAGGAGTATCTTTTATCTCTACCTTTCTGAAACCTGTATATATAGATACAATTTCTACTACATTGCCCTTCTTATCCTTAAGTTTTCCTACCAACGTATATCTGTAAGGAAGCTCTGCCGACCATTTGTCCGGGTTATCAACTCTCATAACAGCCTTAACAGAAGTCCGGTCATTCTTTCCTATAGCAGGAACAGTAGCAGTAGCAACAACATCTTGCACTTTAGTACAGTTGTCGGAATAAAGTTCATTTGCAAACAGAGTGTACTCCAATGAATATCCTTTAATATCCTCATTGCTTGAATTTGCAATTTGAGTTTCTATTTCAAGAACACCATTTTTGTAATCAGAATCCAAATCGGGAGTTGCCACAAAGTCAGCAACATGTACCTTTGGTGTAGCTGTAAGAGCGACAGTACGGAAAATACCCGGAAGACGGAACATATCCTGCGCCTCAAGAAATGATGCATCCGAGTTTCTATACACCTCTACAGCTACCTGATTCTTCCCCTGCATGATGTATGGAGTAATATTGAAACGTGCCGCATTACGTGAATTCTTTGAGAAACCCACATATTTACCATTTATCCACAGATAGAAGAAAGAGTCTACTCCATCGAAATTGATGAAAACCTCTTTGCCATTCCATTCTGCAGGAACAGTAAACTCTCTTTTGTATGAACCTACCTCATTACGGTCTTTATATGTAGTCCATGTTGTTGGAGGAGTACGCATTACGCCACCGCGCCAGTCGTCAACTGCAACTTTATGTTGAAAGATAACAGGTTGGTTTACATAAATCGGTGTACCATATTTCTTTGAACCATCTTTTTGGATTCCATATATGTTCCAATTAGAGGGAACATATATGGAATCCCATGAAGTTACATCATAGTTTTGATTATAAAAATCGGCCGGACGTTTTGAAGGTTCTGAAGCCCAATTGAATTTCCATTTTCCATTCAATGATTTCCAATTTGAACTGTTTTCAGGAAGGACTTTCAGAGCAGACTCTTCATCGCCAAATGAGAAAAAATAAGCACGCGGCAACTCCTTGTTCATGGCTAAGTTCTCAGGAGATTCCCATTCATTACCCATTGGAGATTGTGAAACACCATAAATAAATCCATCTAACAATAGATTATTTTGGGCATTTACTGAAAAGTAAGAACAGCATAAGTCTTTGCCTCCTTTTACCTGTTCAATAATAAACTTATCGGAAGCCTCTTTATCTATTCTTTCCAATAATCCGTGGATAGGAGAAGAGGCATTACAGAATGTAAATGCCAAGAAGAATGTTATTACCGATATAATTTTGCGCATAAATAATATTTAAAGATTTTGTATATCCGATTGTAGGATTACTCTCAGTCTTTGTAGTCTTACGTACCCAAATAGCATAAGCAGAGGTAAATTTTACCATCGCTTATGGTTTTGCGTATTCCTAAATAGATTTAAAAAGTGTCATACTCTTTCTTGTCATTCTGCAAATGAATATCAGAATTTATTTTTTTGTACGTATCTTATATCCTACCATTCCGTACCATAATATAAATAGGAAACATGGAACACATAGCCAATATGCCTGTTGAGGTGTAGCAAGGTCTTTCAACCAACCATAAAGAGTCGGTATCACAGCTCCACCAAACATTGCCATAATAAGTAATGAACTTCCCGATTTAGTGAATTTACCCAAATCGGCCATAGCCAAAGGCCACAAAGCAGGCCACATGAGTGAACAACCAAGCGCCATGAAAGAAATGAAATATATGGAAACTGATGCAGGAACACATACGACAAGGAGCGAACCCACCAATGCCAATATTGAACATATCTTCAAAGCTGTGGCCTGAGACATATATTTGGGTATAAAGATAATGCCACATATATAACCTATCACTATGCCTATCGGTGCAATCCATGCATAGTTTGAAGCACCGTCAAGTCCCAACGCATTTGCATAGTCAACAAGCGTTCCCAAAGAAACAGTTTCAACACCCACATAAAGGAATAGAGCAAGGCAACCTAATAGAAGATGTGGAAATTGGAATACAGAAGTCTTTGAAGATGCATATAAACCAGCATCTGATGAACTATCCGATTCATCCTCACCCTCAGCCTTAACTTCAGGAAGTGGAGCAAAAAATGCCACAACGCCCAATACAACAAAGGCAATTATAATAATAATGAAAGGTTGTGTCAAATCTTCAATGCCAATCAAGTTAACATCCTTCCCAAGTAGCCACACAATGAACAATGCAGGTATAGGCCAAGCGAGTTTGTTGCAGATGCCCATGATACTGATGCGTTTAGCTGCGCTTTCTATAGGACCAAGGATTGTGATATATGGGTTTACAGAAGCCTGTAGAAAAGCATTGGCAGCACCGCTTATAAAAGATGCCGTCAAGAACAGAGAGAAACTTTTCTGTTCGGCAGAAAGTATAAACAGGTAGAATGCCGCTGCAAATATAAGGAATGACAGCGACATGGTTTTCTTATATCCTATAGACTTGATAGTAAGACCGGCAGGATAACCGAATATTAGAAAAGGAATAAACGTTGCTGCAATAATCAGATAAGATGCGGCACCAGAGATGTTAAGTGAGCCTTGAAGAACAGGTACAAGCAATGAATTTATACCTAATGCAAAGCCTATTGCAAAAAACATAAGTCCCACAAATGCTAAAGGGACGAACATGGTTTTATTTGAATTCATAGTTTTCTTATTTAATTTACTAATCCTCTATTTAAACACTCATGGATAAAATCAGTCATCTGAGACATATTCTCCTCGACACTCTGCAAAAGTTTAAACTGTACCTTTGTCCTTACAAGGTTGTGTTCCGGATACTGTATTTTATAATATGTGTCGCCATTTATATAATCGGCAAGGAATCTAACAGTCTGCATGTATGGGAACAAAGCCGCTGCATAAGGCAGGTTCTCTATTTCAAGAGGAGTAAGGAAAGTAGCTTTTTCAAGATATCCTTTAGTGAACGCCTTGAATATTTCCATGTTGAAACCCACTTTTTCCAGGTCTTTGTCATCTTCCAGACCTGTATTTGCCGCAGTACGCATAAAGTCACCAAAGTCCGAAAATATATAGTTCGGCATGACTGTGTCGAGGTCTATAACGCAGAGTACCTTTCCATCTTCATCAAACATCATATTGTTTACCTTTGTATCGCAATGGCAAACACGTTTTGGAAGTTTTCCTTCACGATGCAGACGTTCAGCCTGGCACATCTCATCAGCCCTCTTCTCTAGTTCATCAATGTAGTATCTGATAGAATCCACTCTTCCTGCTTTATCTTCAGCAACAGCCTCACGAAGTTGCTTTAAGCGGAATTCCATATTATGAAAATTAGGAATGGTATCACCTAACTGTACAGGAATATCGGCAAGCATCGCTTGAAAGTTACCGAAAGCCTGACCTGCGTAAAAAGAGAATTCAGGATTTACTATTTCGTAAGTTTTTGCACATGGAATGAAGACCATGATTCTCCAATAGCTTTCGCCATTGAAATAATAAGTCTTTCCATTGTCGGATTTTAAAAAGTGTAATACTTTGCGGTCTATATCCTCCTCATTTTTCTCCTCTAACTTTTTTCGGATATGTGCAGTTACAGCTTCAATGTTTTTCTGAAGCATATCCACATTTTGGAATATTGCATGGTTTATGCGTTGCAATACATAGTTCAGGCAGTTCTCTTCTTTTGTAGTAACCTTAAAGGTATCGTTTATAAGTCCTGCTCCCAGAGGTTTGATTTCGTCGACCTCTCCTTCTATCTGAAAGTGTCCTACTATTTGTTTAAGTTCTTCGTACATCATACTTTCTATTGTAGAATGTTAGTATTAATTTAAGTGAAATAAGATTGTCCGAAAGGAATAGATTCCATACGAAAGTCTGTTTCGGACAATCTTAGTATACAGAGAGTATCATTTCAGTTTTTTCTCAAGTACAGACAGCATATCAGTTGTCATCTTCGGTAAGTCGAATTCCGGCTTGAATCCCCACTCTGCACGGGCACAGGAATCATCCATCCAGTTTGGCCATGAATCTGCAATAGACTGCTTAACCGGGTCTACCTCATATTCCATAATGAAATCCGGTCTGTGTTTTCTTATCTCATTGTAAATCTCTTCCGGATCGAAATGCATTGCGGTAACATTGAAAGAGTTTCTGTGGATAAGTTTTGTAGGATCAGCTTCCATGATGTTGACAGCCGCATTAAGGGCATCAGGCATATACATCATGTCCAACATGGTGCCTTTCTTAAGGGGGCAGATAAATTTCTCACCTTTTGTTGCTGCATAATATATGTCAACTGCGTAATCGGTTGTACCACCACCAGGAAGGGTAACGTTAGAGATAAGACCCGGGAAACGTACAGAGCGAGTATCTACTCCGAAACGTTTGAAGTAATAATCGCTCAATAATTCACCACTCACCTTCGTTACGCCATAAATAGTGCCCGGACGCTGGATAGTGTCCTGGGGAGTTCCATCAAGAGGAGTATTCAAACCGAATGCACCGATAGAACTTGGAGTAAACAGCGCACACTTGTATTCACGTGCTATTTCAAGAGAATTGAGCAGAGCACCCATACCGATATTCCACCCCAACATAGGGTTCTTTTCGGCTGTTGCCGACAAAATAGCAACAAGATTATATATTGCATCAATATTGTACTTCTTTACAATTTCAGCTACTTGAGAAGCATTGGTTACATCGCATTGCTCTGTAGGACCACTCTCCATGATGTTATCCTTCAGAGGCATTTTAAGATCGGCAGCCACTACATTTGCTCCTCCGTAAACTGAACGTAATTTCATCGTGAGTTCAGAACCAATTTGTCCGCCTGAACCTAATACTAATATTCTTTTCATTTTTATGTTTAAAAAATCCTTTATTTAAGAACACCAAGTTTTTTTCCTATTTTAGTGAAGGCAGCAATACATTTATCCAAGTGTTCGCGCTCGTGAGCAGCCGAGACCTGTACACGAATGCGTGCCTGACCTTTCGGCACCACAGGATAATAGAATCCGGTAACATATATACCTTCATTTTGAAGCTCTGCCGCAAAATTCTGAGATAGTTTCGCATCATAAAGCATCACGGCACAGATGGCAGACTGCGTAGGCTTGATGTCGAAACCTGCTGCTTTCATCTCTCTAACGAAATATTCCGTATTCGTATGAAGCTTATTCTGAAGTTCATTAGATTGTTCAAGCAATTCGAATGCCGCCTTTCCGGCTGCTGCCACCAATGGAGGAATAGAGTTTGAGAAAAGATATGGACGAGAGCGCTGACGCAACAGCTCGATAATCTCCTTCTTACCTGTTGTAAATCCTCCTACAGCGCCCCCAAATGCTTTGCCCAATGTGCCTGTAAGTATCTCTACCTGTCCTCTCAAATTAAAGAACTCAGTAGTACCACGGCCTGTCTCTCCAACAACACCTGCCGAGTGGGATTCATCAACCATCACCATGGCATCATACTTCTGCGCCAACTCATGAATCTTGTCGAGAGGCGCCACATTGCCGTCCATGGAGAATACGCCATCGGTAACAATCAAACGGAAACGGCAACTTTGGGCAGCTACAAGCTGTTTCTCCAAATCAGCCATATCGGCATTTGCGTAACGGAAACGTTGAGCTTTGCATAAGCGGACACCATCAATGATGGAAGCATGATTCAAAGCATCCGAGATGATGGCATCCCGATCATTAAGCAGTGGTTCAAAAACACCGCCGTTCGCATCAAAACAAGCTGCATATAAGATTGTATCTTCAGTCCCGAAAAACTTGGAGATGGTCTCTTCCAAAGCCTTGTGCGTATCCTGAGTACCGCAGATAAAGCGAACAGAGCTCATTCCATAACCACGTTCATCGAGCGCTTTCTTTGCTGCTTCTATCAAGGCCTCATTATTCGATAGTCCTAAATAGTTATTGGCACAGAAGTTCAAGACACTGTCACCATTGGAAGTTTTTATTTCTGCAGACTGTGGAGTAATGATTACTCTTTCATTCTTGTAAAGGCCGGCATCTTTGATTCCTTGTATCTCTTCCTTTAGATACTCTTGAAATTTGTTATACATTTCTCTGTTATATTTATCAGGTTGATTATAGATATACTAAGATGCTGCAATATAATGTAAATTCATATATTGCTACACAAAAGCATATAATAAATTACTGGATTTATTTTTACATTAATAAAAAAATAAAAGGACCTGCGTAATATTTTATTATCAGACAGGACCTTTTATATAATGTATTTTTATAGAACCTGTATTCTACATCTTGATTAATTCATTACGACTCCACTATTATCAGTAGGATTTTGAGTCAATGTACCGGGATATGCGTTAATAGCATTCTGCGGTATATAGTATGTCACTCTGTAATCACTTGCAGGAACTTCCTCAAGCTGTTTGTGAGGACCCGGATATCGGCGCGTCAAAGGCTTTCCGTTACGGAACACATCATAGCTTCTTTCTGCCTGATAGGCAAGTTCAAGCTGACGTTCCTTATCAATTCTCTCACTTGCGTTTGTTGCATCAAGTGAAGCATATCCGCCACCTACGATAGAACGTTCACGTATCGTGTTCAAGTCCGTCAGAGCTTCGGGATAGCTACCAAGCTTAGCGTATGCTTCAGCACGGTTCAGATAAATCTCGCCCAAACGGCTTATTATCGGAGAGTGAAGATGTGAATCCTCACCTTCACGAGAACATTTGGTGATGTAGAATTGCGGATACACACGGTTCAGACTAATATAGTAGTCTTCAACACCTGTTACATCCGTAAGCACATTGGTAACATTCGTTCCGGCATTGTAGTTGAGTATTTTGAAATATCCTTGTTCAGCATCTACTACTTCCAAAGGGTATTCGATATCTTTGACGACAGCGTTTCCTGAAGCATCTTTTTTAGCTACTACTTTAGTTGGGTCTGTTGAACTGACTTCATATTGTGTCACATTCTTTTCGATAGCATAATACTGTCCGTTTCTTTTCTCCAAATTCGCCTGCACATAGTTATATCCAGTAAGTTTGTCCATTGAAATATTTACTTCCAACGGGAATGACGGTTTAATAAAGCGGAATACAAGAGTATTTGATTCATCGTATGTCGGTTCAATAAATGCAGCACGCGCATCGACTATTCTGTAATGGTCGGGACGCCAGTCGTTACGTCCGGTTTCATTCAGCAGGTCGATGTATTTTCCACTTGCATACATCTCTCCCCATCCCATACCGCCGATATTGGCATACATACCACCGATGCCATAGTAATGGTCATAACCGGAATATTCGGAAGCAACACGTTTTACTACAAAGATTGACTCTTCATTGCTTTCGGGAGTGAATGTGTTGTACTTCATGAAGTCTTCACGCCCCAGCAGATTGTAGTTACCCGAATTGATAACTTTTGTTGCGTAATCAATAGCTTTCTGAGCATAGTCTCTGTTCGGATTCTCGTATGTACCGCTCATATAAAGATAAACTCTTGACAACATTGCCTGTGCAGCTCCTTTTGAGGCGAAAGCGGCACCCTTTTCAATTGTCATCAGTTTCTCTGCTTTCTCCAAGTCCGCTATCACCTGTTTGTAGGTGTCCTCTACAGTAGCACGGTCTTCAAGAAACAAATCGTTTATATTGTCCGGAGTTCCGTTTACTATTGGTACACCCAAGTTCTTGTCCGGAGCTTGATAATATGGACGTCCATAAGCTCTGACGAAATAGAAGTAAAGCATGCCGCGTACATAGTAACATTCTCCCAACTGGTTGTCTATTTCTGCACTCTGTCCTTCTTCAATCATGCTTATGATATTCGAAGCTTGGGCAATGCCTTTATATCCGTAGTCCCAAAAGTTCTGCAGACGATAGTTATTCGGAGTACGTGAATATGAAATGAATTCATAGAATGCATCGGTAGAACTACCCCTGATCATCATATTGTCCCCTGCATACTCGCCACAGCGGTGCATAGGATCCGACCAAGTTTTCAACTGTGCGTAAACACCGTTCATCAGCGCATCCAGCGAAGCCGAAGGATCACTGGTAATTTGTTCCGCAGACATAGAGGCATAAGGTAATCTTTCAATATCGCATGAAGTCAGTGCTGTAGCTGCTGCCAATGCGACGATAAATATCTTTTTCATCACTTATTTTCTTTTTAAGATTAGAATGTTACATTAAGACCGAACATGAATCGGCGTACAGAAGGATAGACACCCGGACCTGCAGTACCCATAACAGCACCATCTGATGCCGGGATTTCAGGGTCAACACCGGAGTAATCCGTCAATGTGAAAAGGTTTTCTCCTGACAAGGATACTCTAAGGTTATTGATTCCATATTGCTTCAACGGAATGTTGTAGCCAATCGTCAATGAACGCAACTTCAAATAATCGCTATCTTCAAGGTAACGTGATGATGCAGAGTTTCCTTTATCCTGGTTGTTGTATTTAGCAACCGGATGTGTAGCTATATCTCCCGGTTTCTCCCAACGAGTCCATCCCTTTTTCAACTTCATCTGGTTACGGTCTGAATAAGTTCCGTCTGAGTCATATTCCTGACGAGAGTAGTTGTAGATCTGTCCACCTACAGAGTAACCGAATGTGGCACTGAAATCAAATTTCTTGTATGTCACTGAAGTATTGAAACCACCGAACAATTTAGGATTGGAAGTTCCCAACTTGTAATAGCTAGCCTTTGCATACTCACTGGTAGTAACCTTGTTACCTTCGCTGTCATCCATGTACCACATCGGAGCGCCATTTTCAGGATTTACGCCCGCCCATTCTTTGCCATAATATGTATCTATCGGCTCACCTACTTCAAGACGGCGGTTTATAGTACCCGCTATGCTGCTACCATCGCTTATGATTACAGGAACCACTGCATAAGTACCATCTGCCTGCTTCTGTGCGTACAAGTCTTTGAGTTTATTCTTGTTCTGTGAGATGTTTGCTTCCACGCCCCAAGTCAAGTCCTTTGTGCGGATAATATCGCCGCCTATTGACAACTCGAAACCTTTGTTCTGCATCTTACCGATGTTCTTGTAAATAGAGGTAACACCTGTCAAGCCTGTCACCGGGACATTATAAAGAATGTTGTCCGTATTCTTTATGTAGTAATCCAACGTTGCATGCAAACGGTTGTCGAAGAATGATACATCCACACCGATACCGGTAGTAAATGTCTTCTCCCAAGTAAGGTCTTTGTTACCGATAACAGAAATCAGGGCACCCGCACTTCCATCATAGCTGGAAGATACAGAATACAAGTCATACTGCGGATAGAGTGAGCTTGGGCGGTTACCTACCGAACCGTATGAAGCACGTAGTTTCAGGTTGTCCACCCACTCTGCCTTGAACCAGTCTTCACGGCTGATTATCCAACCTGCACTCACTGAGAACAAGTTACCATACTTCTTTCCCAAGTTTGATGCTCCATCACGACGGAACATCACTTCCCCCAAATACTTGTTGTCGTAAGTGTATTTCCAGTTCGTAAAATAAGACTGTACAGCCCATTCAGAGCGTGAACCACTGATTGATTCAGCTTTCGATGTTACATCCATCACTTCAAAACCGGAAATGAAACCTGTACCGTTACCATAGAAACTGCTATAGCTATAGTCTTTGAACTCATAAGAGACGTGTCCGTTCAATGAATGTTTGCCGAATGTCTTGTTTACCATCAAGTTCTGATTGGTATAACGGCGTTCAACTTCCTCACGAGCTTCATAAAGACGTCCGTCCACACCTTCACCGCCATTTGAGCGGGGGTCTGTATAGCTATGGCTCGCACCATGAATCAGGCGATAATTATTCACCGAAGTGAATGTCAGCCAATCAGTAATCTTGATGTCAAAGTCAAAGTTACCCATGAATTCGTATCTCTTTGAGTCACCGTAGTTACCATAACTGTAATCCAACAAGTAGTTAGTGTTCTGTGCATTTACCCATCCACTATAACGGTGAGGTACTAATTCGCCATTTTCATCGTATGGACTATCCCATGGCAACATAGAATACATAGATGTAACCGAATACTGTTGGTCGTACACTTTACGCATTGAGCCGCTGATAGATGGTTTCAACGTCAACCAATTGTAAGGTTTATAGCTTGTGCGCGCGCGGAAGTTATAACGTGTATAGTCATATCCCTTTACAGCACCTTCTTCATCATAGTAACCCAATGAGAAATAAGACTGCACCTTCTCTGAACCGCCAGAGATTGATACGTGATAGTCTTGCGTAAAGCCAGTTTTTGTGGCCAAGTCCCACCAGTCGAAGTTACTGTCGCGCAAGTCTGGATTCCAACGTGTGAATTTAATTTCATCGGCATTCTGGAACGATGCGTAATAATCGTAAAGTTCCGCTCCGCTCATCACTTCCAACTTCCCGTTATTCACAGTACTGATACCCATTTTAACGGATGCACTGACATTAAGCTTTCCTTCTTTACCTTTTTTAGTAGTAACAACAATCACACCGTTTGCACCTTCAGAACCATAAATAGCTGTTGAAGCTGCATCTTTAAGTACGGTCATTGTTTCAATATCCGATGGATTCAGGTCGCCCGCACTGCTACCCACAATAACACCATCTATAACCCAAAGAGGTTGTGTACTACCGCTTAATGAAGCCTGACCACGTATTACAACCGCACCGCTTGAACCCGGCTGTCCTGAACCCGGTGCAACATAAACACCAGGAATCTTGCCGTTAAGCATGTTCTCTACTGAAGGAGTTGTAATATCTTTAAGTTTATCACTCTTAATAGTGCTCATAGCACCAGTCAGACTCTCTTTGCGCTGTGTAGTATAACCAACAACCACAACTTCGTCCAATGCTTGTGCATCGGGAACCAGTTTCACAGTCATTCTCTGTCCACCCTTTGCTGCAAGTTCCTGTGTGGTATATCCGATGAAAGACACAACCAATGTAGAACCTTGAGGAACGTCTAACCCGAAAACACCATCCAGATCGGTCACTGTACCAATCCCTGAATTGCCTTTTACCGTGACATTCACGCCGGGCATGGTCTCGCCATTCTCATCGAGCACCTGACCGCTCACTTTGACGGTGGCGTTCTGTTGCGGCTGGGGAACAGCAGTTTTCTTCACCACCGTAATCTGGCGGTCGTTGATTCTGTATTCCAAATTGGTAGTGGAAGAGAGTTCACTCAGAATTGTCTTGGCATTCTTTCCGTTTGTGTTTACGGAAACCTTCTTCTCCAGTTCAGACAGAACATCGTTGGAGTACAGCACGACAAAGTTACTGTTTTGCTCAATATAGCCGAGCACCTGCTTCACGGTCTGCACCGTTGTCACTCTTTGTTCATTCTCAGAACTGCGATTATCCGTGGCATAAAGAGGGAACAAACAGCCTTCCATTGCTAAAAAAACACCTAATAATAGATAAATAGACATAAAACACCCATTTATCCTTTCAACAGTCATCTTTTTTTTCATACTTTCGTATTGATTTTAATTACTAAAAATAAATTCGATTGAAATCAATTCCGATCGGGCAATATTGCGACTATTGTCCGATCTTTTTTTAAGCAAATGTCTACGTCTGGTTTTTCATTGTTTTTCTTACATTTTAAGGTTAACACTATGTTTTTCATTCAACGCCGTCCTTGCGAACAATCCCTTCTCGGGAAGCCAATTCCAACGGCAAGGCTTGTCTTATCGACTCTATTACTTGTTCCAATTCTTCGTTCAGGTACAATTTCCCATAAAAAGGGATATCTTCTACAGAAGGGTCACAAGTGACCGCTTGCCCGTAATATTCCGTCAGGTAGTAAAGTACCTGTTTCAAAGGCTTGCCACTCAATACCCATACCCCGTCCACCCAGTGGATATAATCCAAGGCGTTCACTGTCTCTTTCTTCGAAATACCCGCCTCGTCCAGTTCTACCCGCTCGTTGGGCTGCATCCTGACATGCCTATCGTGACTGTCTTTCACGTCTACCGCCCCCTCCACCAGCACTACATCGGCCAGAACCTTGTCCTTGCGTGCAGAAATATTGAAAGATGTTCCAAGCACCTCAACCTCGAAAGAAGAAGTGTTGACAACAAAGGGCTTTGCCTCATTGCGCGCCACCTTCAAGTATGCTTCACCTTCCACGAAGATTTGCCTTTTATCACCCTTAAAGGTACGTGGATAAACCACCCTGCTACCGGAATTTATCCATATCTGACTATTATCGGCAAGCACAATCATGGAACGCCGTCCTTTCGGGACTATAATCTGATTGTATTCTTCTGTTTCTTCCTTTTTTGTTTCTTCTTTTGCTATCGCCTCGTCCAACTTGACAGAATTTACTTGTACCTGCCCTGCCTGGGTATAGGCTACCTTGGCATTGTTGGTTATCTCTATTTTTTTCTTGTCCGAGACGACCAGCGTAACCTCTTTGGCATTTTCGCAACCGTTGTCGGCAAGTAAGATTTGTTCCATCTTCGCTTTTTCATCTTCTGCCTCTCCCCCTCCGTTATGAAGAAAATAGAACATGCCGAACAGCAAAACAACAGATGCGGCAAGCAATCCTCCATACAACATAAAGGCAGAACGCTTCTTGACACGAAACATCTTCCGATCCTCCTCTTTTATTTTCCGAAGTGTCTTGTTCCACACCTCGCCCGTATCTGCCTTTGGCGGATTGCATTCATCCCACAAGAAAACCAACTTCTGCATTTCTTCTTCCGAAGGGGAAACATCCTCACCGGGAGTAGCAGAACGGTTGTCCAAAAAGGAGGCGAACGATTCGTATTTATTGCTTTCTTCTTTCTTTTTATCTTCCATCAGTATGACAGTATTATTAAATATGACGCAGTTTATTCTTAAATGTCCTATTCCAAAAAACGTTTTTTTAGGATTTATTTTTTCAAGACAACCAAAATCTGCTCCAAAGCCTTGGCTATGTGCACATTGATAGTCTTTACCGAAATGTTCAGCATGACAGAGATTTCTTTATAGGGGAGTTTCTCGATCTTTGCAAGCACAAAGACCTGCTTGCAGCGGGGCGGCAAGCTGTTGACGGCATCATTGATTCGCCCCATCTCTTCTTGGCTAATCAACCGTTCGTCAGGAGTCTGTAGATTGGCAGGAATGGCATGATCTCCCAGTTCGTCCCACGAAACCGGAGAGACAGAAGCATTATTCTTGCGCAAATAGGATATGGCCTTATTGTGGGTGACGGTCAGCAACCAGGCTTTCATTCTTTTTATCTCCGCCAGATTGCCTCTGTTTTGCCAAACTTCAAAAAACACATCGCTCACTACCTCTTGGGCCTCCTCCTTGGAGCGAAGGAGGTAGCGTGCATAATACAACAAGTCATCGGAATATGTTTCGACAAAGCACTTGAAAGAGCGCTCATCCATATCTGTTATATTATCGTGTCGATGCATTTAAGTATATCTTCCTATTTATTATGCGCAGATGTACTACCTTATATTATAGCTAATTATGCGAATCAACAATTGATAATCAGTGTATTAGAAGAAAAAACCACTCATTATTCTAATTATAATTCCCAAGGAGAAGGAATCAAATACTGATTCGCATTATTAATAAGATTTTTCATAATTATACTTCTTTTTAATGTAATCCTATAATATTTTGCAAAATAAGATTATTTATAGTAATAGTCTGGTATTTATTAAGGTAAAAAAAATACCGATTCAAGTATATCTTACTACGAATTACTTACACTATGAAATAAACACATAAATTTGTAATTTCAAAAAAAAATGAGAATGGAACTGCAACATGCAAAACTGATTGCCGCTATGGTGGCGTATGACAGATGGGACACTCCTCGTATCCAGCATTTTATGAAAGTGCATAATTTTGCTGCTACCATCGGTGTATTGGAAGGATTAGATGTTGAAACATTATTCATTCTCGAAACGGCGGCCATTGTCCACGATATCGGAATTCATATCAGCGAATTGAAATATGGTTTGTGTGATGGCAAGCATCAGGAACAAGAGGGGCCTGCTGAAGCGGAAAAGCTATTAAATGCCGCCGGGACCTATTCACCTGCACAAATAGCACGTGTTTGTTGGCTCGTTGGCCACCATCATACTTACAAAAATGTAGAGGAGATAGATCATCAGATACTATTGGAAGCTGACTTTCTGGTAAACCTTTATGAAGACAAATTGCCGAAGGAAGCGATAGAAAGCGCGAAGAAAAAGATATTCAAGACAAAAACCGGCATACAGCTTTTAGAGAATATGTTTGATTGTCGAAAATAATCTGAACTCATTTCTGCTGATAAGAACAAAATGAACAAGAAATTACTATACCTTTTTCTTCTGTTGCAAGGACTTCAGTAATTGTATGCCGAAGTCCTTAAAAAATCCGATAAATAAAGATAATTAAGTCAGATATGACTCTTATCTGCAATATTATATGAAAGACGAATAATGAGCACTAATGTTTAGTCTTTGTACTTTAATTGTTCATTTTGGGGATTTAATTCAATTCTTCTGCCATCGTACGTATTGACCTTCAACTCCGTCGAAAGGTTTCTCACCATTAAGTAGTCCCCCCCGTAACCATTTATCAAATAATGGATAAACCGTATTTATGCTCACCTTCTCTTGAGGATATTCCTTTCTTTGTGAAAGTACAATGCCACAAGGCATTCCGTTCTTACCTACATTCACTCCGCTATTTCCATTTGTCCCACCATAAGCGGCATATATACGTTTGCCATTTACTTCTATGAAAAAACGGACACCATTAATCATATTTCCCACTACTGTTTCTTCCAGAAGTTCCTTAGCTTCGAACTCATCTGTTTCTGCATCCGTAGATTCTGTATTGATGAAACCTTTTTGGCTCTTAAACAATTCTTTTCGGACGTTTAATACCTTTTGTTCGCTTCTGTCCGGTAAAACCATTCCAAAATCAATGATTGTACCATCGCTACTTCCTAATGCGATGGGATACACGGTGACTTTTTCCAAAGTATATCCTTTATTTCCACTCCCACTTTTAATTGTCTTTATCCACAACACACAATCATTATAATCATTGTCCCCATTTTCCGTGTCTTCAAACATGACCATGTAGTTGGTCTGCCAAACAGTCATAACATCTTCAGGCAATAAATATTCAGAAGCAGCCCTAGTTTGTACAGCAGGTACATAACTGATCTCAATGTCTTCAAAAATACCTTTTTCCAACGGTGCTGCCACACGGCTAATCATCAGGGTATCTCCGGAATCTTTAGAGGTAACCACGCTAAGCATCCCTGAAGCAGGTGCTGGGATTTCCACCTCTTCGAAAAAGTCGAAGCGGGAGATGTCTATTGGCTGATACACAGACACATCCTTTATGCAAGAACTCGTAATTAAAACTAATACAGCCGCTAATAATAAAAACTTCTGTTTCATAATTATGCCCCTTTTTAATGTAATCTTATAATATTTTACAAAGAAAGATTATTTATAATAATAGTATGATACCCATTGAGGTAAAAAAAATACCAATTAAAGTATATCTTAACATGAGTTACTTATACTATGAAATAAAGACATAAATTTGTAATTTTAAGAATAATACAGTTTTTAGAGGATATATTTGATAGTCGAAAATAATCTGAACTCATTTCTGCTGATAAAAATAAAATGAACAAGAAACTATTATACCTTTTTTTTCTGCTGTCGGCACTCACTCCGTTGCTGCTGGCACAGAATAATCCGTATAAGATAAAAGATGGATTGTACGCCTATTATCAGCAATGTGTCAAAAACATAAACAGCCCGCGTGTGCTGTTGATGGCCGATACGCTTTTCACTTGTGCCGGACGGGAAGGAGACCAAAAGGCGCAATGCCTTGCCATGAACCTGAAGTGCGACTATTATTATTACAAGAGGGATATACGGGCATTGATGCAAGCCAATGAACGTTTGCAGAAGTTTGCCGAACGCACTCCCCACCAGCAATATATATTTGGCTGTTGGGGAAGATTGATAACCCTTTATACTAAAGAAAAGGATTTTGACGCTGCCCTGGCTGAGTGTAACGCTTACCAGCAGAAAGCTATACAGCTGAACAATGCCTATGGCATAGGAAGTTCGTATCGTATGCTGGGTAACGTTTATTACACCAAACAAGATAAAGAAGCTGCCTTAGCCCAATTTCGCAAGACAGTGAAATATTATGTAGAAAATAATGAGAATAGGCAATTACCGGATGTCTACGCTGCAATGTCTCAATGTTTCCATTTATCGCAGCAAGATGATTCAGCCCTTTATTACGGCTATAAAGCGCTAAAGGGGACTACTAGGATAATAGCCAAAATACCTATTTATGAAAACTTGGTTGCTTCTCATCTCAGCCTTAACGAGCCGGATAAAGCCAAAGCTTATTTAGATTCATTGGATACTATACGAAAAGATCATCCATTCGTTGGAAGCAATCTTCAGAATTATTTGACAGCTGCCGCTAGTTATTATATTAGTATTGGAGAGTTCGATCGCAGCCGTGCATTGATTGATTCTTTGACAGACTCCTTAGTCTTGTATAGTTATAAAAGAGATATGTATGCGGCAAAAAAACGTTTTGACAGTGCCTATATCTGGTTTAACGCTGCATACCTTTACGAGAGAGCCCAGTATAGAAAAGCTAATGCCAAAATCATGGCTGAATATGCCGCACGCTTTGACAACGAGCGTCTGGAACTGGAAAAGAACCGCCTTTCCCTGCAAAATGCCGAAATAAACCTCCAACGTCTCGCCAATGAGCACAAACTGGTACTGGCAGGCCACGAACGCGATAGCTTACAACTGACAACCACCGATCTGAAACTACAAAATAGCGAACTGGCACTGGTCAATCAACAGATGGAAACGGAACATAACCGTGCGGAAGCGGAGAGTCTGAAGGAACGGGCTATCGACGCTGAGCAAAGGAACCGGTTACAGAGTATTATTATTAGCGTAACCGGGCTATTATTGCTGTTCTGCATTTACCACATCTACATGCGCCGCCAAAACTATCGCCACTTGCAATGGGAGAAGGAGGCTGCTGATGCCGCCCGGGAGGAAGCGGAACAAGCTCGCCAAAAAGCCGAGAATGCAGATAAACTGAAGTCCCTTTTCCTCCAGAATGTGAGTCACGAGATACGTACTCCCCTCAATGCCATTGTTGGATTCACCGGAGTACTCAATAGCGGAGAAGATATGGGGCTAAGCGAGGAAGAACGCAAAGAGATGTTAGGACTAATTGAGACTAATACGGAACTACTCACTACGTTGGTGAATGATATTCTGGACTTATCCAAGCTGGAGAGCGATACTTATATTCTCTGTCCGTCTTCGGTTAGGGTAAGTGAACTTTGCCGTAATACATTGCAGAGTATAAAAGAACGTGTTCCTGCCGGAGTGGAATTGCTTTTGGAAGAGCCGGAATATGCAGCGGACATTGTATTTACTACGGATGCAGCGCGACTGCAACAAGTCTTGACTAACTTTTTGACTAATGCTTGCAAATATACCGGGCAAGGAAGTATCACACTGGCATACAAGGTTATCGAGGAAAATGGAGGAATGCAGTTCTCTGTTACAGATACAGGATGTGGTATTCCTCCCGAGAAAGCGGAACAGGTTTTCACCCGTTTTGAAAAACTCGATTCTTTCAAACAGGGAACAGGTATAGGGTTGAATATTTGCCGACGTATCGCTGACTTGGTGGGAGGAAGAGTTTTTGTTGATACTACCTATACGGGTGGAGCTCGTTTTGTATTTATCCATCCAGCGTTAAAAATAACAAAAGCAGGTGTTTAAAAGTATCAATGCCCGATGCTCCTCTTCACAGATAAAGGTGATTTTATTCTGTACTATCCTTAATTCATATTATTTTTACCTTAATTGATACCTCACTATTGCTATAGATGGATTATAGACTGATGGGCTTTGCATTTATTCAAAAAAATAAAGGTGAAATAATGAACAAATCAGATCCTTAAGTGTTAATAATGAGTGAAGGGGTTACACCTGATGGGCTGACAAAATAGGATTATTATGCAGAACAATTCAATTCGTCAATAGGAAATCTGTACATGAACGATTTTTATCGATTTGATCTACTAGCCACCCCACCAAGATTCTCTGCTAGCTCTCCAATCAGGGCCTAAAAATGATAACTATATCTTTGCTTTAAATAGAGCACTGCCCTTTCCTTTAAGTAGATAGTAAAAACAACTGTGGCCGCAGTTACATTTATATTGTTAACTTAAAAAATTGCAATCATGAAAAACGTGATTCAAGCCTATCAAGGCCAGCCTTTCAGCGTGACTTTAGAGTCAATGCTTAGTTCCACCAATTGTGGATGGTGTTTAATGTCCATGTCAGAGCACGTTGTGCTCTCCGGGCAGACTAATGTTCCGGTAAGTCCCGGAATCGCTCCCGTCAATCAGAATTTCCATTTCATCGCCATTGACGGCTGTTTGACTCCAGACGAGGTTATTCTGAAATTCGGCTTGTTCAATTTTTCTCAGGTATGTTCTACTCCAATACGTACTGTTGAGTTTAAGGTCAACATTATTCCATTGGTGGCTAATGATGCGGCAAACGCTCGTGGTGGATGGACCCCAAGCCGCGAACCGACCGAAGAGGATTTGCAGGTATTTAATGAAGCCATGGAAGGTTTTGTAGGTGTGGGCTACACTCCGTTGAGCGTACAGTCACAGTTGGTGAAGGGAGTCAATTATCGTTTCCTTTGCAATGCCACTACTGTAACTCGTGAACCTAAGACCTTTCAAGCTATGGTAACAGTGTACAAGCCTCTCCCGGGTGAAGGCAAAGCTCACATTACAGCTATTACATCTATAGAAGATGAATTATCAAACTGCAAGGATGCCGCAGCCGTGGTTCACTTGGATGACTTGAAGGTGAATACCCACGACACATTGAAACAGTTTATAGCTACACTTGCTGGTTGTAAACTGGAAAAAGGCACTTACTTCTCGGGTACCGTTTACATGAAGGACCTTCCAACCGGTTTGGTTCAGGCAGAAGTGCAAGGAGTTGTTGGCTATATCATTGGTGACATGCTGCTGGATATGACTTTGACTTCTACCGATAAGTCTACTCGATGGACTTGCACATACAGAACCGGACATGGAATACCTGAATGGGTTGAAAGAAAGTAGTTCTGGATGCTGATAAAATCTGTTTAAATACAGACTTCTAATACGAAAAGTGTCCGGCATGGCAACGGTCGGACATTTTTCTTCTCTTCCCAATAAAGAAATAATTTTTTACTGAAGAATACTGCCAACCAACTTGATTATTTCACAAAATAGATTATAATACCAATATAGGTATTATAACTAGCTTCATTGTATCCCTATCCGTGGGAAAGTGAAACTAATTATGTCATTGAAGAAGTCAATGGTTTTTAAGAAAGAACTTCAATATGGAACGCAGCAAGCTTTAAAAACACTTAGTTTAACAGTCATATAGAAGATAATACAGATAACAAAACTCAAAGCAAAGACGCTTGTGAGAAACAAAAGACTACACCTACTGGGGTGTAATTAATGTCCATGTCAGAGTACGCTGTGCTCTTTGAACAGACTAATGTTGCGGTAAGTCCCGAAGTCGCTCCCGACAATCATATTTTCCACTTTTTTGCCATTGACGGTTACTTGAATCCAGATGAAGTTATTCTGAAATTCGGTTTGTTCAGTTTCTCAGGAGTATGTGTCACTCAGACGTGTACGGCTGAATTTAATGCCAACATTATTCCTTTAATCCTGACTATAGTAGGAATGGCACTGATCATCCGCAATCTGCCACAACCTATACAGTGTCGGTACTGGGACGTTCTGTTTCTGGTAAGAAATACGGTAACATAACTGTTGTTACCAAGGCTTATAACCGTCAGCACACGGGTGGAAGTAACTGATGAAATAATACAGACTACTTGTTATTCTTTGAAAGAAAGCCAATCATTTCACCCTGATTGGCTTTCTTCGCGTGGAGGAACCTCCGGAAAAACTTTACGATATACTAACCCGTCGGTTTCCAATGAACGAAGTGCAGTTATAAGCATCTTCTCATCCTGCCCGATTCACTCCGTTCTGCAGATCGCCACCACATTCCTTTAACAGGACCTCTTCCAGTTCATGCACTTTGTCCGGATGAGTGGTTGAGAGATCATTTCGTTCCTGCGGATCATCGGGTAGAAAGAAGAGTTCCACTGCATTCCGGGATAAGTAATGGCGGAGTTTCCAACCATCCGTTGTCACAATGGCCGGGCCTGTGTTTGAGCCGAATATGATATATGGATGGGCAGATCCCGGTTTGCCCATTAATAGTTGTGATAAAAACGAGCGTCCGTCCTTTTTCCGCATTTCTAAACGAGGTTCCAGCCATTCGGCCATGGTGGGCAGGATATCATAGTTAGCGACCAAGGCATCGCAAGTTTTTCCGGAAGGGACAATTCCCGGGCAGTGGAAGACGAGCGGTATGTGGACACCCCCTTCCAGATTACTGCGTTTCAATCCGGCCATACCAGCATTGCCGTTGAATATATCTCCACTGGCAGAACTGCGGTACTTGTCTGCATAATCATCGAATAACTGCCCTGTCTGCAGGTTACGGTAAGGCTTCTCGCATCGTCCTTTCTGCGAATAATAGATTTCGTGCCCGTTGTCCGAAGAGAATACGATGACTGTACGGTCAGCAATTCCCAACCGTTCCAGCTCGGCAAGGATAGTGCCTACATTGTCATCCAGTAATTTCACCATCGAGGCATATTCGCGTTCTATGGGAGTGAGTGCCGGATTTGCCGCCACTTCCGGATAGATGGAAGGTATGGCTACGGGACCGTGGGGCAACTGGGTGGGATGATAAAGAAAGAAAGGCTCGTCACGATGCTCACGCAGGAAGGTTAGTATCTTGTCCAGAAACAAATCCTGGGAGTAGACTTCCTTCCCAGTCCGGTTGCGTCGTTCGGCCAACGCGTCCGGTGTTTCATTCTCTATACTTTTCCCCCCGTTGGTCAGCGTGTTTCCATGAATGGGGACGATGCGTCCGTTGTCAAACAAAAAAGGAGGATAGAACCCATGGCAACGTACATGATCCAGATAGCCGTAATAATAGTCCCAACCATGACGGCGCATCTGTTCGCGTGTAGCGGTAAACCCCCATTCCAATTTGCCTATTTGGGCAGTGGTGTAGCCGGCTTCCTTGAGTACTTGCGGCAAATAAAGATCCCCTTCCGGCAGCCGAACATCTTCCGCATTCATCTGTTCTTCCGCTTGGGCAATGCGGACGGTATCGGCCAAAGAAACGGCAAAAGCGGCTCCTCTGGAAATAGTCCATTTGTCAGTTCCATGACAGTCATGGTATCCCGTAAGTAACGAAGCACGCGCCGGGGCGGAAAGCATACAACCATAAGCGCGGCTAAAAGCAGTGCCTTGCTGTACCAGACGGTCAATATGGGGAGTCGTGAATTGCCGTTGCCCGTATGCGGACAACATACCGATGCCCATGTCATCCGCATAGATGTAAATCACGTTAGGATGTGTGACCGGATGTGCGGAAGAAGATGTTCCGGCATGGATAGAGGACAGTGGAAAGGCTGTCAGCCCCAAGGCTAGCGCTGTATATATGGCATTGGGTTTTAAGGTTGGAATCATAGGGGAATCGTTTTTATTTAGAAGATGACTATTATATTTTCCTCAAAAGTAAATATTCTGAGGTGTTCTTGCAACAAAACAAAGGATTGAATGGAAAAGATACCGGAAAGTTCTGATTGCCAGCAGGACTCTCCAGTAAATGCCAGATTTTGATTACCATTCCGGGTTCTGCTTCAATTGTTCATTCAGTGCCAGTTGTGTGGTCAAAGTATCCTTGCTCATACATGGCTTCGGCATAATTGAACATCACTTCCTTAATATGGAATATCGGTGAATCGGTGGTCGAGAACTCGGCACCTCCGATTACGTTTGTTTCCACATTATAGAACATATATACATAGTAGCCTGTATTGTTGGACATGGGAGCCAGAGAACCCGTAGCACCTTTGATATGCGGCATACGGTCTATAGTGAACGTCTGCCAGGACCATACGGGGAAAGGACGGTTCCCGGTCTTGTCCAGCCCGCTCATCAAATCCAGGTATTCACGGTCTTTCGGGTCATCCGTATATTTCCACTGTACATTTCCTCCCGGTAACCGTTGTACGCGATAGGGCGGAATGACACGATAAAGCAAATGACGGTCACGGTGGCGGAACTCATCAGCCATGGTCGATTGCGTATCGGCGCCTTCATACCGGGAACTGACAGACGTAGGAAACCCGTCGTCACACAAATAGCGCTCTGCGGTACGGCCGTGCATCTCAACCTGCTGTCCCCCACCCCGTTCGTGACGTGAAAACGGTTGCATAATTACATTCTCCTTATACTCTTTAAATAGAATGACACCAGGATAACCTTGAAGCTCTTCCGTACTCCACAAGTGCTGGTAGTTCTCCTCTATTTTGGGGTAATCTTTTATTAACAATTCACTTACCCGTATGCATTCGTCCTGTATTTTACTCAAGTCGTTCCCTGATTTTATAAATAAATATAGTCTACGCGTAGTTGGTACGACAACCGCAATAATATATTTCATTATAGGAATCGGTAATGATTCTAATTTTTATGCTGAAATTTGTCACACATTCACTATCTTTGCCAATCAGATAAAATGATGCAGCACTATGGCCCTAAATAGAGTAGAATTTTACAATTATATTGAAGAACACCTTGTCACTCTCTGTATGAGAGTGGAACTAAGGGGTAAGATTAATGTTCTTGATTTTCACCTACATTCAGAGAATTTTTATCGTGATCTCTTTAATGAATTGTATACCTGGAAGCTGGAGAATTTAAATTCTCAATTACAGAATATAGAAGCTATCGATTTAATTGATAGGACTAAAAAAATTATAATTCAGGTGTCAGCAACCAAAACAAAAGAAAAAGTAGAAAATTCATTAGGTAAGAAACTATTAAAAGAAGCCACATACAATGGATTTAATTTTAAGTTCATCTCTATAGCCAAAGATGCCGGGAACTTGAGAAAGTGCTCATACAATCCACCAAACGGCATTAAATTCGCTCCGGCTACTGATATCTATGATGTCAAGTCCATACTGCATGACATTTACAATCTTGACATAGAAAAGTTCAAGACCATATACAGACTTATTCAAAGTGAACTGGGAAAAGAGACTGACACGATCAGGTTGGAATCGAACCTTTCATCTGTTATCAATGTTCTTGCTAAAGAGAATCTTGGAACAACATATACAGAAAGTAATATCAATAGTTTCGAGATAGAGCGGAAAATAGACTATAATAAGCTTGGCTCTTCGAAATATATAATAGAAGATTACAAGCTATATCATCACATAGTTGACAAGATATATTCTGAGTTTGACAAGAACGGATGCAATAAAAGTATTTCCGTCCTTAATACCATCAGATCAGAATATGTAAAACATCTGCCCCGGCTATCTGATGATAGTGATGCCTTGTTTAATCTCATTATTGAGAAAATTTCGGAAAGAGTACTTCACAGTTCTAATTTTGAGAATATTCCTCAAGAGGAGATGGATATGTGCATTGGTATTCTGATTGTAGATGCATTTATTAGATGCAAGATTTTTGAAAACCCTAACAATTACAATTATGTTGCTGCCAGATAATATACATCCGGAAAATTGTATCTACTATAATGGAGCAATTGTACTAGGTTTAATACAGGAATATAAGCGTATTAGACTGACAGACCTATATATTCTCCTAAAAGAAAGAAGGAACATGAGTTATCCTATTTTTATTCTATGTTTAGATTGGCTTTATTTACTGAATGTCGCTGTTGTCAATAAGAAAGGAGAGGTATGCTTATGTTCTTAAAATCACTGACTATATCAACCCCTATTACTGTTATCAGGGAAATTAATTTCCATAAAGGGCTCAATCTTATTGTTGATGAAAGCGAAGCACAGATAACAGGAAATAATGTTGGAAAAACAACAGTACTTCGCTTGATCGATTTTTGTTTGGGTGGAGAAGCCAAAATCATTTATGCCGATCCGGAGAATAATAAGAATGAATATGCCCTTGTAAAAGATTTCCTTATTAAGAATAAGGTTATAATAACACTTGTTCTGGGGAGCAGTTTTGAAAATGACGAAGAAGATATTGTCATTAGAAGGAATTTTCTTACGAGAAAGGAAATAATCAGGGAAATAAATGAGGAAACTCTGACTGCGGACGAGTTTGAAAATAAACTATCCGAGCTGATCTTGCCTGAACTTAAGGAGGCAAAGCCGACTTTTAGGCAGGTGATCTCTCATAACATACGCTATAGTGACACTAGTGTTTCAAATACCTTGAAAACTCTCAATAAATATACGACTGATGCAGAGTACGAAACTCTGTATTTATATCTGTTCGGTTGCCATTTTGAGGCAGGAAATGACAGACAGAAAATACTGGAGGGAATAAAGGCGGAGAACACTTATAAAAGCCGATTGGAAAAGACGCAGTCCAGAAATGAGTATGAAGTAATCTTGGAATGGGTCAATAGTGAGATAGAGGCCTTAAACAAGAAGAAATCAGAGCTAAATATAAATGAGAATTTCGAAGCGGATTTAAACGCGCTTAATGACGTAAAATACACTGTAAATTCACTAAGCTCTGAGATTGCCACTTTAAACTTGCGCAGGAACATCATCCTCGATGCAAAAAATGACTTTGAATCCCAACAAAGCAATATTGATACGGATATGTTGAGCTCTATATATCAGCAAGCTTCTGCGCTAATACCAAATCTGCAAAAGAAATTTGAGGATCTTGTTGAATACCACAACCAGATGCTTATACAGAAGATTAAATTCATTACTCAGGATTTACCGGCCCTAACAAACAAAATTGTACAGAAAAACAAGGAGTTGGAACGTACTCTGGCTGAAGAACGTATCTTATCCGAAAAGATAACACAGTCGGATACCTTTGAGGAACTGGAGGAAATTATAAAGGAATTGAATGATTTATTCAAGCGGAAAGGTGAATATGAAAACATTATAAACCAGATTTCCGAAGTTGAAACTAATATTAGCAACCTGAATAAAGATCTAAAGGAGATTGACGATCAGTTGTTTTCCCAAGATTTTGAAGTAGTCGTAAAAGGGCAACTTAAAAAATTCAATAGATTTTTTGCACAAGTGTCCAACCTACTATATGGGGAACAATATGCAATAACTCATAAAATAGAAACAAATAAGCAAGGGCAAAAGTTATATAAGTTCAGCTCATTCAATGTTAATCACAGTTCTGGCAAGAAACAAGGTGAGATCTCATGCTTTGATATAGCTTATACTCTATTCGCTGATGAAGAGAAGATATCTTGCCTTCATTTCCTTCTCAATGACAAGAAAGAATTGGTTCATGACAATCAGCTGATAAAAATTGCAGAGGTGGTCAATCATGCAAACATTCAGTTTGTAGCATCAATTTTAAAAGATAAGCTTCCTGTTGAGCTGAACAAGGAGGAGTATTTTGTTGTAAAATTGTCCCAGAATGATAAGTTGTTCAGAATAGAGAAAAAAGAATAGATCTATTCCGATCAGTATCCTATTAAAGTGGAGTGGCAGAAAACGATACTTTTCTACCACTCCGTAATATAATTCATCTCATAAAACAATAATTGAGTCTATCAACTATGATACTTGTCTTTTACAGCTGATATTTCCCCACTACCTATTCGCCTTCGAACGTCGTCACATTCGGATTGTAATCCGTTTCCTCCTTAGGTATTACCCAAGTCCAATGATTTGAATCCTCCGGCTGTAAAGTAATGGCCAGTGTACTGTAAAAATTACCACCGTCTTTATAGGCATGACGCACAATCGGATCTCCCCAACGCTTGTAATCAAACCAGTTAAAACCTTCGCCCCATAATTCGATACGGCGATAAAGCTTGATCTCATTCAACAAATCATCTCCTGTCAGCGTACAAGTATATTCCGGATTGCGGCCTGATGTCTTGTTCAGGTCTACCAATAATTGCCGGGCTTCATTCTCCCTATCCAGATGATATTCGGCTTCTGCCTCCGTAAGGTACATCTCGGAGGAACGTATCAGATTAAGATGTCCTAAATATCCTCCTCCGTCTTCGCTATGCATTTTTGTTTGCATATAAGCGTAAATATAGGTAAGTACAGTTCCTGAAGCATTTACACAGAGTTTATCTTTCAATTTGGCACGTCCATAATCCCGTAAAGTATGGGTTGCACTTGTTGCATAGCCGACCTTTGTATCATAAGTGTATTCCTTTGGATCCAGAAACAACTCACGCCGTATGTCAGTAGGGGGTATCTGTTTATACAGTTCTTTACTGATACAACTGGAACGTTGGTACATGGAGGAATACCCGGTATCACTGCCCATATAATAAAAATAAGAGATGGTGGAGATGGCTGCATCCTGATAGACACTCCATATCCATTCAGGATTTACAGTACTGAATCCTGCGTTGTACTGCTCATTACTCATCAAGGGGTAACCCGTCTTTGCCAAAACAGCATATTGGGCTGCTGTGCTCCAGTCCTCACGGGTTAATGCCGCACGGGCATAAATAGCATAAGCCACACTCAGATCCGGTGAAGTATTGTCAACTGTCGCACGTTTTACTTCCGATTCTTTATAAAGGGTAATGGCGTCATCCAGATCCTTGTAAATCTGCTCGTAAGTTTCTTTCAGAGTAGAGCATCCTTTAGCTATTTTAGAATCATCAGTGTAAAGAATGACTCCCCTCTGCTTTCCCTCACCTTCACTCCAGCGGCGGCTGTAAAGTTGCGATAACATAAAGAAACTGTATGCCCGATAGGTCAATGCCTCGGCTTTGTAGAACTTCAGCCGGTTAATCCCTTCCGCACTGGACTCTTTCCCGTAATCAATATTACTGATAATAATATTTGCATTGCTGATAAGAGTATAATAGTAATACCACGGATAGATATCGAACGAACGTATATTAGCCTCTTGATAGGTGCTATTGAATACTACTGACCAACTAGTCTGATAACGATAGTAATCATTTCCCGGATATTCACCATATAACTGCTTGATACCTCCTTCTCCACTGTAAGCCGCTCCGGAGACATGTGCAGTATGACGCGTAGTGGCCATCAGCTCACCTAAACCGTATACAGCATTCCGAACACCGTCTGTAGAAGAAAACACTGCACTTTTATCGATATACTGTTCTGGGGTAGTGTCCAGATAATCACCGGAACAAGCGCACATTATTTCTGTGACGATGGTGAATAGTAAATATGTAATTCTTTTCATTTTGATACTCATTAAAGGATTATAGTTTGATGTTCACTCTCAAGGAGAAAATACGCGGCATGGTCAATGTACTGGTATTATATCCTACTACTCCGCTATACTCCAACTGTGGGTTTAACCCTTTACGGGCAGTAACTGTCAACAGGTTCTCCACTGTTCCACCAATGGACACTTCATTCAGGTTGAGAGGTTTTACCCAAGTATCCGATAAACGATAACTGAGAGAAATATTCTTCAGGCACAAATAATCCCCACTGACTAGCCAGCGTGACGAAACTGCGTTGTTATAGTCACCATTAGTCTTGTTAATCTGAGGAGTGCCGTTCGCGTCAATCCGGTCAGGAGCATCCTCTGACATCCCTTCCGGAACCGTATTCCACGATTTCAAGATGTCTTTGTGAAAATTCGTATAGGCCGTTCCGGCAGTCATCAATTCTTTATAGGTATGATCATATACTTTAGCTCCCAAGGAGAAAGTGAAGATACCGGATAATGTCAGACTCTTATACTTGATCGTCGGATTAAAACTACCAAAGAATTTGGGTAAGGCCGAGCCATGATATTCGCTCTTGGCATAAGTGATATCCGTTGCATAGTATTCTCCGTTAATCAGTTTGTAATTCGTATGTTTGGTAGAACTATTTACGGCCGCCACAGTAGTTCCATCAGGATTACCTATCACGCTACCGTCGGCCCCGACTATTTTATAGGTGTCCAAATCCATTACATAGAGTGACTGCCCGTCCATCCTGTCAACTCCGACATAGGTTGGTAAGAAGAACTCGTAACGGGATTTACCTTCCGTTATGCGATAAATCACACTGTTATTCATCCTGACATCCAGTCCTTCCTTATTTTCATCCGGTAGCTTGGTCACTTTATTCTTTTGGACTGTCAGGTTTAATCCCAGATTGACGGTCCAGTCTTTACTACGGTAAGCATCCACATCAGTAACCAGTTCGAAGCCTGAATTACTGATAGTTCCTATATTTTTAGCTACGGTGACATCTCCACCGAAAGAAGATGGCTGCAGCACGTTAAATATTAAATCTCCGTTCCGCTTGTCATAATAGTCCAGGCTTAGGTTCCACCGGTTGAAAAAGCGAAAATCCATGCCGATATTGAATGACTTGGAGGTTTCCCATTTCAAATCGGAAGCCGCATTTCGGAACAGGTAATAAGAAGGCACATCAGCATCGGGATCTGCATAATAGAGTTCTTTATAAGCATACAAACCGGCACTGGCATCATTTCCCACTTCACCATAACTGGCACGTACTTTCAGCAAATCCAGCCATTGCCAATCGCTGAACAATCTTTCATTAGTGACAATCCAGTTAGCGCCGACTGACCAGAAGTTACCCCAGCGGTTACCGGGAGTAAAACGTGAGCTTCCGTCCCGACGGAAAGAGAATTCGGCGTTATATTTCATGTCATAACTATATTTCACACTGCCCAGATAACTTTCTGTTTTATATGTATCCTTATAGCCAATGGATTTTACGGTAGTAAGGTAATTACTTATATTCGTACTTTCAGACATGGATGCATCTTGTTTGAATAGATAATCATAATCACGTTTCCATGAATAATTTTCATGATCCAATAAGATCTCCACATGATGCTTGTCAAACCGGCGCATCCAACTCAACTGTTCCATTACAGTAGACTCATTATAGCCATACCCGGTTTGCATCAACGCTCCGGTTACACTGGCATACCTACCTATAACAGGATTATAAGTACGGGTGGTTGTATAATCAGCCCAATTCATATTTCCTTTTATGGTAAACGAGAGGTCCTTCAAGAATTTAACCGTTACGTATCCTCTCAAATCCAATGTGTTGCGGTCAATTTCATACGTATTCAATTCATTCTCTTGTATCAGGTTCGTACCGCTCCAACGGGCACGGGTACCGGTTCCGTTGTCATAGATATGATTGCCGTTGGTGTCCAATGTATAACTGCCGTCACTATTATGTTGGTGGATGGGATAGATGGGCAACATGAACAAGGATATCCTCGATGGATTGCTGTCACCGGTAGTTTCACTGTCGGCATAGTGTGTTTTCTGATGGCTGGCACCTAAGCTCACTCCGGCTTTCAGCCACTGTACAGGAGTGAGATTGGCGCTGAACCGTGCCGTATAACGTTCAAAGTCCGTAGTCGTGAGATATCCTTTTTCATTTAGGTAACCGGCGGAAAAGAAATAATTGCCCCGTTCCCTTGCTGCCCCACCGTTCAGACTATATTCCTGGCGGTAACCGGTACGTTCCAAAGCGTCTCTCCAGTCAAGGTCATCCTTATAACCGTCTAATATTTGTGCATCGGCGACTAAACGGCCACTTTCATCGAAAAGTTTGTCGTTCACTTTATTATAAATATTAGTCAGCAAATAGTCTGAAATTAGTGTGGACGAAGCGGCTGTATTCGCAGCTTTCTCATCCAGCGGAGTTTTGTCTGACATCAGCCCGTTACGCAGCCATTTCCAGGCAGATTCCATGTATTGATTGGCATCAGTAGTCTGATAACTGTTAATTCCTCGCACATAAATACCCTGGTTCATCGATAGGTTCAAAGAGATTTTCTGGGTTTTCCCTTTCTTGGTGTTTATTAGGATAACACCATTGGAAGCCTTGTTACCATAAAGTGCACAACTGGCGGCATCTTTCAAAACAGAAATACTCTCAATATCTGCCGGATTGATATCTGCAATCATGTTGATGTCATTGATCATCCCGTCTACCACATAAATCGGTGCATTGGTTCCATTGACAGAGCCATAGCCACGTATCAGAATAGTCGGACCGCTACTGGGCAGTCCGCTGCCATTATACATCATTACTCCGGCAACATTCCCTTCCAATGCCGAAAGTGCATCCGAAACAGGGCGGCTTTCTATCTGCTCACTCTGTATCTGGGCCACAGCTCCGGTCAAAGCACCTTTGGAAGATTTGCCATAAGCCACTACAACAATCTCCCCAACCATCTGATTTTCCACTGGGAGTTCAAATTCTCCGTATGGCTCTATCCGTACCTCCGTAGTTTTATACCCCAGATAGGATATAGTGAGTTTCGGACTGCCTTTGGCCGGAATATTCCTAATATGAAACCTTCCGTCAATATCTGTGATGGCACCATGGGTTGTACCCGATATCACGACTAAAGCACCGGCAATCGGCTCTTTGTTATCGGCAGAACGGACAATACCTTTACACTCGGTAATTTGGGCTAAAGCCCCCTGACCTACTAATAGTAGCAATGTCAATAGATTTAAAATTCTTTTATACATTTACTTATTTCTTTATATTGTTTGCCGTTTTAAATAACAAAAAGCATCCCTTTCAAAAATGATCAGAAGTTGCTTCTCAAATGAATGCTTCCAACCTCCTATAGGCTGCCGAAACTGTTTTGATCCGGCAGTAACTGAATATATTTATGTTCCTGTTATTGCCTTCTGGATTTGATTTTACAAAATCAATAATTGATTAATGTTAAAGAGTATACATTCAGGTAAATAGAATACCTATTTACGATAACCGCAGGAAGATTATTTAATAAAGCGATTTTTACGAAGGTAAATGCCCATTTCTCACTTCATACCGATCCAGAACCAGAAAGTACTACCCTCTCCTACCGTTGATTTCACACCAATTCTTCCACCCATTGTCTCAGCCAGTACCTTGCAGATACTTAATCCTAAGCCGGTACCTTTGACAAGTGAACCCAGTTTTTCAAAACGGTTAAACACCTTACTGCAGGCTTCAGTGGGTATACCAATTCCAGTATCCGTTACCATAAATCTCACTCCCTTATCAATCACTTTGTAGGAGAGTGTAATGGAGCCGGAACTCGTGTATTTAATCGCATTATTAATGAAATTGGTCAGGACTTCGATCAGCCGTTGGCGATCCTGGCATAATATAACAGACTTCCCTGCAGGCTGATAGACTAACTTCACTGCGGAGTCCTTGAATTTCGGCAGATAGGCAACATATACTTCCTTCATCATCAGCTCCACATCAAAGGGATCCTTGCTAAAAGTAACGCTGTTTGATTCCAGCTTGCTAAGATCTAGAATATCATTAATAAGCATCAAGAGCTGTTCATTGTTTGAACGGATGATATTCGCAAACTCTTCCTTTTCCTGCGGGTCATCAATTGTGATAAGCAGGTCACTGAACCCGACTATCGCATTCAATGGAGTACGGATCTCATGGCTCATATTCGCAAGAAAGGCTGACTTCAGCTGGTCACTCTCTTCCGCTTTCATCTTTGCCTTATGCAGTTCGGTGATGTCGGTCAAAGTTCCGTAATATTCTATAGGTTTTCCATCTTCATCTTTCCGGCAAATGCAACGGTCATCCATCCATTTTATATTTCCATCAGGCATCAGATACCTCAAAGTAAAGGAGAAATTCTCCCCTTTAGGTAAATGTGTCCTCATAATCTCATCATATAGCTTAATATCTTCAGGATGGACACAGTTTCTGAACATCTGGGTGGTCGGCTCACAAACATCTATTCCCAACAACCGGAACATCTCATCAGTAAAATATGGCTTGTCCGTATACAGGTTATAAGTCCACGAACCTATGCTACCCACTTCCTGCGAGAACCGGAGCATCTCATTGGTCCGTTTTTTCTCTGTTTCATCGATACGGATAATTCCATATTCTGTCAAATCACCGTCCTCATCAAAAAAAGGGACCCGTATCACCCTATAGTAACAATAATCTGTTTCCCATTTATTCCGGCAATGGTATTCAACGGTCCTCGGATTGAGGGCATCGGCAAGGCTGATAATCTGCCGCAGATTCTCCCTGTCTTCCGGATGGGTATAATTCAGTAACTGGTCAGCTGCGATGGTCGGTTTATATTCCTTCAGATACGGATCGATATTGGTATAAATTCTGGTTACCGGATTATAGGTCCAAAGGGTGATTCCGCAATTCTGGTAAATATGGTGCGTATGTTCGGCATACCTAGTCAGTTGCAACAATTGCTCACGTTCTTTCGTCACATTCCGGCAAATAAAGATATAACGTTCAATTTCTCCTTTTTCATTGCGTACACATTCCGGAACATAATGCAGATAAATGTATGTTTGGTTTTTCCCTAAACGATGCCGCAGGACATAAGGCTCCATGTCAAATGTACGGTTCCGCATCTCTCGGGTGAAACGCTTTACCTTGGGGACATCTTCAGGATGTAATGTCTTCATATATTCCTTCAGCTTGATGGTGCGATAGAACGGATTGTCCGAATGCTCATTGTCCGAGACAAAAAGGTCATTCTCCATATCATACTCCCATAGTGAAATCTGGTACTTGGTGTTCAGTACACTAATCTGCTTTATATTATCTTCCAGCTTTTCTTTCTCCAAGACTTCCTGAGTACGGTCCCGACTTTTTCCGCTATAAGAGATCACCTTCCCTTCTTTATCATGGTCAGGCAATAGTGCTATGGCAATATGCCTGTATTCCTTCCTTTCCGGAAAGTACACGCGGTATGTGGCTTCCAAAATCTCATCCGGTAAATGGGATGCCTTGTCGCATAACTTCATGAAAATGTCACGGTCAGCCGGATGAATTATTTGGATGTATTCCTCTGTAGTATAAAATTTTGCAAGAGAACTCCCGTCAGCGATACTTTCTTGAATATGGATATTACCCGTAGCCGGATTATATTGGATACGGCTCAGATTAAAAATCCGGTCCAGAAAGCGTAACTTCTGTTGGTTATGGATGTTCTCCTGTGTGGCAATATCTTCTTTCGTGATGTCTTTAACGATAATCAGATTGACAATAAGATTCCTTTTTTCATCATAGACAGGTACATAAGAGATAGTCGCAATAAAAAAATCGTTATGGTTCTCTTCCAGAAGCGGGAGATCCTCATTGGCCTTTAACTGATGCCGCAGAGTACAGGTAAAAGGTTTATGCTCAAGAAAAAAACGTTGCTGTTCCTTGGTGTAAGTAGGAAAGCTGATTATATTCGTTTCATAAATATTGCAGTTGAATTTGTCCCGACTTAAAATGACGGCCAGTTCATTGGCCTCGATCACCTTTCCGCTATCGTCAAAAGCCGCTACTGCGTATGGCAGGTTATTGAAGATATATTCATATTTGGAAAGCAGCCTCACTTTCTCTTCTTTTTCTTTCACGTAACCGGTGATATCATGCACCGTACAGAGCGTATAGTCCATTTTTCCATCCGGGGTGGCATGTCCTATGAAATGTACCCGAAAAGTATTGTAACCGTCTTTTTCATTCTTCATTCTGAAATTACCACGGCAACTCTTTCTTTTTCCCAAAAGGATGTCATTATACAATTCCCTGTAAGTCTGAACGTCATCCGGATGGACAGTTGCCATGGCTGACTCAAAATCTAGCTCTACGGGTTGAAACTTTCCATCTTTACTGATATAAAAACGGTTATCGTCCAAAGTCAATATCCATACATTTATTTGTGCTTCTTCTGTCAGCACGTTAAGAATTTCATCTCTGAATTCCAGTTTATCAAGATTCATAGTGTTTTGCTCTCCTATTTTCAATTAAGGCTGTATTTTTTCACAACTGATGCAGCCGGCATTATCGGGCACTTACCAACACTACCCCGATTTATTTTCAAAGGACAAGTCCTCACATATAACCCGGAAAGGGCTTGCTTATCATAGTTATTTATTTTCATCTCCAATATCATTATGCATATTATTATATAACTCACTGTATTCCCATGTAAACTGGAAACCATAGCGTCTTCAGTCTTATCAACTTCATCCGACTGGTATCATACCATACCGGGGACACATTCTGTACTGTCTCCATTAATATTGTTCAGCACAAAGGTCCTATTAAAGCCTATGATTTATAAAGGGTTACAAATTTTGCCAAAAGTAGATAATTGAATATAGAGAAAGTGTACATCTTCGGGTAAAAATTGTACATATTAGCTACACATGAAATAAGGTCATTCATATTCAAACAAAGAAAAAACCGTAGAGATATTTGTCAGATATCTCTACGGTAACATGACGGAATTTCAATAGTTCCATAAAACATCATATCCAATATAAGTTTACTCCAATGGCAATTCCAGGATAAAACGGCAGCCCCGGGTATATCTTGTATCCAGTTTCACTTGGCCATGCAGCAGCTCCGCAATACTCCTACAAATAGTAAGTCCCAAACCGGTACCCTGCTTAAAGCTATCCAGTTTCTCAAAACGGCCAAATATCTCATCTACCTTATCCGCAGGAATGCCACACCCGGTGTCCGTAACGGAGAACTCCACCCAATAGCTTTCATCCTCATGCCGGCATCTTTCATACGCAAGCGTTATACTGCCTTCAGTCGTATATTTGCAGGCATTGGTCAAGAATTTGGAGAGGATTTGTTGTGCGCATTTATCATCTGTCACCAAAACTAAATCAGGACATTGCGCTGAAGGAACAAAATCCAACCGTACCCCCTTCGGTAACCGGCTCCGTATTTCCGCCTGCGCCGTTTGGCAGATACTCACTGCAGATACTGATGCAGTCTTTACCTTATAACTGCCGCTTTCCAACTCGCTCAAATTTAATATATCATTAAACAAGGTATCCAATAGGGCTGTATTCTCATGAATCAGATTCAACATCTCCGTCTTTTCCCCTTCCTCCAGTTCTGCGGCTATCTCACTGTTAAGTACATCACTAGACCCTACGATAGCATTCAGTGGTGTCCTGATCTCATGACTTAGGTTCTCCAGGAATATCGACTTTAATGCTTCTGCTTTCTGTACTTCCCTAAATGCTTCCTCCGTTTTCTGCTTTGCCTCATTGCTCTCAATCAATGCATTTTCCGTTGCATGATTGGCTTTCTTTAAATGGCGGATATACCGTTGCCTGAGGATTGTCGTGATAGCACCGACTATCAGGAACAACATTAATAGGCTGGACAAGTAAAACGCTTTTCGCCGCTGCATCTCGCTATCCAATTCAACCACACGCATACGTTCGTGCTGTCTGTCCAGTTCCGCTTGTTTCTGGGCCAACAATATCTGTTGGTTCTCAACTTCCAGATCACGGTTTTTCAAAGTGATGGAGTCATTCTTATGCTCGGACTGGAGAAGCAACCTTTCTTTCTCACTTTCTTGTATGCGCATCCGTGCGTTTTCCAAAGCCAATCGGTTACGTTCTAATTGGAGCCGGTCATTATCGAAGCGGCTCCAGTACAAAGAAGTCATCTCTATAATATGCCTTTCATTAATGGAATCCTTAAACTCGATGTAATCGATTAACGCTTTACGCGCTTTATCATATTTCCCGTTATTATGTAGTAGCGTGCTGATATAATAGTAATGCGCCTTCTTATTGAACATGGAATCCGTATAGGCTAATGCTTCCTTAAACTTCTGATGGCTGGAATAATACCTGGAACAAGCGAGATAATAGCTATCTTTTAATGAGGCGTCTATCCCATACTTCTTTTTCAAAGGTATCATCATCTGATAAAACTCGTCTATGATTCTGGAATCTTTGGACCCATTCAAATTCTGCATAATCTGGATACATACAGCCAGTTTCTGCCTTTCAGAAGGAACATTCTCAAGTGCCAAAAGTGCTTTTTTATATCCTGTCACTTCATCCTTCATATTAAAATAGCAGGAACTTTGATTTATATAAAGTTCAAAGAGTTGTTTGGTTTCCCCAATGGACAAATAATAATCAATGCCCTGCTGGTACTGTTCAATAGCCAGTTTCGCTAGCCCCTGAATCGCATATAGATCTCCCATTCTTCTGTAGGATTGAGAGATACCGTAAGAGGACTGCAACCGGATAGCTTTAGCCTGGTAAAACTCCAGTTCTTTTAAGGCTTGGTCGTATTCAAAATGTTTGATCATATAGCTGATCAGCGTGTTCCAAGCACCAAAAGCATATTGGGTATAAGGGGTATTCTCCGAAAACTCGATGCAGCGTTTCACCGCATCCCGATGGAGAATCTCATCATAATCATTCTGCTTACTGTAACAGTTACAACGCAACTGTAAAGCTATACACTGCGCTTTCACATCCCCCTGTTTTCCGGCCAGAACAAACATACTGTCGGCAAGTACCAATCCTTCCGGCCTATCCATAGACTTGTTAATGCGCAACATTATGGCAAAAAGATTGTCACTAATCTTATAGGGATTATTCTGGGCATGGGTTGCCGAGTTTAAACAAACAAGTAACAACAGCCCGAAGCATAGTAATGGCTTTCTATCGTAAAAGTTCAACTAATGTATGTTTTTATGAACCATTTAAAAAGTATATTGCAGAGTAGAAATAAGCAAACTCTTTACGCCCCTATATTCACCGAAGCTGCTCCAATACTCTATCGCTTTCCTTCACTCCTTTGGCCGAGGACTGCATAAGCAACTGTCTTGCCAAGTCGTAATCACCTTCTATTGCAGCTAATACGCCACGGGCATGAATGGCTTCCGGGCTATCCCCTGCTTTTGTCAGGTAGAACTTTGCATGTACCAGTTGTTTATTTTCCAAAGCTATACAGGCTGCATTCAGATTAGCAACCGGATCATCCGGATATTGGCGCACAGCGATCTGAAAGACTTTTTTGTATTCTTCACTCCGTTCACCATATGACCGGGCTATGTAGAACATCTCGTTCAGGCTCAGTAAATCCGGACGTGTATAGATTAACTTTTTGCCTTCCTCCACTTCAAAACTACGTACTGTATAATGTACCGTATAATCCGAGTGGCGTAAAGCCGGGTATATCTCTTTCAACAAAAATGCGTACGATTTTCCTCCATTGATCTGTTTCAGTTTCTTGTCTTTGGGATCCGGAGAAAGAGAAGAATCAATAATGCCGAGTATCATTTCCTTATCTACCATATCACTGCCCGTCACATACCGCCGCAATCCTTCCCAATCTTCGGGAGTAGATTCAACGGTAAAGATCGTATCGGACAAATAATACAGTTCATGTATATATTTCCTCAAAGCCTCGGAACGCTCTTTCGCCAATCGGACATTATTCTGATAAGAACCTTCCGGAGAAGCGTACCCGTGGATTGTGATAGATGTGATAGCTGTTGTGGAATCAATGATCACCCGGTCGATTGTTTTCCGGATAGCCATTAGCTCGGTCGGGTTCTTCCGGTACGCCGGGTATATGATAATTTCATTCACCGGAAAGTCGATATAGGCTTTCCCCTCGGCAACACGCTTTTTCACCGGCTCAACCTTGGGCGTTATATAAGCCATCAGGGGAGTAATCTCTATTTTCTTTATTTCTTCTTTTATAGGCGGCATAGGCAGTATCTCTACAGGAACAACCGGTGTGGCAGTTTCCTTTCTATGTAAATGCCAGATCAAGCCGATATTAAAGTTCAGCCTTCCATCCAAAGCCCGTTTATTGACTACACCATTGAACTTGTCCTGCATACAGGTTAATGAGGCATCTATTGCCAGTGCAAGGTTATGATGCAGTTTATAACCCGCACTCAGTCCCCCACGAAATCCGAACACAGGCGTAGGTTCTGTAGAATAATCCGCATAGATTGCCAGTTCCTGATCTCTAAATCCGAAGGTCTGGAGATAACCTATACCCAAAAAGCCTTTCAAATTAAACGCCTGTTGCCTCCTGTTGGGAAACCACCAGTCTGTCAGGTCTAGTGTGCCGTCTGCAAATAATTCCAAATCATAAAAACTCGTAGAATTACTGCTCAAATTAGTCTTCCAAGTATTCTGCCCCCGGTTCAGGCTATAACCCACTGAGGCTCTCCAACCTAATAGCGGGGTGAATTCTTTCCCTATCACAAATGCAATGGACCATCCTGCACTGTTCCAGAACTTTGTGAAACGGGTATTTTCATTCATTGAATAATTAGCACCTATCTGCTGTTCCATGTAAAAGGCGTCCTTCTTGCCCCAACTTATGGTTGTAGTTTGTCCTTGCAAATAAACAGATGTTACCAGACTGATAAACAAAAGGAATAGAATTCTCTTTTTTGTGTGCATCATAACCATATAATATTAATAATAAAGTTTTTCATACTGTTCCGCTATATTCTTCCACCGATATCGTTCTAATGCCTGTTTTTTCAGGGATGCCCCGTCCGAAAAATCAGCACTGGTTATTAATGCTATCAGTTCTTCTTTATTTGAGAAATAGTCAGCTTTGTTTTGTGTGGTTTCACGGTTATAAACCACATCATAAGCCAATATCGGATGTCCAAAGAACATGGCTTCCACCAATGCCGGATTAGTGCCGCCGGCTGAATGTCCATGTACGTAATAGGCGGCATTGTGCCGTAGGATATAAAGCAGTTCCTTATCGTAAACAGCGTCTAACATCAGGATATTGGAATAACCTCCATATTGTTCCAGCAGCTTTTGTGAATAAGTATGTCCCTGAAAGTTACCTATAACCACTATTTTGCCACCGGTTTCTATATAAGCGTCCAGAATCATATCCACATTGTTTTCCGGTTCTATCCGGCATACGGATACGGCATATTTCCCTTTATGAAGTTCGAGCCTGCCCAGCACTTCGCATTGCCTGTCCTCCGGTACATCCATTAATACTTGGTCACCTCCATAAGCGATTAGTTCGGAAGCCTTATGATAGGTTTCGGTTACATAATCCTGTATCCCTTTATTATCCACAATGACCGTATCGGCAAAGTGTACGGCCACTTTTTCCGAGAAGCGGAGATACCGACGGGCAAACCGATTCCATTTCTTTCGCCGATGCTCCAGGCCATCAATATTGATAAGGATCTTCGCATGGCTGAATACCTTGATTATGGGAACAAACACACATCCTGATATCCCTAATACCAGGATTGTATCATTCCCATGTATAGCCTGCAACATGGAAAGGAAATCGTAAAGGAGACTTTCTATGCCATTGCTATGCAGTGGCAGATATTTCAATCTGGCTGCCTTGTACCTTTCCAATCGGGTGGGCAAATCCACTTTACTGCAAAACACAGTATAGTCTATGGCGTCCGCACTCTCCTGCCCGATAAGGTTATCAACGAATGTCTCAAAGCCCCCGTAATGTGCCGGCACTCCCTGTATGCCGACAATAGCTACTCTTTTTTTTCTGTTTGTCATCCCCGTGTGAAGCGTTTTAGTTGTTTATCCATTGTAACTTGTTTATAATAAAGAAAGGACAGAATCTATCATACATGCCGCACTGAACTGTTGCCTTACTTTCAAGGCATTACAGTGCATCCGTTCATACTCCTTTCTGTCTGATAATAACTGGTCTATTTTCTCTGTAATAGCCTCTATATTTTGCGCGTCTATTTTGTATCCGTTTACACCGTCTCTCACCATTTCACTGATTCCTCCCACAGTGGGTACAATGACCGGAAGTCCGGCCATCATGGCCTCGATAACCGTCAATCCCGAAGTTTCTATAAAGCGTCCTTTATCAGAAAGATTCAAAACCAAAGAAGAGCGAGTATAAAATGGTATCACATCTTTCTGTCTGGGATAAATACTCATGTTTGCGGGTGAATCCAATTCATTCTCTTTGAAGAATAGGAAGATATTTTCTTCCGTATCATTAAGCACCAGCAAAAAATGATATTTAGGCAAGAGATGTGCCAGTTTGATAAATTCGGATATTCCCTTATAAGATTTCAAGGAGGAAAGCATCAGGACGGTCTTCTGTTCCATATGTAAAGAAGACGCTGACGACAATCGACGGGAGAACTCATCCGGCAGCGCATTAGGTATCACAACGACACCTTTTTCACGTCCGATCGTTTTTCTTTGGTCCTGTGATACACAAATAATCTCGATGGCTATCATTTGCATCAGTTTTCCCAATAGCTTATACGTCCATCCTTTTTTCGGGATAAACTCATGGCAATGATAAATCACCCGTTTCCTCATCAGCCAGCCGGCCAATGCAGGTCCGCATGGCAACACGGTGTTGATATAGAATACCGCATTCCGGTCAAACAGATAGCGGAATGCCAGAATAAACGTGATAACCTGTACCCGGAAGAATCGGAGCAGCGTTAAACCGGGATTTGTCGAGAAATGGTAATGGCATGACACTTTTTTCAGATTCTTGTGTGGTTGTAGTTCGTCCAGCGATCCACCGTCCGATGTATATAAATCAACCGGATACCCTTTATCCAGCAATCCTTTCAATACGGTATTTAGTACTTTCGGACTTCCGCTGTAATCATTCAGCAGGTGAAAACAGATGATATGTTTCACCGTAGATTATTTGTAGTTCGATAAAAGATGTTTCCGGGTAATAAAACGGACCATCAATATGTAAAAACAGAATGGGCATTTTTTATATACGAAGTTTTGTATTCTGCAATTTCTTGACAGCTTCTTAACGGTAAGTTTTCTCCAGGCCCAAGGAGAACGCAAAAAATAGCGCATCCATATATGTTTTAACGGGTGTGTACAGTTGCTAAACCATGGACGGTTGTAAAACTCATCCGTATAATGAATAACGGTCGGAGCATATATAGCGGCTGTTATTTCTTCTTGAGAGTAATACTCTTTTAACAAGAAAAGCTGTTTCAACCGTCTGACAGGAAACGCAAACATGGGACTCATCACATTATAACGTGCAGGCAGAATACCGATATGTCCACGGCATACATAATTAATGACTCCCTGATCATTGTGAGGAGGATTACCATTGTATCTTCCGATAAGATCAACACATTTTTTGGTAATGTTACGTTCTCTCCACAGTTTAAGATTTAGCAAGATTACCCCTCCGCAACAAATATACCTGTCATCCCGACCAAGCCCTATTAATTGTTTATAATACGGATTAACTGTGTCAGATACACCCGCTACCAGCGTATCAGTCATATTCCATGTTTGTAAGCCCTTCAGGGAACCGTCGATAATCGTATCGCTGTCGATATAGATAATACTATCGAATGCCAATACATTAGCAAGAAACAAACGCCCGTATGAACTCCGGCTGAAGTCCGTAGTGTATTTTAAATCCCGTGTCAGCAATTCCAGATCGAAATATTCGACAGCACGTCCATATCCGGCTGCCATATTGTTGATCTTCCTTTTGTTTATTTCTGAGATATGGTCATCTATCACGTAAATAACCAACTCCTCCAGTTCTTTGTGATGTTCAAGCAAGGACAAAATGGAAACACCCGCTTGCAGGGCATAATTATCGTCAAAAGAATAAGCGACTCTCATTTCGTTTTGTTACCATTTGTTTTATCCGTGATGATTCGTATAAGCCCTACCCAGTAAGCATAGCCTTTGTCATCCGTATCGAATCGTCCGTTGTATAACCGGAAATAGAAGGACAACGTATAAAGCAGATAACCCAGATACAAATATCCCGGATCCTTTACCTCCGGCAAAGAACGCTTCATGCTCCAGCAAAAGAACCGGAACGCCTTGACCGGGTCCATCTTCAATTCCAACCGTGCAGTCTCGGATATAAAATGACAGGCATCCATATAAGGCGGACAGGAGCGACAGGCATACTCAAAATCAAATGCATACAGTTTACCGCCTGCGACAAACGTGTTCCAAGGAGTAAAATCTCCATGATACATGCTGAATTCAACGTGATCGGCACGATAGAAACGTTCGACGGTTCTTACCGCATCCCATATCAATATTCTGTCTTCCGACAAAAAATGATTCGTATATTCACCGAGATCCTCCAATGATTGTGCAAAGTCCGTCTCTTCCCATAAAAAGCACCTCTTCGTAGAGAAATACAGTTCCTCCAAGAAGTCCCGATGATAAGTCGTGAAGCGATGACTGACAACGGCTTCTTCTGTCCGGTCCGAACTTTGGGCAAAGGCCCAGATATCATTGTTCAACTTACCACAATACAGGCATTCGGGAATCCTTCCGATTCCGGCATTAAGTAGCTCGTCCAACACTCCTTGTTCGTGAAAAAACAGTTCCGCTATCTCCGGTTTATCAGTAAGCTTGCAATACCCCAAGACTTTCTTTCCCTTGCTTATCTGAATGGTGATCTTAGGGTTAGCAGAGGGGGTTCCGCAGAATATTGAAAAGTCCGGAGAAGTGCAACTATAAGTTTTCTCCAATAAATCCTGTAACACCGGATCAAGAGAAAGCCGTATACTTTTGAGACAACCGGATAGCCCGATGAAGGGAAGCTGGAAAAGATACGGAAAGAAAACTTTCAGCATTCGTCCCTTACAGCTTCCCGGCTGATAAATAGAGATGGCCGTTCTCCTGCTTTTTGCCGACAGCAGCCACCTCTTACCTTCAGCATTGACAAAACTGTAGAAAAATTCTCCGTGTTCCGGTTCAACGATGCGTTGAAGCAGACTGTCAGTATTCTCCTTCATGAGTTTGTCTGTTCATACAGTATTTTGTATACGTCCAGCTGATCATATTCCTGACTATCTTCCCATATTCCTCCCACGTCAGGCGTGTACTGGCATTAAGAGCCTTTGTACTAAGCTCCAGACGTTTCCTCGTTTTTGTAAGCAGGAGTATGGAATCGGCGAGCTGACGGATTACATCCTCCCTGCTTCCCTGCGGAATGATAATTGCCCCATTGTCACGCAAAAGGCGGGTATATCCGGCACTGTCAAGGCATATCTGCGGCTTGCCTTGGGTGACGCTTTCAAATGACGTAGTGACACCCCCTTCTTTCAACGAGGCATTGATGACCACATCGGTAGCGGCAAGCATCTTTTCATATACCGGTTTCGGTACTTTGCCACACAATGTGACCCAGTTTTCCATTCCTCTTTCCCGTACCAGTGCTTTCAAACGCTTTCCATCGATGCCACTACCTATGATGTCCAGATGAATATCCGGATTCTCGTTCTTTGCCAGCGTAAAACTTTCAATAGCGAGATCGAATCCCCGCCAGGCGTCCAGACGTCCTACCATCAAATAGTTTATATGCTTTTCATCCGCATTAATTTCAGGACAATCCACAAATTCATCGATGGCAACATCGGAAAAGAGTTTGGTCTTTTCCTGATATGTAGCAGGTATTCCCTTCAAAGTGAGATTTGTCTTGCACAAGATCAGACTCGCATTGTGACAACGGTGTATAAATGCCTTATTTTTGCCGATGGAAGAAACGGCCATTCTACGGAACCATTCTATAAAACGGGACTTACGGCCATAATATCGGGAATATTCCTCCGGAATTGTTTCCAAACCTCCAACAGGTCCCCAAATGAAACATTGTTTCTGCCCGTATGAGCTGACCTTCCAAAGGGCATTCCCATAAGTCAGATGATGGAAAATCTCAATCCCGTTTTCCTGCATCGTTTGTTTCACAATATGGTTACTGCGACACTGCCATAAATAATAATACAGATGTACTCCCCTTAATCCTTTCTTCCAGAAGCGCATCCACCGGGGGAGATCGAAATAAAGGAAATGAATATCGGCCTGATATGGATTATCCCTTAGCCATCGGTCAATTGTATGTCTATTACTCTTACGGGTCAATACCCAAACCTCAAAATGCTTGGACATTTCCAATATCCAATGCCAGCCGACTCCGCTCTCGCTTCCCAATCCGGGCTCACAAGCATATGCGGAAACAAAAATCTTTAAAAGATTCATGATATTATTTTCTTTAGGTTTTTATGGTGCTGCTGTTTAAATATATGTAGCAAGATAGTATTTACCGCATCATTGGAAGAGAGATCGTTATACACAACCTTATATCCCGGCTTCTTGGATAGATAGGATATCTTTTTATTAATTAAAGATATTTCTTCATGACTCAATTCCTTTTTGCGAACAAGGATGGTATCCACATCAGCTGTCAACAAAATGTTATAGTCAAGAGCAGGAATGAATAATCGTCCGAACCAATACAGAAATTTGTAGTTCAAGAAAATCCTGCTCCGTCTACTATCACAGATAATGTCAGTATAGTAACGGTCAAAAATAGCTAATCGCGTGATGCGAATAGTCGGTTTCACTCTCAGAAAATACCCCAATATATAATCAGTCGCATAGTAAAACAAACGTAACACGGAGTTGAACTTCCCCGTTTCACCACCCCGATGTGGAATATCATATCTCTTGTCTATGTTTTTTTTTAATCCAGCCGATTGTGCTACGTCACTAATATTTTTGAATAATTCCGGTCGGAAATGATAATAGCGGTGCGCCTTAGTGAATACGGGTGACAGACGTTCTATCAGTAAATTGATAACGGTTGTCTTACCGGCTCCATCCGGTCCGGTAAAACCAATACTGAAGCCCGTATCCGAACAAATGTAGTTACGAACATATGTATACAGGAAGAAAATCAAATGCTTTATTGTACCAATCGGGAACTTCTGCATATTATACCACATGGCATGAACCAATATTCGTTTTCCCGATAACCGATCACATTCCGACAATGAGGAAACACCGCAAACTTCTTTCAACTTGTTTTTTACCATATCCTCATTCTCTACTTGCAGCCTAATGGATTGATATTTCGTAGGATAAGAATAACCTACGACACGATTATATAAATACTTGTCGAGAAACTCTCCCTCTATATCCACATGATAAAGAAAACCATTAAACTTCCTGCGAATCAGAAACTCGTCTGCCTCCATCAACACAATACCGAAAACGGAGGTGTTCATGAAAAAGTCCCACTGCACCAACTCTGTATTATTCTCCTCCTGAATACCGCAAACAAAAGTTACGAGTCGGTCACTGTGAAGATAGGTGAGTATCTTCCAACCGGTTGCGTCTATTGCATCCACCAATGCTTTGCGAACTGTCTGAAAACTTCTCGCACTGATAATAATATCAATATCTCTGCTATGATTGACATCCGGCAACCCGGCGTAATTACGCAACACGGCATATTCTGCCGATTGATTCAAACAGTCAATAATAGCCGTAATATGCTTTGCTGCTGTACTATCTACCACAACCGTCGTTTTTATTTAAGTTTTATATTGTGACGTATCTTATCCCAAGCGTATAAAGGACGGGAACATATAGATTTAGTGATTAGACAGCAACCCTTAAACCAATGCTTCCTACGTAGGAAAAATACACCGTTTCTCAGATTCTCGGCGGCATTCGCATCTCGTTGTAAACGTACTCTTTCTTTATCAGGCATAGCAATATAGAAATCCGTAAAAGTAAGTTCCTGCATTCCAACTCGCCGCCTTAAAAGATTGGCCTTAACATAACGCATCTTCAGGATCATCGGGAGCGTACCGGATGACATGCCCCCGTGTTTCCGATATTGTGCCAATATTTCGGGAACAACCACGATTGCCTTGCCTTTGACATACAAGTCGCTCATGCGCGTCCAAAGATCAAGGTCTTCGCAATAGTCCTGATAACGTGGCTTACCATCGGGAAATCCTTCAATATTGTATCCCCCCACGCTAAGAGCTATTTCTCGATCATAGATGGCTGTCGGTTGCATAAAAATACGTTTGCAAACTTTTGCTTTTTCGTAAAATCCTTGTTTCGTCGTTTCTCCAAGAAATAATCCGCCACCTATTTTACCACCTTTGGTATCGATATATTCAAGATAACAACCCACAGCCATCAAGTCATTGTCGGAGATGATCTTGTGGTACATCGTTTCAATGGCGTGTGGATAGAGAACGTCGTCCGCATCTAAAAACACCATATAACGAGTGTGGGCATGACGTTCTGCAAAATGACGTGCATAGCCTATGCCTTTATTCTCGCTAAAACTGATAATCTCATGTTGTCTTGGATGCTTGCGAAAGAAATCCTCAGCAATTGCAAGGCTGTTATCGGTGCTGCAATCATTCACAATCAGCAGATAAAACGTCTGATAGGTCTGAGCAAGTACTGACTGCAACGTTACGTACAAGTATTTTTCTGCGTTATACACGCAGATGGCAAGAGTCAAATCAGCTATAATCAAAATAGTCTAAGAATCAAAAAATACTTGATGCGAAAATACAGAAACCTTAAAAAACTGTCTTTCCCATAAACTTTCCAAATATAGAATCCTCTTATATTTCGTTTATATGAGTCGAACAGATGAAGAAACTTAGGAAGAAGTCCACTTTTGCCAATACCACAAGTCTGCGATGAATGTATACGGTAATACATGGTAGGTTCTGTAATCGTACTGATAATACCACCCGCATTTGCTACAGCCATGGCACATACAGAATCATGCATACGAACGTTTATAAATGGAAATACGATCTCTTTTATCGCATGATTCATCATCATCGTGCATCCTCCGATTATTGTATAAATTGCCAAAATAGACGGATGTTTCATCAATTCCATTTTACGAGAGAGCTTGTCGGCTGAAATATGGTGAGGATTCAATTCCGATGGCATTATGACATTCAATGTTTTATCTACAAAAGCACGGTCTGTATGTACAATTATCGGCAAACTCTGATTGCTGGCCGACATTTCTTCCTCTTTCATCCTGCATAGTTCCTTTTCAACCTTATCCTTGAACCACACGTCGTCCTGATCGCAAAACATGTAGTATTCCGATTCCACCATATTGAGCAGGGACATAAAGTTCATACAAGCACCCTGTTTCGTCAGCCCGTTATCGACAAGAACGATACGGGCATCGTTGTATGAACGGATGATATCAAGCGTATGATCATGGGAACCATCATCTTGTATATACAATGTCCAATCAGAATAAGTCTGGAACAATATGCTGTCAATCTGTTCCTTCAGATACTTTTCACCATTATAGGTAGCCATAAGAATGGCTATCGAAGTTACATTTTCAAGCTTGTTCATTAGAATAATTATAATCTGAAAAATATCTCACACACATAAAAACCATTAGGATACCCCATAGATAGGCAATATTTGCCGTGCCACCACCTATTCCTATAAAATACATGATTGTGGGTATCGAAAAGAATTTTATACTACACGAAAATACCAACAGTAACCCCAACAAATAAACAATCAATCCATAATCTCCAATTTCTCCAACTACACTTTGTGAAGAAAGTCCGCCTCCGATTCTATGTCCGTAGTCAATGCCATGTCCGAACCAGGTCTCTATATCAGAAAGATCAAGTTTAGTCAGTGTATTTATCATCGGATTCAGACGAGAAGCGGCACTCGAATCCGTTCGTTTAATTTCTTCAGCATCAAATGTCATTGTAGCATCAATCACATTTACAGCTCTCTGTAATGATTCGTTCTGACTATAAGGTAATAAAAAATAGACAATCAGAAACAAGGGGGCTATGTAAACAAGGTATTTCCTTTGGATAAAGTAGAACGACAACACTATCAGGCAGATAAAAGCAGTACCGCTACCCATCGTAAGCATAGACCATAAAAAGCCTGCGGTTACCCATTTGTGTTCCCCGTGGAATAATGAGAGAAAGTCAATCGGTTCTCCTTTAAGATATTCATTACACTTCAGATATGCGTAAAAGAATACCCCCATCATTCTTGCCGCTGTGGATGGCTCATACGTGAGCGAATTGGCTCCGATACCACGATTTAATATCTGGCACAAGTTTATTGGAGGAAAAAGTTTAATCCCGACAAGTAAAAACAACTGCTGAATTATTAAAACTATAGTATATACCAATATGAGCCATTTTATAATTTTGACAAAGTAACCGAGGCTGAATACGTGCTCAATGGTTATCAGATTATAAAATGTCCAATACAGAATCAAAAAAGAAAGCAAAAAGAAAACGGTACTGGCACGGAATGTCTGATAATGAAATAATGCAAATGTCAACGCACAGAAGAAGTATGTCATTATGATGATACCCGCCTTGCTTATATTGGGCGTTTTCCACAGCAGGACAATGGGACATGTACCCATAGCCATCACCTTCAGCCAACCAACACCAGTCCTTGTTTCTATCGGAATGTAGTGGATACAGAACAATACCAATAGAAAAACAGCATAATTACGCAGTGTGAATAATGATCGAATCCGTTCCATCTATTTACCTAATAAGAATCTCGCCTTTGCATTAATTAGTAGGGTAATCCCATACAAGACAGGTATTGATATCATAAAATATACTAATGTACGTGCTCCATAATAAGAATCAAACCCTAAAATATATTTATCTATCACGCCACAGAGCACAAGTACAAACGAATAATGAACAAGCATCAGGCACAACGAATTAACGCCCCAATATTCAAACACACGCATATAACGTGCATTTTCCAAAGCCTTCGCTGTGAATAGTAAAGCTATAGGGCCGATTACCGGTGCAAGGTAGCTCCACAAGTAGTTATCCGCTTTTCCCACAATGGAATGAAGATGACAGGCCGTATAATAGGTAACCACCCATAAAATTATGGCATAAATGATCAGTTTCAGAGAATCCGCCTTCTTTAACCATGTATCAAATATTTTATAAAAATAGTATCCGAAGGCTATATAAAAAGTTGCACCGCAAGCCTTATCTAATGAAATGAATGGTTCTCTGATTAATTTATAAGCTATTCCGGCATGCCCATCAAACAGATTGGAATATGTAAATCTGTACACAACAACAACCAAGAATATAATGATAAAAAAGGCTTGCCTTTCTTTCATATAATACCATGCTATTTCTCCGAAGAAAAGTGCAGACAGAAACCAAAGTGTACCTACACCGCTCAATATTAAAGTCTTGTAGATTTCCCTTGCAATGAAATATCCATCATAATAATGCAACGCCCATAATAGTGAATCAAAAACTATGATAACGCCGCTCCACCAGAGATAAGGTATACCCAGTTGTTTTAAACGATGTTTGAAGAACTGTTTGGGGTTCCTCACAGATGCTTTTTCTGCCATGATAAAACCTGCCACCACATAAAATATTGTTATCATAAACGAACTGATGAACACATTCAACCAGGATGGGAAAAATCCATTTTCAAAATGTAATAAAACAATACACCAGATACCGATCCCTTTGGAAATATCAAGGTAACGTTCACGAGTTGATGTCATATTTTCAATATTCATCCTTTTATCTTCGATACAAGAATCATCAACGCAATATACACCCGCATCGAAAACTTGGCGATCTGTTTGCCCGGCCAACAGTCATCACTGTATCGTTCGATAAAATAGATACGTGAACGGCGCCACTCCCTGAATCGCCGGATAGGGTCACCCTTCTCTTTTTTGATATGCCGATGAACGGCCTGTATAGTCGCTAAATAATACATATACCAGCCTGTTCTCTCAACCTGCTTTGAAAGAATGGCTTCCTCGCAATACAGGAAGGGATACTCGTCAAGATATCCGATCTCCTTTATGAATGCAAGATTGACCATCATACAGCATCCACCTAATTTATAACAATAATGACTTGTCTGATACTTATCAATAAAGTCATACGCATCAGCAGGCTTTCTTTTGAAGAAGGACTTTATCCAACCGAAACTGTCACGCCAGTTACCGTCCGGCTTCATAGGGTTCTGGTGCATTCCATCCGGACCAATGATATCCGTTCCCGCCACAGCAATCCGGTAGTCCATCTTCATCCGTTCGACCAGCCGTTTTATATAATCTGTTTGCGGAAACTCCATATCGGGATTGGCAATCAAGGCATAGCGGTAACCTTGATCCACCGCATACCGGAGCCCCACATTATTACCGGCCGAGTATCCTTTATTTTGTTCATTCAGCAGCAAGGTACAGTTTTCCGTTTCACATAGTTCTTTAATATATGCTATATCCCCCGCTTGTGAGAGATTATCGACAATCACGATATCCAACTCCACATTTTCCTGCCGTTTCAGAAATGATACACATTTGGCACAGTCGGCAGAAGAGTTATAATTTAATATGATTACTGCGATCTTCATACTATCATATGTTTAATGAGGAAACACAACTTTAAGAAAAGGTATCCTTGCCAATGAATAGGATACGAATAATACAGCTATGTATAAAATAAAACCAATACAAATATTTGTTTCAAGGTACTTATCAATGATGTAATATGAACCATTGTATACAAACAGATGGATCAAATAAAGTTGGAAAGAATACTTCCCTATATTTTTCAGCAAAGCGCTATCACGCAAACATCCTCGCAGTGATAGTATAAAAAGAAGAATCAGTGTCGGACAAATCAGGCGGTTTATGGTCAGATAGGTATAGAAATAACCTTTCAACGGATAAACGACCATAACGGTAACCATCAGCATAAAGAAAGCCAAACCTACAATCTGCGGATTCATTGACCGGAACAGTCTACGGCAAACAACAGCCGGCAGAAGCATTGCCAATGCCAGATAGATGCAACATGGAGAATACAACCACAATAAAGTAAACGGATAAAGCACATAAGCGAAGCCTATGAGACTAATCAAGGAACAACATAATAATAAGCTTCGCATCCGTTTGCTTCCTTTATAATAAAACCACCTGATAGCCAATAATGAGAACATAGTAGGAATAAACCATAAAAAACTCCCGCTTCCGAAAGCCTCCGACAAAAGGTGCTGACTACCGCATACCCAGGCCAATAACAATTTCGATATACTCAAATCATTACTTTGCATAACTGAAATTACATACAATGCAATAAATGTAATTGTGTAGGGGACATAGAACCTTTTAAGGTTTCTCCACAGTGTATCTTTCAATAAACTATCTTTCCAATTATATAAGAATGGCAAAAGAAAGAATGAATAAACATGGAACGAATACAGGAAGCGATAACTATATCCTCCTTGCATAAGATACTTATTGTGTCCCAGTATGACAAGTAATATCAAAAGACCTTTCACGGCATTCGATTCATCCCGTGACAACAATGAGGCGTCTGCATCGTCATCAACCATGGAGTGAAAAAAAAACTCACTTTTTCTTATTATATTGTTCAGCAATTTCATTTTTTCCTTTCCAACAAAGACTAAGTTTCCATAAAACCACCGGCACAACGACTCCGAATGTAGTATATATCATCCAAACAAAATCAATACTTCCGTTTCTTGTATTAATTATGGGAAAATCTTGCAACCTTTCGATTGGTAAGTCGAACACCATAACTAACAGTAAAGACACCAACTTGAACGATATGAAATGAAACGTCAAGATATACAAAGTTTTCTGTCCGACATAATTTAAAGCATCTTGCACGACGCCACTTATACATCCTGCAATATTTAACAAGGCAAATATGCCAATTAATGATGCCGAGAAATATGCAATAGTTTTCACTCCTGTTACATCCATTGAAGAACCAAAGAATAAGGAAATGATTCCTAAAACAATAAACGCAGATATTCCCACCCATAAATTGTGGTATTTTCTATAGACGGTCTTATGAAAAGAATAGCCGACCATAAAATAGGCACATGCCAACATGGTCCGATGTCCTACTGTCGGAATTTTAAACGGAACAATCCCTAAAATATATGAAAGAATAAGGAAGATCGCAATTAAAAAAATACCATTCCGGATCTCTTTCCAATGGAACAGTTGATGACACAATTTCAATCCTAACAGACTAATAATTGAGGCATACAATAGCTCTTTGAGGAACCAATATCCACCCAATAACTGTTCGCTTCCTGTCATTGTCAGAATATGAAAAAGTTTATCAAGGTATTCAGTTCTTCCATATTCAGTTCTATAAAAATGTATATGATAGAACACATTGTGTAAGAGTAGAAAAACAAGTGACCACTTGACAAACGGTATCCAATAGCTTTTAACTTTTCGCTTGAAAAAATGCAGCATATCATCCAGATATTTATCTTTCAACAAAAAGCCTGATATGAAAAAAAAGCAGGGCATATGGAATAAGTATAACGCTTTATTAAGTGCTACCGGACATCCGCTATGTCCGACAACCATCAGAATGATACAGATGGCTTTAACAACAGATATGCGTTTATCATAATATGACATAAACACGATACATTATGCTGTCAATAAATATATTTTTGGTATACATAACGTTTCACTCTATGGACAGTCTCGTAACATTTTAATAAAGGAATACGAATATGTTTACTACAAGTCATATATATACTTATCCGGTCATCAGTTGTGATATGCTTTCCTCTTAAAATCAATAAACACAATTCCACAAACGATAACCGCCGGGCAAGCGGTTCCTCTCCGAATCCGGAACACTGTGTTATCGGAGACAGATCCATCTCGGCTCTCAAAGAAACAATCGTGTCGAGAGATAAACGTGCCCATTGGTATAAGGTCTCCTCACGTATAAACTTCATCGAAGCAATAATTGGCATCAACGATTCTACAACTCCGACATTCGCTCGTATGATTGAGGTCTCGGTATATGTCGTTCCGGTTGGGAATATGGGTACGATACGCCCGCCATCCTGACGATAACCGATCGTTGTCGGATAAGGCGATGCCGAAAAATAATTCTCAAACAAGGCCGTAGATTCAGTACTTAATTGTCCGGCTGGGAAATAGGTGATATATCGCCCGTACTTCGTTGGCAGCACATCATACCGAATGCCACAGTAGAAGAACAAGGTTTCATGATACCCGGTCTCACGGAGTATTCGGTTAATCATCAGTCGCGATGTACCCAACCAACCTATATCGACCATGGCATTCTCCGTTCTGTCAAACAATCCCTCCTGTTTGAAATAGGCAAGCAAGTTTTGCTGTTTTTCTTGTGCCCTTTGCCTCAGAATTGGAATAAAAGCTCCTTCAAAAATCTTATGCAAGAAATCCTGTTCCTGATCACGGGTAGCGATATGATTATAGTCAAAGTTTATACCTATTTCTTGTAGCTCGTTGCGGTCTGTACCTAATTTATGTAAAAGGATATCCACATGTTTCCTATAAACAGTCTTGTGATCTATGACCTCTAAAAAACGCTCTGCCGAAGGCTCCTCTGCCATATAGGGCAACAAAAGAGACTGCCGCGATACAAACAAGTATTTCAACTCAATGTCATTCGGAGATAAAGACTGCAAAGCTTTCATCAGAATGTAACTATCCCGTGAAAGAAAATACAACCGCTTTATGCTTCTTTCACGTGCGGAATTCAATATGAACAAGGCATATGAGATATAGGTTGGAGCCACAAAATCTGCCGCCAACGTCATCTCCGCCGATGGACTATCTGACAATCGTGCTGCACGGGATAAACCGGCCAATAGAGATAATGAGTATTTGTCGCGTTGATGCGTTGTTTCTTTCAGTGAACGTCTTTCCACATCGGTAAAGCCACTATTTATATAAGTTGCCTGTATTCCAACATTTCTCGCCACCTTTATATCACTCTGGCGGTTATCTCCGTAATGTTCCCACACAGCAGGCTGCAACAGTTTTCTCACTTGACGGTATAACGCTCCGGTTGATTTCCGCATACCCTGTTCGCAAGAGACGAAAATCCGCTCTCCATCAAGCAGGCAACCTTCCCGAATCAGAATCGTGGTGAGAAAATCACGGTCCAGATACATGTCCGAGATAAAACAGATCGTATAGCCAGCATCTCGTTTCTGAGAAATTAGTGCTTTGACAGCAAGATTAGCCGTCAAATTATCGGCTTCCACCTCTTTCTCGGCGGCAATCAATTCTATCTCCGTGTACTCATTGAACCCCTTCAAATCCAGATTGGTATATATATCGGACAACGTTACCTCGTGACTACATCTGCCTGTGGTATTACCCTCGGCTTTAGTTCGCCACAGTAAAAAATCCTCTTGTTTGGCGATATCATCCGGATAAAGGCGATGAGCCAGCAGGTAAAAGATATTCTCCGGCTTTCCGCATTTGCGAATCAGAGTAGTATCGAATATGTCAAACGAAGCAAGTCGTATCATTTTTTCGAACAAGCATATAAGCGCAAGGCAACATGGACTAGTTTCAACAAACCTGCCCCCAATAATAAACCTATAACCCGATGTGTTGGATAAGGATATTCAATCGTTTTGAATTTGTGACCATAAAGCTCCCATGCATCGATAATCAAAGAACGTCCAGCTTCGTATTCTCCGTCCTCGTACAGTCTTTTAGCTAAAGTTATCACCTTGATCATCGGGCTACACTTCTGATCCCTATATAAATCCTCCTTACTTTTATCAGGGAAAAAAGACCGGTACAATTTAAAATATTCATCATCACCTATAGTCAAGATCTTTTCAATCGGGTAAATAGATATATGAAGCGCAATATCCGAAACTATATCAAACCGGCAATCATATTTATGACCTAACAGTTCATATGACCGGATTAGTTTATTTATCGTCCGACTAATCTCCTGCACGGAAAGTTTATAGCGTTCACTTGATATTCCATCTGACTCATAGCAATACCCACATACCGGAATAATTCTTATGCTGTTGCAATACAATAGATATGATAAATTGAATAAGGAATCTTCCCCGAACCGAGTGCTTTCATCGAACCTTATCGAATGCGTCTTGATGATTTTGGAATCATATAGTTTACCCCATGGAGTGTTAGCAATAAGAGAATGGCTTATTGTTTGCAAGTAATCTTCTATTTTTTCTTCCTGATATTCAAGTGGGGAGTCACCAATATTTAGATGATAATTTGTTATGACCAATTCAGATTCTCCATACACTATGAGCTGTTCGATATATTTTTCGGTTACATGATCATCTGCATCAATAAATACCACCCATCTTCCCGATGCTATATCCAATCCCCGATTTCTTGCTGAACTAGCCCCTCCGTTTTCTTTATGCACTACTTTTATGCGATCATCTTTCCTCGCATATTCATCGCAGATTGCGCCACTATTATCCGTGCTTCCGTCATCTACCAGAATTATCTGTAGATTCTTACAGGTCTGATTAATGATGCTGTCTACACAACGCCGCAAATATTTCTCGGTGTTATAAATCGGCACAATAATGGAAACTTGCGGCATCTTTAATGTAATTTTCAATTCCGGTTAGTAAATACTCTAATTCTTTGCTCTTTTCGTACATAGTAGTCATCACATATTTTTCAGCTATGGTTTGTGCTACCATCATAAACAAAGAATCCGGTTTTCGGTAGGTTTATACTCAAATACTACTCGCTGAACCACGTGTGATTTTGGAACTTTTAATCAAAACGGATGACAACATATTTAAGTCTCCACAAAAACTTACGCAAATAAGGTAATACAAATCGAAAAAATATTCTTTCTTTCAAAGATACCTTTTCTTGCTTATCAGAGATCGAATCTCGCCACGAGTTGAGAGTCAAATGAGTACATACTGTTTCCGGAGTTATTTTTGTCCAACGATTGTTATCAAAGTATTGTGATGGAAAGATCGTCAATCCTGTGTCGCAAGCCTGTATGGTTTTAGATTTGCTAAGAGCCCAATCAAAACTATATTGGCGTGCTATCTCTGCTTGAATTAATGGAGCAAGGGTTTGATCATAGCGGAACTGTACTGGCAGATTCTCGTTTTTGGATGTTATGAAATGTCGCCCTTCATAATAATCCAAGCATGATTTTACGAATGGATGCCCTTTCTCTGCGCCAAAACATTGGCTTGTCAAAGTCTTGAAGGTTCTTCCAAATGCATAATTAATATAAGGTTCTTCACCAATAAAAGCTCTGTAATGAAGAAAATTGTCAAACGATTTATACACCATTACATCTGTATCGAGGTATATTCCGCCCTCATTATATACTGCCCATTGTCTTACAAAATCGGCCGCAAATGCCCACTTACGAACAGACAAAGCTTCCTGTAAGAATATGGAATCAATATCCTTGACAGCATCCATATCCCACAATTTCAACTTATAGTCAGGAAGATACTTTGCCCAGCTATCAATACATTCTTGAACCTTTGGAGGATAATGTTCTCCACTGAACCATGTATAATGAATAATCTTAGGTATCATGATGCATAATCAATTTTTCTCAAACGAATAACATATCGTTTTATATTAAATTTAGCGACCTTTATAAACATTCTCATTACCTCAGACAATCTCTCATACGTGATGTAATAAATTATAGCTCGTATATATGCCTTCCTACCGAATGGCTTTACTTGTTGCATATATGAAAAACCCATTGAATAATATCCAACATTTAATTTGTGTGCAATCTTATGTACTCGTATAACTACAGCCATTCTACACATAAGACTCTCCACTGTAACACGATGTACTAACGATTTCTTACGCATAGTTGAGTAATAAAGATTGACATCCGACTTATCAACGTTATCTCCGGCATAATAGGAACAATAGAATGAGAACCGCTCATCATTACACCACATAACCTCCTCAAAAGAGATCTTGTTGTCCATTACCATTCTCGAACTTATCATTTTACTCCAAGGTACTCCCCAAGGCAGATTGGAGTTATTTACTAAATTCATTGTTATGTAGCTGAGGTACGGATATCCAGAATAATCGTGATTTAACTTGGTGAAGTGTGTCTGAATCAACCGTATCATTGTGAAAATAGATTATATCACATTCCGAGTCCATCCATTTGTCAAGCTTTGCAAGCATCCCTCCGTGAAAGAAATCATCTGCATCGGCAAACAGTAACCATTTTCCCCGGGCGTGTCGCAATCCGACGTTGCGGGCATATCCCGCTCCTTTGCCCTCTTTGGTAAAATAGCACTCGACATCTTCACGGTCGCTGCCCGGGAAATGAGCGAAGTCAACTTTTCCGGATCGCTGTTGTCATCCACAACAACGACCTGTAAATCGTCTCGTTGCAGAATACTGTCCAAGCAGCGTTGCAGTAGGTTGGGAATATCTTTGTGTGGAATGATTATCGTGTAAGTGATATTTATCTTGTATATTTTATCTAAATTTCAAGGCAGCATATGTCGAACTCTGAATCTTAGAACGTGACCAAAGTCTTTTAACAATACCGAAAAACAAGCATGTTTCAAATAATGGATTTTTGCTTTTCGATATGCTTTCTCTCCGAATTGTCGCATTTGACTGAGGTAGGAAAATGACCTAGATGGATAATCTATAAATTGTTTAGCCATCTGCATGTGATGCTTGCATACAAAACGGTCAAACCATAATGCCACATTCAATCGACACATGACATTCTCTTCCGTATTTTTCTCGGTAACTACCGAATTTTTTCTAATAGTCGCACAATAAAGCAGATCACTGCATATATCTACATTTTTTCCAGAATAATAGCTGCACAATGTAGAGAACTTCACATCGTTGCCCCAACGGACTTCGGCAAATATGATACCATGCTTCTGCACTAATTCTATGCTAATCATTTTACCCCAAATATTTACCCCAATATATGAATTCTCCATATCCGACCGAACCATCGTCGAGGGATGCAAGTGCAGACGGGGAGGAATCGGTTTCAGCGTATCGCAGTCTAGATAAAGCACTTTATCTATGCTTGGGGGCAATACTGTCGCTACAAAAGTCTGTAATAGGTAGTCTCGGAAACATGGTCTCCCTCCCAAATGGGAAGGGGGTAGACACTTTGTTTCTCTGATTTACTCTGATAATTTCTATCTTATTGCAATATTGCTTCGCCAGACGAGAGATATCTTCTATACTTTTGACAGAAAAGCCCTCGGTCAACACATATACGGTTATAGCCGTATCTCTATTGTTTTCAAACAGCGAGGTCAACATAACTCCACAATACGGGACATATTATCGTCAGTAGCACACAATATATTCATTTTCTCCATTTGTTCAAGTTGTCATACAAATTGAATATCCATTCGCCGATCCGACCGCCGCTGAATCCGATCCAATAAATCCAGCTTACTATATTTGACATGGGATAAACCGAGCGTAAGCGATGAGCGTATGGGAATAATACTCGAGCAGCGGTAATCCCACGATCATGCAATACGGCAATCTTTAATAGCATCGCCAAACAGGCAAAATCGGTACGATATTCCTCAAATACATTTTTCTCTACCAAGAAATCATGGATATGTTTAGCATTATTTATAGCTTTAAGCTGGATATTATTACAACTGTTAACCATAGACTGGTCATTTGCCCTGTTATAGAAATACAAGGGGAGTCTGACGAATCCTACCTTTGGGTTGGCGTTGAATAATTGGATCATCTGGAAGAAATCTTCCCATATATCATCGCCAACATATAATTTAATATTAATAGAATTATAAAATGATCGCCTGATAAATTTATTACACAATGAAGTTGCTAAGGTTGTACGCGATCTTAACATATGACGAATCATGTTGCTTGGGGATTGTTCATATAAGGGGCGTATTTCTGAATAATCCTTATAGACTAACCATGTGTGACAGTAAACAATGTCAAACCCGCCAAAAACTGCCTCTTCGAGCATTTGTTTATAGGCATCCCGGGCAATCCAGTCGTCGCTGTCAACCCAAGCTATATATTCGCCCGTCGCAACAGAAAGACCAAATTTGCGCGATGCGACCAATCCCGAGTTTTTACGGTGAAAAACACGTACCCTCTGATCATTTTTTGCATACTCATCACAAATCCGTCCGCTGTTATCTGTACTGCCGTCATCCACCAGAATGATTTGTAGATTCGGATAGGTCTGCCCAATGATGCTGTCCAGACATTTAGGTAAATACTTTTCGGTATTATAGATGGGTACAATAACGCTAACGAATGATTTCATTAATAGAATTATATTTTAGTGGAAGTATTTTATTTATGCAAGTAATTATTAAGTCTCGCTTTGAGACCTCGATACTTGTATCCAAAATACTTTTCTATGTCTTTTCCAATAAATACGACAGGTTCGTATTGAAAATATATATTTAACGCTTTAAACAAGACGATGATACCGAAACTCTGATGTATATTACATAAAAGGCTGATAGGCGAGTGATAATATTGTCGTAGATCGTGTTTATAGAAAAACCTATTGCAACGCGTGTTTACCCATAACCTATTTAATAATACGTCTATACCGAATCTGTAGCATAGAGAGCCCTTTCTTTCTGTCGAACAGTACAGAATATCATCCGATATACTGACTTTTGAGGCCAAATGACCGCTTTTGAGAGAGAACATCGTATCGTTGTTCACGCAACACTCATCAAATAGAATATTATTTTTTGTCACAAAATTACGATCGATTATTTTCGACCAAGGACAGCCATGTACATAACGTAATTCGTCCTCAGTTCTACGGCACACAAACCGAGTTCCTAGCGGTTTTAACGTGTCACAATCAACCGAATTATAATTAAAGAACACTATCTCGCTGTCAGAATCTTTCCATTTATCGAGCATGTCGAGCATCCCGTCATGGAAGAAATCATCGGCATCGGCGAACAACAGCCACTTTCCCCTAGCATGTTGCAAACCTACGTTGCGGGCATAACCTGCCCCTTTGCCCTCCTTGGTAAAGTAACACTCTGTATTGGTGCGGTCAAGTCCCGGAAATTGAACAAAATCTACTTTGTCAGGATTGCTGTTGTCATCCACAACGATCACCTGCACATCCACTCGTTGTGGGATGGCGTCCAAACACCGTTGCAGCAGATCTGGAATATCCTTATGTGGAATAATTATCGTATAGGTAATATCCATTGTATTAGAAGTTTATTCGTTTATACCGTCCTGTACTTTTCACAACTTGCGCATACTATAAGCAAAAGTAACATCTCAGGAAATATTTTTGAGGCTTCGTTTGTTCACGAACCGACAGATGAAATTGCGAATACTCCGTTGAGTGGCGTAGGAAAGAATGAGTGAAAGAACACCCAACACAGAGGTAAAAACAACAGCCTTCGTCAACCACCCCCCCCAACTGCTGCTCGGACCAGCATGAAACAATATCTGCTTACAGAACAGTACAGCGACTGCATACGCAATAGCTAAGCAAGCGGTGTTCATGGCAAAAATTTGTAAATACTTAAAAAATGGACGCTGAAACCCTTTCCGAAACAGATAATAAGGCTTCCAGACATGTAATAGCAATATGGTTACCAATATCTGTGCACCAAGAATCCCAGCCATTCCACATAAATATCCCCCTAACACGCAAACAGCAATAGAACCTATACGACACATGGGAACCCACGTATCGGCAAAAAGTTTATAACCATTCATGAATTGCACGTAGATACTGAATAAAACGCCTAAGAACATATTGAGACTGACCAAAGCAAGTATAATCTTAGGCAACACATATTGCTGTCCCAGCCATATCTCTATGAACGAATCGCCAAGATGCCAAACGCATAACGACAACACTCCTGCCATCAAGAAACGCACTGAAAATAGTTCCTTGAATATGCGATATGTTTTTTCCTGATTGTCTTCCGCTATCAGATCCCCTACACTGGCTCCTGTACTGTCTAAAATGCCACCGATAAAACTCGTGATGCGTGTAACTAATATCGTATAATTACCATATAATGTCACTGTTGAAAGAGATACATAAGCAAATATCAGCAAAGGCATTAGTTGCTGGTGAATGAAACCGCCTATTTGATGCACAAACAATTGCTTCATATATTTCCCAATCTCCGGATATTTCTTGAATAAGAGCTTCCCGTTTCGGATTTCGGTCTCTAACCATGGATATACCTTGTTTATTTTATAATTGAGAATAAAGGAATTGATAATACCAAAAATAAACTCAATAATAAGAAATAACGCATAGCTGTGATAGTATATGACCAAGCAGGCTTGCAGCACCGTTTTCACCAACCCGATGAATTGAAAGTAACCTGTTACGAGATAACCGCGTTGGTCAGCAAACAATAACGAAGCACGGTAATTGACGAAGTATCCTATCAACGATGCTCCCAAGGAGGCATAAAATGCCAAATAGATGATTCCCCAAGAGAATGGTGTATTGGCAAATATCAAAGGCAGAAAACAAGAAAGCAATATACCTAACCCTAAAATTGATAATCCTACAATTCGGTAGAGATAACCCAATACGGAAATTACCTCTTTTATCTTTATCCGGTCATTATCAAAAATAGGTTTATAAAGTATACAACCGATAGCAGAACCGATACCCAACTCAGCCAGATTCAGAAAACTTAGAATGCTTTGAGTAGTAGTGGTAAGTCCCAAAAAGTCCGTACCCAGATTATCGAGGAAAATTTTACGTGTAAAAAAAGTAACGACTAACGCGGCGAGATAACACAACGTGTTCATCCGGGCATTAAGCAGCGTTTTCTTTACCCTTGACTCTCTTGCCATACTGGAACTGGATACCTGCTAATTCCCATATATTAATCTCAATCTTATAAAGTAACTCAAATAGCGGTTGGATGCTTACCCTATTATTCTTCTATTTTCCACTCTCCCAGCGTCCTCCGTTCACTGTCGAAGTTGATTCCTACCTTCACCACCGGCAGTCCGCATAGAGCAAAGCGTTCGGGATAGTTTTTCAGGTCGATCTGCTGCATGGCGGCATCGGCGGTTTTATCCAGCTTCAGTTCTATTACATAGAGGGTGGTATTGGTGCGCAGTACTACATCCACACGCCCGCGGGGAGTGCGAACTTCCACGTCCACATAAAAGCCGAGAAGACTGAAAATGATGTAAAGCATCTGCTGGTAATGCCCCTCATAATCCGTGTTATCGCATTGCGGGATGGTGGAGAGGAATGTCCGAAGCAGTTGCAAGGCTTCATCCATATTGCCACGATCAATGGAATCATACAGATAGGCTGTCAGCGTTACGGCACGGTCGGTCTCGGCAGGCGATACATAATAGGGTAGCAGGCTTTCCATCAGTCCCAAACGTACCTCTTTGTTGGGGATGTCGAGCATGTACAGGTCTAAACGGGCATCATAATCCTTGATTGTGATATATCCGCTTTGATAAAGTAGTGGAGTAATATTAGTCATCTGTTCCGTTGGAGCATCAAAAGCGGTAGCTTTGGCCCGCAAATTGCCTATGCCTTGCGGAGTGATTTTATACTTGCGCATCATCTCTATCAGATAAGTGGGCGTACCGCTAGCAAACCAGTAAGAATTCATCTTGCCATCGGCAAAAGCATTCAGCAGGCTGAACGGATTGTATAGATCGGGCGACGGCCAAGTGAAATGATAGCCGTCATAGTTCTCTTTCAAC
>ULMJ01011633.1_pt1 | contig 98776 bp, 80 predicted proteins | sample 1951641 | NCBI WGS metagenome assembly ULMJ01 (sample SAMEA4835550, study PRJEB28245) | human gut metagenome | biome: gut microbiome; material: fecal sample | place: Denmark | collected 2008 | reverse complement strand
ATGCTCCGCGTACGAATCTTACCGGCTACGGGCGTGAGAATCTGGAATGGGGACGTACCCGTAATATCGATGGAATACCCGGACTGATGATTGAAGGAGAATATGAATGGTGGGAAGCCCGGGTAAATCCGGCACTGGCCTTCCGCATGATGTATCCTGAAAGTTGTATCTCATTTCTGTGTGACGCAGAACGGGGACATTTCGATGTGGCAGATGAAACAGCCGCATACATTGCTCTATTTCTGGAAAAAGCTATCAATCAACGGCTGACGGATGAAGTAACGAAAGACGGTAAAGTAAAACTGAATCCGGTAAACCCAACCAAAGGCTGGCTGGCAGAACGCTGGCATCCCGATCAGAAGAAGCGAGTCAAAGCCGCCCCCTATTCACAATATAAAGGTGATCCTCATGATGCTTTCTGGTATTTTGACCGTGAAATAGCGGAAGCGACTGAAGCACGATATACGCAAAGCTGCGGAAAGAAAGAACAGTATCTGGGTTTTGAGCAAAACGACAGTTTACTGACATACGACAAGAAACAGCATGTACGTGTACAGCCTCGCTTCAATCCGGAAGCCGATGGAATCACTTTCCACCTGAAAGCCGTATGTACGGATTCCCTGAGAACCAAACTATCTGATGAGCATACAGATGCGACACCGATAATCAGTCGCATCTGTGGACCAGTAAAAAAGGTAAATGACACCACATTTATGGTATCTTTCTATCGGATGGGTATGAATAATCTGCGCCGTACCGGTGATATATGTCTGTTGGCAAGCCAAACAGGAGACCGGAAGTATAAAAATACTGTTCAGGAAGTCAGTATCCGCATCCCCTACCGGAATGCGGAAGGACAAAGGCAGTATATATTATTTCCAGGATTACCCGATGTGAAAGCGGGAAGCGCTTCTTTATCTTTAAAAGCCACAAGTGATTGTGGACTGCCCGTCTCTTACTACATCAAAGAAGGTCCGGCTGAAATAGAAGGAGAGCAAATTGTATTCACTCCTATCCCACCCCGCAGTAAATTTCCGGTAAAAGTAACAGTAGTTGCCTGGCAATATGGTATTGCTGGTAAAGTACAGACGGCCGAACCGGTGGAACGTAGTTTCTACATCCTGAAATAACTGTAACCACCCAATAGAGGATGTTTATTTAATAGGTTCGGCCGTTTGAATCTTAGGTGCTGCACTCCTACCATACTGCCACACCACTACCGTAACTTTTTATCTATCTCTTTTACATGTTTCATCACAACTTCTGTTGTTTATAGGTTTTCAAAGATTTATCCTTAGTCACTTCAGGCACTAAACGAATGGCAGAACCTCCCGAAGCCCTCAGATTAAAATACAGAACAGTCTTGGCATTGACACGGAATTTTGAGACTCTGACTTTCGTTCGTGTAGGAATAGATTTGTCGCCATCTGTATAAATTTCAGCTACATAATCTTTTCCTGCAGGCAGAAAACTCAAATCAACCGGTAACGTCCGTGCATCATTATTTGTAATTGAGCCTATGAACCATTCCTCTCCTCTCCGGCGAGCCACAGTAATAAACTCACCGACTTCACCTTGTAAAACCTTCGTATCATCCCAGGTGGTGTACACATCATCAAAGAACTTTAATTCCGGTTCGTCCTGCGAATCCGAAGGCTTATCATACCAATATATATATTGCAGGGGACTATAATAGACAGCTGCTAATGCCAATTGATGCGCCGGTGTAGTCTGAATGGACTTAGAACGGGGAACACCATAATTATCTTTTTCAACGTTCAGCCTGCCAAAGTCCTGGCGATAGTAACATATCGTATAATCGGCTGCTCCGGCTACAAAGCGGGTAAAAGGCAACGTAACATTATGAGTGGCATCCGGAAATTCTTCATTGCCGCGAATACCTTCCTGAGTCATCAGATTAGGATAGGTACGACTAAAACCTGTCGGACGATATTCATCATGAATGTCTACCATCAGCCCATAATCAGCACACTTTTTCACGGCTTCGTGCATCCATTTAGTCCACACCTGTGAACCTACCTGCACGAATCCAAACTTAATTCCCGAAATTCCCCATGATTTATACAAAGGGAGTATCTCATCCAACTGTTGCTGCAAAGCCCGCTGATTAACATAGAGTATAACTCCGATGCCATGCTGCTTCGCATAAGTAACCACTTCTTTCAGATTCAGAGCATCTATTTTCGGATTCCTACGCGGATCAAGTGTTACGGTAGTAGCATCTGAAGCCTTATCATACTCAAAACCATACCAACCGGCATCAAAGTGGATATATTGCAGATTCCGTTTTACAGCAAAGTCTACCAAAGCTTTTCCACCTTCTGTGGTCAAGGTCACTTCACGCATCACTTTTCCTGGTTTAATCCAGGAAGTATCCTTAATCCGACATGGCGGATTCAAATTTAACAGAATATAATTGTGTTCCAAAATCTCACCCGGATTGTCAGCACACATGATTACACGCCACGGAGTAGAATAAGGAGCAATATCTTCTACCGGACCATACATAGCCGATATAATCGTATTCTTTTTAGTCGGTGACACATTGAACTTCGTACGTACATAATCCACCACTTGGGCTTCAGCTAGGCAGACATATCCTCCATCTGCCAGTGTCAGCAGTAACGGACGGTCCGATTCACCCGGCCAGTTTTCAAGAGGCAGATAAGAATACGGGGTCTGGGCTTTGGGGGTAAAATAAGCTTTAGTACCTTCGGGCATGGTATATTCTGTATACTCATCTGTAATCTTCAGATATTGTCCGCCCGGAAAATGGTAACGGAAGGCAATTCCCTCATCATAAGCACGGACATCAAGAATCAGCTTATCACGTCCGTTCTGACGGTTGACAACTATTTTCCATGCATGATAGCAGTCTTTAATTTCACTTCTTTCCCCATAAACCGGATGCCAGATCGTATCTTTCCGACTACTATCCACAGTTCCTATTTCAACTCCATCCCGCCATTCTACATTTGCATTGATTCCCAATAAGGAAGGTTTTACTGTCTGTTTGCCATTCCAAGTCAAAGAATAGTGTAACTGTCCACCGCTATCACTCAACGTAAACTGGTATTTTCCATCCGGTGATGTCATATTCACCTCTTTGCCCTGTACACTCAAAGACAAAGCTACACATAATACGCCTACAAATAATTTTTTCATTTCAGAATTCTACTTTATATTATTACTTTACATATCAACCGCCTTAAAGATGCTTTCATACCATAATTCATATTTCAATGTTATTAAATTATAGTTCTTCCAGACCAGCATTTAAAATAAAAACGAATAAGCAAGCTCTTTTACTCAATATGGATCGTAACTAAATTCATCTATTTCCGCCTGAAAACACATTTTAACCTCATAATACACTATTCATAGAATGATTTTCCATAATAAAACTAAAAAGTATAATACTGCTTTAGGTAAATTCGCACATAATAAGCTATATAATACATATTGACTTCTATCTAATATGTATTAACCTTATTATTTTAAGAATATGATGAAAAAGAAATTTATTCCGTTATTTATTCTTCTCTTTTATATGCTGAATATAAACAGTCAAGAGTTTATTCATCCGGGCTTACTTCATTCTGAGTCCTCATTAAAAAGAATCCGGGAACTTGTTAGAAATGAGACCCAACCGGCTTACGGTTCATTCAACATCATGCGAGGAATGCCTGAGGGAAAAGCTGATTATCGCATAAAAGGACCTTTCGAAACTATCAGCCGTGCCGGTAAATATGGTTATACCAAAGATCCTTGTGAACGAGATTTTAATGCAGCTTATTACAATGCCATTCTTTGGATAGTCACAGGAAAAGAGCCTCATGCAGACAAAGCAATGGAGATTATCAGAGCGTATGCAAGTACCCTAAAGAAAATAGAAGGTCCGGACGATCCGCTTTGTGCCGGCCTTCAAGGATTTATGCTGGTAAACGCAGCAGAAATCATGAGATATACATATACAGCAGATAAATATGCCAACGGATGGGATGTAAAAGATACGCCCAAAGTAGAAAACATGTTCCGAAATGTATTCCAACCTATACTTACTACTTTCTACAATACCAAACCTTACACCAACGGTAACTGGGGAATTGCAGTAACGAAGGCACAAATGGCATTCGGAGTATTTCTAAACGATAAAAAGTTGTATGAAGACGCCATAGAGTTTTTTCTGAAAGGCCATGACAATGGAACTCTTCCCAACTACGTAGCAGAATCCGGCCAAATACAGGAAAGTGGACGTGACCAGCAACATGCTATGTTAGGATTAGGATGCCTCTCGGAAATTGCTGAAATAGCCTGGACACAAGGCAAGGATTTGTATAGTGCTTTGGACAATCGCCTTATGAAAGGTTATGAATACTTGGCCAAATCCAATCTGGGCTATGAGGTACCTTTCTTTACCTGGAAAGATATAACCGGAAAATATTCAAACTGGACTACGTTAGGGGAAGAAGGAATGGGACGTTTCCGCTCATTATTTGAAATAGCATACAATCACTATGTTGAACGCAAAGGGTTAGAAATGCCATATACCCAAATTGTATTAGGCATGATACGTCCTGAAGGACCGGGATTTACTTGTGACAACCCAGGCTTCGGCAGCCTGTTGTTCTATTTGGGAAAGGACTCAAATGAAAGAAAAGTCCCCGGACAAATAAATGAGAATCTTTCTCAACTGGAAGGATGGACTTTCGCCAATTGCTCTTATAAACAGGTAGATAATCTTATGTCATTCGTATCATCCGGAGTAAATATGCAAAAGAAAAGGATTTCCTACCACGCAAGAAACTATCCGTATATTGCTGTAAAGGCACCCAAGATTCCAGCATCCGCAAATAAAGACTGGTTGCAATTAAGCTATAGCGTTGCCAGTGCTCCGGAGTTTTGGAAATTAGATTCGAATAAAGCTAAAAAGATAGGAAAAGATATCTATGTATTCAAGATTACAGACTATCTGTCAAATAATGGAACGCACTTCACAGAAAGGCCAACAAACATTACTCTTATTCTCAATTTTGGGAATATCAGTAATGAACCAGTAATTGTGGAATGGATTCGTTCATTTGAAAAGCTGGAAGATATTTGAGTAATATATTTCTCTCCTTCGTATATATAAAGAAAGAATTAATAAAAAAGTTATGAGAAATAAGAGTTTAATCCTAATAACAATCTGTGCGGCTCTATCAACCGGTCTTTCCGCTCAATCCATTTATCCCGGACAGCATACCGGGAAAATGAAAAAAATGACAACCGCACCGATGCAGGTAGAAAGTTTCGACTTAAAAGACGTACGTTTATTGCCAAGCCGCTTTCGCGACAATATGATGCGTGATTCTATTTGGATGACCTCCATAGCAACCAATCGTTTGCTGCACAGTTTCCGCAACAATGCCGGAGTATTTGCCGGACGTGAAGGCGGATATATGACCGTAAAAAAACTGGGCGGCTGGGAATCACTGGACTGCGAACTGCGTGGACATACAACAGGGCATTTACTATCAGCCTATGCGCTCATGTACGCATCTACCGGAAGTGAAATATTCAAGTTGAAAGGTGACAGCCTTGTTACAGGTCTGGCAGAAGTACAAGCAGCTTTGGGAAACGGGTATCTCAGTGCATATCCGGAAGAATTGATTAATCGGAACATACGTGGGACAAGTGTATGGGCACCCTGGTATACATTACACAAGCTCTTCTCCGGATTGATCGACCAATACCTCTATACAGATAACAAACAGGCATTGGAAGTAGTTACCCGCATGGGCGACTGGGCTTATAATAAACTTAAACCACTGGATGAAGCCACCCGGAAAAGGATGATACAGAATGAATTCGGCGGTGTGAACGAATCTTTTTATAATCTTTATGCCATCACCGGCGACGAGCGTTATCAATGGCTTGCTGAATTTTTCTATCACAATGATGTTATCGATCCGCTGAAAGAACAACGCGATGATTTAGGAACAAAGCACACGAATACCTTTATCCCAAAAGTTCTTGCCGAAGCACGCAACTACGAGTTGACGCAGGATAATGGTAGTCGGAAACTGACTGATTTTTTCTGGCATACCATGATAGACCATCATACCTTTGCACCGGGATGCAGCAGTGATAAAGAGCATTATTTCGATCCACAACAATTATCCAAACATCTGACCGGATATACCGGTGAGACTTGTTGTACATACAATATGCTGAAACTCAGTCGCCACCTGTTTTGCTGGACAGGAGATGCCAAAGTTGCCGACTACTACGAACGTGCACTCTATAATCATATCCTTGGGCAACAAGACCCTGAAACGGGAATGGTATCCTATTTCTTGCCTTTGCTCTCCGGCTCGCACAAAGTTTATAGTACCCAGGAGAATTCCTTCTGGTGTTGTGTAGGCAGTGGTTTCGAAAGCCATGCTAAATATGGAGAAGCTATCTATTATCACAATGACCAGGGAATCTACGTAAACCTCTTTATCCCGTCAGAAGTAAACTGGAGAGCGAAAGGAATAACTCTGCACCAAGAAACAAGTTTCCCTGCAGAAGAAAACACAGCATTGACCATCCAAACGGACAAGCCTGTCACCACTACGATTTATCTGCGCTATCCATCATGGAGTAAAAATGTGAAAGTAAACGTCAATGGAAAAAAAGTATCGGTAAAACAGAAACCGGGATCATACATTGCCGTAACCCGCCAATGGAAAGACGGTGATCGTATTGAAGCTAATTATCCGATGAGCCTGCAACTGGAAACAACGCCAGACAATCCACAAAAGGGAACCCTGCTATACGGACCGCTGGTATTGGCCGGTGAATCAGGAACAGAAGGTATGCAATCTCCGGCACCATTCTCTGATCCGGCATTATACAATGATTACTATACTTACAATTATCATATCCCGGCCGAACTGAATACTACATTACAAATAAACCGGAAACACCCCGAACACAGTTTACAACGTACGGGTAAGGAACTGATATTTAAAGCATCACAGGGCAATGTTCTAAAGCCACTGTATGACTTACATCACCAACGTTATGTTATATACTGGGATTTAATAGAAAAGTAGAAATAAAATAAATACAAAAATATGAAGACTATCGGCTCAGCAATTATTATGTTAGCTCTCGCTCCTTCCCTCTTTGCGGACAATAGCAAGGAACTGAAGCTAGCATCTCCTGACGGAACACATGAAATAGTATTTTACCAAAAGCAGGTTTCACCCGCGGTAAACGAGCTTTGTTATCGGGTAGATTACAAGTCACAACCTGTAGTCAATGAATCACGTGCCGGACTGGAACTGGACAACCGGATATGGGAAATGGCTCTGGGAGCACGAAACCTGAAACAGTCTGCCTGCTGGATGGACAATCTGGAAGTAGACTCCGTGACTTACCAACCCGAAACAGACATCACCTGGCAGCCGCTTTACGGTGAACGTAGTAGTGTACGAGATCATTACCGGGCCGGCACCCTTTATCTCTCCCAAAAAGATAACTCCGGCTACCGGCTCAACATTGAGGTGCGCGCCTATAATGAAGGAGTAGCTTTCCGCTATTTCTTCCCGGAACACCCGAAGGCTATCTTTCATAAAGTAGTAGGTGATCTCACAGAATACGCCTTACCGGCAGGTACAAAAGCATGGACCGAACAATGGGCACAGGCTTTCTTTGAGTACCTGAACATTGATGATATCAAACATCCGGTAGAACGTGCCCTTACGCTGGAACTCCCGAATGGTAAATGGGCCGCACTGGCAGATGCTGATGTAGACGACTGGTGCCTGACCAAATACCTTGCCTCCACAGATAAGAAGAACACACTGACTTCTGTAATGTATAGCCCCGTGGATGTGGTGACTTATTATGCCACTCCCTGGAAAATAGTCATGGCAGCCGACAAACCGGGTGAATTGCTTGAACACAATGATATCATCCAGAATCTGAATCCGCCGTGTGAAATTTCCGATGCCGCTGCATGGGTGAAACCAGGCAAGATTATGCGCGAAGCAACTATCACAACCGAAGGCGCTATTGCAACCATCGACTTCTGTGCAGCACATAATATCCCTTATATGCTTTTCGACTGGCAATGGTACATGCCCTGTGCTTCACATGACGGGGATGCCACAAAGGTGGTTGCCCAACTGGATATGCCTCGTGTAATAGCTTATGGCAAGGACAAAGGGGTTGGCGTCTGGGTGTACGTAAACCAGCATGCACTTATGAAACAAATGCGTGAACTTTTCCCATTGCTCCGCAAATGGGGAATTGTCGGGGTGAAATCCGGTTTCGTACAATACGCCAGCCATCGCTGGGCAACCTGGATCCATGATATGGTTCGTTTAGCGGCAGAAAATCATCTGCTGATGAATATCCATGATGAATATCGTCCTTCAGGCTTCAGCCGTACTTATCCGAATTTATTGACTCAGGAAGGTATCTGTGGAAACGAAGAATTTCCCGATGCAACTCATAACGTCACGCTCCCCTTCACTCGTATGATAAACGGTGCAGCCGACTATACGATCTGTTATTTCGACAAACGGCTGAAAACGACTCATGCTCACCAACTGGCAGCATCGCTCGTGTTCTACAGCCCACTACAAACTATCTTCTGGTATGACAAACCATCGTTCTATCACGGAGAACCGGAAATAGAATGGTTTGAGAACTTGCAAACCGTATTCGACGATACGAAAGTATTGGATGGCACTCCCGGCAAAAACATAACAATGGCACGCCGAAAAGGTCAGGAATGGTTTGTTGCAGCAATGACCAACAATGAAGGTTCTGAAGAAGAAATACCTCTCACGTTCCTTGATAAAGAAAAAAATTATCTCGCCTGCATCTATACGGATGGAGGAGAAAAGATAAAAACAAGTACACAAGTAAAATGTACTTATCTGTTTGTCAATGCTTCACAAACTATGAAGTTCCAGCTGAAACCCAGTGGTGGAGCTGCCATAAGATTGGTACCTATAGACAGACAGGAAATGAAGAAGTATAAAAAGTACAAAGGAGAAAGATTATAAAATATGATATTTCATTGAGTGAATAAACAGATTCGCTCGTATTAATAGGCAAATAACACATTAAGATTATTTTCAGTAGATAAAGGTAAGAGTTTGTTTAGGTAAAATCTTTGTTTTCAGGATATTTTAAAAGGTAAATAAAAAGATGAAAAAGATATTTCTGCTTACGACATTGCTATGCGCTGCCTGCTGGCAGGCGGACGCCCAATATGTATCCAAAGCCTGGGTATCTGATCAGAAGGATGGCACATACATCAATCCGGTGCTGCATGCCGATTATTCCGATCCGGATGTCTGTGCGGCAGGTGAAGATTTTTATATGACGGCTTCCAGCTTCGGATGTGCTCCCGGTTTGCCCATTCTCCATTCCAAAGACTTGGTTAACTGGAAATACGCAGGCTATGCGCTGAAACAGATAGAACCCATCGAGTTCTTCAATGCTCCCCAGCATGGAAAAGGTGTTTGGGCACCATCCATCCGCCACCATAATGGAGAGTTTTATATCTATTGGGGAGATCCGGATCATGGCATCTTCATGGTAAAGACCAAAGACCCGGCCGGAGAATGGGAGAAACCGATATTGGTAAAAGCCGGTCGTGGCATGATAGACCCTGCTCCACTATGGGATGAAGATGAAAAAGTATATCTGGTACACGCATGGGCAGGAAGTCGTGCCGCACTGAACAGTGTTATCACAATTTGTGAGATGAATGCAGAAGGAACAAAAGTGATCAGTGATCCGGTACTGGTCTTTGATGGTAATGATGGAATCAACCATACAATTGAAGGCCCCAAACTCTATAAGCGGAATGGCTACTACTATATTTTTGCCCCGGCAGGCGGAGTAGCAACCGGATGGCAGTTAGTATTGCGTTCGCGGAATATATACGGTCCTTATGAGAAGAAGATTGTCATGGCGCAAGGCTCTACCGGCATCAATGGTCCCCACCAAGGCGCATGGGTTGATACGCAGACAGGGGAATCCTGGTTCGTTCACTTTCAGGATAAAGCCATGTATGGGCGTGTCGTTCACCTGAACCCGATGAAGTGGGTAAACGACTGGCCTGTAATTGGAGAAGATAAGGACGGCGATGGTTGTGGCGAACCAGTAACCCGTTATAAAAAGCCCAATGTAGGCAAGAATTACCCGGTAGAAACACCTGCGGACAGTGACAAGTTCAATACCCGTCAGTTAGGCCTACAATGGGAATGGCATGCCAATTATCAGGATACATTCGGATATACTTCCGACCTGGGATTCATCCGTATTTACGGACATATTCTCTCCGAAAACTTTGTGAATTTCTGGGAAGTGCCAAACCTTTTATTGCAGAAATTCATGGCAGAAGAGTTCACAGCAACTACCAAACTAAAAGTTTCCGCCAAAATGGACGGACAGCAATCCGGATTGATTGTGATGGGTTGGGACTATTGTTACCTCGGAGTAGAGAAAGAGGGCGATAAGTTTATATTGAAACAAGTGACTTGCAAGGATGCAGAGCAAAAGACACCCGAAACAGTCACTCGCCTGGCAGAATTACCTGCCAGCAGAAAGTACGAAGCAGGTTTGTTTCCCAACTACGAAAGAGATATCTATCTACAGGTAAAAATAGAGAAAGGCGGTATCTGCCACTTCTATTACAGCCTGGATGGTAAGAAATATAAAGCAATAGGTATGCCTTTCACAGCCCGTCAGGGAAAATGGATAGGTGCCAAAGTAGGGCTATTCAGTACCACTCCTTATGGTAAGGAACGGGGATGGGTAGATGCCGATTGGTTTCACATAGATAAATAAAAAGACTGATTATATGAAAACAAAAGAACTACTGTTCGGTGCATGCTTGTGCATGTTTACAGCTTGCAACATGCCCGAGAAAGGAATGGATGTAGATGTATATGAGGCGCTGGATTACTGTGACGCCCAGGTACAACGCACTTTAACAGAACTAAAAGCGGCAGAAGGTACTATCGACTACTCGATGATGCCCCGTAACATCATGGACAGCCTCAACACCTGGCATTGCCGAAAAGCAACAAAGGATGAATGGTGCAGTGGCTTCTGGCCGGGAGTTTTATGGTATGATTACGAATATACCGGTAAAGCAGCCATAAAGAAAGAAGCAGAGAAATTCACCGAACCGTTGAAGTTCCTGTCACAAATTCCGGCATACGACCATGACCTGGGTTTTCTGATCTTTTGCAGCTACGGCAATGGATATCGGTTGACACATAATCCGGAATACAAACAAGTGATTCTGGATACAGCAGATTCACTGGCAACCTTGTTCAAACCTCGTGTAGGCACTATACTTTCATGGCCACGTAATGTAGAAATGTTCGGTGGACACAATACGATCATGGATAATATGATAAACCTGGAAATGCTTTTCTGGGCTGCCAAGAACGGAGGAAACCCATATCTGGCAGATATAGCAGTGTCGCACGCTGATAAGACTATGAAATATCAGTTCCGTCCCGACTACACTTCCTATCACGTAGCAGTTTATGATACTTTGACGGGCGACTTCATAAAAGGAGTTACACATCAGGGATATGCAGACAATACCATGTGGGCACGCGGACAGGCGTGGGCTATCTATGGATATACAGTAGTCTACAGGGAAACATTAGATCCGCGATATCTGGATTTTGTACAGAAAGTAACAGATGTATATTTAGAAAGATTGCCGGAAGACTATGTGCCTTACTGGGATTTTGATGACCCCAATATCCCGAATGTCCCACGTGATGCTTCCGCTGCAAGTGTAACCGCATCGGCTTTACTTGAACTCTCCACTTACCTGCCCGGCAAAAAGGGAGAAGAATATAAGAATGCAGCTATAAAAATGTTGGCAAGCCTGAGTTCGGACAAGTATCAATGCGGCAAAAGCAAACCGGCATTCCTCCTTCACTCCACCGGACACTTGCCGAATAATTCTGAAATAGATGCTGCCATCATCTATGCAGATTATTACTATATTGAAGCCTTGATACGACTAAAAAATTCAATCGAAAACAAGGCTGTCATATAAAGGAAACACTCTCCCCTCTTACTGTTCCAGTTTGAGGGGAAGTGTAAACCAGAAGGTAGACCCTTTTCCCAACGTAGACTCAACTCCGATTTCACCGCCCATATTTTGAATGCAATATTTTCGCATGTCATCCCTCAACAATAAGGGGTATTGCCCGGCATTAACACTGCTTTCGGAAGATTTTCTCCATAGGTAGAAAACAGATTTTCTTTATATTATCTCAGAATTTCGGGTGTTTCAATAATCAGAATATTCATATATTCCACTTTCATACTTATATTTCTCTGATTATACTTTTTCTGCATAATATGTGAAATAATAGTCTGACTCCAGGGAGCACCTGATGCATAACTACTAATAATCACATAATTTGATTTGATAAAAAAACACATAAAAATAATATTTGATTCGCCAGAAAATATTTTCAATCCGGCAATCAATATTTTTTCAATAAATAATTCTATATTTGCATCTAATATTTACCACGAAAAACTATTATATATGAAGAACATCATTTATTTGTTTGTATTTACAGTCATTGCAGGATGTACCAGCTCTTGTAAACAAGAAAGCCAATCCAAAGTAGTTAATGGCATTGTTTATGATGCCACAATGAACAATATAACTCTAATAACCGGTGAAGGAGATACAGTCAATATCAGTACCATGGATGCTAATACAAACAAGATAGGTGGTGTACTATTAGATGACAGCGTAGAAGTGACATATGTCAAGGAAAAGATTGAAGAAACAGAAATCCTGAAAGCTACGGAGGTGGTAATTATTAAAAAGTAATATTTGGGGGTGTTTCTTTCACCCCCCCAAATATTATTCCCTATTCATAAGACGCTGCTCCGCCATGGCTTCATACCTTGTTCCCGGACGTCCATAGTTAGCATACGGATAAATGGAGATGCCACCGCGCGGCGTAAAGAGCCCTGTCACCTCAATATATTTAGGGTTCATCAAGTTGATAAGGTCTTTCATTATGATATTCACGCAATCTTCATGGAAAGCACCATGATTTCGGAAGCTGAAAAGATAGAGTTTCAAACTCTTGCTTTCCACCATTTTAATATCAGGAATATAGCTGATACGGATTTCTGCAAAATCGGGCTGCCCGGTTATGGGACATAAACTGGTAAATTCCGGACAATTAAAACGCACCCAATAATCATTCCCAGGATGTTTGTTATCAAAAGCTTCCAGTACTTCGGGAGCATAATCTTGCTTATATTCTGTTTTTCTTCCCAAAAGGGAGAGTTGGTCTTTCAGTTCAGTCATAACTATACTATCATTTACTATTAAGATATTTCTCTAATCCTTCACGACGCAGCTTGCATGCAGGGCAGTGACCGCAACCATCACCTGGAATACCATTATAACACGTCAAAGTTTCGCTTCGTATCAATTCCAGTACTCCCAACTCATCTGCCAGTCCCCAGGTTTCCGCTTTATCAATCCACATCAAGGGGGTATGGATGACGAACTGCTCATCCATGGCCAGGTTCAACGTTACATTGAGAGACTTAATAAAAGCATCCCTACAGTCGGGATAGCCACTGAAATCTGTCTGGGATACTCCTGTCACCATATGACTGATGCCACGCTCACGGGCATACACAGCAGCTATACTCAGGAAGAACAGATTGCGCCCCGGCACAAATGTATTGGGAAAACTATTGGCAGGCTTCTCCTGGTCCATGACCATGGTAGCATCTGTTAGCGAATTATGCCCCAACTTACCGATAAAAGATACATCCATTACTTCAAAATCCACATCGGCTTTACGGGCTATTTCCCGAGCCAATTCTACCTCTTTCTCATGCTTCTGTCCATACAAGAAACTCAAAGCAACCACTTTCTTGAATTTATGCTTCGCCCAGAACAAACAAGTGGTAGAGTCTTGCCCACCACTAAATACTACTAATGCAACTTCTTTATTCACAATCATTTAATTATTACTTGCAAATTATCTTAAATATCTTTGATTTTCAACACATTATAGGAAATACCTTCATCATACACATCACTTCCGTCAATACGTTTAATAGCCGCCACAACGCGGATGGTAACCGGAAGGATCAATACTTCATACAGGGATTTCAATACAATCTGAATACACATCATCATCAACAACTCAGGCCAGGCAATAATTCCTCCAAAAGCAACGGGAAAGAATATCAGAGAATCCGCCGTCTCCCCTACTATCGTCGACCAGATGGCACGAGCTGAAAAATGCCGTCCGCCGCTCGCCACTTTCATACGACTCATGACGTAAGCATTGAGAAATGAACCGACCAGAAATGCCGTTAGACTGGCCACTACAATGCGTGGCGCCATGCCAAATACGAAATTAAAATGTGCCTCTCCTTCCCAGAACGGTGCAGCAGGCAAAGCCACAGCTATCAGTCCCAGCATGACCACAAAAAAATTCATAGCAAATCCGCTCCAGATGATAAGACGGGCTTTGCGAAAGCCCCACACCTCTGCAATGCAATCATTAATAATATAAGAGATAGGGAAAACCAGTAAACCTGCGGTTACGGTAATACCGAAAACCTGGATGACTTTTGTTTCAAGAAGATTGGCTGCAATCAGACATACATTAAAAAGAATGCCTAGCAGCATAAAAGGTACAGATACTTTTTGCTTCATAATTCCTGTTTTTTACGTGGTGTTCTAGAATACACGACCGCTATCCACGGCATCATACATTTTTAATCCGGATACAAAGATACGATAAGTTTCCAAAATCGGCAAATAATATACTTTTTAACGAAAAGAAGAGAATATATGACTCTATCCATCACCTCATTTACTTCATATCAGAGAGGTGATTTTGTTAACAAACTTTAAACGCTTTCTAAAAACAAAGAAATAAACAAACACAAAAAGCAATAAAAATAAGTCTAAACTCCTAATATACAACATCATAAACCATTATCAATATATTTTTCAAAAATGCAAGCCAGTTGCATCTAAATCTTCATTTTATTCACGCAACTTTCTTAAGCAAAGAAAACTATATATAACAGAGTTTAATATATACCTTTAACTATTTTAAATGAAGAAAATACAAATTATATTTGGAGTAGCAATATCAGAACAATACATGAAACAACTTCTGACTTAAAACGCTGAAATACCTTATTTATAATATTAACCTTAGAAAAACAATTGCTTATGAGAAAAGAATCAATGACCTAAGACATTCTATTGTCCATCTCACTATCTAATTTATTCAAATCCCAATTTAGCTTTAAACAAAAATCATCAAATCATGAATGAAAATCGCGCACGAGGAACACTGCATAACAAAATCCTCACAACCATTGCCATTGTAGCCTTACTAATAGGAAGCAATACCACTCTGGCAATCGAAACAAATTCAGAAGGTTTATCCGGAATTGCAGAACAATTGCAATCACAAGTTGCCAATGGTGTAGTAATAGACCAAATGGGCGACCCCGTCATTGGAGCAAGTGTTCTGGAAAAAGGGACAACCAATGGTATCATTACCAATATAGATGGTAAATTCTCGCTTTCCGTGAAAAGAGATGCTATTTTGGTAATCTCTTATATCGGTTATAAAACGCAGGAAGTAAAAGTAGCTCCAAATATGAGAATAACCTTGATAGAAGATGCCGAGCTACTGGAAGAAGTTGTAGTAGTTGGTTATGGAGTTCAAAAAAAGAAGCTGGTTACCGGTGCTACTGTACAAGTAAAAGGAACCGATATTGCTAAACTAAATACAACAGATGTATTAGGAGGTCTACAAAGCCAGGCTCCTGGCGTAAACATCACTTCAAACGGAGGTTTTCTAGGACAAGGATTTAAAGTTAATATCCGCGGTTTGGGAACTAATGGAAATTATTCTCCTTTATATGTAGTAGATGGAGTAGTCAATGGTAGTATCGACGGGCTTAGTCCTGCTGACGTCGAATCTATAGACGTTTTAAAAGATGCCGCGTCTGCTGCTATTTACGGTTCGCGTGCCGCCAACGGAGTTATTCTTATCACTACCAAACAAGGTAAAGCTGGTAATTTTGAAGCTAGTTATGATGGCTATTACGGCATTCAGAATCTTCCCAAAATTGCTACCATGCTAAACGCTAAAGAATACATGATGATAGAGGACGAAATGCATATGATGGATGGCACCCCACTCCTGAGTTGGGAGAAATGGCTAACGGCGGCTGATTATAAAGCCATCCAGGAAGGGACCTGGAATGGGACCAACTGGATAAAGGAGATATTAAATAATGACGCTCCGATTCAAAGTCACTCGCTGAATTTTACTGGAGGCACTGAACGCTCGAACTTTTCTATCGGCTTTACCTATTTTAATCAGGAAGCCACTATGGGAGCACCTGGTCGTGTTGCTAGTATGGACCGATATAATGCTCGTATCAACTCTAACCATATCCTTAAAAAGGTAGGAAACCTCGACGTCCTCAAGATAGGCCAGACACTTAATTACAAATTTCAACAAACGACAGGTTCTTTCGCTACTGGTGATATTTACTGGAATGGTACGCGTGACATGTTAACTACTACTCCATTGATGCACGCTTACAATAGTAAGGGAGATTATTACTTATATGATGATGCACAAGAAGAAGGATATGGAGAGAATACAACAAATCCAATAGCCTATATGGACTATTATACAAGTCATGCATTAAGTAAAAGCCATTACTTGCAGTCCAGCTTCTATGCAGAATTACAACCTATCAAGAATTTGCGCATCAAGTCGCAATTCGGATACATTTTATCTGCTTCAAGCTATCGTTCTTATATCCCCAGCTATCGCCCATTAAGCCAAAGTCTGACCACACAAGATGACAGAGTAACCCAATCTATGTCACTCAATCACCGTTGGTCGTGGGAAAATACAGTTAGTTATAACTTCAGCATCAAAGATCACCACATTGACGCAGTAATAGGACAAAGTCTTGAGAAATACGGCATGGGCGACTCCATGAGTGCCAATGCAGAAGGTTCAGAATTCTCTGATTTTGAACATGCCTATCTGAGTAACATAAAATACGATGATAAAAATAAGATTAAAAGTTTAACAGGAACACCCGGTGCCGCAGGACAAATGGCTTCCTTCTTTGGTCGCATAAACTACAATTATAAAGAAAAGTATATGGCAACAGCTATTATGCGTGCAGACGGGTCCTCTATTTTCGCCCGTGGTCATCGTTGGGGATACTTTCCATCTTTCTCAGTCGGCTGGGTCATTACAAACGAAAGCTTCATGCCGGACCTCAACTGGCTGGACTTCTTAAAGCTACGCGCATCCTGGGGACAAAATGGTAATAATGCCGTAAATACTTTTGAGTATATATCACGTATTACTGCCAATAACGGTTATGGAGGTTACTCATTTGGCGATTCCATGGATCAAGTTTCTATTGGTTCCTACGCATACAAGCTGACAAATCCCGACCTTTCCTGGGAAACTCAGGAACAACTTAATATAGGTATCGATGCACGCTTCTTCAATAACCGTCTGGCACTTGAGTTTGATTGGTATAAACGGTTAACCAAAGATTGGCTTATCACCCCACCAGTACTTTATTCATTTGGCTCAAGTCCGGCTGCCGTTAATGGTGGAGTTATACGCAATACCGGATTTGAAATAGGCCTTCACTGGAATGACAACATAGGCAAAGACTGGAATTATGGTATAAATGTAGCTCCTGCATTCAATAAAAACAAAATTACCGAGCTCCCCAATGAAGATGGTATCCTTCATGGTCCTTCAGGTAACTTATGGAATGCATCTGATGAATGTGCTCGTGGAGAAATAGGGAAACCTTTAGGATATTTCTATGGATACAAAAGCCTTGGCATTTTCCAAAACCAAAAACAAATCGACGAGTATAAAGGAGCTAAAGAAAATGGAGCTCAGACACAACCTGGTGATGTAATCTGGGCAGACGTTAATAATGACGGAGTGATTAATTCCGAGGATCGTACAGAAATCGGTAATCCCCACCCGGATTTCACACTTGGTCTCTCCTTCAATGTCAGTTGGAAGATGATCGACCTCTCTGTTACTACCTATGGAGCTTTTGGTCAGCAAATCTTAAAATGCTATAGGGATTATGCAAGTTCTCCATTGCAAAACTTCACTACAGACATCCTGGAGCGTTGGCATGGAGAAGGAACCTCCAACAAATTGCCTCGTCTGGCAAGTACCGGTGGCAGCAATTGGTCTAAAGTATCTGATATTTATGTAGAAGACGGTGATTACCTCAAAATTAAAAATATCACCATCGGAGTTGATTTCAAGAAGATATTCAAAAAGATACCTCTGCAACAACTCAGACTTTATGCCACAGTTCAAAACTTATATACCTTCACTGGATACTCTGGAATGGATCCAGAAATCGGTTATGGTGGCGATTTCGGTTGGGTACAAGGCATAGATTTAGGATATTATCCTGAAGCCCGCACATGTATGATCGGTTTAAATGTCAAATTCTAATAATATGAAAATATGAAAAAGTTACTATATTTACTACCAATACTTCTGCTACTCACGTCATGTGAAGATTTCCTTGACACAAAGTTGCTGACAGAGAAAACGACTGAAAACTTTCCGGAAACAGAGAAAGATGCCAATCAGATGTTGACATCTATCTATGCCAAATTATTATTTGAAGATCCGGAAACTTCCTCTGAGTATTATACTGCTCAATTGGCCAGTGATGATTGCTTAGGTGGCAACCTCTCTTATTCAGGCAACTGTGCCACCAACTTCTTACTCTATCAGGGCAACCTGAATAGCAGGCTTGGCATATGGGACCGTTGTTATCAACTTATCAATCATGCAAACAATACAATCAACACCCTTGACAATGTAAAAAGTTGGTCAAGTGAAAGTGAACGCCTACGCCACTTCGGTGAAGCTTATTTCCTCCGTGCATGGGCCTACTATGAATTAGTAAAAATATTCGGCGGCGTACCACTCCGCACCACAATCGAAGCAGTAAATCTTCCACGAGCATCCGTTGACGAAGTTTATGCCTTGATTGCATCAGATATCAAAAATGCCATTGAAATGATGCCTAACCGGATATATCCAGCAGGAAATGCCATGGCGGGGCATGCCACTAAATACGCAGCAGAAGCATTTGCCGCACGGGTATTCTTATTCTATACCGGACGTTACGATAAAAAGACTCTGCCTTTGACGGAAGGTGAAATCACAAAGGAGCAGATCATCAAATGGTTGGAAGACTGCATAAATAACTCCGGACACGCCCTTGTTTCCGATCAACGCAATCTATGGGCTTACACAAATTCCGCCACCAATAGCAGTACATCCCAGAAGCAATATTCATATGCAGTAAAACATAAACTTGCCTGGGAGGGTAATTCTTCTATTGAAACACTATTCGCCAATAAGCATAATCTGACTTCCACATGGACGTACACATGGTTCGCCAATACCTGTGCAATGTTCTACTCCCCATCGGGTGATGACGCTGACTGGAAAAATGAAAGTTATCCATTTAACTTTGGCTGGGGAGCAGGTCCGGTATCTCCCGGTATGGTACAGGATTGGAAAGAGTGGTCCAATAAACAAACATTCCTGGATGGATATACTGAAGACCCTCGAATTTCCGGTTCTATCTGGTCCTACAAAGCTATGGACCCCAACAACGAAGGCAATATATTAGGCGACTTCCGGTTAGATGATTCTGAACCTGCGTATACCGTTTCTTACCGTTACTATGAGCAAACCGGATATTTCAACAAGAAATACATCAATATTAATGCGTATAATAGCAATGGAGTGCTCGAAGCTTTCGGAAAAACATTACATCCGGGCATATCCAGCCAAACGTCTCCACAGTTATTGAACATTGCCGACCTCATCCACATCCGTTTTGCAGATGTGCTGCTGATGCACTCCGAGTTGACGGGCGATGCAACAGGTCTGAATAAAGTACGCCAGCGCTCACACCTGGCTCCTGTTTCATACACATTGGACGCACTTAAGCAGGAACGCCGCTGGGAGTTTGCTTTTGAATCAATACGTTGGTGGGATATGCTCCGTTGGTCCGGACCTTCTCTGGAAGAGGCGGGAAATGCCTTAAACCGTCAGACAGGATTTGATATCATCAATGCAGCAGCTATCGTACCAATGGTGAAATACGACTATAAGAAACGTTTGCAGGCAACTCAAGGTTATTGGCCTATACCCCAAATTGAAATCGACCGTTCCAATGGTATGCTGGAACAAAATCCCGGCTGGGGCCCTGAAGCACAATTCAGTGATTGGACAAAAATGTAATGCCATTTAAAATCTCAATGATATGAAAACATTAAAAGCAATACTATTATTACTCGCAGCAATGGCTATAGTCACAGCTTGCGATCCTATGGAAGATGAATCTTTACGCGATAAATACGTCACGAATGCAGGAGATCCTATCAGTAAAGAAGAATTAACCTCTATATTATCTGTCACACAGCCTATCCCCAATCAAGATGATGCTGTAGAAGGAGATCAATATGTGGTACTCAAAAACAGTCGTCCCGAATTAGGAGGAGTCTGGCACTATGGAATCGGCACCAAAATCACCGGTAGCGACAATGATACCATCATATATGGTGCCAATGGAACCTATGAAATATACTATGAAGCAATCTCCAATGGCAAGATTGTAACCAGCGATATTTTCACCGTGAATGTAACCAATGTATTTGACGAGTGGATGGGCATCTTTACCGGAGCCAAAGACAAAGCGGACGCTGATGCAACCAAAGCATGGGGATTCCGTGAAGTAAAATGGGGTTCAGTCTGCAACATGGGAGCACATGGCGGATGGAAATATACCAGTTCAGGATATACTCCGGAATCTAATTTTGCATGGTGGGGATCAGTAAATCTTGCACAGGCAGGAGATCAGAAGATAGTATTCGAAATACAGGGAACCAAAGTGAAGACTTATGACAAGAGTGGCAATCTGATGAACGAAGGAACATTTGGCTTCGACCGCGACCAACCAGAAACATTGGTTCAAGGCAGACTGACAACCAATATCCCCGTTATCGGAAGCAATTATGATGATCTTGGTCAGAAAAAAGGCAGCGAAAATGTCTTCTGGATACTTACATTGACTGATGAGTATATCACACTGTATCATCCGCAAAAATATACAGGTGGAGGTGACTGGGACGACTATGGTTGGTATGTATATTATGAATCCAAAGAATAATGCCTTATGAAAAAGATAATATTTATTGCAATAGCTATTATGTTGGGCCTTAGTGCCTGTCACGACGATGACTATATAACCGGTGTACCAAGTTTTGGTCCTCCGGAAGTGAACACCATGGCCGAGAAAGTAAATGGGCGCATTGCATTAGGCTATGTAACCTACTATGGTACAGCGCTTCCCGACCCAACTTACATGACACATATCAATTATGCTTTCGCCGAACTTTATGTGAAGAGCAATGTCTATCAGAAGTTTGACTTGCAAGGTAACAGAGAACGTTTCGATCAGGTGAAGAAACTGAAGGCAAGGAATAGCGATTTAAAGATATTACTCTCTTTTACAAATAGCGTTTCTAACTCCGGCAATTCTCAGGACGGAGGTTTCTCCGCCTTGGCGAAGAGTCCGGAGATGCGCAAACAATTCGCTCAGGATTGCAAAAAGTTTGTCCAGCAAGAAGGCATCGACGGCATTGACATTGACTGGGAATTTCCCGGTATGACCTTCGGTAGCAATGCTTATGACGAACTGGTTGATGTGGAGAATTTCACTCTGCTCATGAAAGATTTGCGTGAGACGTTGGGAAGCAGTATTTTGCTGACCTATGCCGGATATTGCAAAAACAAGCAACCCCAAGGAGCAGGATGGAAATACATTGATGTAAAAGCTGTAGACCCCTATGTGGATTTCGTCAATATCATGACGTACGACCTCGTCGGAGCTCCCGGGCATCAATCACCACTGAACAAACCAAGCGCCTCCTGGGATTGCAAACGTTCCGTTGACGAATACCTGAATGCCGGCGTACCAGCCAGCAAGTTAGTTCTCGGTATCCCATTCTACGGAAGAGCGCATTTCAACAGCGGTGGTTCCGTCAACTACAAAGACATCGTCAACTTAAGCGAAAGCAGCGGATATGTCATCGACAACTGGGATGCAGAAGGCAGCGTTCCATACGTCACCAAAGACGGAGTATTCTATTGCGGCTATGACAATCCCAGAAGCATCGCCGCAAAAGGCGAATGGCTTTTAGGATTAGGCATGAAAGGCATGATGTTCTGGGACTACGACGGCGATGACAGCAAAGGAACATTGCGCAACGCTCTTTGGAATGCAGTGATGAAAAACGATTCGGACCCCGGATTGAATGAATTCCTAAACAATTCAGAAGGCTACAAAGCACTCGTTGCCAACTGTGAAAAGATGATTAGTAGCGGCCAGTATATGGCGGGTACGTTGATAGAGGAAACCACATCCTATCCCAATTACGAAGGATACCCAGTGAAACTATACGAATATACAACCGGTAAAGACGCTCAAACCGGCGTAGCCAAAAAAGGAATGGTGTACATGCTCAATCCCACAGCCGAAAAGCTTGCAACCTGGATTGCCACCGCAGTATGGAAAACCAAGAACAGCGCTGATACAGATGCAATGGCAACCGTGCTGAAACATATACAAGGCCAGTCGGGAGCTCAGTTCCCCGTCTGCGGCATTGTATATGAGGATATGAGTGGTACCGGATACTACCCTTACCTCTTCAAGGACGGTGTAACCGTATATGCAGCAGACAAGTCCAAATGGGCTACTGAAGACCCGACACACCCCGGAAACTACAGTTGCACCGACGACCAACTCAACTACGCTGTCAAAGTAACCAACAGTGACTTAAATACATATACCGGTAAATATGCCCGCATTTGCGGCACCCTCCGCGAAGAATATACAGCAAACGGCGGTACCGTTGCCGTAGGGACGAGCGATTCACAGGAAACCCGCAATCTGAAGTGGCTCGATGTTGTCCGCGATCTCTATAAGGAAGCCTGGAACTCCGGTGAGAATAAACTCATCACAGCATGGGCCAAGGCCAACCTATAACACTCTAACTTAACACCAATACAGGAGGTTGTTCCGCTATCCGAATGATTTTGCGATCTTCATTCATAAGCGAAAAGAAATATATAAAAAAGGAACAACCTCCTTATTCCAAAAGATAACAGAAAAACATACCGATATGAATAAACATTTCTTTTATCTTACGATATTATTATTTATCATCAGCGGCTGCCACACGGCGGACAGAAAAATGATGAATATCGAAGGAGCGATTTCTTCGGATCACAACGAGCAGATCATTTATCTGGTTCCCCGTCCTCATCCTATTCCCGAGACAGTAGATTCCGCTTATATCACAAACGGCACCTTCTCCTTTTCCATTCCGGCAGATTCTTCCATCTATGATATTACTATCAGCCGGCGGGCGAATGCTTACGTACAACGCCTGCTCATCATAGCAGAAGAAGGAACGCTACACGTCAACATGGGCGCAAACAGTTCCGGCACCGGCACTCCACTCAACAACCAATTGCAACATTGGAAAGAATTAATGGAAACCGCCGGGGAAAAAGCGGCCCTACTATCACAAGAAATCAATAAGCATAAAGGAAACGATACAATTACAGCAACCTTGAAGAAACAGCGGGAAAGCATCTACGAAAGTTTTGGCGACTCTACCTTCTGTTTCATCAAACAGAATATGAATCCATTGGGAGGATACTTATTCGTGACTCTCGAAAGCATGTTCAATGAACAGCAAACCGGTGAATTAAAGGAACTTGGAATAGAAAAATGGAGGCCCGCACCATGAGAAAACGAACAGACATCATCCTCGTCTCCCTATTCTTTATAGCCTGTTGGATATTCTTCTTCTGGCTATATCCATACCATCTGTACTATAAAGAACAGATAACTTTATGTATACTTCAATCCGACTTCCTGCAAACGTACCTGCAAAAACCGGCATTCCTTACTGAAATCTGTGGTGATTACCTCACCCAGTTTTTCTTGTGGACAGGAGGAGGAAGCAGCATATTGACCCTCACATTCCTGCTCACCTGGTCGGGACTCCGGATAGCATTAGCCCGGACAGGTATAACCCGCCACACATCCCTTTGGGCTTTATTACCCATCATCGCCGAATGGGCCTTGTCTTGTCATCTGGAATATCCGCTCTCTATGTCCCTTGGACTGCTATTCAGCATCTGGACATTCACACTGCCAACATTGAGCACATCAGCACGAACAAGAAGCATACTCCATTCAGCCATGCTTATCTTGCTCTATTGCTCCATAGGTGCCCATTTCCTTGCATATACCCTTTTAGCCATTGCCTATGAACGCAAACATTCCAACAGCAGTCTGTTCCCTCTTTTTCTACTGATACTCTCCATCCTCATACCCATTGGAGGCAGTTACTTCTACTACCTTACCCCCAGACAGTCCTATTTTTATCCATTGATAAGCAACTACATGCTACGCCAACCCTTTGCCTTCCTCCTGACGGAATTTTTTCTGCTATTCTCCATTTTGCCGGCTTTCGTCCCCCGGTTGGATAAGCGATGGATTGCATTGCCCGTAATCTTTGTCCTGAGTGCAGCTACCTTAAGCAAAGCATATAATGCTTCCGAAGAGAAAACACTTGCTTTCTCCTCCGAAGCTTACTTCGGCCATTGGGATAAAGTCCTCCAACTCAATAAGGACAATGCCCACCCCACCTATCTCAGTGCTTATTATACTAATCTCGCCTATGCCCGCCAAGGAAAGCTCTGCGATGAACTCATGCAGCATTATCAACCCGCTTCATACGGACTTTTATTGCAAATCAACGAATCAACGGGCTACATATACAGCATGGCAAGCCCCGATGCCCTTATGGAATGCGGTGATATGGCACAAGCCCAACATTCAGCTATGCTTGCCATGACTTTCACTCCTCATCAACGCTCCTCGCGCATGATGCGGCGACTGGCAGAAATAGCTATAATCAACGAAGATTATGCCGTAGCCCATAAATACCTGCGTATGCTGTCCCACACATCCTTACACCGGAAATGGGCAGAAGAACGGCTGGAAATCATCAACTCCGGACAGTGTGATTCCATCCCCTACTGGACCCACAAACGCCAGATGCTTCCACAACAGGATACACTATTTTCCGCCAACCAATGGCGCACCTCACTGGCTAATCTGATTGAAAACAATCCTCAGAACAAGATGGCTGCCGACTACCTGCTATGTTTCCATTTGCTAAACAAAGATCTGGAACATTTCAAGAAAGATTACGACTGTTATTATTATCCGACTTTCGGTTTAACCCCTCCCCGCCTCTATCAGGAAGCCTTGATAGCGTGTATGGACGAGAATGCAAATCCGCAGGAACAATTAAAACATTATCGCATCTCTGCCCCAGTGTACAGAGACTGTCTGGAATACCTTTCCATACATGAGGAAGCCCAAGGAGACGGACGCGCTTTGGAAAAGCAATTCGGAAAAACATATTGGTTCTATTATTATTATGCACAACTGAAACCATGAAAAGAACTATCATCATACTCATAACAGCCCTGACGCTTTTCTCTTGCGAAAAACGTTCATTACAGGACTATACTGACTGTCCCGTACAGCCACCCCTGTTTCCTGATTATACAGACATCACCCTGCCTTGCAACATCGCCCCCCTGAATTTCCTGTTGGAAGATGCAGTAACCATCTCCGTCATTGTCCGGGGAAAGAAAGAATATCAATATGACAGTCACTCACACAAGTTATGTTTCCCCATGAAACGATGGAAACAGATGCTTGCGGATGAAAAAGGCGATACCTTGTCAATATCCGTCTATGCAGAGATTTCCCAGCAAAAGATACATTACAAAGATTTCTATTGGTACGTTTCGCCCGACAGCATCGACCGTTGTCTAAGCTACCGATTGATAGAGCCGGCTTATGAAATATGGAACATGCTGCAAATCTGCGAACGCAATGTAGAGAATTTCAGTACTCGCTTGCTGGCCGATAACAATATAACCGACCACAGTTGCATAAACTGCCATACATCCAACCGTGCTGCCAATCCCACCACATTCATGCATGTGCGTGGCAGCAAAGGAGGTACGGTCTACAGTCGCGACGGACAATTGCGCAAAATCAATACAAAAACAGACCGCACAGCCGGTGCCGTCTATGGAGAAATATCCCAGGACGGTCGTTTCGGCATCTTCACCACTGCCGAAATCATCCCTATTCTGCACAGCCACCGCACCGAACGCCTGGAAGTTTTTGACAAATGCAGCGATCTCATCCTGATAGACTTTGAACAAGGAACCGTAACCGATAATCCCTGCATCACCGGAAAAAACTATCAGGAAACCTTTCCGTGCTTCTCTGCCGATAACCATACCATCTATTTCTGCCGTGCTCCCTATCTGCCTCAGCCCGACAGTACACGCCAAATGCGTTATGACCTTTACTCCATCTCTTTCAATCCCCAAACCGGACAATTGGGCGACAGTATCCATGAGGTTTTCAGAGCTTCAGCCGAAGGTAAATCCGTCAGCTTCCCCAAATGCTCACCGGACGGAAAACACCTGCTATTCTCCGTGTCCGATTATGGCACCTTCCCTATCTGGCATCCTGAAACCGACCTCTGGATGCTGGAGCTCTCCACCGGAAAGATTGATAAAATGAAGCAGACCAATGGACGTTATTCCGACTCTTATCATTCCTGGAGCAGCAATTCCCACTGGATAGTGTTTGCCTCCAAACGAGATGACCGGGTTTATGGACGTCCCTACTTTGCCCACGTATCCCGAGATGGCAACGTAAGCAAAGCTTTCCTTCTTCCACAAGAAAATCCGGAAATGTATCTTAACACATTCAAATCTTATAATATACCAGAAATTTATAATACGGCAGAGACATACGATGCCCACGAACTACAAAAACTCTACTACCGCAAAGAGGCGGAAAACCTCCGGTATAAAGAGCAGTAGCCGCCCGAAGTTGAAATCGTAAATTCGACTTTCTTCTCAACCTTTTTTCATTTAAGTTGTTCAATGGGCATTCACCAAAACCTAACTTAAATGAAGACAATCTTAAAAGTAATGTTTCTGTTATGCGGTGCCGGACTTATTCCCTCCGCAGCCAAAGCGCAAGAAAAAGTAGTTATTGATGACGAAGCTCCCAACGGGATCGTCATGGTCACCCTCGACAAAGCAGGTGACGAAATCGTTCGCATCATGAACGAGTCGCAGTTCAGATATATCCACGACCCACAAGCTCCCCGCTTCCTACTGATGGACAAGAAAGGGAAGTTTGCCCTCGGTATCGGTGGATATGTACGCGCCACAGCCGAGTATGACTTTGGGGGCATTGTGGATAACATAGACTTTATCCCTGCCGACATCCCCAACTCCAGCAAAGTGAAAAATCAGTTCCAGATGGATGCGCGCACTTCCACTATCTTCCTGAAACTGGTGGGTCACACCAGGCTGCTGGGTGATTTTGTGGTATACACAGCCGGTAACTTCCGGGGTGGCGACAAAGCGTTTCAATTGCGTAATGCCTACATGTCGTTCCTTAACTTCACCGTAGGTTACACATACGGCGGCTTCATGGACCTGGCAGCTTTGCCTTCCACCATCGACTACCAAGGTCCTAACGGCGCCAGTTTCTACCGTGCCACCCAACTTGCTTACACGTACAAAGGCCTGAAGAATTGGCGTTTTCATGCTTCTATAGAAGTACCAAGCGTAGACGGCACTACCAACGACCAGCTTACTGTTGCCCAGCAACGCATGCCGGACTTCACAGCTTACGCCCAGTATGGCTGGGGAGCAAACAGTCATCTCCGTGTAGGCGGCCTTGTTCGTAGCATGACCTATACCAGCACGCTCAGCGACAAAGCATCCGATGTGACCGGATGGGGTGTACAGGCATCCACTTCTTTCAATCTCAGCAAGAAGTGGGAGATTTTCGGGCAAGCCACTTACGGAAAAGGTATCGGACAATATCTGAATGACATCAGCAACCTGAATGTGGACATTGTTCCTGACCCGGAAAAAGAGGGTAAGATGCAGGCATTGCCTATGTTAGGCTGGTTTGCGGGAGCACAATATAACATCTGTCCGAAGGTATTCGTATCCGGCACTTACAGTATGTCACGGCTTTATTCTGAGAATGGTTATCCTAACGACCGACCAAGCAGCTACCGTTACGGACAGTATCTTGTAGCGAATGTATTTTGGAATGTAACTCCCAATATGCAGGTAGGGGCGGAATACTTACGTGGCTGGCGCACGGATTTCAGTAACTCTACGCATCATGCCAACCGAATGAATCTGTTGGTGCAGTATTCGTTCTAAGATAAAGTATTGATTAAAATAGCAAAAGAAACAAGAATGGTGCAAATATCAATAGTATAGTAACTAAGAGATTTGCACCATATGTTTTGTCTTTCTTTATCTTTAAACACTCAATGTTTTGGGGTTCCGACGAACATCCCATACTGCGGCAATTTCCACAGTTTGAGTTTCTTCGAGTACCCTATAGATTAGTTTATAATACTTATGCACAACAAGGGAACGATAAACTTCTACCTGATCTTCTAAAGATGATTCCAGAGGACCGGCGTAGGGATTCTTAATAAGAACTAAGCATGATTTCACAAGTAAGTCGTTCAAAACTGAAGCCATTCTTTCATTCTGGCTCCACGACAGAGTGTAATAATAAATTGCTTTTAAACTATTTAGAGCAGTTTCAGTCCAAACTACATTCATTACCATAGCCTTCTACGCGCCAGAACCTCTTCTGTAGTGTATACTCTCCCCGCTTTACTATCTTCCCGTGACTTCCTCAACTCCTCCTTCAACTCCTCTACCGTAAACTGGCAGGGAGCGTTCCGATAATCATATTCTTCCTCCTCTTGCATCAGACGCAAGGCATAGTCCCGTATTTCCTGTACGATTCTCGGGTTCTCAATCTGCATTACAGATTGCACTGTTTCCACTTTCAGGCTATTTAAATCGGGCCCGTAAGCCGCAGCAGGTTCATTCACCGTTTGCTTTTGTTCTTCGGAATCAGGATATTTTTTCATAATCACTCCTTTCTTTGATATTGTAACAACAAAAGTACATAATATTATCCGTAAAAAATCCTCGTTTCCTTAAAAGTTTTATTGAAAAGAAATATTCGGGATATACTTTATGACAAAGCCGTCTCAAGTATAATATACCCAAGACGGCTTCTGCTATATAAATAAGTAATTATGAAATCAGAAACTGTAATCGATGCTAAGACCGAACACTTTGTTAGTACGGCTGTATACGTTCGTACCGCTCAATCCGGTGCCATTATAATTCTGAGAAGTTTTCGTATAATCTTCATAGGTTGTCCACATATAACCCACGTTCAGATTAGCTTTTTCACTCAACTTCAACTTTGCTCCAAAGCCCAAAGTATAAGAATCGCAAGAAAAGCTGGTGTCGCTCTGATAGTCGTTAGACAATCCATAGTCTGTAATCTGACCACCGAAACTCACAGTCAGACGCTTGACTACATCCCATTCAATACCAGCCAGATACTCGTTTGTTCCCTTCGTCAGATGCTTCTGCTTGCCGCCGGCCATTCCCGCACTCTTATCATCAAAGAAGTGATACTCTACAGATGCACGCAACACCGGAAGAAATTCATAAGCAGCAGCTACAGATAGCATGGAAGGAATATCATTGGGAGTGTTCACACCATGCTTGTAATCCGCCAATTCACTTTCAGCGGCACCAATCATACGAAGCGAGTTCTCTTTAGTGGAATTCTCAATGTTCAGGTTAGTCATAAACTCATACTTTGCACCAATGTTCAGCTTGCCCAACTTAGCATCCAAGCCGATAACCGGAGTAAATCCCCATCCGGTCTGGCTGCAATCCAAGTCGATGCCGATAAGTTCCGTGCCGACAGGTATTGTTCCTCCGGCAGGCGAAGGCAAATCCATAGCAGCACTGGCATTTAATGCACCCTGATAGCCACCGGTAAAGTAGTTCATACGACCACCCGCAAAAACAGAAAGCCAGTCTGTTGCCTTATAAGTCAAACCCAACTGTACAGAGTAGATGTACTGTTTGCCATCCATATAGCTTTTCAGCGAATAGGCATTGCTCGGAATTTTTTGGGCTCCCAATCCGCCTATCACCATAGCATCGAACATGGGAAGACCATCATCAAACGAGGCTTTTCCACCACCGCCAGTAATGCCGAAAAAGCCGGAAAGTGTCCAGTCACCCATCTTATAAGCAGCAAACAAACTGGGAATAACAGGCGCGGATGCCTTACCCTCATAATACTTATTCAGCCCCAAACCTTCGCACGAAGCATCGATATTTCTTGTTTGGAAAGCACTCTGAATGCTCAAAGACATATGAAAGCCGTCAGCCGGTAAAAATGCCAGACCTGCCGGATTGGACAAAGCACCGTCTATTTCTGTTGTAGCACCGCGGGATAACATGCGGAGAAAAGCAGCATGCTGATTTGTATTCGTCAGCAGCCCTCCTGCAAAAGTTGAAGTTGAAACGATTAGCATCATAAAGCTAATCAAGCTAATTTTTCTCATCTAAATCTTTTTTAATTGTTAGCGGGCGCAAAGGTACAATAATATTGCACATCAGAAAGTGTTTTGTGCAAAAAGATGCATCACAGACAAAATTTAATTGAAAAAAGAAACTGTTTCTAATGAAACTGATAAAGAAAAGATATGGAGGATGTATAACAGAACCGGAAGGAGACAATCGCGTAATCATAAACAACGAATCACAATCTCGCAACCAACTAATCTCAAACATGCAAGGAACTAATCTCTGCGCCGCAAGAAACTAATATTTTCCTTGCATCTAACTATTCATACTATAACTATTTAACTTTCTTACAATATCTGTTGTAAGAAACTAATATAATTATTGTAAGAAACAAACACAATTGATGTACGAATAATTAGATGCAAGGAAAATATTAGTTTCTTGCGGCGCGGAAATTAGTTTCTTGCAAGAGCAGAATTAGTCTGCCGCAAGTGTGCAATTGACAGGGAAGGCTACCCGTCCCCCCCTGCTACTTCTGAACCTTATCATTCACACACGTGTTATTTATACTAAGTATGCCATCATCATTAGCTTATACCAAGTAAATGAGCATAATTAATTCGTATATTGAGTATCTGTCATCCTGAGCTTGTCGAAGGATCTCATCCCTATAGAAACACAAAGAGAGTAGATGCTTCGACTACGCTCAGCATGACAGATACTCTTAATATATAAAGTAATTGGGAGAACATACTTACTATATATTAAATTCTAAAAATTTCAGAAATTATGGCATATACAATTGCTTTTTTCGGCACCAAACCCTATGACGAGGCTTCGTTCAATGAGAAGAATAAAGAGTACGATTTTGAGCTCCGCTATTATAAAGGGCACCTGAACAAACACAATGTGATACTGACACAGGGTGTGGATGCCGTCTGCATATTTGTAAACGACACCGCAGACGCGGAAGTGCTCCGCATGATGGCGGACAATGGCGTGAAGTTATTGGCACTGCGTTGTGCCGGATATAACAATGTAGACCTGAAAGCGGCTGCCGATTGTGGTATCACAGTGGTACGTGTACCCGCCTACTCGCCCTATGCCGTAGCAGAATATACCGTGGCTCTCATGCTGTCGCTGAACCGGAAAATTCCACGCGCTACTTGGCGCACCCGTGACGGAAACTTCTCCCTACATGGACTGCTTGGTTTCGATATGTATGGCAAGACAGTCGGCATCATCGGTACGGGAAAAATTGCCAAGAAACTTATCATGATTCTGCGCGGTTTCGGCATGAACATACTGGCTTATGACCTATACCCCGACTATAACTTTGCCCGTGAGCATCAAGTGGTGTACACCACGCTGGACGAACTTTACCACAGTTCGGACATCATCTCCCTGCACTGCCCGCTCACCGAGCAGACCAAATATCTCATTAACGACTACTCCATCAGCAAGATGAAAGAGGGCGTAATGATTATCAATACCGGACGCGGACAACTGATTCATACCAACGCACTGATAGAAGGATTGAAGAACAAGAAGATCGGTTCCGCCGGACTGGACGTGTACGAAGAAGAAGGCGAATACTTCTACGAAGACCAGTCGGACCGCATCATCGATGATGATGTACTGGCACGCCTGCTTTCCTTCAACAATGTCATCGTCACTTCACATCAGGCGTTCTTCACCCGTGAGGCATTGGAGAATATCGCCACTACCACACTTCAGAATATCAAAGACTTTGCAAGCGGAAAAGCCTTGGAAAATAAAGTGATATAGCTACGAGCTACAAAGCTACAAGCTACAAGTCCTTGCGGTATGATCGCGCCCATATAGCGTAGCTACTTGTAGCTTGTAGCTCAAGTAGCTTTTAGCTCACAAAACTTTTTCAAAACCAGTTTGTTATCTATACATATCAACCATTTAAAAGAAAGGAATTAATTATGAAAAAAGTAATAGACAAAGCGGAAAGCCGTGGACGTGCTCTATATGACTGGCTCGACAGCCACCATACTTTCAGCTTCGACACCTACTATAACCCGCGCCGCATGAACTTCGGTGCCCTGCGCGTACTAAACGACGACCGTGTAGAACCAGGCAAAGGCTTCGGTACCCATCCACATAAAAACATGGAAATTATCTCCATCCCTCTGAAAGGAAAGCTGAAACATGGCGACAGCCAGAAGAACAGCCGCTCCATCACACCGGGCGATATACAGACCATGAGTGCCGGTACCGGTATTTATCACAGCGAAATGAACGGCAGTGACACCGAACCGGTAGAATTCCTGCAAATCTGGGTAATGCCGGAGAAGCTGAACACACCACCGGCCTATCAGGATTATGACATCCGACCGTTGCTGCGCAAGAACGAACTGACACTGATTGTTTCACCGGACGGTGACGCTCCTGCCAAGATGCTGCAACAGGCATGGTTCTCCATCGGAGAGATAGAAGCAGGCAAAAAGATTGGCTATCACATGCACCAGTCGCATGCGGGTGTGTACATCTTCGTGATTGAAGGTGAAGTGAAGGTGGACGATACAGTGCTCTCACGCCGCGACGGCATGGGTGTATATGACACTCACAGCTTTGAGCTGGAAACACTGAAAGACTCGCATATCCTGCTGATGGAAGTGCCGATGTAAGTCTTTTAGATAAAAATAACAGCTAAAAGCCAAGGTTTGTGTAGTGTTTTTCGTAATATTGCGCTATAATTGAACCTGTGCATGAAACTTGATTACATTTACCATAGCGGCTTCGCGATTGAAGCGGACGGAGTGACGGTCATTATCGATTACTATAAAGATTCCTCTGAAACGGAATATAATAAAGGTATCGTTCATGACTATCTGTTGGGAAGACCGGGAGAACTATATGTGCTCTCTTCCCACTTTCACCCCGACCACTTTAATCGCGAAGTTCTTTTATGGAAAGCCGAACGCCCGGATATTCACTACATCTTCTCAAAAGACATCCTGAAACATCGCCGCGCTGCGCGTGAGGATGCCACCTATATTAATAAAGGTGATGTGTACGAAGACCCGAATATCCGTATCGAAGCATTCGGTTCCACAGACGTAGGAATCTCGTTCCTGATTGACCTGCAAGGCATCCGGCTGTTTCATGCCGGAGACTTGAATAACTGGCATTGGAGCGAAGAGTCCACCCCACAGGAAATCCGGAAAGCGGAAGGCGACTTCCTTGCCGAAGTGAAATACCTCCGGCAAACCACCCCTTCGGTAGACGTAGCCATGTTTCCTGTGGACAACCGCATCGGAAAAGATTATATGAGAGGTGCGGAACAATTCGTGGAACAGATAAAAACCGCTATATTTGTACCTATGCACTTCAGCGAGGAATATCAGGGCGGAAATGCTTTCCGGGAATTTGCCGAAAGCAAAGGTTGCCGTTTCCTGTCCATAACCCACAGGGGCGAAAGTTTCGATATAACTCAATAAAACATACCTATTATGAAAAATTTGACACAATTTCTTTTAGTACTGTTATGCGTCTGTCTGCCGGCAACCGTGTTTGCGGACCAGAATAAAGACAAAGATGATGACAGCAAGTATCTGGCGGGTGCAGTGCCCGAAGTAGATGGGAAAGTAGTATTCACCAAAGAATTCAGCATTCCCGGCATGTCTCAGGAAGAAATCTTCAAACGCATGCAGAACTGGATGGAAGCACGGTTGAAAAAGAATGAAAACACCAGTCGCGTAGTCTATACCAACCTCGAAGAAGGACAAATTGTAGGTACGGGCGATGAATGGATTGTGTTCAGTTCAAGCGCTCTATCACTGGACCGTACAAAGGTTCTCTATCAGCTTTCTGTTGTCTGTGCGCCCGAAAAGTGTACAATGGAAGTAGAGAAAATCCGCTATGTCTACCGCGAAGGAAAAGAAAAATATACGGCGGAAGAATGGATTGTAGACAAATATGCGCTGAACAAGGCAAAAACCAAATTAGTACGCGGACTTGCCAAATGGCGCAGAAAAACAGTTGACTTTGTAGACGACCTTGCTATGGGAGCAGCCGAAGCTCTGAGTGCTTCCACCGCTAAGAAAGCAACTGAAACGGCCCAGGCGGAAGAAAAGAAAGAAGAAAAGAGTGTTATCAACTCCGGTCCGATAGTCATTGCACCCAAGACGGCAGTTGAAGTGAAAGCTCCGGCAGAGGCTGAAAAAGTTACGGTTATCCCTGCCACTCCGCTTACTCCGGCTACTCCTGTTGCTTCAAATGCAACACCGGGCTACAAGGAAGTAGCTCCCGACCAATTACCCACCAATGCTATCCAGATGGGTGCAGGCAAGTTAGTACTCGTAATCGGATCGGATGCATTCAACATGACCATGATGACGGCTAATGCCGGTGGTTCATTGGGCAAATCGTCAGGCAAGTCTGTCATATTCAGCTTCCTCTCTCCCGATCAGCCTTACGAGCAAATGGAAAAAGCCGAAACATATACAGTACGCTTCTATCCGGCCAATCAGACAGAACCGTCTGTTGTTCTGGAATGTAAGAAAATGCCTTCACAAGCTCCTATGGATGGTCAGCCACGCATGTATGTGGGTGAGATTGTGAAAGCGTTCGTGAAATAGTGATAAATGAAGAATGAAGAATTGAGCTGCGCTGTTATGCTGCATAGAGCAATTCTTCATTCATCATTAAATATTAATCAACATGGAAATAAAAGCTAAATTCGACCACTTCAATATTAATGTCACCGACTTGGAACGCAGCATTGCTTTCTATGAAAAGGCATTGGGACTAAAAGAGCATCATCGCAAAGAAGCCTCAGACGGTTCTTTTACACTGGTTTATCTGACGGACGGCAGCACAGGTTTCCTACTGGAACTGACATGCCTCAAAGGGCATCCGCAAGCTTATGAACTCGGAGAGAACGAAAGCCATCTATGCTTTCGCGTAGCAGGTGATTATGATGCTATCCACCAATATCACAAAGAGATGGGATGGGTATGTTTCGAAAATACATCTATGGGACTATACTTCATTCACGACCCGGATGACTACTGGATTGAAGTACTACCAACGAAATGATAAAATAGAATGGTAAAATAATAAGATGGTAAGACGAGGGAATGTAATCCTATCATCTTACCATCTTATCATTTTATTTATGACGATTCGCCCTCTTCTTCCGTATATCCGCCTTCATTTTGGCAGCACCGGAACCATGTTTTCCGGTAACATACGCTTTCTTCTTGGCTTTAGTCTTTACTTTTCCATCTTCCTTTGGTTTGTCTTTCTTTCCTTTAAAGACAATACCGCCCATCATTGCATCTTCTACACTCATATATTCGGCTTCTTTTTGTTATTCTGTTATAAACTGGGACAAAGATAGTTTTTTTCAGCCAATGGATGGCATTTTTCGTATCTTTGCGCCAACTTTTAAAGATTGAATAGAATGAATACCGCTCTGCTTTCTGCTGGCAAAGACCCGATGGGCGCTGCCATCGCTGATTACTTTAAACTACATAAGGCCGACCGCCTGCGAGTCTTCTCTTCGCTATTTGACGAAGACGAAATACCGGTGAAAGAATTATTCCGTACGGAAAAACAAATGCCCGTTCTGGAACGGAGCGCCCTGCAATTGGCTACGGGCAAAATTCTGGATGTGGGTGCCGGAAGCGGTTGTCACAGCCTTGCTTTGCAGGAGGCAGGCAAAGATGTGCATGCCATTGATATTTCACCTCTTTCAGTAGAAGTGATGCAGCAACGGGGTATATGGCATGTCACACAGACCAATCTGTTCGACGAACATTTCTATGAGTCCTACGACACCATATTAATGCTGATGAACGGTTCGGGTATCATCGGGAAATTGGAGAATCTGCCCACCTTTTTCAGGAAAATGAAGTTGCTGCTTCGCCCTGGTGGCTGCATTCTTATGGATTCCAGTGATTTGCGATATCTGTTTGAGGAAGAGGACGGAAGTTTTGTTATTGACCTGGCAGGGGATTATTATGGAGAAGTAGATTTTCAGATGCAATATAAAGATATTAAGGGAGAGCCGTTTGACTGGCTTTACATTGACTTCCAGACTCTTAGTCTTTATGCTGCCGAGAATGGTTTCCAGACAGAATTGGTGAAAGAGGGAAAACACTACGATTATTTAGCCAAGTTGACCTTAAAATAAGGTCAACTTAGCTTGCTGTTTCTTTATTTCTTTGCCAGCATTTCGTCTATCTTCTTCACAAGTGAGGCAAATTCTTTCTCATTATACAAGCGGGTCAGCATCACAATGCGACCATCCTTGTCAATAAGTACATTGCGGGTGATTCCGGCTTTGCGTAGCGCATATTTAGCAAAGATATCTGCACCGGGGTCCAATCCCAACGGATAAGTAACACCGGTTGATTTACCGAACGCAATCACCTTATCCAACGGTTCGTCACGGTCTATGCCGATAAGGGCAAAGTCTGAGTTGCCTTTATGCTTCAACCAGATATCCTTTTCTATGAAAGGCATCTCCTTACGGCAAACGCCACACCAACTGGCCGTGAACTGCAACATCACCACCTTACCACGAAGTTCGGAAAGTGTGACTTGCTTACCATCTGTCAGGGTAATGGTAAAATCGGGAGCCATCTCCCCCACTTTCACTATGTAGCCGACATCATCGGCAGCCACCTCCTGCGCCTTGCCTGACAGACTACAAAGGGCGAACAGAATAAAAATCAAACTTTTTACTGTTTTCATTAATCATCTATTTTTTAAGTTTTACTCAAAACGGAAACAATAACGGGAGCACAAATATCATCACAATTCCCATAATTATCTGTAAAGGCAAACCTACTTTAACATAATCCATGAATGTATAACGTCCCGCCTGCATCACCAACGCATTGGGCGGAGTAGAGAACGGAGAGGCAAAACACATACTTGCCGCCACAGTAACAGCAAACAGGAACGGGAAAGGACTCAACTCCAATTGTATCGCGGATTGGAGGGCAATCGGAGCCAAAAGTACCGCCGTAGCCGTATTACTGATAAACATTGTCATCAGCGAAGTAGTGAAGTAAATGCCTGCCAGCAGCACGTATGGTCCATAACTACCAAGCCCGTTCACCAATGATTTAGAAACTAAGTCGGATGCTCCGGTCTTTTCTAAAGCCAACGACATGGGCATCATAGCGGCAATCAGGACAATGCTTTCCCAGTTAATGGTCTTATATGCCGCCTCCACATTGCGGAAACAGCCGGTAAGCACCATCAACAAGCCTGCAATCATCACCGCCGTTACAGGAGCAACAGGTATGAAATCGAACATCATCATCACTACCATTCCCAACATGATAATTGCAGCAACAGGTGCTTTATGGTTAAGCGTCACTTTTGCGGCCTCAGCCAGAGGTTGACCGAGTACTACCCAATCTGAAGGATCATCATTTAACCGGGCTATATTCTCCCAGGTACCCTGCACCAGCAATACATCTCCCGAATGCATTTTCTCATCTTTCAGATTCTTCAGTATGTACTGGCGTTTGCGCTGAATACCCAGAATATTCACACCGAATTTCTCACGGAAACCGGAATCTTTCACCGGTTTGTTTACCAAATTGGAAGCAGGCATCAATACGATTTCAGCAATACCGATTTCTGTGAACTCAAGTTCTTCACTCTTAGATTCTACTGAACCTTCCGCCGTATGTGTATCCAGCAATTTCAGTGCATTTTCTTTGGCAAGGCGTTCTACATTAGAGAAGTCGCCCAGCACATAAAGAATATCATTCTCCTGAATAACCGTATTGGCAGCAGCCATCTCTTGGCTCATCGTCTTGAAGAAATGACGGCGGGAAGAAGAAGATTGGCGGCGAACCTCCATAATTCCCGCATTATAGCGCTGCGGAATGTTCAACTCTTGTATGGTTTTTCCGACTAAAGGTGATTGACTTTCTACCTGCACCCGACATAAATTTTGGAACAATTGGTACTCTCCTGCCAGTTCTTTCAGTGATTTATTCTTGTTCCCTTTACGGGTTTTATCTCCCTTCTTAGTCAGGAACATCTTACTCAACGGAATCAATACAATCAATCCGACAGTTACACAAACCAGACCTACAGGGGTAAATGAGAAGAAAGTGAGCGGTGCATATCCCGCAGAAGTCAACACTTCCTGGATAACAAGGTTAGGTGGCGTACCAATCAACGTCATCATCCCCCCCATGCTACTGGCAAATGCGAGCGGCATCAACAAGCGGCTGACATTGATTTGTGAACTCATAGCCATACTGACTACAATAGGAAGCATTAAAGCCACCGTTCCGGTATTACTGACAAAGGCACCGATAAAGGCAGTCACCAATATGATAAGGACGAAAAGCTTCAACTCACTGTCACCGGCCAATTTCAGGATACGGCTACTTATCATCTTCGCCAATCCTGTCTGGAAAATAGCACCGCCCACAACGAACAGTCCTATCATCATTATCACTACGGAATTGGAGAACCCGGTCAGTGCCTCCTCAGGTGTCAGAATGCCGGATATGATTAACAACACTAAGGCACAAAGCGCCACCAAATCTGAGCGTACTTTGCCGCTCATAAAAAATATTGCAGAAAGAAATAAAATAATGAGGGTAATATACATATAGATATAAAATTTGTATGTTTATAAACACTTCAACAGTGTCTTTTGTTCTATGGAGTTGCAAATATCACAAAAATCAGAACGATAGACAAGAGGGTGAACCCTTTTTGAACTAAATAAACGGAAAATATCTCACTAAATTCATAATAAAAGCTGGATTATTAACAATATATTCATACCTTTGAATCCGGGAGTGATAGTATGGGCTCACCCCTTTTATCAGTTAAATTCTATAACAATAATGGAAAACGGCAACACAATTACAGGCACCTTCAATGGGACAATTCACTTAGAATACCTGCCATGTATTAATTATGCAATGATCCACAATCATGTGCCTTCATGCAATTTCTGCGAACTAATGAATAATGATGCAGTTGACTGGAACCACATCAAAGTTTCAATAGACGGAGAACTGATAAAGCACTCGGAAAGCATTCTGGAGATAATTCCAAAAGGACAAAATGTACAAATCAGTAGTCTGGAAATATCCCCCGAAAACGAAAAGTTGATAGAACTGACAGAAGGCATCGATACCCACTTCATCCTGACCATTACCATTTCCGGTAAAATAGCCCATCAACAAACATTTCCCATCAAACTGATGGCTTATGACCAATGGACCGGCGTCGGTATTATGCCCGAACTTTTAGTCACTTTTGTCACTCCCAATCACCCTATACTTTCAAGAATAAGCGTAAAGGCTTCACAATTTCTTGAGAAATGGACGGGTAACTCTGCCTTAGATGAATATCAGACACAAGATCCCAATCGCGTACGGGTTCAGGTGGCTGCCATCTATGAAGCTCTACGCTCTGAATCTTTGATATATTCCACGGTTCCGGCCAGTTTTGAAACGATGGGACAACGTATTCGTTTAGTAGATAATGTACTCACCAGTAAACTGGGTACATGCATAGACCTGACTTTGCTTTATGCTTCTTGCCTGGAAGCAAACGGCATTCATCCCCTTCTGATTTTATTGAAAGGGCATATATTTGTAGGTGCATGGCTGACAGACGATATCTATCACCAGACTGTGGGAGACGATGCTTCTTTCTTACTAAAAGGAAGTGCAAATGGCATCAGCGATATTGTATTGGTAGAAACAACCGCAATTACATCTTCTCAGAACATCTCGTTTGAAGAGGCGGTAACAACAGCTCAAAGGGAACTCAAAGAAGAAAGTAAGTTTGAACTATTCATTGATGTATACAGGTGCAGGCTCGATAAAATCCGTCCACTGCCACAGCGCATAAACCATAACGGTGAGTGGCAAATAGAAAACAACGGAATAGAACATGAGAATGCAACCAGAAAAGTAAATCAACTGGACCGATATGAAATAAAGCTGGACGACAGCAAGGATAAAATTACCAAGCAGGTTATATGGGAAAGGAAGTTGCTGGATTTCTCCCTTCGCAATAATCTGATTAACATCAGGCTTGGCAGAAGGGTCATACCTTTCATCTCTTTTGCTATCGACCATCTGGAAGACCACCTTCAAGCCGGAGAGAATTATCAGATATTAGCCAGCCCCGCCAAAAGTAAAATAGAACCCGGTGAGACAGGATTATATGACTCTTCACTCTGGAAAGAGAATCTGGAGGAATTAGTAATCAGTGAACTGAAAAACAAAAAGATTCGCTCCTATCTGACCGAAAGCGAACTGCAAAACTCACTCAAATTCGTATATCGAACTTCACGGACTGCCATTGAAGAAAATGGTGCCAATTCGTTGTTTTTAGTCTTAGGTGTCCTGAAATGGTACGAATCCACAAAGAGTGTGAAGCCTCGCTTTGCCCCTATCCTGCTACTGCCGGTAGACATCATACGACGTGGTGGTACAAACGGATATATCATCCGCACAAGAGATGAAGAGATTATACTGAACATAACCCTGGTGGAATTATTGAAGCAACAATTTGAAATAAATCTCTCCGGACTTAACCCGTTGCCAAAAGACGACAGCGGCGTAGATCTGAAAAAAATATTTGCCGCAATTCGCACCTGCATCCGTAACATGAAAGGCTGGGATGTAGTAGAAGAATCCATGTTAGGGCTATTCTCATTCAACAAGTTTGTCATGTGGAATGATATTCACAGCAATGCGGACAAGCTGAAAGAGAATGCCATCATAGCCAGCCTGATGGAAAACCGTATCCAATGGCAGGACGTAACTCCGGAAGTTGACGCCAGAGAGATAGATAAGAATTGCAAACCTACCACCTTTTCCATTCCTGTCGATGTGGATTCTTCCCAACTGGAGGCTGTCATAGAATCAGGAGAAGGGAAGAGTTTTATATTGCACGGTCCTCCGGGAACCGGAAAATCGCAGACTATCACCAACATGATAGCGAATGCCTTGTACAAAGGAAAACGCGTACTATTTGTTGCAGAAAAAATGGCGGCACTTTCTGTTGTACAAAACCGTCTGACCAGAATAGGATTGGATCCGTTCTGTCTGGAATTACACTCCAATAAGGTTACTAAATCTCACTTCCTGGCTCAACTTCAAAAAGCCATAGAAGCTATTCATATCCAATCTCCGGCTGAGTTTGAAAGTACTTCAACACAATTGTTTGAGCGAAGAAGAAAGCTGATTGACTACATGGAGGCGTTACATCATCCTCATATATCCGGCTTTTCTCTTTACGACTGCATAACAAACTATCTGTCTATACAAGGGGATGAACTCCCCATTGACTTTTCCCTATTGGATGGTATTACAAAAGAAAAACTTACAGCACTTTGCGAAAAGATACAGGAATTGGATACGGTCTTTCAGATAACAGGGCATCCGCAGGAACATCCACTAAAAGGATTAGAACCGCATAATACTTCCTTAGAAAATTGCCAAAAGCTGCAAGATGGATTCAGGCATCTCATAGATTTATTCAATCTAATTACAACCAACAGAAAATCTCTTTCAAGTAATCTGGGAATCTCAATACCGGATAACTGGGAAGGAATCAACTGGATGGGCAAAATAAGCGACTTACTTCTTTCGGTTCCATATCTGAATAAATCATTATTAGAGATAGGCGGAAATACCAACCTGATAGAAGAGTGGAAAGATATCGTTTTATCAGGTCGTGAACGAGACGCTTCACAAGCAGAGTTGAGTAAAGACTATGCACCTCAAATCCTTGAAGAGAATGCGTTTATTCTTCAACAAGAATGGAAAACAATTGGGACGAAATGGTTCTTACCCAGATTCTTCGCAAAACGTTCCTATCTCAAGAGGCTAAGGCTCTACAATACGAATTTGCAGGCTGAACAGATACCCGGGCTTTTAGATAAACTCGACACCTATCAAAAAAATAATAAGATAATTCAGGAACAGTCTTCCGAGTTGTCATCCTTCTTTGGTTTCTTAGGAAGAAAAAATAAAGAAAAATGGGATGATATTACTTCCACATTGGAGATTCTTCCAATGGTTTACAGTACTTTAGTAGAGTATGCAGAAATAACCCAACAGCCATTTGTAGAAGTCCTTAGTCAATTTGTGAGCAAGATTGACGTGGATTGGAGCACATTCCAGCAATCCAATGAACACATATTCAAGCAGGCAGTCAACACCTCCAGTGAACTAAATACCACTCTTAATGAAATGGAAAGTCTGTGCTACATGCAAATGCCCGACAACGACCTTGAAATAAAATTACCGTTCTTGCTTAATACATGGCTGGCACATTTCAATCTGATTAAGGATTGGGGACAATGGTGCATCCGTAAAAGGGAACTGGAGTCCCAATATCTTACCGTAGTTATCAACTATATTACCGATCAGCATAAAACAGGATTAGAGGCGGCAGATGCATATATGAAAGGTGTTTATCATCAATTAGCAATCAGAACGGTTGATGCAGACGAGACTTTGCGACTTTTCAACGGATTGCTATTTGAGGAAATGATTAATAAGTATAAGTCGCTGACTACGGAATTCCAGGAGCTGAGCAAAAAAGAACTATATTGCAGATTAGCAGCAAAGATACCTTCTCTAACAATGGAAGCTGCATCCAGTTCCGAGATAGGAATCCTGAAAAGAAACATCTCCAATGGAGGACGTGGTACGTCCATCCGGAGAATTATAGACCAGATACCAACCTTGTTGCCCAAACTGTGTCCATGCATGTTGATGAGCCCGATATCAGTAGCACAATATATTGACCTGGATGCAGAAAAGTTCGACCTTGTCATCTTTGATGAAGCTTCCCAGATGCCCACCAGTGAAGCTGTCGGCGCGATAGCCCGGGGTAAAGCATTAGTGGTGGTAGGAGACCCCAAACAAATGCCGCCAACGAGTTTCTTCTCCTCTTCGCAGGTCGATGAAGAAGAAGCTGAATTTGATGATATGGAAAGTATTCTGGATGACTGTATTTCACTATCAATTCCATCCCGTTATCTGACCTGGCATTACCGTAGCAAACATGAAAGCCTGATTGCTTTCAGTAACTCCCAATACTACAATGGGCAATTATATACTTTTCCTTCCGTAGACAACAGGGTTTCAAAAGTACGTTTGGTTCAGGTCAACGGAGCGTATGACAAGGGACGTACACGCAGTAACTATGCGGAAGCGGAAACTATTGTGAAAGAAATACTCCATCGCTTGCAAACACCGGAGCTCTCCGAAAAAAGCATAGGCGTAGTATCTTTCAGTCAGGTACAACAGAATCTGATAGAAGACATGCTGATAGAGGAATTGAACAAATATCCGGAATTAGAAGAGAAGGCTTTCCAAAGTAATGAACCTATCTTCATTAAGAATCTGGAAAATGTGCAAGGTGACGAACGGGATGTCATACTTTTCTCTATAGGATACGGACCGGACAAAAATGGTAATGTATCTATGAATTTCGGCCCACTAAATAATCAGGGTGGTGAGCGCCGCCTGAATGTAGCTGTATCCCGTGCCCGCTATGAGATGATTATCTTCTCTACTTTGCGTTCCGAGCAAATAGATTTGAAACGTACCAAGTCCAGAGGTGTGGAAGGATTAAAAAAGTTTCTGGAATTTGCAGAACGTGGCACATCTCCTATTCCGGCAGTCCAACTTCAAAATCAAAAACAAAGTAATCTGATAACTTTAATAGCTCAGGAGCTCACTCAACGCGGTTATAAAGTGGACACTCTTGTTGGGCATTCAAACTTTAAGGTTGACTTGGCTATTGTAAACCCGGAACAACCAGATACATATATCTTAGGAATATTGTGTGACGGCAAGAATTATTATGAAACAAAAACTACCAGAGACCGCGAGATTGTGCAACCCACCGTCTTGCAGACGCTTCATTGGAATATCATGCGGGTGTGGTCCGTCGATTGGTTCGAACATAAAGAGAATGTAATAGAACGAATTATCAAAAAGCTGGAGGATGTAAAGAATGTAAAAGCAGAAGAAAAGCCACCCCTTCCGATACAACCTGCTGTTCTGAAAGCATTCAGCATAGAAAACGAACCTGTTATAGAATTAGTGAATAGCCGTGAGAAAGAGTATGTTTTTGCTGATTTGCCTGAAATAAGCTATAGTACGGATATTGATAAGGTAATGTCCTCATCTTATCAGGTAAAAAGGCAGCTTGAGCAAATAGTACGGATTGAACAGCCTATAACAAATACTTTGTTATATAAAAGAATCTTACGTATCTGGAAATTAGCAAGAGTGACTATCCGGTTACAAGGATTTATTGACTCTCTTCTCAAAGATACATACAAAGACCCTTTATCGGGAAATTCCATTATCTACTGGGAAAGCGAAGAGAAGGCGAAAGACGCTGACTTTTACCGCATCAATTCCAAACGTGATATTCTTGACATTCCGGTTTTAGAGGTAATGAGTGCCGCTCGCTATGCCATAGAGCAACAGATTTCGATGCCGATAGAGGACTTAAAACGGCTGACTTCCCAACTTCTGGGTTTCAGCAGAAAAGGTGCAAACTTAGATATGGTAACGGAACAGGCTATACAAATTCTGATTGATAGAGGAATATTCAAGCATACGGATGGAATGGTATCCATGAATGATTAAAGTTCATGGATGGCATAGGATTTCATTTTTCAATCTCATAAATCCTCTCTATTTGCTTATTCAGAAAACAATCAGCATATTGGCTATAATCTTCTTTTTCGTAAAATGCTATCAATCCTTTTCTGTAGTTCAAGATATCAGCATCTTTGGAAGAATAAACAGGAATAATATCAGCATTCATCAGGATGATACTCTCTACCATACGTGAAGTTCGTTCAGAACTGAAAGATTCAGCTCACTATGATTTAAAACAAAAAATCCGAAATCTCGAGAAGATTTCGGATTTTTCTTTGAGGTTCCTGGCGGATTTTAAACTGACAAGATAATCCTTTTATTTTCAATTGATTAGAATATTTACAGTTCCGCTACTGTAAAACAATTGTAAAACAAATACTCTGTTTAAATCGTTTATTAATTATCACAAAGATAAACTGATAATTTTGATTTGCAAAGAAAAAATGGAAAGATTTATTCTATTTTTTAATTTTAGTTAGATTCGATCTTGTCCTAAAGGGGATTTTTTAAGATTATCCAATCCAGAGTTTATTAGTTTCTGCAGAAAAATTCCTAAGTCATTAATTATGCTTTCAAATTCCATAGTTGTTTTCATTATATCCGACCAGTTGATATTGGTGATAATATTTAATTGATTCAAAACATCTTGATCTTTATGAGCAGCAGTATTATTCCTTACTGTATGTAAGTATGTGGAATTCGTCGATTGAAACAGGTTTAACCGAGAACGAATACTTTTAAGCTCTAACTCAAACGATGTTATATCAATCCTCTTAGATATAAGATCTTTAAAATTTTTACCCAATAATTCAAATATATCTTTAGATGATTCATACATAATAGTACATATTTGCCTTGCATAGAATCTTTTATGCCATTCTGTTTCCGCAAAGTACATTCCTACCTGTATCGTTTTAACATCTATCGAAATCAAAGTCACAAATCCGGAAATGTTCCAAATCAATTTATTGTCATCAAATACAATTTTCTGGGTTTCATACCATTGTTTCTTTGAAGCATCTTTCTCATTATTAACCTTATCAATACAATATTGAATTTGTTGATTACAGTGACTAATGCTTTGCTCAAACAAATTTAGCATCACCTCTTGTTCTGCAATCTTTTTTAGAAGAGTTAATTTTAGCTCTTTTCCCTCCCTACCTTGCATTTTTTTAGCAAGCTCTCTGTCTACTCCTGAAATATTGTATTTCATACTTTCACTTATTAAATTAGATAGTACTTAGCAATCTGAAAAATAGTATATTAATATTTTAACTCCCTCCTACGCTATACAATTAATTTCTTTGTCTCATACTTCAAATCAACTCAAAGCATAATAGACAAATACTTCTGCAAAGCAGTAATTTCCGCATCAATAACTAATTTTTGAAAGTCTTCTATCAAATGTTCTGTATGCGACTTTTCCAATGCTTTGTAATAGCTAACTTTGGCATCATTACTACCTTTTAGGGTGATAATAACATAGCCATGACGAAGAAGATACAAGTTCATCAGCAAACGAGAGGTACGCCCATTACCATCTATAAACGGATGAATCCGCACCAATTCATCATGTAAATAGGCAGCAATAAGAACAGGATGCACCTTTTCTGCTTCCATTTGCTTGAAACGGAGAATGAAATCTTCCATCTGCTTCCCTATCAGATAAGGTTGTGGCGGCATATGCGTACTACCTGAAATCATAACCGGAACAGTGCGATACCTTCCGGCATTCTCACGGTCTATCCCATGAAGAATAAGGGCATGTATTTCTTTGATGGTTCGTTCGCTTATCTCTATATCTTGTTTGGCAATATCTTTAATGTAGCTGATAGCTTCCGCATGATTGATAGCTTCTAAATGTTCGCGCATAGACTTCCCCGAAATAGTAACGCCTTCGTTCACTACAAGGGCTGTTTCCTGTAAAGTGAGTGTGTTACCTTCTATACGATTACTTTCGTAGGTGTATTCAATATCCAAAGCATCCTGAATCTTTTTCAAAGCTTCTTCGGGCAATGGACGCAAAGCCGATAGCTGTTCTTTAAGAACATCTACCTCTTTCAGCATAACATTTATATCTTCACTCATGATTATTCTATTTCTCTAATTCGTTCTACTTGCTTATTCAGGAAGTAATCGGCATACGGAGAATAATTTCCTGCTTCATAAAAGGCAATCAGCCCTTTCCTGTAGTTCAGTATATCAGCATCCCTTGAAGAATAAACAGGGATAATATCAGCGTTCATCAATGCAATGCTTTCCATCATTCGGGAGGTACGTTTGTTTCCGTCAATGAAGGGTTGTAGTTTGGCTATGTTGCAATGAAGATAAACGGCTCGCTCCAATGGATTTGTATATTGTTCTTGTTGATAAAGTATTTCATTCAACTTTGCCCGAATATCATGCAAATCCTTTGGCGGTATATATTCCGTGCCGCTAATACGGACAGCCCTTGTTCTTAAAAAGCCTGATTCTTCATCAGAAACCAACCCTGTAGATATAGATTGATGCACTCTGAATAAAGTACGCTCATCTATCACTTCCTGATTTTTCCCTTTATTGATATATTCCAATTCAGAGATGAAAGTATTATATAAATTTTTCAACATCTTGGCATCCTCATATTTCTTTTCAGAGGTGATGCCATCTTTAAGCAATGCTTCTGTTTCTACATAAGTATAGGTATTGCCTTCTATTTTACCGGAATAGTAGCACCATACAACGGTTAAGTCCTTTATTTCATTTGAGCGCAAATCCGATAGCTTTGCCAAAGGATGATTCAAAATGAATTGCGCTTTTTCCTGTTGCTCTTTATTAAATATCTGTTCCATAGTTTATGGTCAAATCTTGTTATTTCCTATAATACTCTTACTTTCATAATACTTAATCCTGCCTTTAAGTTCATCAATATCTTTCTTAATGGAATCAGAGATAGGAATATTATGCTTATCCAAAAAGGCTGTGAGCTTTTGAAGTTCTTCCTGTACTTCCATTTTTCGGATGCCGTAATAATAGGTAGAAGTGAAATCAAATTCATCTTTAGTCATCAATACCCGTGCCACATCTTTAGGAGTAGTCTTGTCGGTGATATGAATATCTGTTTCAAGCATCGAAGATATATATTTTAAATCCGAAGCATCAGGACTATACTGTTTTTTTAGTACATCGAAATAGGAATTAAACTTTTGTTCTTTAGCATCCCATTCAAGTTTCACCATTCCAAAGCCATGAATCGAGTAAGCTATCACCTTTTTAATAAGCCCTTCCATTTCTTCTTTACTGATACAAACGCCATCTGATGTGCCAGTAGAATAGCTATCAAAGAAATAAGCAGGTTCTACATTAAAGTATTGAGCCATACTTAATAATGTATCTATTTTAGTAGAGTTTGCCTTGATGATTTTGTGCAAGCTCTGCTCTGTCATACCCAATTCAACAGCAGCCTGTTTCATTGTTACGTTTTTCTTTTCGCACAACTCCTTTATTCTTTCAAGATGAACCATATAAGTGTATTTAAAAGTCAAACACCAAACTATTAGTTTAGCTTTAAATATATTATTTCTATATTTGCAGCATCAAAGATAAGAAATAAAATTTAGTGTTCAAATAATAAACAGATTTTCTAACTAAAAAAGTAGAAGTATGGAAACGGTAATTGTAACTACAGAATCCGCTATCGAAAAGATAATGGAAAGAGTATTGGATAAGAAGTTGCCAAAGCCTCCTGAATCGGATGTAGAGAAGACTTATAGTATTAATCAAGTAGCCAGAATGATGGGACGCTCACACAAGAAAATTTCAGACCTTGTGGCAGCAGGCGTACTAAAGGCTACTGCTGATAACCGTATTTTTGAGAGTTCTATTAAAGAGTACAACAACAAGTAAAGCTATTTACTAAACTAAAAGTTGAATTGAAGATTCTTTTTCATCCACCACTTGAAAAAGCAAGGTAGCGTTTCTGCAAAGGGACGCTACCCAACAAACGAACTGACATGACAATACCCAAAGAAACAAATATCTGCATATCAGAGCTAAAAAAGGAGGATAGCTTTTCTGTTTTTCCTAAATTGATAAGGGAAATTATAAACGAAACGAAAGCCACTCTGAACTATCCTACAGACTTTATTGCTTCCGCTATATACTTTACCTTATCCGTAGGTATAGGCAACAATTTTGTAGCGAAGGTAAAGGAAGGCTGGAATGAACGTGCCATCTTGTACATGGCAATCATCGGACGTTCAGGAGTAAACAAGAGCCATCCGCTTAGTTTTGCCATGCAGCCATTGTTTGAACTGGATATTAAATCATCTGTAAAATATCAGAAAGAGCGAAGAGAATATGAAAAATACATTCTTGCTTGTAAAAAAGAGAAAGAAGATAAGGAGCAAGCGACAGAACCCGTATTGAAAAAGTTTATTGTGTCGGATATTACTCCTGAACGGCTTATCACCATTCATCAGGATAATAAAAGAGGAATCTGCCTGTATGTGGACGAACTGATGTCATGGCTAAAAAAATTTCAATCGCTATAATAGCGGTTCGGAAGAACAATTTTGGCTATCCGTATTCAGTGAAAAACCTATTATACTTGATAGACAAGGAAATAAGAACTCCGCATTCATCAAACATTCTTTTATATCTGTAATTGGTACGATACAAAAAGGACTGCTCAAAGAACTAGCGAAAGGGGAAAGGAGCGAGAACGGTTTTATCGACCGTATTCTGTTTGTCTTCTCACCCAATCTGAAAAAGAGTACTGGAACGAGCTTGAATTATCCACACACATAGTCCCTCTTTGGAACTCCATTGTAAAGAAACTGACAGACATCCAATGTGTGACTGATGAAGACGGGGAACTTGTACCTACCCAACTTCCTTTTAATACAGAAGCCCGTACACTGCTTTATCATTGGCAACATAAGAATACAGATTTATGCAATAGCGAAATGGATGAAGTGTTAGTTGGCGTATATAGCAAGCTGGATATATATGTTATCCACTTTAGTTTGATATTACAGCTCTCACGATGGGCTTGTGATGAAAGCGATAAAAAGGAAATAGACAGTACAAGTGTTGAAGGTGCAATATCAATCGTTGAATATTTCCGCATTACAGCCAAAAGGGTACAAGGTATAACAAACTCATCGGCTATGTTAGAACAGTTACCGACAGATAAACTTTCGTTATATAATGCTTTACCTGTGGAGTTCACTACAAGCGAAGGCATTGCAGTTGCTCAAAAGCAAAATATCTCAGCAGATTCATTCAAACGTTTTTTAGCGGACAAAAAAGGAAAACTATTTGAAAATGTCAAGCATGGAAGATATAAGAAGCTGATTTAATAGAGTCCGCATTTCTCACACTTTCCACATTTTGACTTATTATTAATTGATTATCAATAATGTATATGTGCGCATAAAAGTAGAAATCGCCACACTTTATGCCACTGTAAAAAATGGCGAATATAATGATTATGACTTATCAGGAAGCTAACAGTATAAGTATCAAAGACTATTTAGAATCATTGGGTATCTTGCCCGTAGTGGATAAACTTTATTACAGTATGTACCACAGCCCGTTTAGGCAGGACGATACACCCAGTTTTAAGGTGGATTACGGTGTAAACCTTTGGTGTGACTTTGGAACGGGTAAAGGCGGCTCGCTTATTGACCTTGTGATGAAACAACACGGCTGCAATGCTTACGGGGCTATCAGCCGACTGGAACAGGGCTATTACTCTGCCAATACTTTCTCTTTTCAAGGGAAAAGTATTTCAGAAAGGAATGCTTCAAGGGAAGAAAAGAAAAAGGCTACCAGCCCGATAGAAATCCGTAAAATCCAGTCGTTACAGAATCCGGCACTCATTAACTATCTGAAAAGCCGGAACATTGCGCCCGAAGTAGTGTCAGACTATGTGCAGGAAATGTATTACCGTGTAAACGGGAAGCCGCTTTTTGCACTCGCTTTCAAGAACGATGCAGGAGGGTATGAACTACGCAATCCCGGCTACAAAGGCTGCACCTCTCCCAAAGACATTACACGCATACGGTTCGCAGGAAAGAAGAACGATGCCTGTTTCGTGTTCGAGGGGTCTATGGACTACCTTTCTTTCCTGACTATCCGGCACAAGAACAGCCCGGATTATCCCTGTATCGACTGGCAGGATTACATCATCCTGAACTCGACCGCCAATGTGGACAAGGCTTTGTACCCGTTAGGCGAGTACGAGAAAATCCACTGCCTTTTGGATAATGACGAAGCCGGACGAAAAGCCACCCAAGCCATACAAAAGGAATACGGCTGGCGTGTGCGTGATGCCTCACACCTGTACAGCGGACACAAGGACTTGAACGACTACCTATGCCAAAAGTCCAGCCAACCGACAGAGAGGATGCAGCAGCCGAACAAACCAGCGCAGCCGGAGAAGCAAACGCAGTCTGCCAAGCAACCGAAGCAGGAAGAGAAAAACGAACAATCTCCCAGTGAAAAAAGAAAAAGGAGCAGACGGCTGTAGGCAGGAGAATAGGCAAGGCGTACCAACGGCAAGCGGTGTGATTTAGGAGAGCAAGGTTATGTTTCGGTAGACCGAAACCCCTTGCTTTGCCTGACAGCAAAGAAAATTTCTCCCGTTGGTCGCAATTTTAAAGATACCATTCAATAAGCAAAACGTATGACAGAGATAAGGAACAAGTTAGGAGGTCGCCCGGCAAAGAGCCGGATAGACAAACAAAAGAGAGTAGTCAGCACGAAGCTGACTGAACTTCAATATTACGCCATCAAGAAGCGAGCCGGAGAATCCGGTCTACCTGTCAGCGAGTACGTCCGGCAAGCGGTTGTTTCGGCAGAGATAACACCCCGGTTGAACAGGCAGGATGCCGACACTATCCGTAAGCTGGCAGGGGAAGCCAACAACATCAACCAACTGGCACACCGTGCCAATGCTGGAGGGTTCGCACTGGTGGCGGTGGAACTGGTGAAACTGAAAAATAGAATCGTTGAAATCATAAACCAACTTTCGGATGATTGGAAAAATAAAAAAGGGAAGCAGATTTAAGGGTTGTGTAAACTATGTGCTGGGTAAGGAACAGGCAGCCTTACTTCATGCCGAGGGAGTGTTAGCGGAAAGTAGTCGGCACATCATACGCAGTTTCTGTATGCAAACCGAAATGAACCCCGGCTTAAAGAAGCCAGTCGGACACATTGCGCTAAGTTATTCGGCAGTGGATGTGCCAAAGCTGACGGACGAAAAGATGATACAATTGGCGCAGGAATATATGCGTGAAATGAAAATCACCGATACGCAGTACATCATCGTGCGCCACCAAGACAGGGAGCATCCGCACGTGCATATCATATTCAACCGGATAGACAACAACGGAAAAACAATTTCGGATAAAAACGATATGTACCGGAACGAGCAGGTTTGCAAGAAGCTGAAAACCAAACACGGGCTTTACTTTGCAGGTAGAAAGGAACAGGTAAAGCAGCACCGTTTGAAAGAACCGGACAAATCAAAATACGAGATTTACACGGCAGTAAAGAATGAAATCGGCAAATCCCGGAACTGGCAACAGCTACAACGGCAGTTAGCTGAAAAAGGTATTGGCATTCAGTTCAAGTACAAAGGGCAGACGGATGAAGTACAAGGCATTTCCTTTTCCAAAGGTGAATATACGTTCAAGGGGTCGGAGATAGACCGGAATTTCAGCTATTACAAATTAGATAAATATTTCGGTGATGCAGGACTGACTACTGCCGGAAGCAACAGGCAGTCGGTTGGCGAATCCATTCGGGAGCCAGTAGCCATGCCCGGCAAAGCAGATAATTCATTTGTCACAGGTTTGGGCGGTCTGTTTTCCGCTTCATCCTCTCCGGCTGATGAAATACCCGACAACCCTGATTTAAGAAAAAAGAAGAAGAAAAAGAAACGACAATTTAAGTTATAGACGTATGGAAGAGAATTTGATTTTAGAGGGGCTTCTCTCTATGGTTACGGAACTGAAAGAGAAGCAGGAACAGCAGGTTACACCTGCCAGCCGGGAGGAAACGATAAACCGGTTGGATGTTATCGAGCAGCGCATTTTGGAGATACGAAACAAGCCCACTATTCCTGAAAACGCAGTGCAGGAGATTCTAAACCAAATCGGCAGTATCAGGAAAGGGCAGTCTGAAAATCAGAAACAAGACCTTGAAGATATAAAGGGAATGATTGTGACTTCGCACAGGTATTTTAAGGAACGGTTAAAGGTATTATTTCCGGCAGATGCGCAGCAGCCTGAAAAGGCGGAACCCGTTTCACGCTACGATAGAATTCTAAGCCGGATAACTCCGTTCCTGCAACCGAAATTCTTTCTTTTTTCAGCAGGATGTATCGTTTGCCTTGTATCGCTGGCGTTGAACATTCGTTTTGTAGAACGTATGCAGCAGTTACAGGACAATGATATAAAATACCGTTATCTCCTGATGAAAGGAAAAGCAGAAGGAAGCGACATCAATTTGCTGGAAATGAATTTCAGCCGGGAACGAGATAACGCTTTTATCCAAAGCCTGACTGATACGGTGATTGATTTTGAATACCGAAGTCGAAAGCAAGCGGAAGCACTGGAAAGGGCAAGGCTACTGGACGAGCAAGCCAAACATCTAAAGGAACAGGCGAACAAGTTAGGGAAGCCATAAGAAGCAGAAAGCCGGAGCGGTTGATACCCACCACTTCGGCTTGTCTATTTCACTTCTTCTTTTTGGCGCAGTGTTCTTTCTCGAACTTGCGCAGCGTAACAGCATTGAACCATTCCTTAATGAATGCCCGTACATCCGAAGCACGGTAATACACTTTTCCACTAAGGGTAAAGTAAGGCAGTACACCAATGGCACGGTATCGCTGCAAGGTCTTGATACTCACTTTGAAAAGCAGGCACAAGTCCTGATTATCCAACAGGTTGTCATCTTCGGGCAGTACCTTATCGGCAGTATGCAATGCACGCACATCCTTGCAAAGTTCATCCAGCTTATCGAACAGCTTCTGCATCCACTCCTTGAAATCGTAGTTTTCTATATACATTTGCTTCATTTTTCTGATTATACATACTTGTTTGTCAATCGATTGATGAAGCAAAGTTCAGAAAATAGGGTTGAAAAAAGACGGGGAATAGACCATCTACTCCCTGATAAATATTTTATATATAATTGAAAACCAACAGGTAATCATATCTCATAAAAAACCGTTTTCTTTGCTCTTCTGACTAATAGCCATACTTATACGGCTTAAAAAGCCAGTACGTTTATCGGGTTTCCGCTTAAGTACTTCATCTCTTTTTTTGTATATATCCGCAAATTTGAAATTAAATAAAAGTTCAAAACCATTAGCTAACATACTAAAAGGAATATTTTTTCCATCAATACCATTAATGCTGTTTGAATAATAAAGCCCACAAATATTTTCCATAACATCGGTGTAATTAATAACACTCGGATTCAGATATAAAGGAGATTGCCATTTTGTTTCTATATTAATGAAATATTTTGGATATTGCATTTGGCGATATATTAGTTCTAATTCTTTGTTAATCAACAACAATACTTTATCTGAATAAACTATTTTTAAAATATCTCCTTTATTTCCATATGATAGTTCCAAAGATTTTATCATTTCAAATTCTACTTGTGTTATATTGAGCGTACGAATACGTTTTCTATTATCGTTTTCTGTATCTAAATATAAAATTAATGTTTCCATAAATTCTTTATATACATCTTTTAATTCCCCTTCAGAATCCGAGCTACTTTTATACAAAGGATTTGATAATATTGCATATAGTTTGGTGTCAAGAATATCCCACATAGCTAAATGTTTCTTTTGAGATATAATAGTAAGGGGCTAAATTTCAAAACTGAATATACCCCCTTGTCGCTATTATCTTTTCTTTTTTAAGATTTTCTTTTGCTTATTAATTCTAATCTGTCTAAAGCAACAGTGCTTTTAAGTAATCCAAAGGCAACTATCACTTGCTTACCTTGTATCTCTAAGACATTTCCGGTGGCGGTTTGTCCCTTCAATCTAACAATATCTCCTTTTTCGATTATGGTATTTTTCAAGGATTGTTCTTTAGTCAGTTTACCGACCTTCATTGTAGCAGATAAAGTTGCTTCTTTCCCAAGTTCTGAATTACTATTCCCTAAAATCTCTTTTCTTCTATCTTCCCAAAAAATCTTATCACGGGCTATAGACTGTAAAAAACTATCCATATTAATAAAATCTTCTCCTAACTTTGCGGAGGATTCGATAATAATATCTTTCGGTAAACCAATCCGTGTTGCGACCTCAACGGCAAAAGAGCTACCCGGATTACCAATAGAAAGTCTATAAAGGGGTTGCATACGTTCAGCATCGTAAAGCATTGCGCCATTAATAATACCATCAGTCTCATAGGCGAAATGTTTTAAGTTTTGAAAATGTGTAGTGATAACTCCAAAGCTGCCTTTTCGATTAAATCTGTCAAGCAAAGTTTCGGCAATGACGCCACCTATTTGTGGCTCTGTTCCGCTTCCGAATTCATCGATTAAGATTAACGTCTTATTATTGCATTGCTCCACAAAATACTTCATATTTGTAAGGTGTGAAGTATATGTACTAAGACTGTTCTCTATGCTTTGTCCGTCACCTATATCCACAAATATATGGTCAAATATTCCGGTTCGTGAATTTTCATGTACAGGAATAAGTAATCCACATTGTAACATATACTGTAGGAGTGCAACTGTTTTCAGACAAAGAGACTTTCCTCCGGCATTTGCTCCTGAAACGATTAGTAATCTATTTTTTTCGTTTAGAACAATATCTAAAGGATGCGCTTGCTTTCCCTGTTGAAATAGCTGTATGTTCAATAAGGGATGTATAGCTTGTGCCCATTCTACTTGCTGTTTGTTCTCAAAAATCGGTTTAATGCCATTTATACGTACTCCAAATAATGCTTTTGCACGAATAAAATCAATATCTCCCATAAAGTTGTATGAATGGGAAAGGTCTGATAAATGCGGGCGGATAAGGTCTGTAAATTCTATAAGAATTTTCACAACCTCACGACGTTCATCGGCTTCTAATTCTCGAAGTCGGTTGTTGGCTTCTGCAACAGCTTCGGGCTCAATAAATACAGTTTTTCCACTCCCTGAGCCGTCATGTACACGTCCTTTGATTTTTCGTTTATTAGCGGCATCAACAGGGATTACCATATGTCCGCCACGCAAACTGATACTTGCATCTTTTCCTAACAAACCAGCTTTCTGGGCATCACGTATAGCATTTTGCATATTACGTGATACAGCTTTTGTTGCTTCTATCTTATTTCTGCGGATATCTGCAAGCTGACGTGAGGCATTATCTTTAACTTGGTGTGATGATTTATCTAATATAGAGTTTGCCTTATCTATAATTACAGGAAAAATTTTGATATTGTCTGCCATTATAGTTAAAGCAGGGTATTTAAACTCCCCTTTGTCTGTCTTTGCCGCATGCAAATAGTTTACTATATTATTGATTGCTTGCAATGAATTCATTAAGTTTGAAATTTCTTCTTCTGAGAGCCAAGCGGTAACATCATTCTTTATCTTGTGTAAAGAATCACGGACATCCAAAAAATTATCTGTAGGGAAATCCTCTTTATTTCGTATAATCTGCGCAAACTCTCCTGTTTGCTCTAACCATTTTTCAAGAGTGGCAAAGTCTGTTGAGAAACTCATATTTGTTACTTTCTCTTCTCCAAGAGGGCATAAACACTTTTCTATAATATATTGACGAACTGTATCAATTCCAATTCTCTGTTCAAAATTATTCGGGTAAATCATAATCTCAAATATTATTACTATATCAGCTACCAGCCATCAGTAAACTGATAGACCAATATACAGTTGATAAAAAATAAATTAAATAAAACTGAGATTGCCCATATTCCGACAAGGCACTAAACTTCTGATAGACAAGGGATGCCTATTTAGTACCATTGACATCTCAAAGGTTAGAGATGCGAACTCGCAATATGGTATTTACACGGAAGCACAACACATAAATCGTGAACATTTTAAATTATCGGTTGCAAAGGTAAGAATTATATTTGAAATAACTTGGAAAAATACAAAAAATCTTGTATTTCTTATCTCAATCAATATGTTAGATTGTTACTTTGAGATGAAAAACTGACGAAAAGAAAAAGACTAACTATTACTTTTTTTTCGTCAGTTTTATTTTATCCGCACTTCATTTGCATTATCAAGTAACAGATTTACAGCATATTATTTATTAAAAATGCGGAAAGTGTGGAAAATGCACTCATATTACACCACCCACTTATCTCGCATCTCCTTTACAATATCCTCATCATGCAAGTGCGTATAAATATCCTTGATGTCGTTACCTTCTGCGTGCCCCATTATTCGTTCTGCTATCCCGTCACGAATACCTTTCTTTGCAGCAATAGTTCGGAAACTATGCCGTGCCCGGTGAAAGGTCATTGTCTTATCAATCTTCAAATCTGCCATTATATCTTTCAGATAACGGTTTGTCAGCTGATTGGAGATAGGCAAGAAAATTTTTTGGCACGGTTCACCGTTCCCAAGCAGAGCCACCACTATAGGCGATACGATGGGGATTTTGTAAGTCACGCTGGTTTTGGTGCGCTCATTACATAATATAAGGTACGTTTCGCCTGTATCAACCGTTATCGGTTTGATGTCCGAGTAAGTTAGTACAGAGAACTCTGCAAAAGATAAGCTGGTATAGCAGCTAAACAGAAATTCTCTCAATACTTCCTGTTTTCCTTTACTGTATTTTTTCTTATCGTACACAGCTTGTAGTTTTTTGAGTTCTTCCTCTGTAAGCACATCATTGTTTTGAGCCTTGATATTCTTTTTGATTTCAAACTTCTCATAGGGGTTCTTTGCCAGTTTCTCCTTATCGACAGCGATACCAATCAGGAATTTCAGGTTAGAGTGCTTCTTGTAGACGGTAGAAAGGATATTGCCAACTTCCAGTTCGTGATTGTGGAACTGCTGAATAAAGTCCAAAGTAATCTCGCCAAAAGAAAGAGTAGGTTTCCACTCCTTCATGGTATTGATTAGCTTGTAATAGTTGGAAATCGTTCCGGCTGCACGAGATTGTTTTAGCTGCTCTATCTCATTCTCTATGAAAACATAGAAATCCGTATTGCCGTGATGTTTATCTTTCAGGCGTTCCAAGAATTGAGGGATAGGTAATGGAGTGAAAAAATTCTCCATTACAATGGAATCAGCCTTTTGATAAACTTCACTGATAGCTTTGTTGTAGTAATAACAACGAGGTTCAGAACTACGTACCGTATTAGATACTTTATTCCAATGTTTGGGTAGAACCGCTATATTCATACTTATTAAAGTAGAACGGCGGTAAGCAGTGTAGCGCAGACAAACCATTTGTTTGCCTTCTTTGGTTGCGTAATCTTTGCGCAACTCAATCTTAATCGTAGCTTTCATTACAATTCTTGGCTGTTTTACTGTAAAACAATTGTAAAACAAAAGCTGAAAACTATGAAATTTCTTCTTCCAGTCCTTCCACCACAGAGGACGTAAGTAGTTGAAAAACAAAAGGATTAGAAATTTTCATTCTAATCCTTTCTTGCTTTTGGAGGTTCCTGGCGGATTCGAACCGCCGTACACGGTTTTGCAGACCGCTGACTAAGCCACTCATCCAAGGAACCGTCTTTTTTTGTTTGCGGTTGCAAAGGTAGTACATTTTTTGAATATACCAACTATCCGCAGCATTTTTTCTTCTTTTCTTTTTTAGTGACACTGCACTCCGCACGCTTCTCGTCCATTAATCGCTTTAAGTCACAACCAGTTACGCAGTTTGCACACGGATTACCATTTTCTTTTGTCCGGCGGAGAAAAGTATAAATCCCCCAACCTATCCGGACAATACACAACAGTAACAGGATTGCGACTACCCATTGTTGCCAATTCATCATACAAATAATCCTCCTATTCTATATATAGCAAATGCCATCACCCATGCAAGCAGTGTAGTGTATGCTGCTGTAAACAGTGCCCATTTCCAACTACCAGACTCTTGCTTGATGGCTACAATCGTGGCAATACACGGAAAATATATAAGCACGAACACCATATAGCAAAAAGCGACCAACGGCGTGATGGGAATACGTTCGGCAAGACTTACCACATCGGCCTCCGCATCATTCGTATAAAGTACTCCCAGCGTACTTACCACCAATTCCTTGGCTCCCACACCCGAAAGTATACCGATACCCAGTTTCCAGTCAAAGCCCAACGGCTCAATAACGGGTTCCATCGCTTTACCTATCTGCCCAATGTAGGAATTCTCCTGCTGTTCGGCAACAGTCTCATACGCATCATGGTCAGGATAATAACCCAGTGCCCATATCACGATAGAAGCTATCATAATAATGCCCCCCATCTTGCGGAGATATTGCGCCCCCTTCTCCCACGTATGCCGGAAAATGGCTTTTGCTGTAGGCAGGCGATAAGGCGGAAGTTCCATAACGAACGGAGTATCATCCCCCTTCACCAGAAAACGACTGAACAAGCGTGCCAGTAACACTGCCAACAGAATACCTATCGAGTATATAAGCAACAATATCAGACTACCATTGTTCGGGAAAAACGCACCTACCAGCAATAAATAAATCGGCAAGCGGGCACTACATGACATCAACGGATTGACGAGCATAGTAATCAGACGACTCTTGCGGTTTTCAATGGTACGCGAAGCCATAATAGCGGGAACGTTACACCCAAAACCCATAATCAAAGGAATAAAGGATTTGCCATGCAGCCCCATTTTATGCATAATCTTATCCATAATAAACGCCGCACGTGCCATATAACCGGAGTCTTCCATCAGCGATATGCAGAAATAAAGAATAAGAATATTCGGCAGGAAAACGATAACGCCCCCCACACCGCCTACAATACCATCCACCAGCAAATCTTTCAGAGGCCCATCCGCCATATTATCACGTATAAGGTTTCCAATAACCTCCACCAGCCATTCAATGCCCATCATCGGATATTCACCAAGCACAAATGTCCCTTCAAACATGAGGTACATGAAGAGAAAGAAAATAGGAAATCCCCAGAAACGGTGCGTCACGATAGAGTCTATCACACGGGTCGTATGCTCCTTATCCAGATGATTATCCACAAATGTTTCTTTAAGAGCACCGGAGATAAAACCATACTTGGCATCAGTGATTGCCTGGTCGCAATCCTCATTCAGTACTTCACGAATCCGACGACTCTCCTGGTCGCGAACAGCTATGATTTCTTTGCCATTAGGCAAGGCTTCGACTATTTTTTCTAAATCCGGATCATTTTCCAACAATTTGATAGCCAGAAAACGAGTAGAATACTTATGCCTGATGTCCTCATTCTCACTAACAGCACGCTTTACTTCTTCAATGCTACGTTCCAGTTCCGGCCCATGATTGATATGAATATGACGATAAAAACCATGATGGCTTCCTTCTTCTTTATGAGCCCCAGCGCTATAACCGGGCACAAATTCCCTATGCCATTCCCGCAAATCTTTCAAGACTTCAGTACGCACATTTTCTTTTTGGTCCAGAAAATCGGCACCTTCATAAATGCTGATAACGACATGGAAAAGGTCTTCGATACCTTTACCCGTACGTGAGACTGTGGGCACCATAGGGACGCCGAATAACTGACTAAGCGTCATATAATCCAACGTATTACCACTGGCTTCCAACTCATCGTACATATTAAGGGCCATCACCATGCGCACGTTCATATCAATCAATTGGGTGGTGAGGTAAAGATTGCGCTCCAGATTGGAGGAATCAACCACATTGATAACTATATCCGGCGTTTCATTGATGATGTGGTGGCGGACATACATTTCTTCGGGACTATAGGCCGACAAAGAATATGTGCCGGGCAAGTCGACAATACGAAATTGATAACCTTGAAAATTGAAATAACCTTCCTTGGCATCCACTGTAACGCCACTGTAATTACCGACGTGTTCGTGTGAACCGGAAGCAATATTGAACAGAGAAGTTTTTCCACAATTGGGATTACCCACTAAAGCGACATTGATGGTGCGACGTTTGCCAAGGGCAGCTCGTTTCAGTGCTTCATCACCCAGGTAAATATCTTCGCTCATTCCGGGATGATAATCCGGCCTCGTCGCTTGCTCTTTCGCTTCCTGTTCACTGATGATTTCAATCATCCCTGCTTCCTGGCGGCGCAGAGAGATTTCATAACCCATTACTTTATATTTGATAGGATCTTTCAACGGGGCATTCAGCAAAACTTCCACAGTTTTGCCTTTAATGAAGCCCATTTCTACAATTCGTTTACGGAAACCGCCGTGTCCCAGAACTTTAACGATTACACCTTTTTCTCCTGTTTTTAATTCGGACAAACGCATAGTCTTCTCTCTTTCATTAATTTTGGTGCAAAGATAAATGTTTTGCTTGTAGCGCACAAATTATTTAGATTGTTTTTAAATAAGGAATCAAAAAGGGTATGTTTCCAGAAGATAATTATCAGGAATAATCAAATAAAATGTATCTTTGCGGCATGAACAAGAAAAAGATAACGCAATACATCGAGCAAGAAAAGCTTTTCACCTTGAAAGACAAAGTCTTGGTGGCGCTGAGCGGCGGAGCTGACTCAGTAGCATTATTGCATCTACTTCTTGACATGGGATACACCTGCGAAGCAGCGCACTGCAACTTTCATCTGCGGGGCGACGAGTCGGACCGGGATGAGGCATTTGTCCGCCAACTGTGCCTGCAACTGGAAACTCCGTTACATATCCGGCATTTCCAAACGACGGAAGAAGCAGCCAAACGGCACATATCCATCGAAATGGCAGCACGGGAATTGCGCTACGCCTGGTTTGAAGAGCTCCGCCTGAAACAAAAGGCGGATGTCATCGCCGTAGCTCATCACAAAGACGATAGTGTAGAAACCCTTCTACTGAACCTTATCCGTGGAACAGGCATCAACGGGCTACTGGGCATTCGTCCCAAAAACGGAAATATTGTCCGCCCCTTGCTGTGCATCGACCGGAGAGAAATAACAGAATATCTGCAAGAAATCGGACAGCCTTACATAACAGACAGCACCAACCTGCAAGACGAATACACCCGCAACAAAATACGCCTCAACCTTCTGCCCTTGATGCAGGAAATTAATCCTTCGGTAAAAGAGGGCCTTCTCCGCACTGCAACATATCTGAATGATGCAGCTCTCTTATATAAGAAAGGTATAGAGGAAGGAAAACAAAGAGTGCAGGCCGGACAGAGCATCTCAATAAAAGCCTTACTCGAGGAACCTGCACCGGAAACTTTATTGTTTGAGATTTTATCTCCGTTGGGGTTCAACGGCACCCAAATAAAAGATATATTCGCCTCTCTGAACGGACAACCGGGAAAAAAATTCCTCAGCAAAGAATGGCGCGTCATCAAAGACCGGACATTATTATTGATAGCCCCTATCTGTTCTACCGATTCTTCAACCATATTATCTCCGAACGATGACGTCCTCCCCTTCCGACTCATTATGGAAGAGCGGGAACTCACAAACGGCTTCGTCATTCCACGCGACCGGAATACGGCTTGCTTCGATGCAGATAAATTAGAGTCATCCCTCACCGTAAGACGTTACCGCCAAGGAGACAGCTTCGTCCCCTTCGGCATGACGGGACGAAAGAAAGTCAGCGATTACCTTACCGATCGTAAATTCTCTCTTTCACGCAAAGAACAGCAATGGATGCTTTGCAGCGGCAGACACATTATCTGGCTGATAGGCGAACGCACCGACAACCGTTTCAGGATAGATGAGAATACCCGCAGGATAATCATAGTGAAATTTATCCCATAAGACCAGCCATACCAATCCCTCTCCCTGCAATAGTTTAATACCGGAATAGCGAAAGCTAATTCGTTCCACCATGGGGTACTTTGCGTTCCTCCATAAGGGGACGAAAAGAACCTTATAAGGGAACGCAAAGTACCCCATGGTGGAACGAATTAGTATTCACATAAAAAAAGGTTATTTCCCGCATGAACAGAAAATAACCATCTATAGAAAATCAATTAATTATTTAAATGATAATTCTCGCCTCCTTCTGCCGCGCAAAACAATCCGAAAGCAACACAGCAAACGGAGTATCATACGTCCGCGCCTTGAATGGACATCCTTTGACGCAAGCGCAGCACTTGATGCACTTTTCTGCAATCGTATTGCACTCATCACCTTTTATAATAGCTCCCGACGGGCAATGAGCCGCACAAACACCACAATGCGTGCACAGTTCCGCGTTCACTTCAGGCACGCGCGGCAAAGGCACTCCACTCTTACGCAGCTTTATCACCCTGCGCAAGAACTTGAACAAAGGCAGGAAAGGCTGACGGGGACGCTGAATGCGATTCACATCTACCGGATACAAATGTTCCATATCTGCAGCCGCATTAATTTTCGTTCGTAACTTCGCGCCAAACTCCTCCGCATACTGCAGATCGTTCGCATCCGGACGCCCTACAGCAACCGGATGTTGCTCCGTACTATAAGAATGCTCTCCCACAAATGTCGCTCCTGCAATCACTTTGAAGCCATGCGCAGAAGCAAATGCATCCAATTCCACCAAAGCCTTCTCATAAGCACGGTTACCATAAACCACCACCAACACTACCGGAGCTCCCGATGCACGAATTCCTTGCAGACGCTCCATTGCCAAAGGAGCCACTTTGCCACCATATACAGGAACTGCAATTACGGTCAATGTATTCTCCGCAATATCCACTTCGGCAGCATACAATGTTAAATCCGTCGTAATTATATTTGTTAGCCCTGTTCCGCGAACAATTGCCTCGCCAACTTGTTTAGACGTGTGAGTGGGCGAGAAACAGATGAGATGAACTGCGTTTATATCCATAATTTTATGCACTTTTTCTTAGTTTATCAAGCAAAGATAAAGTTTTAAAATTAAAAAAAAGACGAATTGTTTATGAAACCAAAAATATTTATTACCTTTGTGCCGTTGAAACAATCTGCAACTCCTAAGTGCGGGTAGTTAACCAGATTTCCGGTTCAATAATAAATATCCCATAACCATAGTATTTTTATAGATAAAGGTATATTTGCCACGTTGCTTGTGACGACAACCGCAGCAGTGTGAACATATCTGTCCGATAACAAAAGAAATATAAATCATTCACATATATACTGTATGTATAATATCATTCAATTGAACGACAAAAATTTGTCGGAACTTCAAACTATTGCCCAGGAACTGGGTATCAAAAAGACAGACTCACTAAAAAAAGAAGAACTTGTTTACAAGATACTTGATGAACAAGCCATCGCAGGTGCTACCAAGAAAGTTGCTGCTGAAAAGCTGAAAGAAGAGCGTAAAGTGGACAGACAAGAGAAACGCACCCGTGTGACCGTAAAAAAAGAGAGTACTGACAAAGTTTTCACCGCCAACAAAAATGGTGATCTCACCAAGGCAAAAGCAGAAGCCACAGCCGTATCTGCTAAAGTACGTCCCGTAGTAGAAGCTACTAAAACACCGGTAGCAGAAAAAACTCCCGAAGTAACTGCAACTGTTGCTCCCGAAAAGGCCGAAGATTCTACCACCCCGAAGCGTAAACCGGGACGTCCGCGCAAAGCTAAACCGGAAGAAAAGATGCCTGCACCGGTTGTAAAAGAAGAACTCAAGAAGGCAGAACCCGAGCTAAGTTTTGAAGCCGAAACGCCCAAAGTAGTAACACCGAAAACCGAGGTACCCAAAATTGCAGCACCCAAAGTAACCAAAAAAGTCGTAGTAGAAGACAGCCCTATTCTGTCAGAACCCGAAGATGACTTCATTCCCATCGAAGACCTTCCGACTGAAAAGGTAGAACTTCCTTCCGAACTTCTCGGTAAATTCGAAGCCACCAAAGCTGAAACTCCCGCAGTGGCACCTATAGCAGAACCTGCATCTACAATGGTGCAACGACCACGCCTTCGTCCTCGCGACAATAACAATACTCCTTACAATAACAATCGTAACAACAACCAACGCCCTGTGCAGCAACAGCGCCCCGGACAGCCGCAGAATAGTGGTGACAACTATGCTCCTGTTCAAGAACGCAGAGTTATAGCTGAACGCGAAAAAGTATATGAATTCGATGATATCCTGACCGGTACTGGTGTACTGGAAATCATGCAGGACGGTTACGGTTTCCTTCGTTCTTCCGATTACAATTACCTCTCTTCTCCAGACGATATTTACGTTTCACAATCTCAAATCAAACTTTTTGGTCTAAAGACAGGTGATGTTGTAGAAGGCGTTATTCGTCCACCTAAAGAAGGAGAGAAATACTTTCCACTGGTGAAAGTGGAGAAAATCAATGGACGAGACCCGGCTTTCGTGCGCGACCGTGTACCTTTCGAACACCTCACGCCTCTGTTCCCCGACGAAAAGTTCAGACTGTGCAAAGGTGGATACTCCGACTCTATGTCTGCCCGTGTAGTCGACCTCTTCGCTCCTATTGGTAAAGGTCAGCGTGCATTGATAGTGGCACAACCCAAGACCGGTAAGACCATTTTGATGAAAGACATCGCTAACGCTATTGCAGCAAACCATCCGGAAGTATACATGATAATGTTACTCATTGACGAACGTCCGGAAGAAGTAACCGATATGGCACGCACCGTAAATGCTGAAGTTATCGCTTCAACCTTTGACGAGCCTGCCGAACGCCACGTAAAAATAGCCGGTATTGTATTGGAAAAGGCAAAAAGACTAGTGGAATGTGGTCATGACGTTGTTATCTTCCTGGATTCTATCACTCGTCTGGCACGTGCTTACAACACGGTTTCTCCGGCTTCCGGTAAAGTGCTTTCCGGTGGTGTGGATGCCAACGCACTGCACAAGCCCAAACGCTTCTTCGGTGCTGCCCGTAACATTGAGAACGGCGGTTCACTCACCATTCTGGCTACTGCTCTGATTGATACCGGTTCTAAGATGGATGAAGTTATCTTCGAAGAATTTAAGGGTACAGGTAACATGGAACTGCAACTCGACCGCAACCTGTCCAACAAACGAATTTTCCCTGCTGTCAACATTGTTGCTTCCAGCACTCGCCGCGACGACCTGCTGCAAGACAAGCAAACATTGGATCGCATGTGGATACTCCGCAAATACCTGGCCGACATGAATCCGATAGAAGCCATGGATTTTGTGAAAGACCGCATGGAAAAAACCAGAGACAACGACGAATTCCTGATGAGTATGAACAGTTAAGACTGTCCTCTTACAATATTGTACAAAAGCTTTCAATTACGTCCAAAAATGTAATTGGAAGCTTTTTTATTTCCCCCTTTTCTCTACATTTGCCTATCTAATTTGAACAAAAAATTCTGAAACCATGAAAAAGACCTTTTATTCTACGATGGGACTAACTCTATGCAGTCTCCCCCTGTGGGCACAGCAATCACCCAATTTCCTGATTGTACAATGCGACCATCTGACACAACGCGTAGTAGGCGCTTACGGCAATAATGATAGTTGCACACCTCCCATCGACAGCATCGCCGCCCAAGGCGTCGTTTTTGCAAATGCTTACGTGGGATGTCCTCTGAGCCAACCCTCACGTGCAGCCTTATGGAGCGGCCTGATGCCCCACCAGAACAACATACGCTCCAATTCAGCCGAACACATCAATCCCCTGCTACCGGAAAATGTTCCCACATTAGGAAGCATCTTTTCCGCCAACGGATACCAGGCCGTTCATTTCGGGAAAACACATGATATGGGAGCGTTAAGAGGCTTCAACCATAAAGAACCCGAAGCCAAGCCTTTCGCCGATCCGGAATTTCCCGTAAACAACGATAGCTTCCTCGACGTAGGTACATGTGAAGACGCCGTAAACTATTTGAGTAATCCGGGCAAAGAGCCTTTTATTTGCGTGGTGGATTTCCAAAATCCGCATAACATTTGTGGATATGTAGGTGAAAACAAAGGAGAACATATCGACAAGCCTATCAGTGACCCACTGCCCAACCTACCGGAGAACTTCGAAGTGAAAGACTGGAATTCACTGCCCGTACCCATTCAATACATTTGTTGCAGCCACCGCCGCATGATGCAGGCTGCACATTGGAACGAGGAGAATTATCGCCACTATATCGCCGCTTTCCGACACTACACGAAGATAGTTTCCAAACAGATAGAACAGGTTCTTCAGGCTCTCTACTCCACCCCCGCAGGCAGGAATACCATTGTTGTTTTTCTAGCAGACCACGGCGACGGAATGGGTTCACACCGCATGGTGACCAAGCAAATCAGCTTCTACGATGAAGTGACCAATGTTCCCTTCATCATTGCAGGTCCGGGTATACAGAAACGCGAAAGACCGGTAGACAACCTGTTAACACAACCCACTCTTGACCTGCTGCCTACTCTTTGTGAACTGGCCGGACTACCCATCCCGGCAGACAAACTGGGCATCAGTCTCGCTCCCCTGCTGAAAGGAAAAGAACAGATTAAGGAACACCCGTACGTTGTCTCTGAATGGCACAGCGAATACGAAGTAATCGTCAGTCCCGGGCGTATGATACGCAGCCCCCGCTACAAATACACCCACTATCTGGAAGGCAACGGTGAAGAACTATATGACATGGAAAAAGATAAAGGAGAACAACATAACCTTGCCCATGACCCGGCATACGCCAAGATTCTTGGTGAACACCGCACCTTGCTGGACGACTACATCCGGCGAACTAAAGATGATTACCGTAGTCTAAAAACAGAAGCTGATAAAAGATGGAGAAGTCACACACCCGGATATCCGCATCACGAAGGACCTTGCGCGCGGGATATTATTAATCGGAAATAAAGCATCAAAATGCAAAAAGGACGGGACATTTTCGGATATCTCGTCCTTTTTAGTTACTTTTGTCGCAAATAATCAAATAAATATCAAAATAAACAAGGTGAGATTCAGTAAAACGATACTAGTATTGCTGTTGATGTTATTTTACGGTACTTCCCACATCCTCTCTGCAAACCAGGATTCGGAAGATAAACGTATACACCTTGTTGAACAATTAATGGATAATAACTTAGGTTATTCTCTGGAAGCAAAGTTAAGCGATATTATTCAATGGGAAGACGAACTGGCAGAAATATACCGGAAAAAAAAGGATTATAAACGCATGTTCCTCATACGCCAAATGGCTGCCTATGCCCTCGCAGCCGACGGACAAATCAGTGAAGCACTGGAAAAAGCGAACAGCATCCTACGCCAAGCCACGCAAATGAGACATGACATAGGAATAGCCATAGCCCATCATGCAATTGGCGATACTTACCTCTGCGCAAATATGGCAAATGAGGCCGTCGAAGAATATAAAATAGCCATGAATAAGCTGTATAAAATCCCCGGTTCCGGGAAACTTCAGGAAAGAGTATTAATCCAGTTAGCCCCTACCCTCGTCAGACTGAAGCGCCTGCCTGAAGCTCAAGCTTACCTGGAGCAAATGGAACAAGTGAATGACGACCACCATAGTCGCTTTATGGAGAATATTTTCCAAGCCTATTATTATCTTTACGCAAACAATCCGGACAAAGTCCGGGAGTATATCCAGAAGGCTGAAGAATGGTATGAATATTACCCATTCTATTTCCACTGTTCCATCCTGAAATACATCCAAGCCGAGTATGCCAGAAATACAGGGAATGACGAACAAGCTATAGAACTATATAATGAGCTGACAGACCATACCAAGGGCGCCAACACCTACAACAAGTATTTGAAAATAAAGAATGCGTTGGCACACCTGTATGCACAACGGGGAAAACCCAAAGAAGCATGTACGGCATATCAGGACATTAATGCCGCCCGCGACTCTATCAATGCCCGTAATTACTCTTCGCAAATTAACCTTTTGCGAACCATATACCAAGTGGACCGCCTTGAAATGAACAACCAAATTCAACGCAACCACCTGCTTTTCTATTCCATTATAGGCTGTATACTTATCTTAGCCATATCTGCTGTATCGGTGTTCTATATTCGTAAAATCAACAAGCGTCTGGCCAAATCCCAGCTCAGGCTGGAGAAAGCACGGCAAACGGCAGAAAATTCCATCCGTACCAAAAGTCTTTTCTTGTCGAATATGAGTCATGAAATAAGAACACCACTGAATGCATTGTCGGGATTCTCCAGCATTTTGACTGACGCCCATATTGACGCTGCAACCCGCCAACAATGTAATGAAATCATCCAGCAAAATTCAGATTTACTATTAAAACTAATAGATGATGTTGTGGACCTTTCCAGTCTGGAAATCGGCAAGATGCAATTCCACTTTGCCAATAATGATGCAGTGTTCATCTGCCGCAATGTGGTAGATACCGTAGAAAAAATAAAGCAGACAGCCGCTTCCGTACTCTTTGAAACTTCTCTGGAAAAACTGGAAATATATACGGATGAAGCACGCCTTCAACAGTTGCTTATCAATCTGCTTATTAATGCAACCAAGTTCACTACAGAAGGAAGTATCACCCTATCACTTGATATGCAATCGGAAGAAACAGCTATATTTACCGTAACCGATACAGGTTGTGGGATAGCTCCGGAAAAGCAGGGACAGATATTCAACCGCTTTGAGAAACTGAATGAAAATGCACAAGGCAGCGGATTGGGACTTTCTATCTGCCAATTAATAGTGGAACGCTTTGGTGGTAAAATATGGATTGACCCCGAATACAAAGATGGCTCACGCTTTCAATTCACTCACCCCATTCATTCAGTCAACAGGAAGGAGGGTATGGTATGAAACGGGTTCTATTCATACTGACCTTTACGCTACAATGCATATTTATTTCTGCAACTGCACATTCCACCACTGCGGACAGCTTATTGAATGATCTGCATGCCCTTCCTCATGATTCCACTCGACTTAAATTATTGGAAAAACTGGTACTCACAGAACAAAATTCTCCGCATTATATAGAATATGCAGAGGAAATGTTCAAAGAAGCTCAACTCCAAAAAAGTGACAAATATAAAGCCAGTGGTACCTACTACAAGTTGTTATATTATTATAACCAAGACGAAACGGACAGTGTCAGCAAATTGGTAAACTATCTGTTGCCCATTGCCGAACGCATGCAATATTGGCAAATGTATTTTAATGCACAAAAATTGCTCATATATACCTATATTTATAAGGAGAAATATGAGTATGCAATCAATGAGGCTTTGAAGATGCAAGAAAAGGCAGAGGCACTGGACAATGCCGGCGGACGCGTGATTGCCTATCTGTGTTTGGCAAATGCATATCACGAAACCAATCGTAAACAAGAAGAAGGAGAAGTTCTGCAAAAAGCCCACGAACTCTTCTCCGAGCCCATACACACCAGTACTCAGATAAATGTATTAGGACAGCTCATCTTATACAGCAAAAGTCAGAATGACTACAAAAGTCTGAAAGCTTACCTGGATCAGAATATCCAACTGATAGACAATTTACTGAAACAGGATCCTGACATGTACGAATCATATTTAAACCTTTTTCTATTCTCCGAAATATTTCATACTCATTATTATATAGGTATAGAGAAAGCGGATTCTGCAAAATACCACATAGAAAAAGCACAGGAATACACAACGCCACAAAGTTTTCTTCCATACATAGCCATGTACCAAGATGCTCGTGCAGAATATTATCGCCATATGAAAGATTACCAAACCGCACTTACATATACAGATTCTGTTTTAATGAAGATGCAGGAGTTTGATTCCGGCGAGATGGACTATGCCAAACAATTGGCTCGTAAAGCTGATATTTTGCAAGAAATGGGTAAATATAATGAAGCGCTATCACTTTATGAAAAATCCAACCGCATCCAGGATTCATTAACTGTGGCCATATCAGCCAAACAACTCGAAGAAATCAAGGATATATACCACCTTAATCAATTAGTATGGGAGCAGGGAAAACTGAGAAGCCGCGTGCAGGTGACAATTCTTCTCAGCCTCTCAATCATACTTATTTTATGCATTGCCTATATGCTCCGAATCAACCGGATAAGAAAGGCCTTGAAAATATCGGAAAAAGAGACACAGAAAGCCACCCGGCAAACAGAAGCAGCTAACGAAATGAAAAACCGTTTCCTGTCTAACATGAGCCATGCCATCCGGGTCCCCTTGAACGGGGTATTGGGATTCTCACAAATCATAGCCAACAACGAAGTAGAAATGGACGAACCCACCCGCAAAGAGTATTCGAGCATCATCCAGCAAAACACAGAACAGTTAATGCGTTTGGTCAACAACGTCCTTGATCTGTCACGTCTGGAGGCCGGTATGATGAAATTTCAGATGAGCGACTATGATATTGTACAACTCTGTAATGATGCTGTAGGAATGGCGCAAATGCAAAGCCCCACCTTGCACATTCATTTCCATAGTAATATTGATGAGTATATTATCCATACAGACACCAACCGGATTATGCAACTCATTGTCAGCCTTCTTATCTGCCCCCTTGCCTCTTTCAAGGAGGAACGTGACCTCCAATTCACTTTAGACAAAAATGGCGAAATACTCTGTTTCAAAGTAACCAACTGTCCGCTGGCAGACCGCAAATATGCCAACCAAGACTCTGCTTTACGCAATGATGTCAACCAGTTATTGTTGAAACACTTCGGTGGCACATATCAGGTAATCCCGGATAGCAAAGAGGGTCCGACAATTCTTTTCACTTATCCCGCCGCCCAGACAGAATAATATTCTTGTTTCAAAAGGAGGTATATACAGGGATTTTTTGTACTTTTGCGCCTCAATAAGAGTAATTTGTAATTTATAAATAGAATTATAGCATCATGTTCGATAATTTAAGCGAAAGACTGGAAAGGTCGTTTAAAATTCTGAAAGGTGAAGGAAAAATCACCGAAATCAACGTTGCGGAAACCCTGAAAGATGTGCGTAAGGCACTGTTGGACGCCGACGTAAACTACAAAGTAGCCAAAACTTTCACAGATACCGTTAAAGAAAAGGCATTGGGACAAAACGTGCTGACAGCCGTGAAACCCAGCCAATTAATGGTGAAAATCGTGCACGATGAACTGACTCAGCTGATGGGTGGTGAAACGGCCGAGATCGATTTGGAAGGAAAGCCTGCGGTTATTTTGATGTCCGGTCTGCAAGGTTCGGGTAAAACGACGTTCTCAGGTAAGCTGGCACGGATGCTGAAAACGAAAAAGAACAAGAAGCCGTTGTTGGTGGCCTGTGACGTGTACCGCCCTGCCGCTATCGAGCAGCTACGCGTACTGGCAGAACAGATTGGAGTTCCGATGTATTCAGAACCGGATAGTAAAAATCCGGTAAAAATTGCGGAAAATGCAATTCAGGAAGCTAAAGCAAAAGGATATGATGTAGTTATCGTCGATACCGCCGGCCGACTGGCTGTAGACGAAGAGATGATGAACGAAATCGCTGCCATCAAGAAAGCGATTAATCCGAATGAAATTCTTTTCGTGGTAGACTCCATGACTGGTCAGGATGCCGTGAATACAGCCAAAGAATTTAACGAACGCCTTGACTTCAACGGTGTGGTACTGACGAAGTTGGATGGTGATACCCGTGGTGGTGCCGCTCTTTCTATCCGTTCGGTAGTGAACAAGCCGATTAAGTTTGTCGGTACCGGTGAAAAATTGGATGCTATCGACCAATTCCACCCCTCACGTATGGCAGACCGTATCCTCGGTATGGGTGACATCGTTTCACTGGTAGAACGCGCGCAGGAACAATATGATGAAGAAGAAGCAAAACGTCTGCAAAAGAAGATTGCCAAGAACCAATTCGACTTCAACGACTTCCTGAGTCAGATTGCTCAAATCAAGAAGATGGGTAACCTGAAAGACTTGGCTTCCATGATACCGGGTGTGGGTAAGGCTATCAAAGATATCGATATTGATGACAATGCATTCAAAAGCATTGAAGCTATTATTTATTCCATGACTCCGGCAGAACGCAGCAACCCGGCTCTTCTGAATGGCTCGCGCCGTCAACGCATTGCCAAAGGTAGTGGTACAAATATTCAGGAGGTAAATCGCCTGTTGAAGCAATTTGACCAGACTCGCAAGATGATGAAAATGGTGACAGGCAGCAAAATGGGCAAAATGATGCCAAAGATGAAATAATAAAGATAAACTGCAAGCATACCAATCCCGCTAATTTCATATTTCAAATGAAGTCAGCGGGATTGTTGTTATATTCGGTTATTTGCTCTATATTTGCGATGCATGAGTTTCTGAAAGAATAGTAAATGACAGAAATAGTATAAGATAAATTATAACTAAAACAAAAATATTGATATGACATTAATTGACGGAAAAGCAATCTCGGAACAAGTGAAACAGGAGATTGCTGCTGAAGTAGCGGAAATTGTGGCGAAAGGCGGTAAACGCCCTCACCTTGCTGCAATTCTTGTAGGTCACGATGGTGGCAGTGAAACATACGTTGCTGCCAAGGTAAAAGCATGTGAAGTTTGCGGATTCAAGTCCAGCCTTATCCGTTACGAAGCGGATGTAACGGAAGACGAACTTCTGGCTAAAGTACGCGAGTTGAACGAAGATGCAGATGTAGACGGATTTATTGTACAACTCCCATTACCCAAGCATATCTCTGAGCAAAAAGTGATTGAAACTATCGATTATCGTAAAGATGTAGACGGGTTTCATCCCATCAATGTGGGACGTATGTCTATTGGACTACCCTGCTATGTATCGGCAACTCCTAACGGTATTCTTGAACTACTGAAACGCTATCAAATAGAAACTTCGGGTAAGAAGTGTGTAGTATTGGGACGTAGTAATATCGTCGGCAAACCGATGGCAGCACTGATGATGCAGAAAGCTTATCCGGGAGACGCAACCGTAACCGTATGCCATAGTCGCAGTAAAGACTTGGTAAAAGAGTGCCAGGAAGCCGATATCATCATCGCTGCATTGGGACAACCCAACTTTGTAAAAGCTGAAATGGTAAAAGATGGTGCCGTAGTTATTGATGTAGGTACTACGCGTGTCCCGGATGCCACAAAGAAATCAGGATTTAAACTGACTGGTGACGTAAAGTTCGACGAAGTAGCTCCTAAATGTTCATTCATCACTCCCGTACCGGGTGGCGTAGGGCCGATGACTATCGTTTCTTTAATGAAGAATACACTGCTGGCTGGTAAGAAAGCTATTTACCAATAATCCCGAATACCGGAAGAAGACGATTATGCCCATTTGGCTTCTTCCGGTATTTATTTTAACCTACTAATGGTTATGAGAAGAACACTCCCCTTCGCATTACTTTTCTTTTTTGTATCATGCAATAGTGTGGCACAAGAACAAACAATGTCCGAAGCTTCTGACACAATTCCTCCTGCCAAAATCACATTATTATTTGTCGGTGACTTGATGCAACATAAGGCACAACTTGAAGCTGCGCATACAAACCAAGGGAACTATGATTATTCTCCATGTTTTTCTCTCGTAAAAGAACAAATAAGTAAAGCTGATATTGCCATTGCCAATCTCGAAGTTCCTTTAGGTGGAAAGCCCTATGCAGGCTACCCAGCTTTCTCTGCACCAGATGAGTTTTTATATACCATCCGGGATGCCGGTTTCGATGTTCTATTAACCGCAAACAATCATTGTCTGGATCGAGGAAAGAAAGGACTGGAACGCACTATTCTGATGTTGGATTCTCTACATATTGCATACGCAGGCACTTATAGGAACAAAGAAGAACGACAGCAACGTTATCCGTTACTTATTCATAAAAATGGATTTCGCATTGCCTTCCTTAATTATACCTATGACACTAACGGAATCAAACCCACCTCTCCCAACATAGTGAACTACATAGACAAGACGGTCATGCAGCAGGATATTGATACCGCCCGAACATGGCAACCCGATGCTATCATAGCCTGTATGCATTGGGGAAATGAGTACCAGTCTCTTCCCAGTCAGGAACAACGGCAGTTGGCAGATTGGTTATTGGAACAGGGGGTAACGCATATCGTCGGTTCACATCCACATGTCATACAGCCAATGGAGCTACGCACCGATACTCTTGCTGGAACACAACATGCCGTAGTCTATTCTTTAGGGAACTTCATTTCTAATATGAGTAAGGTAAATACTGACGGTGGTCTCGTATTCACATTAGAATTGGAAAAAGACACAGTTACTTCAGCTATTCCCAATATTCGCATTCGCCATTGCGGATACAATTTGGTATGGACAGCACGTCCTACTCTCACCAAAGAAAAAAATTATATTATCTATCCAGTTGATTCCACATCTATTTCAAAGCTTCCGGAAGTAGCACGTAACTCTCTGAATATCTTCGTTAAAAACTCTCGAAAGCTCCACCAGCAACACAATGCAGGCATTAGGGAAGATAAAAAATGATGCAAATATCTACAAAAATATTCCTCTAAATATTTGCAGTATCAAAGATAATACCTATCTTTGCACCGCGTTTGAGAAATGACGCAAACATGGTGACTGTAGTTCAGTTGGTTAGAGCGTCAGATTGTGGTTCTGAATGTCGTGGGTTCGAGTCCCATCAGTCACCCAAAAGATATCCTCATAAGATAAATACTTATGAGGATTTTCTTTTATTTATATTCACTCTTTAGTTGCAAATCAAGATTTCCTCCGATACTGCTGCGGAGATGTCCCTGTCTGTTTCCTGAAAAACGTACCGAAGTAGGAAGCATTAGGAAAGTTGAAGTAATCAGATATTTCCTGTATGCTCTTCTGCGTGTTCTTAAGCAATGAGATGCTCTTGCGGATAATGGCTTTGAACACCAGTTCCTGCACCGTATATCCGCAAATCGACTTGGACAATACGGAGAGGTACTTAGGTGACAAACAAAGTTTATCTGCATAAAACTCCACACCGCGTTGCTCCATATAATGCTTTTCAATCAACTGAATCAACCGTATGAAAATATCATGCTTATGCCCTACCGATGCTCTTTGCGTGATAAGTTTACGGTTATAGATGGAACAGAGCCGGTACGTCAGCCCCAGCAAAAGTAACTTCTGCTCATAATTATTGAATGTATTTTCCCCTATCTGCAACGTGTTGTCCAGAAGAGATATATATTTCAGAACTTCATTCTCTTCACCTGTACTCCATACATAACATGGCTCCGTAGCAAGTTGCGAATAGAGATGCATGGAAGTCACACAATTGCCTATAATGTCACGTATCGGCTCTGTCTGGTAGACAAGAATAAATACTTCTGCATCTTCCGACTGACGACATACCTGAAAGACAGAACCACCGGGAATAAAAAGAGTTTCATTCGCTTTGGCCGAAAAATCCTTCTGATTCAGAGTAAACATAAAACTTCCCTGACGGCAAACCACCACCCCCACTCCATTCACTTGAAACGGTTTCTTCAATGACTCCGGAAAATCATGAAGCATACCTTCCGAACTACAAACATCTTTTCCACTTAATAATGCATGGTTAAGACGATACAAACGTTCCTGCTGAGTATCCATAATATCACAAGCTATATTAAAAAACAGTGCTAAGTTACTAATTTCCGCTTAGGATAAGGAATAATCAGTACAAATATCATACAAATAAGGCAACCGTATATAGTCCAGCCTGCCATTTCCTTTACGGCAGACAGGGTGGCCTGCACCTGAATCCGCCCTTTGGTAGACATTGCCGCCATATTGATCGCGTCCTGCTTGCTCTTTCCCTGATATTGCATGCCTTGAACAGTCTGAATAAACGAAGCGGAAGCCTCGGGATGAAGCATATCCACATTTTGCGCATAACGGGTGACATAATGTTGCTGACGCTCCTGCAATATATTCGAGTAAAGAGCGCCTCCGATGCCGGGTCCCAACACCATACGCACGGTAAGCATGACGCAAATCCAAGTAGAAAGGTACTTATAGGGCATGCGTTGCGTGGCATAAGCAGCCGTCAGGGCATAAAGGAACATCATACCCGTGGCACGGATAATGACCGGATACTTCATCCGCTCGTATAATCCGGCACTCTGCACTTCGAAGTACATGAATACTGCCGACAATCCGAGAAACAGGAAGCCGGCCGCAAACAGGTACTTGAAATGTACTCCCTTGGAGCCCAATATCATAGAAGAGATAGCACCAATGGCGTAACCCGCCATACACCAGTTGCCCAATGTCGCATTCTGATAATTATCCAATTTCATACCGACACCCGTAAACACATTGACAAACATGGCACTCGAATTGAATATCATCAGCAACAGATAAAGCAAAATGCCCATACGAATGGTACGTAACTTAAAGACATCCAACAGGAAGTAATGCGAATGGCGGTTCTTCTCCATATAGAAAAAGACACAGGCAGATACAACCGCAACCAGGGTGGCAGTGCGGATGGACGCATCATCGTACCAATCCAAGACCTTGCCATAAACCAGCACATAAGTGATGCACACCAATGTAATGCAGAACACCGCCACATTGCCGAACTGCCTGAAGTTGATAGGAAAGCGGCGCGTAGTAAACTTATGATAAGGCATTGTGATAAAGATAACCAAGATGGAAAGCAACACCGTACCCATCATAAAATAATACACATACTGCCATTCATATTCAAAAGCCAGCCATGCCGTTAGCGATGTGCCCAATTGCCCTAAAATCATAAAGAACAGGTAAATACCCGGTTGGCTGACGCATCGGTCAATATCCAGTTTGTTCCAACCCTTATCATCATCAGGTTCCAGTCCCGGAGTGATGTTACGGGTAGCTTCCATTCCGGCAGCGTACTTGATAAGCGTAAACAGATTGACCATCATCAGCACCATCCGCAGGAAGCCCATGAGCAGACTGCAAAGCGCCAGAATAAATATACTGTCCGTCTCCGCACAGATATAGCTAAAGACATACATGAGCGAGAACCCCGCCAGACACATCATCTTCTCCCGGCGGATACACATCAGGCGATACAGGAAAGGAGCGAAAGCCGCCATTCCGATGGAAGTGACGAAATTAGTGAACTGAATATGCTCGGAAATGATGCCCAATCCACTCATCATCTCGGTGCTGTTGACAGAGTAAACGCCACCCACCGTAAGGATGGGGATAAAGAGCAACAACATGATGATGATGCCTACCGGTTTAGGCACCCAGTTGTAGAAGGGATAGTTTTTAGGGTACGAGGGCATGGCGTCAGAGTTTAGCTTTCACAACTACCATCATACCTGCCGCCAGTCTCCCATTATCTTCCTTGGAGAGATTGGTGAAATCGATACGAACCGGTATGCGTTGCTGTATCTTCACGAAGTTTCCGGCAGAATTATCAGTGGGAACCAACGAATATTTAGAACCCGTAGCCCCCGAAATAGCCGTAACAGTTCCTGTAAATTCTCTATCGCTGATGGCATCCACCGTGATAGCCACCTCCTGCCCAAGATGCAGATTCTCAATCTGGGTTTCTTTATAATTGGCAACAATCCACTTCTGCGTATCGGGCAAGATGTAAGTGATGGTCTGCCCTGCCGAGATGAATTGACCTTCCTCCAAGGCACGGCGTCCCAACTTTCCGTCACAAGGGGCTACAACCACTGTATAAGACAGGTTCAGCTTAGCCATTTCCAACGCAGCCGTTGCACGCTGAATGGCAGCCTCGGTACTCTCACGACGATGAGACACTTCGTTCACTCCCGAGAGAGCCGCCTTCCGTTGACGTTTCACGGCTTCCAGTTTCTTGTGTGTGGCCTCGTATTCCGTTTCTATCTGCTCCAACTGAATGGGAGTTGCAGCGTTCCGTTTCACCAGATTCTCATAACGCTGGCGGTCTTTCTCCAGTTTGGCCAAACGGATTTCTATTTCAGAGATGGAAGCATCGTAGACGGATGCGGTGGTCTGTGTGGTCTGCAAGGTGGCTCCAATGACGGTGGCGCCTGCCTGTGCATCTTTCAGGGCGGCTTCCGCTTCCATAACGCGGATTTTATATTCACGGTCGTCCAATACAAGCAAGGTGTCTCCCTTGCGAACTTCCTGGTGTTCGGTGAAATAAATCTTCCTGATATACCCCGAGGCACGCAGATTGACGGGAGATATATACTGTTCTATTTGGGCATCGTTGCTGGTTTCGGTCTGCTTGTAATCCAGGAAGAGACAGACCACCTGTATGACTCCCCAAATCATGACACCTATTCCCAACAGGCTGATTACGATTTGCCAACGGCGTAATTTTCTCAACTTCTTTGCTTTCTCCTGATGCGTACTGGATGCGCTATTATTTTCTACTGTTTCCATATTCGGATGTTATTGATTAACTTGTTATTTGACTAATGATTCTATTTGCCCGGTCAGTTTCAGCAACATAAGGTTGGTCACCCGATAGTTGTAGTGGGCGCTGATGTAGTTGTTCTGGGCTTCGCTCATCCGCATTTCGTCTTGCAGCACTTCGGTCATCGAGGTGATGCCTTCGCGGTAGCGGTCCATAGTGACGGTATATACATCTTCGGCGAGCAAATAATTATCTTTCTGCTTTTTGAAATTCCGCTGGTTGTTCATCAGGTCGTTGGTGGCATTCAGGTATTGGGTCTGCAAATTCTTGCGGGTGTTCTCCTGTGCCAGTTTGATGTTTTCGATATCGATGACGGCTTTCCTGGTTTTATAGCGTTTGTCCAGACCATCGAAGATGGGGACACGCAGCGAGAGCCCTAAGCCATAGGAACGGTACCAATGACCGGAAGGACCGGAATGAAACCAGTGGTAAGCCTTATCGGTGTAAGCGGAAAACATCCAGTTGCCCGTCAGATTCAGGGAGGGGATGTATCCGTAACCAATCATCTTCTTCTGCTGCTCCGCCAGTTGCCGTTGCGATTGCAACAGTTGGAGTTCGTACAGGCTCTCCGAAAGTCCGGTCAATGCTACGGGGGTGATGGTTTCGGTATCCACCGGCACTAAGGCTATTTGTTTTTCTGCAGGATAATCGATGATGTATTTCAGCAGGTTCAGTTGCTGTTCCAGCATGGCCTGTGCATTGTCATACTGTACTTTCAGGTTTTCGAGATTGATGCTCACCCGTTCCACATCGACTTCCATTGCCATTCCGTTGTCATAGAAGGCCTGCGTGATGCTCTGCAATTCTTCAAGACGGGTGATATTGGCTTTTATCAGTGCGATTTGCTCGGCGGTGACCTGCCCCAGGTAATACATTTTGCAGACTTGCAGGATAAGGTCTTCCCTCGCCTTTTCGTAGGTGAGGCGGTTCATCTCATCCATCGTCCGCGCAATGGAGATACTGGTGTAAAGGGTTTGGTTATAGAGTGGCATTTGGAACTGCAATCCTGCGTTGGCACTGTATTGCAGGGTATGAGTCACATTGTAGGGATTGCCGTAAGCTGAGCCGTCGGTGACGGAGACAGGTGGGTCGATGTTATCATTATAATTAGCAAAACCATTGATTTGGGGCAACAACCGTGCCCGGTTCTCGGAGATGCCATACCTTCCCTTTTGTATCTCTTTCCGTTTACTTTGCAGGGACAGGTTGTTCTCGATACCTATCTTCAGACAGTCTTCCAATGCCAGGGTATCTTGTGCGCCTGCACTCGCAACGGGCAGGCAGAAAAAGGAAAAAATGAACAGTAGCCTTCTCATAACAATTATTTGATATTTGGAAGCAAAGTTAGCGGGTTAGTGCAAAAGGATGCTGTCTATATATCGACTGTTTATGTTCACATTTTCCCTTTTTACAGGGGGAGGGCTAGTTTATATAATAACAGAGGGCTAAATGATAATTTATCGAAATGAAGAACTAAGAATGAAGAATGAAGAACTAAGAATGAAGAATGAAGAATGAAGAATGAAGAATTACCTTGCGGCATGCTTGCATAGCGCAGCCAAATTCTTCATTCTTCATTCTTCATTCATCATTCTTCATTAAATTATCATTCATAATGCAAGCTAACCAGAAACATCTACTTATATAAAAAATAGCAAATGCAGGAAACCATAAAAACGTTTCAATTGTTACTTAAAAAATAGCATGACAACATGTATAACTAAAATAGAAAATGATTATGGAAACAAACAAAAAACTAATCGCAGTCGTAGAAATTGGTGGTGACAAAGCAGTTCAATTCTGGGCAAGAGCCGACGACTTGGCACAGCAATACAATGAAAAGTCAACGGATATAGTTTATACAGTGGTGAAACTTCCCGACTCTGATAACCTGTTCCGCTTCTTTGCCACTTCAAAAGAAGAAATGACGCAGGAAACTTTGCTGGAATGCAGCCGTAAGTTTCTGGATGAATTGCTGACACTGGTTCCCAGCGAATGTGTCAGGATAAAAGTGATTGACAACTCTACAGAACTATAAGCATGAGCAAATAATCTCTATAACAACACACCCCGCTACATTCTTACATAATGTAACGGGGTGTGCTTAGATATGAATGTAAAGGATATAGATATCTCATAATTACAGCAAAAACTTAGGGTCGTTTACAATAAGGCTTCCTTTGAGCCTTTGTGCGGCTTCCCAAGTTTTGCTCACCTTTTTTTCTTCGGCTTCTGCGCTTTAGCTTTGGCCTTTTCTTCCGGTTGCTTTTTTTCTTCTTCCATACTTTCCCGATATTACTAAAACTCTATGCAACCTTACATATAAATCCTCAGATTTTACGTAATTCTGGAATAAATTTCTTATTGCCTTATTCTAAAGGCTTTGGGAGAAGTGCCCGATTTTGAGGTAACGAGTTGGCAACCGTGCTTATTGCTGCGCTCTGCTTGGTTTGTCTTTCAATGTCTCACTCAACAAGGACAAAAATATATCTTTTCTCGAATACGGCAATATGCAAATTCGGGGTTTAATCAAATTTTACTTCATATTGTGCAATATTAATGTTTTTACTTTCTTTCTTGTATTCTGGGTGTAATATGGTGAGAGTATCCTGTTTGTTCAGTGTAGAAGAAGCATATTCTTCGTCTGATACAGCATGCAGTTGGATAACATGGTCTTTGACAGAGTGTTCGGTAACGGTCATACAATAGATGCGTTTTCTCGGAGTGGCTCCATTCCAATGGCGCACATTGGGCGGTGTAACGATAACATCTCCTTTGCGGATGAGCCGTTTTGCCTTACCCTCTTCCTGATAATAGCCCTCACCGTCGAGTACGAGTAAAGTTTGCTCTACATCGGGATGGTAGTGCCAAAAATTACGGCTTCCTTTCTCAAACAGAAAGTGAACTATCATGGTTTCTCCCGATTTTTTCAGCATGGAGATTCTTACATCTCCCGTATTGTTGGCAGAGGGAGCTTTCTGTTCCAAGGGGAAGATTGCCGATTGGCTGGCACAACTGTTTAGCAGTGCTACCACGATTATTACAAATAAAAATTTATGTATCATTCTTCTATTTGTTTTATTCGACTGCAACCCCTATCCGTCCGAGCCAACCGACAAGGGTATCATGTGAGTTATCTGCTGATGAAGAACCTATGCGAAGACTCTCCAAAAAGTCGGCTTCAGGACAAAGTCGGCGGGCATCGGTTACTGTACCGGATATTCCGCTGCTGGCACTTGTGCAGAACAAGGCAATCTTCTTTCCTGATAATAGTGAGGTATGATTATGAAGGAATGCCTGCATCGGAGTAGCCATACGACTGTACCAAAGAGGATAGCCGATAAAAACGACATCATAGTCACTGAAACTGTCCAACTTGGTATTGATGGCAGGATATATTCCCGAATTGTCTATGGCATTCAGTTCCTGCTGACCGACATTCAACATCGTGTTGTAATCCGTTGTATAAGGCGTAGATGGCGTTACTTCTACCATACTACCTCCGATAATGGAGCGCAGTTCATCAGCAACAGATTTCGTATTGTTGCTCCACGTGTAATAAACCACCAAGTAACGTCCTTTTTCAGACGGTTGTGATACAGACTCGAAAACGGCTTGTAATTGAATGTTTCTTGCAGGCATATTGAACGTGTAGGAAATTTCAGTAGAGAGCTGGTTTGAATCCTCATACCAACCCATGAAAGAATAACCGTTGTATGCAGTGGCTGTTACATTGACCTCTTCTCCTACCACGTATGATGTTCGTTCACTTGTAGCCGTACCTCCTTCACCGGCGGTGACTGTGACCATATAATCGGAGACTATGTCTTCATTACTTCCATTGGAACAGGAAGCGTTTACCAAAGCAAGCAGCATGATAATAAACAGGCCGCAAATCGAACTCTTTAACTTTTTTAGTTTCATATTTTCTGATTTTATTTACATTATTCATTCTTGCCTATTGTCTTACACTTGCCTGTCCGCTCACCTGTGCGCAGGTAGGTATAGGTCGGCATCTCAAAAAGTACGGGTTTTAATTCATCGTAATCTATTTTTCCCGATTCATTCAGCACATTCTCGTCAGCGTATGTATCAATGATAGAACAGATGAAGTTATCGAAGTTATTCAACACGTAATTATCTTCGACCTTACACTCCATTACTACCGGAGCATCCTTGATGACAGGTGTACCGCCATCGCCCATAAAATAGTCGAACACTTCGCTTTTGTCTGTTTTCTCTCCGCTTACCGTGCCTACATAATCAGCTTTGGGAAGCATGTCTTCGTCCACGATATTTACCGAGAATTTCATAGTCTCTTTGATGCCTTTGTTGGTGTAGTGTTTCTGAAAGAGGCTTACCATAATGTGGTCGTGACACATGATACCCACATGTCCTGCCAACATCCAGTTCACCTTGCCATTCACCATCGTGCCTATTACGATGGTGGGAGTAGGATAAAGTGCCAATACACTTCCGATATTCTTTTTCATATTTTTGTCCGTTTGATTCTCATTCTTATCTATTTGTTTTTGCCTGTTCCCGTTTTTAAGAATATCTGCGACATACTTGTCGGGTCGAGGGCATTCATGTCCACCAAGTCCAAACTCTTAACCATGTGGAGCGTTCCTTGCTTGTAGGTTTGAAAATGCGTTGAAACGATGTGCTTCCGGTATGCCTCCATCGAAGCATAGATTTCCACAATCCGGATTTGATGCTTGTCACGTTTCGTCTGCATGGGGAATATACACACCACCCCCGTCTCTTCTTTTACCGAAGTGGCACCTACATTTCTTGCAGCTTCAAGATATTCATAGAGATACTCGGGATAGACTTCTATCTCGGATATTCTGATTAACATACTGTCCGTCACTTGGTTTTGCGCAAACCCCGTTAATGAACTTATCATCATGAGTAGAATAATAACTTGTTTTTTCATTTTTTACTTCTGTTTGAATAATCGTTTGGCATTGTTCCCCCATATATCTTCCGTGTGGACTCTGAGCATATCATTGGCCTGCAATTTCTGAATAAGACTTTGCTTTACCTTTATCAAAATGTCATTTGGCACAAATCCGAAATCAGAACCATACATAATGTGGCCGGGCGTGGTGATAGAGAGAAGCATTTTGAGTATTTCCGCTGTCGGCCCTCCTGCCAAGTCATAATAAAGATTAGCCAGATTCTTCTCCACATCCACTTTGTTTGCCAATCCTTTTGATATGAGCAGAGGAAGTGCGGCACGGAATCGGGGCAGGGCGATAGGCAGGAAAGAACCGCTATGTGGCACAATGAACCGAATGTTGGGATAGCGAACCATCACGTTGTTTACTATCATATTCAGCACAGCCCTTGTGGTCTCGGCCGGATATTCATAAACGAATATCGGGCCTCCGGTAAAAATGTTTTCAGGACGTTGTGCCGGAACATGCGGATGAATTATCACCACGGTACCACGTGCATTCAGCACTTCCATAAGCGGGTCGAGCTTACTGTCGCCCAGATACAAGCCACGAACGTTTGTGGCAAGTTTGATACCATCGGCCTGCAGGGTGTCGAGCGCATAAATCGCTTCGGAAATGGCTCTGTCCATATCAGGAAGAGGCAGCGATGCACAAAACAGAAACTTTCCCGGATGAGAAGTTTTAGCCCGTGCAGCCTCTCTGTTGACAGAGCGGATAATCCGTGCCGATTCTTCCGTATTGCCGAAATACGGTTGTGGCGAGGGCATGGTAAGAACCGAGCAATCTATACCGGCCTCTTCCATAAAAGCGAGATGCGCCTTTACGCTCCACTCCGGTAACGGATAACCATCTTCCATTTCGGCATGATGACGCTTCAACGCATTCATGTAATCAGTCGTCACGATATGCGAATGGACATCTACCACTTGTTGGGCAAATGAATTTGCAGACATCCATAGCCCCAAAAGAAGCAACATGTATTTCATTGACTTCATTCTTTCATAAGTTTGCCATATTGTTCATCATCCACCGCTTCGAGCCATTCGTTGCTCGTATTCTCGCCGTAAACCTCTATGGCAAGGTGGGCAAACCAGCTGTCGGCGGCAGCTCCGTGCCAATGCTTTACACCGGCCGGGATATTTACCACGTCACCGGGGCAAAGAACCCGTGCCGGTTTTCCCCATTCTTGATACCAGCCTTTTCCTGCCACGCAAACAAGAATTTGTCCGCCGCCTTTTGTCGCACGATGAATGTGCCAGTTGTTGCGACAGCCCGGCTCGAATGTCACATTGTAAATGCCCACTTGCTTGGTTGATAAAGAAGCTAAATAGCTTTGTCCGATAAAATATTTTGCAAAAGCATCGTTAGGTTGCCCCATAGGGAACATCATCTCACGTTCAAAGGCCGCTTTCGCATCTGCCGCACTGCCGCTTTCTTCGTTCCATACTTCCTTAGCCAGGCGGAATGCAGCCCAAGCCTTTGGCCAACCTGCATAGAAACTGATATGAGTAAGCACCTCGGCTATCTCGGAACGACTGATACCGTTATTCTTGGCACTTTGCAAATGATATTTCAAGGATGAATCCGTAATGCCCATACTTACCAGACAGGTTACTGTAATCAGGCTACGGTCACGAAAGCCAAGCTTGTCGGTTCTGTTCCACACTTCTCCAAAGAGTACATCATCGTTAAGTTCTGCAAACTTAGGTGCAAAGTCGCCCAACTGGTCACGACCTGCCGTCTGCTTTATTTTTTCTTGCCCGTTCATTGTTATGGCTGTTAATGATAGCATGAAGGCCATCGTTATTGTTTTATAATTCATAGACATCTGTTTATTATTGTATTAGTACATAGGATTTTCCCAAGCCCCTTTGGTGTTAACTCCTGTCTTTGCTGCCAAATTCTCCAAAAGGGTCGTTTCTTCACTATTCAGACTAATAGTCGCAGCTGCTACTGTTTCGGCTATATATTTCGTTTGGGTAACCCCGATAATGGGTAACGTATTTTTGGCAATGGCCCATGCTATTGCTATTTGCGAAATCGTTGCATTGCGTTTGTCAGCCATCTCTTTCATGGCATAAAGCAAAATATCAAGTTTGGGAAGCATTTTATTGTAGGTTTCCCCACGGCCGCTACCTTGTGGCAGAGGATTCCGAACGTTGTATTTACCCGTCAAAACTCCTTGTTCCAGCACCATGTAGGCAAAGAATGTAATGCCATTCCCCTTGCAATAGTCCAATATTCCGGCCTCTTCCGATGAGCGATAGAGCAGGCTGAAATGATTCTGCACGGCAGAGATATGAAATCCTTCAGCTGCAAGAATTTCGTCGGCACGTTTAAGTTCGGAAAGATTGTGGTTCGATACGCCAACGCTTTTCACCTTACCACTTCTTAGAAGAGGAATCAGGTCGGGTGTCCACCGTTCTACGTCAGCCGGATTGTGAATCCAGTAGATGTCGATATAATCCGTACCGAAACGTTGCAGTGACGCATCACACATTTGTTCCATCGAACCACCGTACATTCCGGCAATCTGTGGTGTGAATTTGGTAGAGAGGATTACATCTTCACGGTTGAAAGCACGTGTAAAACTCCCGAGAATATCTTCTGATGCACCCATGCCGTAAACGGTAGCTGTATCCCATAAGTTTAAGCCATTTTTCATAGCCTCCTCAAACACAGGTTTCAAGTCCTCTGCCTCCAGATGATTCCCGAATACTTGGTCGCCTCCTGCGGCACCAGTGCCCCACGACCATGTTCCTAATGCGATTGTCGGTAATTTCTTCATTATTCTTTTCGTTTTTTGGTTTGAAACAATTTTGATAATGCAAAATTAGGGAGTTTCAATCACTTGACTGCTATACACATTACAGAACGAACGACCATTTTTACGGATTATGCGCTGTACCGTATCAGTTTCATTATAAATCTATTACTTTTGTGGCAAAATAAATAAAAGAAAGTACGTATGGAAAGAATTGCAAGGATTGATACCATTCATCAATATAATGAATACATGGGAGTGGAAACATTGCATCCGCTGGTTAGCGTAGTTGATATGTCGAAATGTCCGCCCAGAGAATTTCATCGTATCAACTACGGGCTGTATTGCATTTTTCTGAAAAACGTAACATGCGGCCCGTTGCGCTATGGTATCAACTACTACGATTATCAGGACGGGACTATTGTGGCGGTGGCTCCCGGACAAATATTCGGAGTGGAAAGCAATGAACCTATCCAACCTAAAGGTTGGGCATTGGTTTTTCATCCGGACTTACTCTATGGAACGGAACTGGGACAGACTTTGAAGGAGTATACTTTTTTTTCGTATGATGCCAATGAAGCCCTTCATATATCCGAAAAGGAACGTGAAATCATAGAACAATGTTTCAACAACATTCTCACTGAATTGAACAGGGAGATAGATGCACATACCAACAGCCTCGTAGCACGCAGTATCGGAATGTTGCTGGATTATTGCATGCGCTTTTATGACCGTCAGTTCATCACACGGCATAAAGCGAACAGCGATATTCTGAGCCGATTTGAGAGAGTGCTCTCTGATTATTTCCTTTCCGGCCGTCCTCGTCAATTAGGTTTGCCTACCGTGTCTTATTGTGCGGATAAAGTCTTTCTCTCGCCCAATTATTTCGGAGATTTAATAAAGAAAGAAACAGGAAAGACAGCACAGGAATACATTCAATTGAAGATTATAGACCGGGCCAAACAGTTATTGGGAGAAGGAATACTGTCTATTAACGAGATAGCGGATGAATTGGGATTTAAATATCCAACCCATTTCACCCGTTTATTTAAGAAGACGGTAGGTGTATCTCCATCGGAATATAGATTGGGTTGTTAATTAATGAAACAGGTTATGACAGAATATGAATAATGTCTTGAAGGGCTACCGTTTGACGGGGCTGAGAAAGTAATGGTAGATATGGCTGTTCATGCTCGTAAGTGCATGAAAATGCTTCGCAATTTAGATTTTGATGATTCTGAATCAAAGGCAGAAGAGCGTACTATGCAAACGCTTTATTCATAAGCCATTCTGTGCCATTTTTTCCTTTATATTCGTTTATTCCAGAGATTTAAAGTAATTTCGCACGAAATAAAACAAACCAGCATGAAAATCCTCTGGCTCGACCTGAACAGTTCATACGCCCACTCCTCACTGGCACTCCCCGCACTGCATGCACAGATAGCCGACGACGACGCCATCGAATGGGACATCGTATCCGCCACCATCAACGAGAATGTGGGCATGGTAGCGGGCGAAGTCTACCGCCGCCGTCCCGACCTGCTTGCCGCCACCGTCTGGTTGTTCAACCACGAGCAATTGTTGCACATCATTTCAAGAGTAAAAGCCCTGCTGCCCCAATGCTGCATCGTATTGGGCGGACCGGAATTCCTGGGAGACAACGAATTCTTCCTGCGCAGCAACCCGTTTGTCAGTTGCGTGTTCAGGGGAGAAGGCGAAGAGGTATTTCCGCAATGGATAACCCACCGCAACAATCCGGCGGAATGGAAGAATATCCCCGGACTCTGCTACCTCGACTCCCACGGAAATTACATCGACAACGGCATCGCCCGCGTGCTGGACTTCCATCACCTCATTCCCCCCGAGAAAAGCCGTTTCTTCAACTGGAGCAAACCTTTCGTGCAACTGGAAACCACACGGGGTTGCTTCAACACCTGCGCCTTCTGCGTCAGTGGTGGAGAAAAACCCGTGCGCACCCTGTCCATCGAAGCAATCCGCGAACGGCTGCAAATCATCCACCGACACGGAATAAAGAACGTGCGTGTGCTCGACCGTACTTTCAATTATAATACCCGCCGGGCAAAGGAGCTGTTGGAACTGTTCCTTGAATTCGCCCCCGATATACGTTTCCACCTGGAAATGCACCCTGCCCTACTTTCCGAAGAGCTGAAAGAGGAGTTAAAGCGTCTGCCCGAAGGGTTGCTGCATCTGGAAGCCGGCATACAAAGCCTGCGCGAGCCGGTGCTTGTGCAAAGCCGACGGATGGGCCGACTGTCGGATGCGCTGGAAGGACTGAAATTCCTGTGTGCCCTCCCCAACATGGAAACGCATGCCGACCTGATTGCCGGACTCCCGCTCTATCACCTTTCGGAGATATTCGAGGACATCCGCGTATTGGCGGAATATGGCGCCGGAGAAATACAACTGGAGTCCCTGAAACTGCTTCCCGGCACGGAAATGCGCCGCAGGGCGGAAGAACTGGGCATACAATATTCCCCGTTCCCACCCTACGAGGTACTGCAAACCCGCGAAATCAATGTGGACGAACTGCAAACCGCGCGACAACTTTCGCGCCTGCTGGATGGATTTTATAATGCTCCTGCCTGGCAAGGTATAACCCGAAGACTGATTTTGGATAACGAAACGTTTCTGCACGATTTTCTGGAACATCTGATACGGATAGGATTGATAGACCAGCCGATGAGCCTGGAAAAACGGGGCCTCATCCTGTATGAGTTCTGCAAGCGGCATTATCCCGAATATCAGTCGGAAGCAAGCATCGCCTGGATAGAGGCGGGCATGTCGCTGAAGAAGCTCCCGGCAGAACGGGTAAAGACCAAGCGGCAAGTTCCTCCCGGACATTGGGAAGTGCTGTATGGGGAATACAGGGAGAACCTCCGGCTTTGTTTCCTGCCGGTCGGCGAGGAAGAAAACCGGGGATATTGGTTCGGCTTTGAGTCGGAGATACAGAAAATAGAGCCGGTGTTCAAGGCAAGAAATTAAATATACAAGACTACTGCTATCGGTTTCACAAAGATCATAAGCCCGCAATCTCTTCGGGAGTCAAACCGGTAGCCTTTGATATTAAATCGACAGAAGTGCCAAGTTGCTTTAAATTACGAGCTATAGAAAAACATTTTTCGATACTACCTTCCTCACGTCCCTCTGCACGCCCTTCCTCACGCCCTTCAGCACGTCCCTCTTCACGTCCTTCTTCACGTCCTTCCAGTCTTGACGCTTCCAATACTGACAAATGCGTGCGATACGCGTTTACGCTTCGCCAATAAAGTTCATTCTCCTCTTCGTTTAGAGAAGATACATCGGCAATTTCTTCAAGCTTCTCGAAGACTGCCTTCCGGGCCTTAAAAGGCATTCGTTTTAGTGTCTCCATATTCTTCAGCACATAAATCCAACGTTCAAAATCATTTTCACATTTCTCTTCTTCTTTATCAAACACCGGCAGAGCGATAAAAATGGGGCGCATCTTGTCGCTGAATAACTGGCCTGTTTCACGGTCGGCAAGAATGATGTCGGTGCGTAACTTAACATTATCCTTGAGCAAAAAGTTCATGAAGAACACACCATATACAGCCTTGATGTCGAACATCCAGTCACCTCTCTGCCCCTGACGGGTAACAGCATGCGACAGGTAAAACAAGGCGCGTTCCCTGAAATAGGCCTGAGACTTATTCTGCATCTCAACAATGATCTTCTCTCCCGTGTCTGTGGTGCAATGAATATCATAAATCAGCGCACGGGCATCCTCCCACTCTGGCAATTGTTCATTGTTCAAAAAAGTAAGGTCAGTAATCACCCGCTCGCCCTTCAATAAGTCATTTAAGAAATCTATCAGTAAGTCCTTTGATATCTCCTGACCGAATATTTTCTTAAAGCCGTAATCGGTAAACGGATTGATAAATCTTCCCATGTCGTTGTTTTCTGTTTCTTAATCTACCCCTGCAAAGATAAACAAATAGCTTGAATAAGAGATAGATTTATACAATAAACCATCAAAAAAACAGGAGAAGGACGAATATGATATTTTTTCATGCTCATTTGAGATTATGCCTTTGCCATGCACAGGTTACGGATTAGTTATGCTATCTTTGCGACTCGGCATACAATCATTGGCATTGATTGTAGGAATCATTGGCATTGATTGTGGCAATCATTGGCATTGATTGTATGCCAAAGATATAGATATGCCCTGTTTAGTCAGGGCCTCAGGCTAGTTGAATCATAAAGGAAGGAGAACTTAATATGCCTTTTTACAAGAAACAAAAATTGAATGGAAAATGGTATCCGAGAGCAGTGACCAAAGGTCATCCTGCTACAACGGATGATGTGGCAAAACGACTGTCGCTTATGTCAACGGTAAGTCCGGGAGACACGTATGCGGTGCTCGTGAATCTGGGTGAAGTTTTGGCAAACCTGATGAGTGCAGGCCGGTCGGTACGGCTGAAAGGCGTAGGAACATTCTACCTCTCCTGTCAGTCATCGAGCCAGGGCGTAGACACGCCCGAAGAAGTAAGTTCGCAGCAAATCACTGATGTAAAGGTATGCTTTATCCCCGAATATAGCCGTCGGCAAAATGGCCAAGTAATCCAACGAACCCTCATCGACCCACATCTGGAATGGATAGACTTAGATGATATAGCGGGCAATGGCAAGAAATAATCCCTTTACAGAAATCAAACAAGACAATCTCCCAACTCCACCATATGGAAAACCAAATCATCGAAAAAGTCGATTTCACCATCGACAAACTGGAACCCAACTACTACGAATGTACCTTCGACAAATGCAACTTCTCCGGCCAGAGCATCGGCAGAGTTATCTTTGAGAGATGCACCTTCAAAGAATGCAACCTGTCACTGGTGAAAGCCAGCAACACCTCCTGGCTGGACGTCCTCTTCACCGACTGCAAGATGACAGGTATCAACTTCACCCTCAGCAACCGCTTCGGCCTGTCCGTGGAGTTCCGCAACTGCCTCCTCTCCTATGCCCTTTTCACCGAAATGAAGCTGAAAGGCACCCGCTTCACACGCTGCGACCTGCAAAATGCCGACTTCATGGAGACACAACTCCCTGAAGCCAAGTTCACCGAGTGCGACCTCTGCTACGCCTCCTTCCACCACACCAACCTGGAAAAAGCCGATTTCAGCACCGCCCGCAACTACGCCCTGAACCCTGCCGCCAACCGCCTGAAGAAAGCCCGGTTCTCCCGCTACGGCCTGGAAGGACTGCTGACGGGATTAGGAATAGAAGTTGTTGATTAACATTTCATTGTGTAATTGAGGAGTGGGTGCTGTAGCACAAGGCAATGTAACCCAAAACGTAGTACCGACACCCACTTCCGAAGCCACCCCAATGGTTCCGCCCATACTCTCTGCTATAGACTTGCAAATGGGCAACCCTAACCCGACCCCTTGCACAAAAGAGTCCACTTTCTCGAAACGGTCGAAAACCACCGGAAGTTTATCCTGCGGAATACCGCAGCCTGTATCTTTCACACTAATCTTGACACCCCCGTCTGCCATGCTGTACGCTATATCAATATGGCCGCTTTGGGTGTTTTTCAGAGCGTTCGACAGGAAGTTGCTCAATATCCGTTTGACATACTGAGCGTCAAGTTCCACCATATAATCCTGTTCCGGTTTATCCACCCGGACATCCAGCTTTCCGCCAGCCTTCATCCTGCACTCGGCGGCACTTTCCACAATGAGGTCCGACAGACAGAACCATGCAGGATACAGTTCAAAGTCACCCGCCTCCAACTTCGAAAGTTCCAGAACATCGTCCACCACCTTCAATAAAAGTGCGTTGTTATGCTGTATCAACTGATTATATTCCTTTTTCTCTTCCATGTCGTCCGTCATAGTCAGTACGCTTGAGAAACCGACGATAGAATTCAACGGAGTACGTATCTCATGGCTCATATTGGCAATAAAGGCAGACTTCAGCCTGTTGGCTTCTTCCGCTTTCTCTTTTGCTTCCCGCAAGTCCTGCTCCAGTGTCTTTCTTTTATCAATCATCAGAGTTCCCCCCACCAGGACAACCGGTTCGCCATCTTCATCATACTGATATATGGCTCCGTAGATTTCCCTCCACGAAAGAGTGCCGTCTTCATCCCGAAACAGGAATTCCTCGTCAAAGAAGTCCGTTTCCTTTCGTTTCAGTCTGTCCAATGCCCGGTGGATGTTCTCCCTGTATTCCGGCAGGATAAACTGCAGATGTTCGTCGGCATCTACTATTCTGTCCGTTCCACCTTCACCATCTCTTTTCCAGGTAATCTCTTTACGCCGCAAATCCCATGTCCACAGCTTCATACCGGTAGCTTTCAACAGCAAGCGATGCTGAATGTCCAGTTGTTCCAACTGACACCGCTTCTCTGCCGCTTCCGTGACGTCCACCGCCGCACTAATCAGCCAGCGGGGCTCGCCCTTGTAGTACAACAACTGCTTATACATATTCAATACATGTTCGCACCCATCAGCCAATATCAGATGCTGAAAGGTGTTCGATTGGCCGGAACGTATCGTTTCCCGGTCTGTCTGTTGAAAGGCGGAACAAATTTCGGGAGGCAGAACACTTGCGTTCTTCCCGATCAGGTCGTCCTGAGAGACACTATATAAATCTTCAGATTTCTTGTTCCAAAAGAGATAGTTACAGTTATCCTTAATGTCCTTCACCGTAGTCGGAATAGGAAGATTATTCAGCAACTCCCGCATCAGGAAATTGTCTTCCTTCATTTCTTCCCACTCTTTTACTGATATGCCATGAAGTTTATACAATCGGAAATAATAGACTACCGCTACAATTGAAACAACAAAAGCAATTTGGATTGCCAGACACAATATAGACATTGTATATACAGATTTTTGCCGTTATTATTTTACAAAGGAATAAAATATCGCAAAAACAACCGATATACAGTTTGTCATACATATAAAGAATTGTCCCCAAATGTATTAAAAAAAGTAATATCACACTGATATACAAGATATTACTTTCTCAATTCTTTCTCTGCATTCTTAAACTCGGAAGGAGTCATTCCCGTCCTTGCCTTGAACAATTGGTGGAAAGTAGGCATACTGTTGATGCCTGACGCTTCGGCAATGGCACGCAATGTATATTCAGGATGTTCCTTCAATAAATGCATGGCATAATTCAAGCGGAGATTATTGAGATACCCGTTCAGATTGGTGTCCGTATTCTCTTTTATCATCCGGGCAAAACGGGTATTGTTCATCTTGACCATCCGGGCAAGTTCTTCTCTCGATATGTCGGCGGACAGATACAGTTCGTCCCGTTTGATGATATAATCCAGCTTGCCGAAAATCATCTTGTTCATCTGGGCTTCCTCTTCGTTGCCGTCGGATGCTTCCGGTTCTGTCTGCCCGGTCTCCGGAAAAGGTTGGTCTTCCGACACTCTCTCGGCATCAGCCTGCAAGCGGTTCATCTCCGTCTGCATGGACATCTGCTCGTTGATGCGCTGCACCAGCACTTGGTTCTTACGCTTGATTTTGCGGTTTTGCAGCCACATGCGCCACAGGAAGAACAGTGATAACAAGGAAACACAGAAGATGAAGACTAATGTAATGGTGCGTATGGTTAGTTGGAAAGCCTGTTCCGCAATGCGGGCTTCCTTCTCGTTCACTTCGTAAAGGTTGTCCAGTTCCAATGCGGCATTGGTTTTATCACGCCGATAGATGCTGTCCGTTATGGACAGGATGGAAGCACGCAGCGCGGCGACTTTCTCATAGTCTTTCAGGGCAAGATAGGCGTCTATCTCCCGTTGCAGAACGCCAACGTACTGGATATTCAAGGTATCTTGCCGGCGCATCAGCTCCTTGAAGTCGCGGCAATGGTCGAGTACGGCCTGATACTGCTTGGTTACGAGCAGGTACGGGGTGGCATCACGCTTGCCGGCAGGAGTGTTATAGGCATGGGTGGACTGGTATTTTTTATGATACTCCTTCCCACGCTCCACATCTCCCAGCAAATGGCAGATGCGAGACAATTTGGAATAGACATATCCGTATTGCTGGTCGAGGAAAGCCTCACGCACTTCCGGATTGCCTTTCATTCCGTCCAACAGCTTCTCACGCTGCAAACCTACCTGCAAGGCATCTTTCAGCCGGTTATCATTAATCAGATATCCCATCTTTACCCCATAGAAGTAGGAGAGCATCGACTTGCTCAGTTTATCTTTCCTGCCATCCAGCAGGGCGATTGCCTTATCGAAAAGCTCATACCCTTCCTCTTTCAATGACAGCATCCATTTGTTCTCGCCCATACAGAAGAGTAACTTACATTCCGACTGCCGGTCGTCGAGCCTGCGTGCCAGTTCCAGCCCTTCAACCGCGTAACGGTTGCTTTCCTTATATTCGCTCAGGGTATGGGAGAGGTCGGCCAGGGTTATGGTCATCTTCAACAAGTGGTCAGGATGGTTCCCGGAGATAGAATCATATACATAAGCCCGGCGGGCATAGTGGAATGCCGATTTATCCTGATACAGGTATGAGTAGACCATGCTACGCAAATCATCCACCATGTATATGGGCAACGCTTGCTTTGTTTCAGCTTCATCCAGCAGTTGCAACGCGCGTTCCGGTTCATCCATATAGATGTCCGTGATATACTGTTCCGTATATATATCCTTTGTTTCTTTATCTCCGCTTGCCAAGGCAGATGCTGACAGAAAGCCTAACAAGAGGAGACATATATAGAAATGTCTCATACGCTCAATCGTCTGTGTCTATTTTCTTATGGACTGCGCAGTCGGCGCAAATCCCCTTGATTACATAATTAATTCCCGTCTGCATGAATCCCTCCGGAAGCGAGACTGACGGGGCGTGCACACTCCGGATGCAATAGGTTTTATGGCAACGCTCGCAATAGAAGTGCATGTGCTGGTCTTCCACCGTACACATGCAGCAGTCTTCGCAAACGGCATACTTCAATGAACCGCTTCCATCGTCCACACCATGTATCAGGTGGTGGGAAAGGAACAGGGTCAGTGTCCGGAAAATAGTGGATTTATCAACCGTATCGAGTTTCTCTTCCAAATCTGCCATGGACACAGCCCGCCTCATCTCCATCATGGTGCGGAGAATCAACAGCCTCATCGCTGTAGGTTTGATATCCCGAAGGGACAATTTATGTAGATATACGTCTTTCATACTACTCAGAACTTCTTACCTAATATGCGGACCGAATTGAGAACAACTAGCAAAGCCACTCCGACATCGGCAAACACCGCCGCCCATAGCGTGGCAAAGCCAAAGGCGCCCGCAATCAGAACCAATATTTTCACGGTGATAGCACCGATAATATTTTGCATCACAATCCGTCTTGTGGCCCGTCCGATGGAAATGGCTGTCGCCACCCGCGACGGTTGGTCGGTCTGGATAACTACATCTGCACTTTCGATAGCGGCATCCGAACCCAGCCCTCCCATCGCAATCCCCACATCACTGAGAGCCAGTACGGGAGCGTCATTCATACCATCGCCCACAAAGGCTACGGACACGTCCGGGGCAGAATTGAGCTGTTCCAGATGGACGGCTTTATCTTCGGGAAGCAGGTCACCGTAAGCCTTGTCAATGCCCAATTCTGCGGCAAAGATATCAACAATCTCTTGTTTATCACCGGATAACATTTGAATATTATCTATTTTTAAAGCCTTTATTTTTTTTATAGCATCCGTGGCATCCTCCTTCAAAGTGTCCGAAAGCAGCAGGCAACCGGCATACTGCCCGTCGATGGCACAGACAACGACAGTGGCCACACAGTCCGTAAGTTCTCCGGGTACGGATATCTTGCGGTCCTTCAACAGGCGGATGTTGCCGACAAGGACTTTGCGGCTCCCTACTTCGGCCTCCAGACCATAGCCTGCCAGTTCATTCAATGTAGTTACTTCCAGAGGTTCCACACCCCGTTCGGCTGCGAAGCGGGCAACGGCTTGTGCCACAGGATGGGTGCTCTTCTTTTCTACGGACAGCACCAGTCGCAGCAATTCATCTTCCGGCAGACCGGCCGCCTGTATGGACGTCACGCGGAAACTACCGGTGGTCAGCGTGCCTGTTTTGTCGAAGACGATGGCATTCACGCGGGTGATGGCATCCAGATAATTGCTTCCCTTAAACAGGATACCCATACGGGAAGCCGCCCCTATTCCTCCGAAATAGCCCAACGGGATGCTGATAATCAGTGCGCACGGGCAGGATATTACGAGGAACACCAGCCCACGATAGAGCCAATCGTTGAATACATAGTCGAAGCCCGGATGCACCGCCGCAACAAGTGCGGGAAGGGCTACTATCAGGACAGCCAGAAGCACGACTATCGGTGTATAGATGCGAGCGAACCGCCGGATAAACAGTTCGGCAGGCGCTTTGCGCTCTGCTGCGTCCTGCACAAGGTTAAGGATGCGTGCCAGCGTGCTGTGGTCGTAAGGTTTCGTCACCAGTATGCGCACTGCCTGTCCGCTGACAATCATACCGGCAAGGACATCACCGCCTGCGGAAACATTGCGGGGCATGCTCTCCCCGGTCAGCGCGGAAGTATCGAAAACGGCCTGCGGGTTTTGCAGAGTTCCGTCCAGAGGGACACGTTCGCCGGGTTTTACTTCAATGGTTTCTCCCACATTGACGTCGCGGGGAGAGACTGTGCGGAGCGTGTTTTCACGATATACATCCACCCGTTCGGGGCGCACATCGAGCAGGCCACGGATATTGCGGGTAGCCTGGTTCACGGCTTTATCCTGCAACATCTCTCCCAGGGTATAGAGTAGCATCACGGCAAGCGCTTCCGGATATTCTCCGATATAGAATGCTCCGAGGGAGGCTAAGGCCATCAGGGAGAATTCATTGAACCAGTCTTTCCGCAAGATGCCCTCCCATGCTTCGCGCATCACAGGAAGTCCCACGGGCAGGAAGCCCAACAGGAACCAGCAGAATTCAACCACCGGATGGCTGAATCCTACCCATTCCTGATGCTGGAAAATGATACCCGTGATAAGGAATATACCTGATAGCACCGGAGCTCCTATCTTACGGATTATAGATTGCTCTTTCTCTTTGCTCTGCGGAGAAGTATGTGTATGTGCACAACAACACTGACATTTTGTTTCCATAATCTTAATCTTATTATTTTGTCCGGTACAAAGGTAAGGGATGGGGAGTGCAACCGGGTTGCAAAAGGCTTATACTTTTTCTTTCGC